>MAAC01013408.1_pt1 | contig 124710 bp, 117 predicted proteins | sample 1115981 | NCBI WGS metagenome assembly MAAC01 (sample SAMN04961126, study PRJNA320927) | seawater metagenome | isolation source: sample BD02T64 sea water enriched with oil for 64 days | place: USA:Gulf of Mexico | collected 2013-07-27
TGATGACGCTTGTGGGCTTTATGGCGCTTATAACAACGGTGCCCCCCATGATAGTGGGAATTTTGATGCTTTCTTTGGCGATCATAATGCTTGTCATGACGATCTCTATGAGACACCAGTGATAAACCAACCGCTGCACCAATAAGCGCTCCGGCAACAATTTCACCGGAGTAGTTATTGTGTTGTGCGTGAGATGATGTGCCTACTCCAGCAAAAGTGAGGGCAACCAGGGCGGTAATAATGCGTTTGCGCTGGTTTAACATAAGGTGACTAAAGGTCTGCTTGTTAAAGGTCATGGGAACGCTCCATTGATGTGTGTTGCTTGAGTCTGGTTATCAGATTAACCCTCAGTACCTGAACCCAAACTGAACAACCTGATACAGGAGGCGACACAGGGAAAAAAACTTTCATTCAGCTTCGATTCAGCTTCATTTTGTTTTAATACTTCCATCAACATGATTCGTCATTCTTAGAGGAAGATTATTATGCAAGCCAAGACCCACCCTATTCGCAGTATCACTTATCAAGCATTTATTCTTACCGTATTAGTGTGTAGTTTGATATTGGACTCGCAAACGGTGTTTGCAGAGGGCAGCGACAGTGCTGCTACAACTGCCATCACATCAAACACAAAATCAACAGGTGGAATGGTTGACCGTTCGCACGATATAAAAGAAAAACAGAAAAAAGACAACAGCATTCAAAACAGGGCGGCTCGCACGGAAGCACACCATACCACCTCTGACAGCTGGATTCACAATGTGGACTTTGAATACTTATTGGATAACGACGGCGATGGTTTTTTTCATCGTTTTCGAGTCACATTTGATGCGGACACACGCCTAGTCAGCGATAGAATTTATGCAAAGTTATTCTTGAATAAACAGCTCGATAGCCAAGATGAAGAACGCTTGTATTACGTGACCGAAAACTTCTCAATCATTGGAGAGGCGTTGTCAGATAGCTACGAAGTCACAACCAGTTTAACGGAAGATTACGACAGCGACATTTATAACCTCCGTGTGGCCATTTACGATGCTTATACTCATGAGTTGTTAGACAGTATAAATGCCTATGATGATGAAGATTTATACGGTCGTTATTTAGAACAAGTTGATCAGGATGCATTTCAATCAACTGTTTTTACGATACAAGAATTAACTATCGCACTCTCTAATGATACAGATAATGATGGATTTTTTCCTGAACTAGACATTACCATCGATGCCGATATGTCATTTGGTGCTGAGTGGGTAGCGTTAAGTGTGTTTATTGTGGACCCAGTAGGAATAGAAACACTGTTATATCAAAATAACGAGTGGTTTATTTCTGGATACCAGTCTTCTGATAAAGATATCACCAACGTGTTACTCGAGTCAGGGTACCTTAGTGATTATTACCATATCCGAGCCAAATTATATGATACTGACAACGGCTTACTATTAACAACCGCAGACACTACGCGCAGCGCTGGATTGTCGATTGAGAGTGAAGATTACGACAATAGTTTTGACTCAGGTAACGGCCACCATGATGATAATTATTATGGTGCTGAGTCAGATGGTCACGGTGGAGCACTTGGTTGGTGGTCCTTAATCGGGTTAGCCGCTCTACTTTACTTTAGAAAGAAATAGAATCCGTAATTGAGATACCGCAAAAGCATCCCATAAAGACAAAACAGGAAATGAAGACAATAAAAGAACACCATTTAATCGGACCTTTTTATTGTCTTCACCTCCTGTTTTGTCAAATATCTGTATTTACCCGGTGCGAGCTCATTATCCAATAACAAGCCCCCAATAGCATAACGATGCAATGCCAACACTGGATTTCTAAACCGCCCAAACATTCGTTTTATCTGATGATAACGCCCTTCGACTAAACGCAATTCGGCAACATAATCACTGACAATGCTTAACGCTACCGGTCGTGTTGTAATATCTTCATAAGAGAAATACATTCCATCCGCAAACGCTTGAATATAATCCTCTGTTAATGGTTTCTCTAATCTCACTCGATAACATTTACTCACACCCGCCTCAGGTTCTGACAGTGCCCTCGACCACCCCCCGTCGTTGGTTAACAACAACAACCCTGACGAGTTCAGATCTAATCGCCCTGCGATATGTAAATCACTCACCTTAACCTCAGGCAACAGATCCATTACGGTTTTGTGCTGCTCGTCGGTGGTAGCACTCACAACGCCAGTCGGTTTATTCATCATCAAATACTGAGACTGATTATCCTGAAGCACCTCAAACGAATCACCACCAGCTTGATTCACCAATGCAACATGGGTAAATACATTGATCTGCTGCTGTATATCTGTAGCGGCAACGCCATCCACCATCACTTGCTTTTTCGCCAGCATTAACCGTACGTCGCCGCGATTAATACCCAATTTCACACTAAGAAAACGGTCTAAACGTGAGCGCTTTGATGTTGTCATTCAGACACTCGGCCGCGCAAGGACTTGGTTCGGCCTCGTTTAGTTTTACTGTCTACCCTACGCTTTTTAGAACCTTTGGTAGGTTTTGTCGCTCGCCTAGCTTTTCGCACCACAGCAACGCCCTTCACAAGCTCTTGCAAACGTGCAAATGCATCTTCTCGATTTTTCTCTTGAGTACGGTATTTCTGGGCCTTAATAACAATAATACCCTCTTTGGTAATACGACGATCCCGCAACGCCAGTAACTCCGCCTTATAGAATTCGGGCAATGAGGATGCTCGAACATCAAAACGCAAATGTATGGCAGAAGAGACTTTATTAACGTTTTGTCCTCCTGCTCCTTGCGCCCGGATAGCGGAAAGCTCTATTTCAGCATCTGGAATGGACACACTGAGAGATATTTTTACAGCCACAATACAACCTTAACCTATTCAATCTATTCACTATTTCAATAGCTACGCTATCAACTATCGGGCTGCTCTTAAACACCCCGTACCTGGTTCTTGCATCAATCTCGCTCAAATAACGGCCTTACATTCACCGTATTTCCTCGCGACATGCTAATTATATGGTAGTATGTGCCCCGAATTTTTCAGCCAAAAAAAGGTAAGTCTCTACTCATGACAATTGACGCAAATATCATAGCACTGACTGACGCAGGCCAACAATTCCCTCCTCAGCGATTTAAGGTTTATACCGCTCGACAGCTAGGGAAAATCCCTCAATTGCAAAAGCTATCAGAACAAACGCAGTTTGAGATGAAGGTTGTCAGCAGCGTGTTGCCTTTTCGCGTTAACGAATACGTAATTGACGAGCTTATCGATTGGACTACTGTACCCAATGACCCAATATATCAGCTAACGTTTCCCCAGCGGGAAATGTTAGAACCACGTTATTATGATGCCATTGCCAAGGCACTTAACGAAAAGTGGGAAAAAGGCGAATTTGATGCTCTGGTAAAAGAGATTCGCTCAGAGATGAACCCTCACCCCGCAGGCCAGTTGGAAAAGAACATTCCAATGATTAACGGCGAACAGGTTGAAGGCATTCAACACAAGTACCGAGAGACGGTATTGTTTTTCCCAACGTCGGGTCAAATATGCCATAGCTATTGTACGTTCTGCTTCCGCTGGGCTCAGTTTGTGGGAGACAACGAGTTAAAAATTGCTGCGAAAGAGTCTGGGCAATTACAAGAATACCTTCGTGAACACACAGAAGTTACCGATGTATTATTTACCGGTGGCGACCCAATGGTAATGAAAACAAAAAACCTTCGGGCGTATTTGGAACCATTATTAACAGAAGAATTTTCTCATATCAAAACCATTCGTATCGGCTCCAAAGCACTCAGCTTTTGGCCCCAGCGGTTTGTGACCGATGAAGATGCCGATGAATTACTGGCGCTGTTTCAAGAAATCATTGCCAGCGGCAAACATGTAGCTTTTATGGCGCATTACAATCATTGGCGTGAGCTGGAAACGGATATTGCCAAAGAAGCCGTTAAACGTATCCGTCAAACTGGCACCGTCATCCGCTCTCAGGGACCCCTTCTCAAACATATTAACGACAATGCTGATGATTGGGCTAAGCTCTGGAAAACCCAAGTTGGGCTAGGTATCATTCCTTATTATATGTTTATTGAGCGAGACACGGGAGCACGACATTACTTCGAAGTGCCCTTAGTAAAGGCCTGGGAAATTTATCGCGAAGCCATGCGTCAGGTTTCAGGTATTAGCCGCACCGCTCGCGGACCATCAATGAGCTGTGACCCCGGAAAGGTAGAAATCCAAGGTATTGCTGAAGTTAACGGTGAGAAGGTTTTTGCATTGCGCTTTATTCAGGGCCGGGATCATGACTGGGTACAACGGCCATTTTTTGCAAAATACTCTGAGACAGCAACCTGGTTAAATCATTTAGAACCCGCATTTGGTGAAGAGAAATTTTTCTTCGAAGAATAAATTTCCGATAAACCGCCTTGCCTAACCCTTCTTTAATCTTTTAATAATATAGCTTTAAACCTAAAATCCAACCTCGACCATCCCCTCCAGGTATTTCAATAGGGGGGATGCTGTCATCAGGATGCACAATCTCTTCATCTAACGCATTGATTAGTTGTGCGTAAAGCTCCACGCCAACACTGCTTTGCGTTTTAACATCAAAGCTATAATTTAGATTAAGTAATCGTACCGCACTCACACTCGCACTCGCGCGCTTCATTTCACCAATATAACGCAATGACGCCCCAATACTATGCCTTGCCTCTGGGCTATAGAACCCACCTAATACTCCCGTATATCGCGGTATCACGGCAGCAGTAAAATCGCCGATTTTTTCAGTAAAATCTGCAATGGAGCTATATACAATATCCTCGCTGTGATCCCGACGATTCCCTTGGTGGTGATATGACACATTACTAAATAATTTCCAATCAACCTGCGCGTACTGATAATCAAACTCCATCCCCCAACGTCTGACATCAAGGTTCAAGTTAATATCAATATCTGCCGGTGTCGACGATGCAAACACATTCTGTATTAAACCATCTGTTTCAAAATAATAAAGGTTTGCCACAAATAACGTCTGGCCATTACTATAAGTATACGCAAAATCTGTCGTTCTAATTTCTTCCGTATCCAAATCAGGGTTAGCAACCGAAGCACCAACTTCTGCTACCTCACTTGCACCTAGGCTAGGAGTATTAAACCCTACAGAATAGAGCAATTTAAAAGACTGAGTATCACCCAACCTGTAAACCGCCGCTAATCGAGGTGTACTTGTATCACCCCAGCGCTCATTGTCTGTATAACGTCCCCCTACTAAAAAACGCCAATGATCCCACCGATAGTCTAGTTGTGCATAGGCTGACTTTTCAATCACATCACCAATTTCCTTGACTGAAAAGGGCTCTGTCGCTAAATCAGGAAACCCTACCGATACCAGAAAATCCGAGGCGGCCAAAGGCATACCTTCAATCCTGATAATATTATCTGAAGCTGAGCGCCGTTCGTATTCTGCACCCACAAAAACACTCACTGATTCACTCATCTGATAATTTAACGTTCCACCCGCTCGCCATCGATAATTATCCCCTGGGTCATCGGGTTCAAAGATTGTATTACCACTACTGCCGCCGCCGAAGAAGGTAATATTCTGCCCAAATGAATGCATATCGACTGCGCTTTCTTCGAAATGACTATAATCTGTAAACATTTGCGTAGTAAGGTTATCTGCCTGCCATTCATAACTTATATGTAAAAGCTCCCCTTTATACTCTGCATTCGACAGCGTAAACGGTGCGAGTATACCGCCCATTTGTTCATAGTTATTTTCAAAATAATGCGCTGTAAGGTTAAAACCATGCGCTTGAAATTTAAGCCAGTAACTATCACTTTCATCCCGCACAGGCACCAGGCCGGACGTCGGAATACTTGGTTCACCCAGTAAATCCTCTGCGACAAACCTGAATTGATCAAAGATAAGCGTATTATTTAATTGTCCACGATAGCCATCTTCACGGCGAAACTCATAAGAAAAATGTAACTGCACATCGTCATAAAAAACATGCTGCATATATCCACTGTTGTGACGCAACCCATTACTTCCAATCGAGGTGGTAACGATATTAGCATTGCCTTTTTTTGTTGATATTTTAATAACCCCTGTGGTCGCATTAGTACCGTAATAGATTGCCCCTGGCCCACGAATAACCTCTACGTGATCTATCGCCTCAATTGGCACGCCACGAATAGGAAAATTACCGTCCTCTGCGGACCAATACGGCACATCATCCAGTAAAAATAGTACTTTTTGATTGTTAAATTGCGTGATTCCACGAACAATCACAATCGGGTAACCACCAACGCCCTGTTTGACCACGATACCCGGCACTAGTGCAAGCAGGTCTTCCAGCCTACTAATACCCATCTTCTTAATATCATCAAGGTTATATCGGCTGACGATTGCAGGGGTTTGAGCAATACTCTCTTCACCAACAGAAGCAACACTCACTTCGACATCAAGCAGCTGTTCTAAACTAAGGTCAAATAAATCACCATCTTCCGCGTGCGGAACGGTACTTTGTACTAAAAGAAAGGTAACAAGAAAAAATCGAAAGCAAACTGCATTTAGATGCATGATAAAAAATTGCATGTTTACTTCCTTTATTAACAGTAAAGGAAAACCCAGTTAACGCCACACTCTATTTGGCCTTCTATTAAGTATTAGCTCCAGGGTTGTTACTGTCAACATTTGCACACCTAACTCATTTTGGGGTCCGGCATACAACATCATCCCATAAAAGATTCAGTCCCCCACTACATCCAGTTCGCGGTTTTTACTTTTATTACGCTTCACATTGGTCTCCATATAAGAACGGTAGAGCTCTGTCATCTTGTGAATACCGTCACTTCCTCCCGCTATTACACCACCGGTGAGCAATACATCAACCACGTTAAACATTCTCAATTGCAATGCGCTTAATTGACTCAATACGGCCTCATCAACCAAAACACCAATACTACGAACCCCTGCAATACTGATCATTAAGCCAAACAACAAACCCAAACGTAACGCCAAAACACGGGTAAATGCTCGGTAATCCATTTTTTCAATACGAGCGCCTTCGAGTTGATCATAAAAGCATTCTTCTATAACTTTCTCTGGTGCGATTTTTTTCTGTCGCTGAATCACTCGCTTAAATTTACGAATCGCAAGTTCCAGCTGCTCCGAGCCGCGGGCACGCATAGTGGTTAAAATAACCTCTTGTGCACGCTCCATAAATAACGTCACCACAAAAATAGTGGCGAACAATTCAGCGATAGCCGTTACGCTGACGGTGTTAAAACGGATAGGCACCGTTACCCCAAATGCGGCAGCACACAAGCATAATATTACAGCACCCCCAAACAACCAGGACTTAGTACGTGATCCCATGATATTTAATCTATCCTTATTTAAATTTCACTAAACCTTACCACATAAGGGTCGAGGTAATAATAGATTCTCAGGCTAAATTTAAAGAGTATTTAAAGATAATTTAGGCAAAAATTAAGTAGAATAGAGCGCTCATGAACCCACCCCAAACCAACAAGTCGAAGTTGTAATGCGTTTAGATAAACTACTTAGTAACAGTACCGGTATCAGCCGCTCCGAAATCAAGAAAGCCATTCGTAACGGTCAGGCAACGGTGGACGGCATAACAGTAAAAGACGCTAAAATGCAACTATCCAGCGAACAACACGTCACCCTATTCGGTCAGGAGGTCTGCGAAGCAAAAGCGCGCTACTACATGCTGAATAAACCTGAAGGTTATGTCTGCGCGAATAGAGATAGAGAGCACCCAACTGCACTCGACCTGATGATAGATGAACCTCTTTATGAGAAGCTTAACATTGCCGGTCGATTGGATATTGATACCACCGGGCTTGTATTGCTTACCGATGATGGAAAATGGCTACACAATGTCACCAGCCCCAAGCATCATTGTCATAAACGCTATATAGTACAAACTGCCGAACCCATTGAAAGTGCCAGTATCGAAGCATTTAAAAACGGCATTATGCTCAAAGACGAGTTAAAACTAACGTTACCTGCGACACTTGTCTCTCTTGAATCACCTGATGACAATGTTAATCTCGCAGAAGTTACCATTTCTGAAGGGCGCTACCACCAAGTAAAACGTATGTTTGGAGCAACCAACAATCGTGTTGTTGCCTTACATAGGGCTGCGATTGGTGACATCTCACTTGATGACAATCTCGCTCCAGGTGAATACCGCCCTCTAACACAAACCGAAATAGATAGTATCCAATGAATGATTTAGCGCTTAATTTACTGTTTAAAAAAATCATAAGTGAACGAGAAAAACCTGAAGAAGCCGAGTGCAACCTATGGATTTTGGACGAAAACTTGACCCCCAGTGATATTATCCAGGGCGCGACCAAAAGCAAAATCCCATTGACCTTAATCTGCAATCGTCTTGATTTACAGCAACAACTAAAAACCAGCAAAGTCATCTCGACATTCAGCGACTTTGATTTTAGTGGCTTTGAAGACAATAGCGTAGACCGTATTTTCTATCGTATATCAAAAGAAAAAACCGTCGTTCATCACATTGTTAACCAAGCCTTTCGTGCACTTAAACCAGGGGGGGAACTTGCCATTGCGGGGTATAAAAACGAAGGTGCAAAAACCTATATCGATAAAGCCTGCAAGTTATTTAATGGCGCAGCAGTAAAGTCCAAAGGCGGCCAGTCATCTCACTTGGCGGTAATCAGCAAAGGTTCAACAACCCACGGTAAATTGCTGGATGACAAGAATTATGCTCACCCCCGCAGCATTAATGCCCAATCCAATGATCGAAGTATCAGCTTTATTTCCAAACCTGGTCAATTTGGCTGGAATAAAGCCGACAGAGGTAGCGAGTTATTAATTCAGCACCTACCTGGCGTTATAAACAAACGTCACACTCCCGTCGAAACCATGCTGGATCTAGGTTGTGGTTATGGCTATTTATCACTGATGGCAGCCTCTCTTGAGGGTTTGGACATGTTAGATTTACAGCAAATAACCGCAACGGATAACAATGCTGCCGCGATTCTTAGTTGCGAAGAGAATCTAAAGGCGTCGGGTAAAAACTACAACGTTATTGCTGACAATTGTGCCCATGGAATACGAGGTCGGTTTGACTTGGTATTATGCAACCCACCATTTCATCAAGGTTTTGCTGTTGATAACGATTTAACACGCATGTTTTTAGAGCAAGCTCACAAGCGTTTACATGCAAAAGGGGATGCAGTATTTGTTGTTAATCAGTTCATCCCGCTGGAGCGTAAGGCACAAGATTTGTTTGGAAAAATCACGTTACTGGCAGAAAGTGATGGCTTTAAGGTAATTCAGTGTAAGCGCTAAACTAATACGACATGACGATGACTTACGCGCTTAGAGATAGCGACATAGATAGATAAAACTCAACATCACAGCAATTTCCTTGTGGTGAATCTCAGCAACCCATTACGCTCTGATCTTTCCAGAACCGGTGTTGCTATAATACGTCTACGTAAGTCATTCATCGTTACTTCTTGCTTAAAAAAAGCCCCTACGGCGTTGTGGCACAACGGTGTAGAAAAACGAAATGCCGAGATAAAATGTTCTTCCATATCACTCTCCGCAACCAAGCTTGAAGCATTGAGTTCATCTGGGGACACGGTATTTGTCACCAATACTCCATTATCTGACAAATTCGACAATAATGTATTTACCCATGCTTTACACAAAGGCACCGCTCTTACTGGCTCTCCACCCTCATGCCCATATAAATCATCAATAATGAGGTCAAAAGCAGCACCCTGATATGCCTTTAACCAAGAAACCGCGTCGGCCCGATGCAGCACTATATGTGGCTGCGTCAGAGAAAAATACTGCTCGGCAACATAGATATGTTCTTCTAACAACTCTATACCGATTAGTATGTCAGGGGACAACAAACAACTCAGCTGATGCAAAACAGCCCCCCCTCCCACACCAAGAACCAATACGCGTTTGATACTTTCTTCGGGTACACACAATGCGGGCAACAACAGTAAATCCCACACGCTACCGGTTATTACCTGGTCTGGGTTATATTGGCTATGCAAAACCCCATTGGTATACAGTCGACGTGTTTTGCCTGCACACCTAACTTCATAGAGGGTGTTATCCACCCGTTTTTGCCATAAAATAGCCACTATTAATCCCTATAACACACCAACTCATACCCACCACAAACGAGCATACCTTACTTTGACTGATCCGCTTACGCTTTCTCAATCACGCCAAGCATTCCCCATATTGGGGGAATCTGCCAACGGGCATCCATTGGTGTACTTTGATAACGCTGCAACCACCCAAAAACCACGATCAGTCATTACGGCCATTGAACGCTATTATCGCCATCAGAATGCGAATGTACATCGAGGCAGCCACCACCTTAGCACAGTCGCGACGGTAGCGTTTGAAGAGGCCCGTTCATTAGTTCGTGGTTTTATCAATGCCACACACAACCATGAGATTATTTGGACTAAAGGCACCACAGAATCAATCAACTTGATTGCACAAAGTTATGGTCGCTCAACCCTTTCTCCTGGTGATGAAATTCTCATTTCATTGATGGAGCACCATGCGAACATTGTTCCCTGGCAATTGCTCGCTGAACAGACAGGGGCAACGTTAAAGGTAACACCCCTGACCCCGGATAATCAGTTGAATATGAACGCGTTTGACCAGTTGCTATCTCACAACACAAAAATTGTTTCCATCTGCCATGCCTCTAACAGCCTTGGCACCATCAACCCGGTAAAAGAGATCATTCAAAAAGCGAAGTCCGTTAACGCCATCACTGTCATTGATGGTGCTCAGGCCATCGCTCACCTGGCTATTGATGTGCAGTCTTTAGACTGTGATTTTTACTGTTTCTCTGGACACAAAATGTTCGGACCTACAGGTATTGGCGTACTTTATGGGAAGCAAGCATTACTCAACTCAATGCCACCATGGCAGTGTGGTGGAGAAATGATTCAACGAGTATCATTTGAAGGCACTACTTATAATACCCTTCCGTTTAAATTTGAAGCTGGCACACCCAATATTGCAGGTGCTATTGGTTTGGGGGCCGCCATCAAGTTCATCCATCAATGCGATGCTAAAACACGCCAACAACAAGAAGACGCCCTATTAGCGATCGCACATTCACGAGCAGCACAGATACCACAACTCAATATTATTCAACAATGCCAACCATCTGTAAGTTTACTGGCATTTAATATTGATGGTTATCATGCCAGCGACATTGGTACGTTACTCGACCAACAGGGGTTTGCCGTAAGAACAGGGCATCATTGCACCATGCCGTTAATGCAGCACTTAGGTATTGATGGCTCCTTAAGAATGTCCTTTGCTTTTTATAATACGGAAGATGAAGTTCACCGATGTTTTGACTGTTTACAAGGCATTCTTTCAGGCAACATTTCGGACATTTTTTCTGAAGAAGTTTCTGGAAAGGTTTCGGGGAAGGTTTCCGTCCTATCTGCCGAGAGATTGGAGCAAACAAACAGCCTTCCTAATATCCAGCAATTAACCGACACATTGCTATCAAAAAAAGGCTGGGAAGATCGCTATCGCTTTATCATGCAGTTAGGAAAACGACTACCGGGCTACCCTGAGGAATATCGTACAGACGATCACTTAGTCCCTGGTTGTGACAGTACCGTTTGGCTTTGTTATAAGCTGCGCAATCAGCATGGTGATAATACTTTGGAATTTTCCATTGCTAGTAATGCTCGCATTATCAAAGGGCTTTCTGTTATTTTGTTAAGTTACTACAATGGAAAGATAGCGACAGAGATCAATAATAGTAATATCCAAGAAACCTTTGAGGCATTAGGGCTTAGTAAACATCTAAGCCCTTCTCGCAACAATGGCCTGTTGGCGATAAATCAACGCATTATTGATATTGCAAATGAAAAAATGACCGGGCATGATACTTTATTGTAAGTCCGCATCTACAGCAGCCTTTTTTTCCGCTGCCCGCAACAGTTTTTCTATCACCTTGGAGACCGCAACAAAACCAAACGTTCCCGTCACCATCGCCGCCGCGCCGAAACCTCCCGAACAATCTAACCGCGTATCACCGTCGGCAAAGGCTTTTTCTTGGCACACTGAACCATCAGGTTTTGGATAACGTAACTGCTCTATTGAATACACACAGGAGACCCCATAAATGCGCGTGGCGTTACGAGAAAAGCCATAATTACGGCGCAATGACGCCCTTAACTTTCTTAACAATGGATCATTAAAGGTTTTATTCAGATCACCCGTTGTTACTTTCGTAGGGTCTATCTGCCCACCCGCACCACCAATACAGATCACTTTGATTTTATTACGTTTGCAATGCCCAACAATGGCAGCCTTTGATGAAACACCATCAATAGCATCCACAACGTAATCAAAGTCTTTTGTGATATGCTCACGAACAGTTTCTCGCGTCACAAAATCATCAATAATATGCACTTTGCATTCAGGGTTAATCGCTCTTAAACGATCTGCCATCACTTCCGTTTTAGACTCTCCGATGGTATCTACCGTGGCATGAATCTGACGATTGGTATTAGTGACACACACGTCATCCATATCAATTAACGTAATTTCACCAAAACCTGTTCGTGCAAAACCTTCAGCAACCCAGGTACCTACGCCACCAATACCGATAACACAGACATGGGCCTGCTGAATAACGGCGCTGGCATCAATACCGTATAATCTTTTAATACCTCCAAAACGGAGGTCATACTGCTCTGACATTCAAACTCTCTTTTTACTCTACGTACAATATGAGTAATTAATGTAAAATTTGCCCTAACACACTAATGCATATTTTTTAACATTGCTTAATCCAACTGAGTCTAACCCAGCTGATTCAATAACTGCTTATCGTAATCGTCCAGTGAAACTGCCAACCCCAACTCTTGTATTTTAGCATCGAGCTGCTGGATCTTCTGATTGAGTTCATCCATTGTTAACGTATTGTCATCCAGCTCATATAGCTGCTTTGACCCTTTAAGGTGAAAGTTACTGACAATCAGGCCATTGGTAATGTCACGTTCAACTGCTTCTCTAACCTTCGCGGAGCATCGGTAGATGCGGTTCAATTCCTGTTTTAAACGCCATACATACATAACCTCAACCATATAGGCGTGTTCCCGAAAAGAATACAGCAGGCCCCCACAAAGGCTAGCCCCGATGGCAACTCCGGTCAGGTTTAGGATAAAGTTTGACCCACCCACCTCACCAAATACGGCAATAAGTAATGTCGAAAGACCCACAGCAGATATCAACAACAACACAACAACTGCCGCTGTCACTCGCTTTAGATGTTCTCGATAAGTGGTTTTATCTATCAGCTCTAGCTTCATAATGTAACTTCACAACACAATTTCGTTATACTGGCTTCTGGAAAAATCAAGCCGCAATTATAACGCGTCCGCCTGAAGCTGAAGAGACATTCTTTACATCTATTAACAAATACTCATATTACTTTGGCTTGACCGACAAGCTTCCCGCTGCTTTTCTCCACTGACAATACACTGTGCGAACGCTTCAGCCCATATTCGATACGCATCCTCACTAGGATGAAAGTTATCATCTGCCATTAAACTTTGGTCAAAAACCTGGGGCAATTCCATAAATTCACATACCGGGTGATCCGACCATGTGGACTTGGCGATCATATTAAAACGCGAGGATTGCATCCCTAAGCACCAGCGTAAAGGTTGCGGTATTACCTCGAATTTTTCTAATCCGGGAATTTGAGAAATAATGATTTTATTGGTTGAAAAGCGTGTCATTAATTCTTGCACTAACACCTGCTGCTGTCGCATCCATTGTTTTCGCGTCACACCAGCGGTTACATCATTTATACCCAAGGATACCACGATAGCATCATAATTTTTTCGCTCAATTGCCGGTATCCATGCAAGCACCTTCGCTGTGGTTGCCCCTGCTTGCGCAACCACATCCCAATCGAGATGAAACTCATCCATCAAGTGCGAAACAATCTGCCCTCCTAGAGCGGCATCTTGATGAGAAACGCCAACCCCTGCAGCAGCTGAATCACCTATTATTAACAGTTTTAAGTGCTGCCCCTTTCCTACTCGGCCCGTTCGACTCCCTGTGGCTTCTGGCAATTTAGGCATATTAGCTCGCACCCTTTTCGCCTGGGCGATTAACAAGGGTGCTAAAACAGCTACAATGGGTAAATCTCTCATCGTTATGTATTTTCCTTTTAAAACCGTCTGCACTTTTGTATTAAAAGCTCTTATATGAAAGTTCTTATATTAAAGTGTAGTCAGTTTCAAAAAATTAAAGCTCATTAATTAACGCTAACGCGGTCCTTTCCAAAGAACTCAGGAGCTTGAATTGATAGCGCTTTCAAAGGGATCGCTGATGTCACCCTAAGTGAATGTGCGGTACCCGCTGGCACTTTCACATAATCACCCGGCCCAATGGCTAAGGTTTTTGCTCCTAGCTGAAAGATACCCGTCCCTTCTAATACAAAAATCGATTCTGAATGGCTAACATGTTTGTGCAACGGAACCTGTTTCTTAACAAAAATAACAAAATCTGATGCATTTTTATCACTAGCAATCTTAGTCACGTGTATATTTTCAAGCTCAGCCGGTGCCGTTATCTCAGATAACCGAAGTTTCTCTGCATTAACAGCGCCTGCGCCAATAATTCCCGCTAACAAAACAATCCATTTTCCCTTCATATTCACTCTCTTTTATCGTCCGTTTATAGCTCGTTTTTACGTCGTCTTCATCGTGTTTTTTGAACCACCATGGCTAACCAGGGTTGTTGATCGCGTGGCTTTCCTTCTGGACGATAATAGTAATGAAGTAGCGTAAAACCTGCTTGCTCTAAGCAGGTTTTATTTTCTTCAAATTCCATATAATTCCCATACCGCTGACCCTGCCAACCCTCTGCATTTCCACGCGGATTGGATGTAAACAATACCCCTCCCTCACGCAGCGCCTGGTGGCACGCGACTAACACTCTGGGAAGTTCTTGACTGGGGATATGAAACATAGAAGCGTTAGCAAAAATACCATCAAAACAATCCACCCCTAAATCAAGGTTTAAAAATTGTTGATGTAATACAGGGCAACCACTGTGTTTTTCCGCCATTTCACAAAATGTCTCATTACCATCTAAACCCGTTGGCCGATGGCCAAGGGATTTAAGCGTCGACAGGTCTCGCCCTGGGCCACAACCAAAATCTAAAATATCTAACGTTTTACCCTTTGGTAACGCTTGTATAAGCGCCTGGATATTTTGACTGACGTCATGATCGCGAGTACCTTGCCAGAATGCCTCCGCATTACTTCCATAATGCCCCAATGTCACTCGCTCTATCTCATCCATCACATGTTGAGATTGCTTATTCTGCATTAATAAACTCCGGCCAAGGTTGCTTTTCTATCGGTAACTCAAACGCTCTAGACTCACCGGTTAGTGGACACAAAAAATGCAATCGATATGCACATAACTGTAAATCTAAACCCGTACTTAATTGACTTTCTACCCCATGCAGTCGATCACCGACAATAGGGAAACCTAACCCTGCAAGATGCCGTCGTATTTGGTGTTTACGCCCCGTTTCAATTCTTACATTCACCAATGAGAAATCAACTTCAGAATAATACCCCAAAATATCAAAGTGGCTACAGGCACTACGATCATCAATAGGCTGATTAACCGTTTGTGTATCACAAGGAAACTCACCATGCACCAGCGCACGATAACCTTTTTCCAAACAACGCTCCGCAAATAACTGACTCAACTGTTGCGCTGCATGTTTACTGTGAGCTAACAAAATCAAGCCACTTGTCGCTCGATCCAGCCGATGTACAACAAACGCTGAGCGCTCTGGCTTAAGGTTTTGTTCTGACCAGCGAGCAATCGTGCAATGATCGCCCCACTTAGAACCTTGTGAATATACTCCATAGGGTTTATTCCACACACTATAATCGCCAAAGTCTTCAACAAGCTCAGAGGGTAACACCACACTCCCGCTGATAGCCCTATCAAAATAAAAATGTAAACTGTCTCCCAATTTGAGCATTTTTTTGGCACGACGTAATCGCTGTGTATGCCCCTTACCTGACGTTACCCACAGGGCCCCTTTTTGCATTGCGAGCTTAAGTTGTTGTTTCGATAATCCGCAATGGGAAGACAACAACGTTAACGCAAGAATCGGTTCCTCTACTGTAAGGTGTAACTCAAAATGATCTACATTCATATTCAACACATTCTCAGGATCCATTCACTGCGCCAGCGTCCACCATTCGGCTTTCCATATTATGAATAACCGCATTAGCAATACGTAAAGCCTTTTCTGTATACTCCCCTGCAAAAGACTCTTTTGCAGTTTGCTCAAAATAACCTATCCAGCGCTGATAGTGCATTGTTTTAAATCGTTTTTTTACATTTACTGCTCGGTGCTTTTTCATCATATTAGTGTCGTACTGCCGATCACCCCACAGCATCTTTTGCCAATATAAACTGATGGTTGGTAAATGCGCTGACACATCAATATTGGCATCACTCAAAAAAATAGGTGCCATGATGTCATCCTTGAGCAGTTTTTCGTAAAACGATGCTACAAAAGAGTCGATATTCTGTGGTGTATCTAGATCAAGAGTTAGATCAAGTGCTAGATCAGGTAGGATGTTAATATGGCATTCTCCGGTGCACAACGATTTGCCCATAATACCATGAACATGCAGTAACGTTGATCCCACTCTTCTCCCCTCCTTGTCAATTCAATGTCAACGGGAGCACTTGAAAAGCTGCCAAAGCAATCTACGCTTTGAAAAAGGTCGAACTGAGAGCTATCATAATGAACACCCTAACCCCTCCCCAACTCGTAGTATGTTTACCCATAGAAACCGTGGACGGCAGCCCTGTAGCCAAGCAACGGGAGATGATTAATAGCTTGGCGGCGCTTGCTCATTCAGACTCGATGGAAAACATGGGGATTGTCCTCACATCACCAATACTCTGCGAGGACTCAAATGAACGTTTCAGCTATATGTTTAACGATCATTACTTAGGACATACCACTATTTTGGACAACGGCCTCTATTATGCTCCCGCCCATCAACGTTACATTGAAATAATGGCATTTCTTCGTTCTCGAAATTGGCCACACATTGATTGGATGGCGTTTGATTCCCAAACAGAGCAATACCCTGAGAAATGCAGAGATAATGTACACGAGCCAACAGGGGAAAATATTCAAAAACAAATTTTTCTATACATTGAGAAAACAACACGGAACGATTCAAGCCATGTAGCGTAACGTTTTATAGCATGAACTTTATAGCATGAGTTGAATCGCTAAACCGTTATATCTCCTGATATCAACCCTTGAAGGTTCTCCGATAAGAACGCTTTGACCGTATCAACAATCACCTGCGTCTGACGGTCAATTTCGACATTGATCCGATCTCCTACCTTTTTTCCCCCGTGTGTTGTAATACGTAATGTTTCTGGAATTAAACACACCGAAAATGTCGATGCCGCTTTATCAATAGATGCAACCGTTAAACTGCAACCATTTAAACCAACAAAACCTTTACCAAAAATATACGGCATAAAAGAGGAATCAACACGATAGGTGATCACATGGTTATTCTCAGGGTTTTCAATAGAAATAATCTCTGCAGTACCATCAATATGACCCGACAGGATATGTCCACCGACCTCCACCCCCTGCTTAGCGGAGCGCTCGATATTCACTATATTGCCCCCTAGTAACGCGCCAAGCGTTGTTACGTCGAGCGTTTGTTGCATTACATCAAATGATACCAGAGCCCCATCGATGTGAGTGACCGTCAGGCAAACACCGTCCATTCCCACGCTGGCACCAATCACTAATGCGCCTAACAACGCTTCTGGCAATACTACCGTAAGCGTATGCAACCCTTCCTTACGCTCTACATGGTGCAGCGGGCATGACGCCTGAACAATTCCAGTATACATAAATCGTAATATTACCCTTCGCTATCTTTTTCATCCATTCTATCAGAGGCGGTCTTACCGTTTTCTACTGCTTCAAAAAGCTCAGAAGCCATCTCACCTACTTGACCATTAATGCGTCGAATCGCATCATAGATCGTACCAACGGTGCGGTGATGTAGCTCTTTCTTTTCTTGCGCTTCATCTGCATCGAGCAACCCTGAACGTTCTAGTTGTTCAATGGGCACTTCTGCAATTGTGCGATGCACGTCTTCGACGGTTGTTGCACCTTTATCAACCGCTTCTTGAACCATGTCTTTAAGAAGCTCTAACTTGTTTAACACACCCATAACAATCCCCTACTCACCCTTGTGATTTATTACTACCATACATCTCATCAACCATCGCCACAACAGATTTGCTTTGCTCCAACGAACCAATCAAAGACGATATTGACGAACCAATATGTTGATTCAAGTCTCTCACCAACTGATAACTGTCTGACACATGTCGATTATGTTCGTCACGGACGGCTTTAACCTCTCCCTTTAATACATCGCTAATCTCCCCCCGACTTAATACAAAATCCGAGATGGTAAGATGCACCTTCTCAACAACATCAACTCCTCGGCTAAGACCTATTTGTACCATATCCTTATAAAAATCTGCTTTGTGAAATACGCTCATATTGTTTCCCCAAGGAATTAAAAAGTGTCTGCGTGTGCACCGAATATTGTACTTAAGCACAACCAAAGTCAACACCTCGATGCAAAATACAAAATAACCCTTATAAAACAATAGATTATATTATTACAGCATCAAAAAAATCGATACAGCCAGACACTAAACCTAAGTTAATTTCGTTAATTCACATAATGAAACTATTTTTTATCGATTAGAAATACCAATAAAATGGAATTAAATGTACACTTGTACACAGTTAACGCTCTTTTCATCGCGTTACAAGCCATCTGTAACCCTGAAACCTGAAAAGTGCAGTGAATCGCAAATGAGTATCCGTAAAGAGAAAAAAGCCCTGACTCGCAGCGCATTAATTAATGCCGCCCTGCAATTAGTTGAAGAAGGTGGAAATTTCGCCACTATCAGCATTAGGGAAATTGCAAAACACGCAGGCATTGTTCCTACTGCGTTTTATCGTCACTTTAAAGACACGAATGAGCTTGGCCTTAATTTAGTCGATGAACTGAGCACTTGCTTGCGCCAACTTATTCGTAGTGCTCGGGAACAAAGTGAAAACTCTACCCAATTAATTAATCACTCTATCCGTATTTTTGATGAACACCTTAGCAGCCACCGAGAGCTATTTGTTTTTATGACACAAGGCCGCTCTGGGGGGACACCTTCAATACGAAACGCTATACGTAATGAACTGAATGTATTTGCTCTAGAAATTGTAAATGACCTTTCACAACAACAATCATTCCCCACGCTAAACAGCGCTCAACTCAAAATGGTTGCAGACTTGATTGTTGGTACGTTGGCCTATAGCGCGACAGACCTACTTGACCTTACTGACAACCCTGTTCTAAGAACCGAACGTTTAGCGTTATTAGAAGCACAATGCCGCGTCATCTTCCTTGGCGCGGCAGAGTGGAAAGCATAATCCATACTTAGCTTAGATGGGTTTTAAGATATTATTGAACGTCTAATTAAAAAGTCTTTTGTGTCCTGCACCAAATATCAAGTAGCCGAACATTATTTGTCGGCTACTTCTGAAGACTCTCCCTCTGCCCCATCATCCTTTGCATCATCAGCTTTTTTAGTCCGAATATAATCGATAGAAAAGTATTCTGGACGCTTACCCGTCATTCCCTTATAAAAAGACTTTATCTCTTCAAGATCTTTATCAATATCCCCAGTAGGCATAAGGGACAGACCAACCCCCCCCCTTTTGCGTCCGTAATCCAAAAAACTACACTCTATTGGCACATTAGCACCAACCGCAATATGATAAAAACCTGATTTCCATTCCGTCACATGACCTCGAGTTCCTTCCGGCGGTATTGTCAAAATAATAGAAGAACTGTCGTTGATCGTTTCGATCATTTGATCCACTAAATTATTACGGCTGCGGCGATTAACGGGCACACCGCCAAACCACTTGAGTACAGGGCCTTTCCACCCCTTAAATAATGTGTCCTTACCCATCCAGTAGATCTTTTGGTGTAACTGAAATGACACCATTACCATAAACAGAAAATCCCAGTTACTGGTATGGGGAACCGCAATCATTACGGACTTTTCCCCCGCAGGAGCGCTGCCTTCGACCTTCCAACCCATCAGTAAGAAAGTAATACGGCTGATCAAACGAAAAATATGAACTACTATAGGGGTATCAAATACTGTGTACGGCATAAAAACAAACAGCCTCTAAAATCAATGCGGTAAATATTGCTTATCAAAAGCGCCAAAGGTGGGGCCAATAATAACACGGCCCCAGCCTCTTCGCGAACAGTGACTAAATATTCACACGCTGTATTTTACGTATGCCTCACAACACAGCAACTTTCTCAAAACTATCCAGGTCTTTTGAAAAGGCTTCTTCCGTATCGAAAATTAGCTGCTGAATATCCTTCGACACATCGCTATCCGGTATTATTCGGTCACTGACGATACCCATTCCAATACGCACCATAAAGTTATTCAGCGCTTCAAACGACACTCCAACATTCACTTTAGCAAGCTCACCTAACGATAACTGAGAAAACTCGGTACGAGTAACAATGCCTTTTCCATCATTCCCTTTAACCGCCACTGTCATAAACTCTCTCATAAGCTCATCAATGTTCGTTGGTAGAAATAGATCAATAAGAACGGTTGGCATAAAGCCCAAAGCAGCACCCGCCACATAGATCTCAGGCACCTGTGTCATTGCTGTTTCAATGACAGCACCCTTCTCTGTGGGCTGATAATGTATCTTTGTCTTAATACCTCTCATTTTCGTAACCACACCCAAAATATTCATGGTGCTATCCACTCTGGCTGAAAACTCACGACCGTCACCCAAAAGAACTGGGGTTGCATTCGTCACAACCTGGCCATTCTTCACTGGCAACAACCTACCTTGAGTCACATAAGCATCAATGGTCCCAGACAAGGTGTTGCTATCCATCGTTAAGCGTAATAATCGACCACTATCATCTTCTATTTCAACAGACCCTTTTACCAATGCGTTCAATCCATCTAGATGACTCGCCAATTCGGGATAATTAGCCTCTATTAGGTCCGGAATAAGTGAAAACGAAGCTTTAAGGTGCTGGTAACCACCAGACGCGTCATCTTCCACCACGACATCGTCCACTCTCCCAAGCTTGGTTAATAAGCTCCAACTTTCCGGAAATGCCGCCCACAACGGTGCCAATATTTCTACATCTTGCTCATCTAGCGTCGGGTTCATTGCTTGAACTTTCATTCGATAATCTTGTGCCCAGGGCATTTTGGTATTTCGCCCAAACCGAGCATCACCTTCCACTGCGAGCCTTAACATCTCCTCACCAGAACCCAATACCGCGTCCCAGCTAAAAGCTCCGATGCCTAGCTGTAGGTTATTTTGAATGAGATAACTTGTACCGGCGTCTGATGAAAGTTCTTTCACCCTTACATTAGAAACCAAATCACCCAACGCTTGAATTTCTCCAGAGCGATTGACGGTGTTAGTTTTTCCTACAGCGCTATCGTTATCAACGTTAGTCTGCACAGGACCTAAACGGTAAAGATCTCCATCTAACGATCCAACAACCGTCAGCTGTCGCCAAACACCATTTTTATCTGGCAACATCCGATAAAGTTTTTTCAGATTAAAGCTTTCTAAGGACGACCATAACTCATCAATAAATTCTTGCGTTTGCTTGTGATACTCCGTGTTCTTGAAAGCAATCTCTTGAAGTGCCGCCATCTCTCGCATTTTTACAACCGCATGCTTTGAGTCCCCCGCGCCGGAAAACTCTACAGAGGGTTTCCAACCTCGTTGAATAACATCAGAGCTGATTAAATCAGATGGGGCTAAAACAGGAGGTATGGCCATTACGGGTATGGAGCTGGTTAGCGCAAAGACCAACCCAAGAGGGCGAAACACGGAAAACACGTTCATAATGATCCCTTTATTATTTTGTATTGTTTTTATTGTCATAGTTTTTACATATACATTAGGCGAAAACAACGTAAGTCACACGCCTGCAACTTGCCAAATATCATACGCTAATAAGCCTATAGGTGAAATAAGCTATTTGTAAACCCTGCTTACGTTGAAGGGTGAAAAAACATCAATTCTAACCCCTTGTTTCTTATACGCCTTCCCACTCAATAAACAAAACCAAAAAAAACATATACCCACGTTTACACCGGTAGATTCCCAGCCCTAGTTGGCGCATAATGCTCGACCTTTTTGAGTTTAGCTAGCCGTTGGAAATCGAGTTATGTGGTTTAAAAACATTCGTTTGTACCGTTTTACCAAGCCCTTTGAACTAACCCCAGAGGAGCTCGAGGAGAAGTTAGCTGAGCATATATTCCAACCCTGTGGGAAACATGACCAGTCAAAGTATGGCTGGACATCGCCCCTTGGTCGTCACGGAGAAATGCTCACTCACGTAACCGGTGAATACATCATGATTTGCGCTCAGAAGCAGGAGAAGATATTACCTGCTTCTGTTGTAAATGACGCGGTACAAGAAAAAGTTGAAGAAATGGAGGACAAACAAGGACGCAAGGTTTTCCGCAAAGAAAAGCTACAACTAAAAGACGAAGTTACACTGACGTTATTACCAAAGGCCTTTGCACGAACCAGTAAGACCTTTGCTTATTTTGCACCTAAAGATAATTTGTTGGTGGTAAATTCGTCTAGCGCAAATAAGGCTGAAGAGCTTCTTGGTTTTTTACGAACCAGTATCGAATCATTGCCCGTTATTCCACCTAATGCAAAAAACATCCCTAGCGAAGTAATGACACTCTGGTTACAGCACCAAACAGCAGGGGAAAACTTTGAGATTGACCAAGAATGCGAGCTGTATAATCCAGCGGAAGACGGTAATGTTGTTCGCTGTAAAGGGCAGGACCTTTATTCTGACGAAATCCAAACACACCTAGCCGCAGGTAAACAGGTTAAAAAACTTGGCGTGCTCTGGAAAGACGCTCTGTCTTGTATTCTTGAAGATGACCTCACGATAAAACGCTTAAAGTTTCAAGATATGGTTCTAGAAAAAGCTGACGAAGCAGACTCTGAAAGTGCGGCGGAGCAATTTGATCAAGACTTTGCGGTAATGTCACTGGAACTTTCCAAATTCTTTAAGTCATTATTCAAAGCTTTTGGTGGGTTACAGCGAAAGATCTAACCTTTCGTTAGAGTTTGTACGTAACTATTTTGGCTTCGTTGGCTTCGACCGATCTCCATGACCGCACCCAATGGAATATTTAAGAATAAAATGTTCTATTGGGTGATATTAGCAAGATATAAATATTCATCGAGAAACACGCATTTACTCACAATGCCAGCTGTCTATTTCTGCCCCCAGATCCTCACCGACACCTACCTTATCAAGCAATATGTTATCTACTGTCATCTGCCATTGGTTATTTTTCTGAGAAGGCCATTCATTAATTTTAAACTCCCATTTTGGCGTTAATGGAAATGTCTGTGCTTTGATTTTTGTTGTGGTTACACGAATCATCGGCATGTTAAGAAGATGTAATGTTTTATTTTTCTTTTGCTCAGCCTTCGATAAAAAACACGACATAAAGTGATACGTTATATACCCCTCTTGCGTAATATCTAACGCCATACGGGCTATCACCTTATCACCATTTATATTTTCTTCGCTTTCGTGCAGCCACTGCCCCACCAATTCAGAATCACCCAAGGGAGTCGGGTTATTTTTAAACGTGCAACCCGATATAATTACAACTAACAATATTGATACAACCCATCTAACCAACATAAAATTACCCTTTTTACTATTTATTCTTTTGTTTTTTATCTATCGATAAAATAAACGTAACCACCTGCTTTATCGCACACGCGATATGCTCTTCATGCGTCAAACCACTTTTCTTCCGAGGCTTCAGGTCATGATCTCCATCCTCTAGCCAATGTACATCCACAATCGTTGGCAGCCCGTAACTTTCAACTTGATCATGAGTACCTAACGCGTCACGGGTACCCTGCACTATACAATGTGGAACCGATATACCAGGAAAGTGATCAATACGTGTTTTCTCCAACTTCCCCACCGGATGAAAAGGATAACCCAAACACACAACACCCATAACATCGTTGGGATTTTCTGCGGCTAATAAACTCGCCATTCGACCACCCATTGATTTACCACCAATGACACACTGCGACATTCCACCAGCCTGTTCAATGGCACGTATAAAATGCTGGAGTAACTCTGGGGCCCTATTCGGAGGTCGCCTCTTTCCCGTTTCACGCCGTTCTTCCATATAGGGGAATTCAAACCGCTTAACTGTTATGCCAGCAGCAGCAACACCCTCTGCAACCACATTCATAAAATTCGAATCCATAGGTGCGCCTGCACCATGAGCAAATAACCATTGAATATCTGTTTTATGCGTTGTGGATGTATTATCTATTTTTGCTTCATTTGTCAAAAAGACAATATCAGTGTCTGTCATCTGTTAGCGGTAACCGTTTACTGTAATTGTTTGCTGCTATCGTTTGCTGCTATCGTTTGCTGTAACAGCTCACCTGTTTGATCATACGCATAGTCAAATGCAGTGATCCCATTATGCAATTTATTAGGGCCTACTCTAGGTAATCCATTAATGCTAATAGCCTGCATATTTACTGCTTGTGGAACCTGTAATGCTGGACTGTTTTTCCTACGCCACGGTGACCGAGAATTAATATGATGATAAAGAATGCGCTCACCAGGTTGCGTGCCTTTCAAACCAGGCCGGTCCTTGATTCCACCGTCAAGATATCGAGCACCATTTAGCGCCACAGGCTGAAACAAGAACGGAAAAGCACAGGAGGCTGCAATCGCTCGGGTAAGGTTCCCTTGATCAATCACTTCGGTATCCCAAGAATCTAAATTAAATACTGATACTCTAAAAGGTATTGGGCAATCCTCAACATTTGAGACTTTACAAATATTGCGTACTTGCTCCTGAAACAAGCCACCTTTTAGTAACCCTAGGCCAAACCCTGGATCCCAAAAATCATCTCGCTGCAAGGCAAACAATTGCTCTTTTAGCTCGTCAATAGAACATCCCGATGCGTAACAGCCTCCCACCAGCGCACCAGCACTAGAGCCCGTTAACTTTACTGGTTTTAATCCTTGATCAACTAGCGCTGCAAGCATTCCTGCATGAGCAAAAAAACTAAAAAAACCCGATGACATTGACAGGGTAAACGGTTGTTCTTCCAACCAATCATATAATTTCATTTAGTACTAACTCTTCACTGCTGTAACAGGTATTGAAAATATTGCATCCAAACCACCACCTTCATGGTTGCTCAACACTAAGCTCCCTCCCTCCTTTTGTGTCACCCCTTCGGCAATCGCTAATCCCATGCCGCTGCCATCCTGTTTTGTGGTGATAAAAGGCCGCATTACCCGTGCCATTAATAACTCAGGAATACCTTCACCATCATCACGCACCAATATATGTAACTTGCCGTTTTCAATTGTGGTTATCACCGAAACTTGCTGCTTCGCTGCAGACACCGCGTTTTCAATGACATTAAACAATCCTTGCCCCCACTCTTCTGGAAGCAAAGGGAAACACCGTGCTGATTCAGGTTCGCTGATTTGTAGCCGCAAAATAATACCGTTTTGCAACGCTAACCGTTGTAAATTTTCCACCTCTTCTTTGAGAATCTCACAATAACTGCGTTGATCAGACAATTCCCCTGAGGGCTCCATATTCAGGTCTTCTTTTAGGGTTTGTCGCAACTTGTTTTGTATATCATCAAGTAACCGTATTTCGTTTCTTACTCGCTCTATATTAAGAGACTCTCCGCTACGAGCCTGATCATCAATATGCAACGATAGGTTATGTAATGAAATACCCATCAGCCCTAATTGGTGACGGGTTTGATGGATTATCCTTGCAGAAAATTCACCCAAGGATGCTAGTTTATCCTGTGTTTCCATTTGCGCTAACAAATCCTGCTCTCGAATTCGCCATCGTTTTATCAGTGACGCCATAATCACCCAAACAGCAGCAATACTGTTTAACACTAAAACAAACTGCGTAATTGCCCAAGTGGGGGACACTTCGCCATCCTCAAACGGTAATTTTATAAATAACGGTGCATAACGGATATGCCCTGCTTCGGTCGCCGCTACTGCGACTATACTCGCCAGGATGCCACTCACTAAGGCAAAAAAGACTACCTTCTGATCCAATAGGGGTAATGCTAGCGCAAGCCCTGCAATCAACAGCAAGCTGTTGTTTGACGTATACGTTCCCGTAATCCACACCGATGCTAACATGCCTAACGTATAGACCTGAGCCAAACCATGAGAGAGCAACGGCCAATTTCTGCGACGCCGCCTCTGCCACAAACCCACGGCCATAAACACTGTATTGAACCCCATACTTGCCCAACACAACTGTCGACACAAGGCGACTACAGAGAGATCTAGGTATTCATACAGCTCACTATGCTCAAAAAAGTACATAGAAAACAGAAAAACGATGGGGACATAACTACTCACAACCATTAGCAGCAGGGTACGATCTAGCCCCCCCCATTCTAATGGATTCCCTTTTCGTAACAACTCAATCAATGGTGGGTTAGGACCTGCCACAACGCCCCCTGCTTAAAATACGTTGTATTTAAACAGTGCCAATGCCAATTTGGTTCTATCTGGCATGTTTAACAACTGCAGAATACGTACAACGTGATTCTTGGCGGTGCCCTCACTGATATTTAACGCCTTTCCAATACCTTTATTCGACTCCCCCTCACCTACCAATGCCAATACTTCTTGGTGACGAGCACTTAACCCACTAACTCGTTTAACAAATTCCATCTCGTCAGGTTCACGCCGCAATGATTGCGCCAGTCGAATAGCCAACGATGGATCTAATACTGTTTGTCCTGATAATGCATCCAACACTGCCTTAATAAGTTCGTCAGGGCTGGCATCTTTTCGCACATACCCCATGGCACCTGACTCCATCGCCTGCTTAATTCGACGAGCATCATCAAAAGCAGACAAAATAAGTACGGGGTGATGAGGAGCTAGCCGCGGCAAAGCCTCTAAACCTGTTTCATTAGGCAGTTCTACGTCGAGCAACACTAAATCAATGGTCTCCCGATCCAGCAACAACTCTAATTCCGCCACGTCTGCCGACTCATGGATCTCAGCAAGCTGATCATTTTTCTTTAGGATGCCCGCAATACCCGCCCGGAACACTGGGTGGTCATCACAAATTGCTATTTGGTATTGGTTCATACAGGGTGACTCTATCTTATTATTTTTTGAATTCTGGGGCTATTCTCGCCTTTTCTAAGCCATTTTCATACCCGACTAATGAGTCTTAATGCCAAACATGCCAAATGGCATACTCCTTTATTCCCTACGCCATCTGTTCAAAAAGCATATTAACGGCCATTATATGTCTCAGGATCATTTGTAAATATTACAAAGCGCCTTTTGGCAAAGTGTTGCTTTAGCGGTAGCATAGGAGATGCAGGGTGATGTTGAGGAATAAGCCCCTTCAACCCATCCACTGAGTATCGACTGATTAATCCAGATTTTAGTAGGAATCTGAGCCGCTAAAGCAATACTTGATTTTTCTTACCCTACCCCCCTTTTTATCTAAATTAGCAAAATCCCGCCATAACTCGCATAACTTCTCTTTATTACCTATAATTTTCTTATCAACCATCTCCTATCTACAAGCAAACCTGCAATCACTATTTGAGAAAACATTGTATCCAGTGATCCGTCATCATTACATTGCTGTCATCATTTCCATTATACTTTTGATGCTATGTCGACCTGTTATCGCCAGCCCCGCGAATGTAATCACGATTAATAATATCGAGCAGTTCCCCGTTGTACTGTCACCTTATATCAGTATTTTGGCTGATAGCAGCCAAAAACTCGACATTCAAGACATCAGAGGCATTCCAGAAGAACAATGGAAAAAGGGGTTTACTGGCACGATCAACTTCGGGTTCTCAAAGAGCGCTTACTGGGCTCGAGTTAGCTTTAACAACACCGCGGCCTCTCCTCAACACATCAAGTTAGAACAGGCGTACCCATTAATAGATGAAGTCACTTTTTTCGCCCCCCAGACGACACCAGGAAACCCTACGATAACAACCTACTCATCATTTCATACCGGTGACTCCCTTCCCTTTAAAACTCGCGGCATCCTTCACCGCAACTTTATCTTCGATATCACGATTCCCCCAGAAACCCTGCAAACCTACTATGTTCGGTTTCATAGTCGTGACACTGTCGAAATTAATTTCAAATTATGGGATAAAATTAGCTTTTCAACATTTGATCACAACGCGCAGCTAATGTACGGTATATTTTATGGTGCGATCTTTGTTCTCATTATTTTTAATTTGTCGATTTACTTTGCGTTGCAATACCAGAGTTATCTTTATTACGTTGCGACCCTAGCCTCCTTTACATTGGTTGAAGCCAGTCTAAATGGCTTGACCTTCGAGTACCTATTCTCTAATAGCCCTGAATTCAACAAACTTATTAGACCCATTCTCATTCCTGTCGTTATGGGGTTAACAGGTCTATTTTCTATATCATACCTATCCCTCGAAAACAGAAAAAGCAAAACCATCAACACTCTTAAAGCGCTCACGAATTCATCTTTTGCATGGAGCCTTTCGGTTTTTATACTTCCCTTCTACATTAGTATTTCTATTGCTATGGGCCTTGGCTTGTTAATCATCACTGTCATAATGACAATGTCTATTCAGGAAGTAAAAAAAGGTAACGTCTCTGCAGTATTCCTTTTGACGGCGTGGTTTGCCCAATTTATCGGGGCTACTGCAACGACCTTAAGAGCGTTAACCATTCTCCCATCAAATATCTACACGCATTTCGGATTACAACTCGGTACCTTAGCATTTGCATTATTTCTTGCTTTTGGTATCAGTTATCGCATCAACAGCGATCGCAAAGATAAAATCAAAGGCCAGGCTCAAGCCTTAACGAATGAACGATTGGCACGAATAGAGCAACAACGCTCAGCAAAGATGGCGCTGGAAGCACAAAAGAAAGAATCCAAAGCAGAAGCAATGACATTGGCTGCACTAGCAGAAAGTAAGGCCAAAAGTGAATTCCTAGCAACAATGAGCCATGAAATTAGAACCCCAATGAACGGTGTTTTGGGCATTTCAGAAATATTACTCGACTCCGACCTCGATAACGAACAACGCCGCCATGTAAGAACCATTTTGAGCTCTGGCGAATCTCTTTTAACCATCATTAACGATGTTCTGGATTTTTCCAAAATTGAAGCTGGAAAAATGACAATAGAGCACATAGAAATAGATTTAGAAACCCTAGTGGATGATGTCATTACGGTTCTGACTCTTAACTCCCATGAAAAATCAATCGTACTTACCGCCATCATCAATCACAAGGTTCCAAGAATTATTATTGGGGACCCTACTCGTTTTCGGCAGATACTTATCAACCTTATCAGTAACGCTCTTAAGTTTACCGATTATGGTGAAGTGACACTTCGAATAGACCTCAACAGAGATAATAATCTTCACTTCGAAATTACCGATACAGGTATAGGCATAGCGGACGAACAACAGAAAAATTTATTTGAAACATTCTCTCAGGCCGATAAGTCTACAACCAGAAAGTATGGTGGTACCGGCCTAGGGCTTGCTATATGCAAACAACTTATCAACTTAATGGGAGGAGAGGTTGGGGTAGAAAGCCAAAAAGGCCAAGGCTCTCGATTTTGGTTTACGTTAGCTTGCATAAAATCTAAAAATGAATACTCTGAACATAATTTATTTCCAAATAAAAATATTCTTGTTATTGATAATAACTTACGATTTTTTGAGTTTTCTCAAGAACAATTGACCTATTGGGGTGCACATCTAGACATTATTAACACGCCTAAAATTATCACACCAGAACAGCTAGAAGGCTACGCTGCAATACTGTGCAATAGTGAATATCACCACCTTTTACCACAAACCCAAATCAGCAACATCACTTTTCTCGGACCATCCGTTGCAACGTCAAAAAACAAAGATGTATTACAACGCCCCCTTAGCATTGAATTATTAAAATCTACGCTCTCCAATATATTCGATATAAAGACGGCCGTACCCCCCATCAAAAAAGCGCAAAATACCCGCTATGAGGGGATACTGGTTCTTGTCGCAGAAGATAACTTAGTAAACCAAACCGTTATCAAAGGTGTACTTAAAAAGCTTGGAATCCAACCCACAGTATCAAATGATGGCATTGAAGCTATCAAATGTATAAAAGAACAAGAAAAACAATTTGACCTTATACTGATGGATTGTGAAATGCCGGAAATGGACGGTTACACCGCAACGCAAGAAATCAGATGTTTTGAGGATAAAAACACACCGCACCTTATTGTTGGCCTAAGCGCCCACGCCGTCAAAGAACGTCAAGACAAAGCCTTTGACGCCGGCATGAATCAATATCTAACAAAACCCGTAAAAATAGATGAGATAGCAAACATTCTCCATGCCATTTCAGAATCTAAGAAAACCGACCTTTAGCATTTACACCCACATAAGCCGTACCTTTTTGATCGCCAGGAAACTCTCTTGTTACCGTAACAGCAGGCATCAGTGGCGGGGTATCATTTAAATATTCTCGAACACGCTGTAACCAAGCAACAATTTTCGGATACTCCAAAATGTCTTCTGCCCCTCTAAAGCCACCAAGATAAGGCGTCACAAAATGCGGGTATGCACTTAAATCAGCCAAACTTGGCTGTGTCATTCCACCCAAAAAGGGTCCCTCGCCTAAATGTGCTAAAAACTCTTCACACAACGTTTTGTTCGCTTGCCTTAACGACACATGCTGGTCGGTCATTTCTACCATATCAGTTAAAAAGCCCAGCTGACTGAGTATCAAGGGCCACATAATCTGAAGTGTTAATGGAATACCTCCGTGAGAGGTTTTATGTAATATTTGTCCTAAGCGCCAACCGTTTAACACTCTGCGTGGCGTAAATCCTACTCCAGGATAATGCCTAAAATTACCAGGAATTAATCGATGAGTAACCCATTGGTCAATCGTTAAAATCGCTTCTTTTTGCGCAGGGTCTTTCGGTAACAATCGCGCATGGTCGGGAAACAATTCGTCTAGCCACAAACCAATTGCAGAAGAGTCAGTTTTGCTTTGATCTCCAACCGTCAAGGCTGGCACCTGTTTGCCTACCGGCAGGTCTTTTTTCAAACGTAATGGGTTGATGTAAAAGCATCTAAACGGCAGACGCTTGTACTGTAAATAACAGTGCACCTTTTGCGCGTAAGGGCTCATAGTAAATGTATATAGCGTAATTAAGGGCGTTGCAGGTACTTCCATGGTTGTATTCTGCGTTATTTGTGCCTTTTCATTTTCCATCTAATGATCTCCTATGGGCTGAATTTCAACCAAAATCAATATAACTGAATAACATTCATTATTGACTATCAATCATTTTTAGTTAGAATACAAGCTCAAACTTGCATCACTTCTGGAGAAGATCATGGAACAGTATGAACAAATCATGTCCATAGACTCAGTTCTACCGTTTGTTCTCGCATTCAGCGCGCATGGCGTCTTGGCAGGTATTCAACTTGGCCTGGGGCTGGCAATATTTTTCTCTTCTGCCATCAACCTATTACAAAAAGAAAGCGCCACGTGGCTAAGCCATCTAGGGTTCACCAATAACCTATCCAATGAGTACAAACGAATCGTTGGTACTCTACAACTCGTTCTCGCCGCACTTCTTTGCTTACCATTAGTTATCGACTTACCATTTTTTGTATCACTACTAATGTTTATCGCTGTTGGCGCTGTGTATATCACCTACCATCGTCAAGCAGTTTCACGCTCACAGGCCACGGGTACCTTATCTAGGTACGCTGTGATTGCTTTTGCCCTTGTTGCCACAACCTTTACCTCTTACGAACACAACTCACCTCTACAATCAATGCGATACATTGCTCAAGACGTTATGAAGTACCGCCCCCTTGAGCAAAATTGGCAGAATGAGTTCGACATCAACGCTCCTAAAATTGGACAACAAGCCGTTGAATTTTCACTACTACAGTCCGATGGCAAAACAATCTCTCAACTATCTGACTTTTTGGGAGAAAAACCCGTTGTGTTATTTCTTGGCGCAAACAGCTGCCCAGTATTTAGCGCTGGTTTAGCAGACATCAATCGGTTGCATGAAAAATATAAAGATTCCATTAATTTTGTCGGTGTCTATGTCAGCGAACCTCACGCCACTGACGAATGGCCACTGGCACGTACACAGCTTGTTGAAACCAGCAAAATATTCTTTAACCACCCGGTTGCAACCGACATCGCCCAACACACCAATTTCCCCGATCGGCTACGAGTTGCGGAACGCCTCAAGCGAAATTTATTACATCAGAACATTCCACTTCTCGTTGATGGTATGGATGACGCAGTCAACAATCGATGGGTTGGACGTCCCGCTAGGCTTTACTTTATTAGTGCTGATGGACATATTATTTATAATCCCGGCAAAGGCCCCTACAGTTTTAATCCTCTACACTTGGAGCCTATCTTAGATAAATATTTGGCTAATAAAGAACAACATAAAAAGAAACCTTTAGCGTTGCTGGAGCCTTAAAGCTAGAACCTCAAAATCAGCGCCTCAAATTGGCGCTTGACCTGCTCCCGTTACAATCGCAATTTTTTACTAAGCTTTGATGCGTTCATTATCGCTCTCCCCGTTTAAATAGTGAGAAGAACGCATAAGAAGGATCTTCCGGCCCAGGTTTACCTATCAGGGAACCTTCAATAACGGGGTGCTTCAAATCAACTGTAGAAGGGTTGTGTATATTCACCCAATCTGCAACAACAGCACGATGAGAGAACTTCCAAAGACCATCACGCTGCTCATATTTGTCAAAATAACGGCCACCAATTAACAAATCCATTGTCCCGCTATCAGAAGTTTTCATCGTGTGAAATGCCAACACATACACTTCCCCTTCCGCCTTATTCGTATCATCAGGATCAAGCTTGATATTTACGGTGGTTACATTGTGATGCAATATTTCCATCGGTGCTTGGATTTCTGGCAATTTATCAATAAATTCCATAGCCAAGCCTTTAAAAAAACCACCGTGATCATCTAACGCATCGTCATGATAATAGCTGCGCATTTTGTCATAATCACGACGATCCGCCGCATTACAGTACCCGTGAATAAGCTCAGTTATTGACTGCTTTGCCAACAATGCATAAAGCTGCTGCTGAAGGTCCTCCGTCATTATTATTCTCTCTTATTGTTATAATTGCATCGTTACTACACAGTTACTACACCGCTACTACAATCACATGATTTTTGACTTATGTGTTATCGACACAGCATTCATTACTGTTGAAGCAACCCCTTCGGTAACAAAATCCCATAACATACCATCACAAGGTTCTTTCATGACACCCTTTATATCAATATCGCCCAAAGGTTTAGTCGGCAAATATTCTCTAGCCACACGAATACCACTTAGTGTGGAATCATTCCCATTCCAATCCCGCCACTCAGGTTCGCAATTACTTTCATAAAAATACACTTGATTTTGATAAATAACTAACAACACCTCACCACTTACGGGATGGTGAACAACGATGCCATTCTCGATCTGACTTGATTCTGGTATTTTCGCGATTCCTCTCATAGGGTTACCATTATCTTGCAGTTTTTTCACGCACCGCTGTAACAAGGGTGGAAAATCTAACCTATCCAGCTGCAATACAAACATCAAATTCGCTATCAACTCTGGTTGATTTTTACTGTCCGGTTGCAATCGAATGTTTTCTGTAACTTCCTCAAGTTTTCTGTCAAAACAGTCATCAACCCAACGCGTAACAAACGTATCACCCGCACACTGGGATGCACCTTGCTTTCGATATAATTCCACTCCTGCAGCATCACGAACGTATTCCAATACAACGTTGTCATTTATCTCAATACGCGCCAGCATACCCAGGGTACTGTACTGATATGTCACAATATATCCGTTTGAATGGGTTGAGCTCACTCGGAGACCTAACGCATTATAGGCATGCTCAACTTTTCCGAGGGGTGACTGATATTGGGCTAACTGTCCTCCCAATTGGTACACGCATTGAATCACCCTATTTCCTTCAAGGTGTTTTACCACTCGACCCAATGCATCATATTGGGTTTTTACTTCCTGCCGATTATTAAAACAATAAACCTGCCGTCCACAGGCATCATATTGCCATGTTGCTTTCTGCTCATCACAGTTAAGCAACAGTCCTGCTTCACTAAATTGCAGTGAAAACTCTTCTCCAGAAGCATCAATGCACGCCTTTGGCAACGGCCCTTTTGCGTATTGGAATTGCAAACTATCCGTGTTTTTTCCATTGTAATCTAATCGCGACACTCGGCCCTGGCTATCGTATTGAATGGACAATGTTTGCGTGTATTTCTCCGATACAACTGTTTCCTTCCACTTTAACAAACGCCCATAATCATCAAACTGTAAATCAACACATTGTCCCGAATATTTTGCTATTTGGGACATCATTCCCGAACCATGATACATTAAAGCCAATTGCGTAGAGCCATTAGCACTGACCTTTTGTAACTGGTTTTGGGAATCGTAATCAAACGACACTACCTCTTGCCCTCGATCTACAAGCTGCATTAACTTCCCATAAGCATCATAAGTTGCTTGATTTAAACATCCGTTAGCGCTGTCCATAATAAGATTAGCGCAAGCATCCCACTGCCAGTAACGCTGAACGGATAGAGCCCGGACCTCAACATCATTTTCTATGTCCACGGACATCGATACTGGTCGCCCGGCAACGCAGTTTATTCGATATGCCACACCTTCGGGATCAACCAACGCTTCAACATCGCCTTGTTTGTTATATTCACACCCCCAACTCTCCCCTAAAGCATTCGTAACTTCTCGCAACCGACCTTGACCATCATACGACAAACTGAATCCCCCCCCTGCAGGATCAATAAAGGCTGTTAACATGCCTTTTTCGTTATAACGGTATTGCGTTACATTTTTTTCAACGTCGGTATAAGAAGTGAGCAGGTGATTTTTGTCGTAACTATACGTTGATTCTGATTTCGGCTGTGACTGCGATAATACAACGCGTTGTAACGCGCGTTTTTCCAAAGCGCTGATTTGTACCTGTCCCTTTGCATCGTATTTCCACTGGACATCAGATCCATTAGGATATGTCATAGTAGATATTAATGTGGGGTCATTTGACAAATACGTATATTGCCAGCGCCTCTTCGTATCACTGACAGCACTTTGTAAACAAGTATTATCCCAATCATATTGAGACAATACCTTGCCATCACTTTTATTCACTATACGTGCGATAGAGCCCGACTCACTCCATTCAATCGCGAGATCATGACCCCAACCACTTTTCACCCCCACTAACTGGTGGTGACCATGCTCCAAAAATTTGTAATCAAACTGCCACCCCTCAGAATACTGATTTTCTAACAGCGTAATAGGTATGATTTCTTCAAAATAAGAATTTACACTTTTCTCTGATGCCACACCTAAAGGCAAGGTTGTTGAATACAACCCGCTGAATACTCTTCGGGTATCCCCACCGCCCTTAATGACGAAAACACTATAAAAAATCCGTTGTAAGATCAGGCCACATGTAACATTGGTAGAATATTTCCCGATGGGAGGCAATTCAAAGGAAACCATAACACCATCTTCTCGACAATAATTAACCCACCCTTGTGAGACATGAATAACCTCATTCGCGATACAACTCCACCCGCCGGAGTATGAAGAGCGATAGTGACGAGTCCAACGTAACGGTATCGGGCCATTCAATTTAAAATCCGTATGTGATAACACCACCTCGTTCGCGAACTTATGAACATAACCATCTTCAACACGATGCTCACCACTCGCGGCAACCGGGTCACCGTTAACATTCGTTGGCAACAGCGCAACATTTGAATAATGCTTATCACACCGCTGTGGATTTGGTGGCTCGCGCCATTGCGCAACAATCTCTGTATTAGTCCTTCCTTGCAACGTTGTACTAATTTTAGTTTTCCGGAACAATAGTATTAATTCACGCAACTGCTCCACGATCTCATCTAACAATGGCCCCGCTGGAGAAAAAATCTGTTTACAGCAACCAAATACTGACAGCGCATTATTAACAATAAAAACACCTTGCCCCAACAACACCTCAATCAGCAACCCATTTAACAGATCTAATACAAAACTTCGAACATACACACAATCGCCCGTTTCGCCCCAAAGTTTTTCAACAAACAACCCTAATAGCGACACAAAGGTGTCATCCGATATCAGTAGAAATATCGATACTTTATGCTCGTCTGACAAATGGCCATAAGCACTTATCAGCTGAATCGCATCCGCAGGTATTTTATCCATTACCACGCTAACAATAGCGGGGTAATGTGGCAGATAAGGTAAGGATGACCGAGACAAGGGTGGAGGTACAGCGTCCAATACCCATTGACAATAATGTTGCCACGATTGCGTATCCTGCTCTGCCGCTCTCGCTTGAGGAAAAAGATAGCGCAGATAAGGCACCAACGCTTCCTGCTGGAGATGTTGATCAAGCGGCAGTTTCTGCGACGACAACAAAACCGCCAAACTATCAAAACTCCGCTGGAGGTTTTGTTGAAGATCATTCACTTCCAGCTCTACCGCCACTGTATCCTCTGTTGAAAGGTATACTGCAACAGGACCAGGAATAAATCCTTCATGGTAGGCCTTCCCCTGAGAATCTAGCGTTCCGCTAACCGTAATATTTTCATCCTGAAGACTAACAATACGATAGGTAACATCTGATAGGGGCACCGGAGTAACATCAGGAAATTGATAACGAATCTGCACCCAATGATTATGCGTTATATCTTCCAATAACCACGCGGCTAATTCTGGTTCAAGTTGAGACATTGCTTGAGGTACTGACTGGGTCTTGCTGTGGGGCATGTAGAGGTCACTGCCTTTAAGGACACGAGTAGGGTGATATAAAGACAGCATCAGCACAAATGTTTAGAACAATATTTAGAACAACATTCATAATCAATAAGGTTAAAGGTTTACGCTAAATTACAGCCCATTAGCTTCAGCGACACGTAAATACTCTTCTGGCTCAGGGCGAACACGGTAATTACTGGTTTGATCCGAATATACAATCTTCCCTTCAGCATTGATAAACAATGCTGTAGGTAACACGGTATCACCATCATAACCTAACACTTCCATACCCAACGGCAACCCATCTTTCATAGCAATATTTAGCTTCTCCGCAGCAGCATTGTTTTTATCCACCAAAAACAGGAATGGCACATCGAATTTATCCGACAACTTCTTAGAATGGCCTTCTGGCTGAGGGCTAATAAGCGCGATTTTTATACCTTTGTCTGCCATTTCCTTATATTGTGCAGCTATCTCCCTAATTTGAGCCATACAGAGAGGACACCAATTACCACGATAAAACAGAATCAATGCAGGGCTGCCATTAAGCTCTTTTGAGGAGAACTCTCGGCCATCCGTTTGATACACAGTAAATTCAGGAAGTTGCTGCCCTTCTTTTAACAGCTCACTTTCAGTTCTATCCAAATTTGAATACCAGCGGTTATAGAACTGAAACCCGATAAAGGCTACTACAGCAGCAATCACGGGAATAGGCATCGATACTGTCATACTGCCGTAACACGCAACAACAATCCCAACAACACCTAACCATGTAAATACAGGCAATTTCTCTGACGTTCGCGCTAAATTAGACAATAGAAAAGCTCGCACCAGCATTAATAACAGCGGTAACGTTGTTAACAATACCCCACCCCAAGCAATGGGGTTGGTCATAAAATCATAAATCGCATACCCGGTTATTAGCGTTAACACTGTTAGAAATATGCTTACGTAAGTCGCTTTTATTTTATTCATTAAAGTCTCTATTGATTTCTGAATGATCGGTTGGATATTAAGTATATCTAACCGATCAGTCAAGAATTAACGCACCGTCTTATTGCAAGAAAAAGCAGCCCTCTTAAATATACAAAAAATTACCAACGAAGCGACTATAATTCCTTTATAGCGACTATAATTTCGCTCATTAAACTCTCTCCTTTCGATAGATTATTAACGTATTTTTATGGCCGACTTTGAGCAGGATCTACAGAAGTATCGGCGGCAAATGGATGCAGGCTTTAAAAACCTTTCCTTTCCCCCCGACATGGAGGCAGAATATACCTCCCAGTATTTAGAGCGCAACATCGCCAAACAAAGAACTGCGCTGTGGGTGGCTGCAGTGTTAATGCTGCTACTTATTCCTTTTGATTTCAGCGTGTTGTCAGGAAAACCTCAAGAATTTTATAGCTTATTACGCATTGCTATTATGCTACCGTTACTGGTGGTGTCTTATGTATGTACCTATATTCCCATCTTTCAAAGACACTTTCAGACCCTCGCATTCGGCATGGTCCTATTTACTGGATTATCAACTAATCTATGCGTTGCATACGCTAATAAACTCGGCCAACACCTTCCCTACGAGGGCCTTATTCTAGTCATCTTTGTGGGCTTCTTACTCGCCGGCATGGGATTCCGACTATCCTTAGCCTGTGCCTGCCTACTATTTCTAAGCTATTGCTTGCTCGCCACCTTGTACATGCCTCAACATCCATTGTTAATGCATGAGTTAATTTTTATCTTTGGTAGCTGTTTAGTCGGAGGGGCTGCAGCTTACACCCTGGAATTCCAATCCCGATTAGGTTTCCTTCAAAAAGGCGCATTACGCTCTGCCGCTAAAATTGACCCTTTAACCAACTTACTTAATCGGGGTGCAATTAATCACCAGCTTGAAATCATTATAGATCACGCTTTTCGCGAACAAAAATTTATCACTATGGTGCTGTTAGATGTGGATTATTTTAAGCGCTACAACGACACCTACGGCCACGTCCAGGGAGATACTTGCTTGATTGAAGTCGCAAAAGCGCTATCCAAAGGCTGTCGGCGCTCATTGGATTTTGCAGGCCGCTATGGCGGGGAAGAATTTATATTGGTTTGGTTTGATACAAAACCAGAAGAAATGGCCCGCTTAAGCTATCTGATATCAAACAATATTCAACAGCTAAATATCCTTCACGAAAAATCCAAGGTTTCTGAATACGTTACGCTGTCTGGCGGTATGGCCACAGGCATTCCTTCCGAGACACTTACATCATCTGTATTCATTCAAAAATCAGATGATATCCTGTACGAATCCAAAAATAGCGGCCGCAATCGTATTCTATGTTACACCTTTCCGGCAAAAGAGTTCACGTCTTAGCCAAACCCCACCTCACCCCCCCCGTTAGCAAAAGAACGCAAGCCGCTGAATTCCCACTATACTCAAACAAAGCTGGGCCAACTTCAGTCAACTTTCTTGAGCAGGCTACCTACTATAAAATATACGTCAGAGAACCCATCTAGATCATGTCCCCTATATGGTCTAGCTAACTATTTTGCACTACTTCTTACATTGCCATTTTATCTATTGCTTTGTGGCTCCTGCGTTGCCATCGGCACGTTACCACTGTCACCCAATCAAGAGGAGTATCTTCTCACCCCTTATATCGAATATTTGGAAGACCCCTCTAACCAGCTTGATTTGCATGACCTACTATCACCATCTTCCAACGAATTGTGGCAAAGCAACACCGAGTCCAGTGAGACCATTAATTTTGGCTACACATCATCAACCTACTGGATACGAGTTGATATTACCAACCCCAACAATACCCATGATGAGCGATATTTAGAAATTGCCTATGCCGTATTAGATCACGCCATTCTCTATTTATTGACTGACGATGCGGCTCCTGAAAAAATCACTCTGGGCGACAAACGCCCCTTTCATAGTCGCCCTTTAGATCACCGTAACTTTATTGTTCCTATAAAATGGCAGCCTAATCAAACCATTGGTTTTTACTTACAAGTAACAACCAGTAGCTCTATGCAAATCCCCTTAACATTGTGGAAAACCAAAAGATTTATCGAAAACACACAGCGAGAATTGCTAGGCTTAGGTATTTACTACGGCACTATGCTTGTTATGGTGTTATATAATTTGTTTGTGTTTTTATCTATTCGTGAAAGTAATTATTTATATTACGTTTGTTTTGTTGCATCTTCCGCACTTTTTTTAGCCAGCTTAAATGGCATCAGCTTTCAATATTTATGGCCTAATGCAACCAACTGGAACGACCAAGCTATCATTGTATTTTTGCTAGCCACTTTATTGTTTGGCGCCCTCTTCACCCGAGACTTCTTACAATTAAAATCCACAAAACCTTTACTCGAAAAACTTACTAACGCTCTCTGCCTTCTCGCAATCCTCTGTATTATTCTTACTGCCGTCCTCCCTTATTCAACAATGATCATCACGTCAATAGCGTTGGCTATTGTTGCCATTTTCACAGCAATATCCGCGGGGACCATGCGCTGGGCCGAAGGAGATTCATCAGCAAAATACTACACTATCGCCTGGTTTTCATTAATGGTTGGAGGGATTATTCTGGCATTTAACAAATTGAGTTTATTACCTCGAAACTTTATCACCGAGAATGCAACACAAATAGGTTCCGCTCTAGAAGTTATTTTACTGTCCTTTGCCCTCGCTGACCGACTCAACATCGAAAAGAAAAAGCGCTTCGAAGCACAAGCGAACTCATTGGAACTGGAAAAAGTGGCGCGAATTGCACAATCTGAAGCGCTAACGCAAGAACGCAACGCTCGCCAAGCCCAAGACAAAGCACTAGAACATGAACGAGAGGCAAGAGAGGCTCAAGCAAGCGCACTAGGCATTCAACGCAGGGCTAATGAGACCTTAGAGCGCAGAGTAAAAGAGCGGACGAATGAACTAGAACAGGTTAATAAAAAATTAGAAGATTTATCCCTTACCGACGGATTAACTGGCATTCGCAATCGACGCTACCTTAACAGAGTATTATCCAGCGAGTTCAGCCGAGCCTACAGAGAAAAAGAACCACTTGGTCTATTACTTATCGACATCGACCATTTCAAGAACTTTAACGATGAGTACGGTCACCTAATTGGTGATGATTGTTTACGGCAAGTTGCCTCGACTATTCGACAACAAACCCACCGAAACAATGACGTAGTCGCCCGCTACGGCGGCGAAGAATTTTGTTTGTTACTACCGAATACCGATCAAGAAGGTAGTTTACATATTGCAGAACACGTTAGGCAAAGTGTCGAAAATATCTATTTTGTTGTTGATGACAAAGCCGTTCGTATCACCATTAGTATAGGCGCGATATCCATAATCCCTCAAGCTAACGCTGAACCAGAGACTCTACTCGAAATGGCTGATACTGCCCTATACAGAGCCAAAGATAATGGGCGCAATCAAGTGATTTATTATGATGCGACAGATACTGCTAACGAAGGTACCAGCGAAGAGAGAAATCTGTTAGACCCTAGACACGTCTAAGTAATCAAAAACCTTCCTAAACGTATTAAGTTTAAATTCGCAGGCCAAGCCACACATGCTTTACCCTCTAAATGGATTCACGTATCCTACTTCGAAATTGACCATGAAGTCACGATATTCAAAGCCACTCACTATCGCTAACAATAAAGTCCTTTCTATCCCTGGCCAAGCCAAAACAGGCACCTCCTACTGCGACAACAAAAGCGCCGTGGATGTTACCCCTAATGAGCACATAAACGCCCAACAGGACAATCAAAATACCCGAAACCTTTAAAGCAATGGGATGTAAAAACCCTTTACGGGCTCTTCGGGCGGACGCAAACAATAACAAATAGGCCATATATATCATATAGATAGCCCCCATCCAAAGGGGCGATAATAAAAACAATCCATAAGCATCAAAAGACTGGTCGACACGGCCACCGTTAACAGGGTTCAACCATATCCTATTAACTACACGATACCCAATATAGCCACCCACCACTGCAAGCAACAACGACAAGGTAACTCTTAACATCGGGTTACGTATTTCCGTACGGCTGTGTGTTGCAACAATAGCGTGATGATGCAGGTATTTTTTTAACATGAACTCAAAAAAATCCGTTCTTTCAGTGAAAGCCTCAAGGCCTGTACCATGATTATAACGACGCCACACCACAAACCCCAGTAATACCTGACAATGTGAAAAATTCACAAGATAAAATTTTAATGACTATTATACTTTAACCGATGACTACCTACTCTCACGATATCAGCGCGTATCAACAACAACTTAGCTCAGGATTTCGTTTCTTACGATTCTCCCCTGCTTTAGAGGAAGAGTATCGCGATTTACACAGAGCCAATAACAAGGTTCGACAGTGGGCTTCTATTGCCATAGGAATGATCACAATTTTATTGCTGATCCCCATGGATATACAAGGAATGCCAAATGAAATTAGAAGTTTGTATTACTTCATACGCATTGGTATGTCGATCCCGTTGCTATTGTTAGTTTTTAGCTTTCATTTTATCCCTGCCATGACCCGATTTATCCAACCAACCTCGGTACTTGTTATCTTATGGATCACTTTAGGCAATATTGCTCTAGATATCGCAAGTCAAAGTGTCGGTTTTAATTTTGCTTATGAAGGCATATTCATTGTCATTATGATTAGCTTATTTATGGCTGGATTACGCTTTCAAATTGCCTGCATTGGCCCTTTGATGTCAATGCTCGCTATGTGGATTGCCAGCATCTATTTTTTACCCGATTCTCGACATACATCACTTAAGGTATTTTATGTAACGGCCATTTCGTTTTGCGGTATGGTTGGGGCTTACACCATTGAATATCAATTTAGAAACAGTTTTATCCAACATGCTATCGTGCAACATATGGCGATTAAAGATGGATTAACTGGACTATTTAATCGATCTGAAGCAATTAAGAAACTCGGTTTCCTATTGGAATATGCTAGACGTGAACAAAAACCGATGTCGCTGCTTCTGGCCGATGTTGACCACTTTAAACTATACAATGATCACTATGGCCACCTAAAAGGCGACGATTGCTTAAAAAACATTGGCGATGCCCTCAATAGTTGCTGTAAACGACCTCTCGATTTTGCCGCCAGAATGGGGGGTGAAGAATTTCTAATGGTATGGTTTGACTCCACTCCAGAAGAAGAAAGCAATTTATCCCGCCACGTACATGATTCGATTGCTGCGCTAGAATTACCCCATAAAGCTTCAGAAACCGCTCCGTTTGTTACCTTATCAGCGGGTTATTACCGCGTCATACCTGCCCCCAACAGTACAATCAACCAACTCATCAATACCGTTGACGAGGCACTTTACCGTTCAAAAAACAGCGGCAGAAATCGCACTACGCAAGTCAGTTGCGAGCAACTACAACCGCTTGCCGATACCGTTTAAATTCGCTTATAACCCTTCAACAAGACAACACCGAACCTTACATAGATCAACACCTCCGCACATAAACCCTTCGCTGAATTACATATATTTGTATTGTTTGCAATTTCATGTAATCATGAGGTATCACTGTCTATCACTACAGGTATCGCTGCAAATCTCTATGCCTATCGAATGCCGTCAATTGACCCCTAAAAATATAACTATCGATATTTTACGTATCGCTGGGGCAACACCACTACCCAACCAAATTTTATTGGAGGTCGGAGAAATATTCGGTTTTAGCAGTAATGCTATGCGTGTCGCCATTAATCGCCTAATGAACCTTGGCATATTGGAAAAAAGCGAACCTTACTCGAGCAGCTCGGCTCCAGCCTATTCCCCCTCAACAGGGCAAGCCAAAGAAACATCCCATTACCGGTTAAGTACCTCATCTGACCCTATCAGTGAATTTGTTGGTGGCTGGCGTAAAGCAGAAGGTCGCGTCAAACCTTGGCAACGTGACCAGTGGCTGCTTTGCCATTTACCCAAAAGCCCAGACCGATCTTTACGTATGCGATCCATTAAGGCATTACGTTTACGGGGGTTTAGACTCGGCCCTGACAACCTTTGGATTCGCCCCGACAACTTAAGCGACCCTTTTCATTGCTTAGAAACCCATCTGAAACAACTTGGCCTCGAAGATCAAGCGGCACTGATTGCTTCTCACAAGTTAAACGCTGTACTAAGCCAGCAATGGTTAACATTATGGGATGAACCAGAAAATACCCTCGCCTATAACCAACACTTCCCCGCCATGGCTCAGGCATTAACAATAAGCCAACAACAGTTAACAGAAATGCCAATAAAAGACGCTATGACCGAGAGCTTTCGATTGGGTAGTAGTGCAATCCATATGCTCACTAAAGACCCACTTCTACCTGACCAGTTATGCGACACAAAAAACCGCGTATTACTCTGCCACGCCATGATGGAATACGACGATGCTGGAAGAAAAATATGGCAGCAACACATTGAAGGTCTATTTCAACAATAGCTCACTAAACAACAAAGAGATTAAAAGAGGCAACACGATGGATATAAAAAACCTACTTACTTCTGATGAAATAGCATTCTTTACTAAAAAAAGTAATCTTACAGGTTATCGAATTGTCGCCCTAAACTGGTCACTAATTGCTATAGCATTTGCCATTTCAGGCATATTCCCATCACCATTAACGATATTTATAAGCATATTGTTATTAGCCGGAAGGCAGCTTGGTTTAAGTATTTTGATGCATGAATGTGGTCACCGCTGCTTATTTAAAGATAAAACACTCAACGAAAATATCGGTCGCTGGTTAACCGCCGCCCCGTTGTTTTTAGACATGAACAGTTACGCCAAAGGACACCTGATTCATCACCGAAAAGCCGGGACAAAAGAAGACCCTGATCTAGTAAATTATCAACACTATCCAATTTCTCGCGCCAGCTTAAAACGAAAATTTTGGCGCGATATCACAGGGCAAACTGCCCTACGATTAATCACTACCGCCTATAACAATAAAGGCAACGTGATGAACTCACCAAATCGAGATCCTGAGACCGTTGTTTCAAGAGAAAATTCAACACTACAAGATGGCCTTATCGTTAACGCTGTATTACTTGTTACATTAACCCTTTTCGGAACACCCTGGTTATATCTATTGTGGGTCATTGCCTACTTAACCTTTTACATGCTGTTCCTTCGTATCCGCCAAATAGGGGAACATGCTGCGGTACCAGACCTTTTTGATAGTGACCCCCGATTGAATACACGCACCACCTACGCAAACGTCATCGAACGCCTACTCTTTGCCCCCAACCGGGTCAACTTTCATCTAGAACACCACATATTGGCCTCTGTGCCTATTTATCATCTAAAAGAATTTCATGAAAATTTGCGTAATAAAGGTGCCTATCAAAATACTGACATTGCCCACAGTTACATGGCAGTATTAAAACATGTCACCACATAACAGCCCCCTTTAAACCTTTGTAATATATCTAAACTACAAATTTGATACGTTTATTAAATTGGAAATTATTTATGTCCCCTGTCGTTAACACTGATGAGCTTCAAACGTTTCTTGAATCCGTTTTTCCCAAAATACCCTCCAAAATTTTGGACATTGGCCCAGGCCATTTAACGATGGAACAAATAACGAAACCTCATGATATTCGCCCTGGCGGTACTATTTCTGGCCCCACAATGATGGCCTTGGTTGACACCGCCATGTACGCAGTCATATTAGGTCACATCGGTATCATTGCCTTAGCAGTAACCACCAATCTGAATATCAACTTCTTACGAAAACCAGAGCCCGGCGTATTAAAAGCCAAAGCGAACTTATTAAAATTGGGTAAACAACTTGCTGTTGGCGAGGTCACTATTACCTGTAATAATGACCCACGCCCGGTTGCCCACGCCACTTGCACCTATTCCATCCCCCCACACAAATAGTCCTTTTGAACCATGTACCCAAAACCATAAAACTCTATAATCTTTGCTAATCACCAATCAATGTTTAGTAGCCACAGAAAGAGTGTTGTTATGAGTTCCGATAACTGGAAATTAGAAAAAGAAGGCAAAGGCGTTGCGGCTTATACTCGTGAGGTTGCCGGTTCAGACTTTCGTGAGTTCAAAGTTGAAGCCACCGTTGTAGCCACTGTGGATGCGTTAATCGCGATGCAGCGAGACATTAAAAACCACCCGAAGTGGATTGATAGCGTAAAAACGGCAGAATTGATTAAAGAGGATGCCGATAACTATTACACTCACACAGTGGCAAACGCCCCCTGGCCTGTAAAAAACCGTGATTCAGCCGTGCGAAACTGCATTTCACGCAATGATGACAGCTCTGCCACCATCGAGTTTTATTCCGACAATAGCTTAGCGCCTACAAAGAAAGGTTGTGAGCGAGTTGGAGCCGTTAAGGGTTCTTGGCAGTTCAACCCCACAAACAATGGTAACGTTGATATTATTTATAGCGCCCACATCGAGCCCGGCGGCAACATACCAGCCTGGCTATCCAATAAATTTTCCATCGACGTACCCTTTAACACCATTCAATCGTTAGTGGGTCTTATTAAAAAATATACGTAGTTTCTCACACAACACCCAAATAGAACCAACAAAGGCCCGAGTAATTGATTTTACTTGGGCTTTTTTATGCCCAACAAGAATAAGACAACAAACATTCTGCCGTCTACACTCACATAATACCTCCAATCAATTCAATGGATTGACAAAACCGTGAAAAAGCAGCCCCCCTCAGATACGCCAAGCACTATCGATTCAACCACCGTAGATCTACACAAACGCAAAACCTTAGAAGGTATTGCAACGCTAGGGGCAGGGGTAGGTTTATCTATAAAGGCACCCTATGTTTTTGCTCGCACAAAAACAAAACTGCGCGTACTGGGAACTCACGTAACCCTTCAAGAAGAATTACGACAACGAGCAATGGAAGACCTCGGTATTGAGATAGAGTATGAAGCCAAAGGAAGCGCTTCCGTTTTACAAAAAGCCTCAATGCAGCCAGGCTCCTTTGACCTATACGAACAATGGTCAAATAGTATGAGGGTTTTATGGGGGTCGGGAGCCATACAACCCATTGAAAAAAAACGCATTCATCACTGGAGTGAAATTAACTCTCTGACCAAAACAGGGCAACTTACGCCAAACGCAAAAATTGGTGCAGGGGATGCGCCAAACAAGCTACTTCACATCCAAGATAACGGACAATTAGGAGAAGCTCACTCCGATACTATCAGCTTTTTACCCTATGTTCATAACGTAGATTCTTTTGGGTACAACACAAAAGTCATTCCAAAAGGCAAACCTTACGAAACAGAAAGCTGGGGCTGGCTGCTCAACAAGAAATACTCCGGAAAAGTCGGCATTGTTAACGCGCCAAGTATTGGCCTCTTTGATCTAGCACTTTCAGCACAAGCCAATGGCTTTGTAACTTTTGACGATATTGGCCAGATCACAAAACGCGAATTGGACACTTTATTCAACCTGCTTATCGACTTTAAAAAAAGCGGTCACTTTAGCGGATTTTGGACATCTGTCCCAGAATCCATTGAATTTATGGCGTCAAATCGTGTCATCATTGAGAGCATGTTCTCACCAGCAGTATCTGCACTCAATGGACAAAATATCCCTGTCGCCTATGCCGCTCCAAAAGAAGGCTATCGAGGATGGCACGGTGTGATGTGTTTATCATCAGAAACCCAGGGAAAGGAAAAGGATGCGGCTTATGACTATATGAATTGGTGGCTTTCTGGGTGGCCTGGAGCATTCATTGCACGCCAAGGATACTATATATCCAACCCCCAACGGTCTAAAGCGCATCTCGACAGTGCTGAATGGGATTACTGGTACCAAGGAAAGCCGGCTGCAAAAGCGCTAAAAGGTACCGATGGCAACATTTCAGTTCAACAAGGCGAAGTCCGAAGAGGTGGTAGCTACACTACGCGCCTAAGCAACGTTGCTGTATGGAATACTGTAATGAATACATATGATTACAGCTTACAAAAGTGGTACGAATTCATCAGCGCATAATACTGAGTAAGGTCAATTATGTTTCGTACATTACAAACCCAAATAATAATTGTTCTCTCCTGTCTTATTCTGATTTGGGTTTTTGAAATATTCCTATCCTATTCCCACCAGGAATTACTCGCAAAAAACCAGCTATTGATTCAGTCTTCTGCCTCTGAACTAGAACTCATTTACAAGTTTGAACGAGATGTCATCGACCTACAACGGCACGTACTTATCTACAAAAACACTGAAACAGGCGCCTCTGCAGATCACTTCAAAAAAAATATAACCAGCATTAACGACAAACTTGAACGCCTCCGGGCATTTAACGACGATAACAACGAAACGACAAACTACATCGATATTATTGAAAGAGTGAGCAATCATCTCAATGATTACAACAGCAATTTTCAAAGCGTCATTCAAGGCAAGAAAAGAAGGGACTCCATATTCAAACAGCTAATTATTGACACATTGCCGGAAAACAAAATAAATCCCGTTCCACAGAAAAAAAACGACGGCTCTATAATTGAAAATATAAATTCATTAACGAAATCCGCAAAAATAAGTCTGCTACAGTATTCAATATCCCCCCACTACGAACACATAGAAAGCTTCAATATACACATATCTGATGCCCTGAAACTAACCTCTAAAAAACCTTTCCTTAAAGAGACAAAAAAAAGAATCCAAGATATAAAACAAGAATTCAATAAATTCACACAAATAACCCGAGGCTATGTGTTTCTAATCAATGTCGTTATGACAGGATCCGCAAATGAAATACTGTATTTAACTCAAAAAATCGGAAAAACAATTGAAAAGAAGAAAATTGAAATCCATAAGAATACGTTAAAAACAGCCAAAAAAATCCAACGTCAAACGAACACTATGTCTTTATTAAGTCTGTCACTAATATTATTCTGCGCGGCAATTTTGATCTATAGAACCATCATTCCTATTCGAAAGATTACGGCTATTTTCAAAAAACTATCAAAAGACGAACCTATAGATGAAATACCAGGAATCAACAGAAAGGATGAAATTGGAAATCTCGCCATATCGGCCAATATATTTCACAAAAAAAATGTTCAAACCTCTGAATTATTAGAAAAAGCACAAAAAATGAATACTCGCCTAGAAAAACTTACCATTGAAGCTCAACAGGCAAGCCTTGCAAAAGGGGACTTTCTAGCCAGCATGAGCCATGAAATACGCACACCTATGAACGGCGTCATGGGCATGCTTGGGCTGCTCACAAGAAGCTCATTAACCGACAAACAGCAAAGCTACACCCACATGGCAAAGTCAAGCGCCGAGGCGCTATTAACCGTTATCAACGACATATTGGATTTTTCAAAAATTGAAGCAGGTAAACTAGATTTAGAAATTCTAGATTTTGATATATTAAATCAACTCTCCGAATTCATGTCCATTAATGCTTATGTAGCTCAAGAAAAAAATATAGAGCTTATTTTAGATGCCACTCAAATAACCACCTCTACGGTTAGAGGGGACCCAGGGAGAATCCGTCAAATTTTAAATAACCTCGTTGGCAATGCCGTAAAATTTACCAGCGAGGGAGAAATAATTGTTAAAGCCTCATTAACCGATAACATTAACAACCATTTATTGACAGTTTCAGTCATTGATACTGGAATTGGTATTTCAAATGAAAAAATCTCTTCTCTTTTCGACTCATTCACCCAAGCAGATACATCAACCACTAGACAATATGGTGGCACAGGATTGGGACTAGCCATTACCAAACAACTTTGTGAACTAATGAATGGATCCATAGCAGCAACGAGCACATTCGGAAAGGGCAGTAATTTCACATTTTCAATCACCTTAGAAAAAAGCAACAGTAAACAACTTTGCATTCCAGAAATCAGTTTGGTAAACACCCCGACATTGATAGTTGATGACAACACTGCCAACAGAGAAGTACTGCGCAGGCAACTACAACTCTGGGGAGCACCGGTAACGGAAGCAGCGTGTTCCTCTGAGGCTATCGAATTATTATCAGCAGACTCAAACCTTTTCTCTGTCGTCATTATTGACATGCACATGCCGAACGAAAATGGTGAAGAATTAGGAAAATATATTCGTAAAAATACAGATAACGACCACCTTCACCTTATTTTAATGCCCTCTGTAAATGATGATTTCGAAGTAAACCACTTCTCTGAATTGGGCTTTGATGCACATTTTCCAAAACCTGTAACCCCGAAAGAATTACATGCAGCACTAACATTTTCTCTCGATCACAAAACAGCTCTACAAAAGAAGACATCGCTAACCACAAATAACCAGATCAAAAAAACAAAGACATCACAAAAACGAATCCTAATTGTCGATGACAACAGAGTTAATCTTGAAGTTGCTCTCGGCATGCTGGAGGATACCGGTTATAACGCCGACACGGCAAACGATGGAGAAGAAGCTATTGCTGCACTTCGCAAAACACCAACTGAGGCTCCTTATCATATAATCCTGATGGATTGCCAAATGCCCATACTCGATGGTTACAGCACTACCAAACAAATTCGTAGCGGAGCAATACCAGGAATCAACAAAGATATCCCCATCATTGCAATGACCGCAAATGCGATGCAAGGAGACAAAGATAAATGCATTGCCGCAGGAATGAATGACTATTTGGCTAAGCCTGTGACGATTGAAGAGTTAGAAGAAAAAATAAAATATTGGTATGATAAAACAACACATAACCACAATAAAGAGACGAACATAAGCAGCGACGATCCAGCTCCCACCCTAGTTGACAACATGGTTCTCACGAGTGAATGCACCTGGAATAAACTGGAGGCGCTACAACGATTCCGTCAGAATGAAACACGATTAAACAAAATAATTGCGTTATTTAGATTAGAATCACGTAAAGACATAGAGAACATAGCATCTTGCAACAACCCTATTGATTACATACGACTATCTGAGGCGAACCATTCTCTAAAGGGAGCTGCTAGCAATATAAGCGCTCACCCGTTAATTGAATTATGCAAAAAACTTGAAGTTTTGATATATGAAAAAAACACCTCAGAAATTAAAGACATTCAACAACAATTGCTGCAAGCGTACGAAGCTCTGCTTATCGAACTTCCCTCCCCGATCATTGATTAAAAAACCGTTATATAACTAAACTCAAACAAAAATGCAGTAATATTCGTTTTCGCATCATAACCGCTGTAAGGGGTATAAATTATATCTTTGGGGTCTCGGCTATTTAAATTAGTACTGCTTTCACTTGGAATATTCACGCTAGAACGCAGCATTCCCATCCCTGCATCAATCACAGAGTCTTTATCCCATTGATAAGAAAAACCTAAACCCACTAAAAACGCAGCACCAAAAGGTGCCAACAAATCTGCTTTATCTTCAGGAATAGCACTGGGACGATCTTCATAACCTGCGCGTAGCGCCAGACGATCATCCCATTGATACTCAAATCCTACCGCCCAACTCCAGGTACTTTCATACCCTCTAGGAAAACTAATACTATTTGCTGTCACCTGCTCCGGAGCAATGAATGTGAGTATCGGTAAGAAGTCAACGGGGGAATCGAATTCAATTTTAAATTCTTCCCATGCAGCAGTATCTGTCCATTTAACATCAATATTTGTTTTAAATCTGGGTGTTAACTGGACACTAATTCCTGTTGAAAAGTGAGCAGGAATCGTAAAGTCCAACGTCGCTTTCCCTCTATTAACCGCAACACCTTTTGGAATAGGCAACCCCGCACTGCTTAACGCCCCCACCAACGTCCCCTCATCATTCAGCCCCTGAAAGAAATCAACCCACTTCTGCTCAAAGTTGAATTCAAAATCACCCGACAGCTGCGTTTTTGCTTCACTTTGATAAACAGCTCCCCAGGTAAACCATTCAACGGGCTCCCATAAAAAACCAATATTAATCGACGGGTTAAACCCCTGCTCTACTTCTAAGGTCAAATTACCAATAGCATCAAATGGACCAATTCCGCCCTCGCATAAATTCACGGCAATGTTGTTGGCAAGCGCCTCATTATCCTGACCACAACTTGAGGACAACCCTTCAACCGCGCCTAATAACAAGTGAGGTAACCGCATATCCAAGTCCATACCAACCCCAGTATAACCAAAAATAATCCCCGCCCCCACAGAGAGAGTATCCGTTACCCTAACGCCAATAGAGGGTGTAAAATAAGCCAGGTGGGTAAAACCCAAGGCATTACCTTCATAACGGGCATTACTACCCTCCTCTCGGGTAAAACCCACAATCATCGGGGCATATACGGCATCGGCAAAGGTCATGGTATTGTCAGGTGTTGAAATAGAAAAGCCCCCTAGCGGAGCCAATAGCAATGGTAATTCCGTTAGCCCAAAAAATGGCAACATCACTGAAACAGTCTCTGCAACAGCCTCTCCTTCTTCGATGTTTTCCTGATAAATAAATGGTTTGCTGGGGTCGTTATCAATACGAGCATCTAATATATCGTTAAGCGCCTGTGACCGGGTTAGCTCACTGCTTATCGTAAATTGACCAGCCACAATTTTAAGGTTTACCCTTTGGCCTTTTAAGCGTGTTAGCCCAGCAGGGTTGTAATGAATAGAATCAATACCCGGTGGATCGGCGGTTACCGCATTTGCCAGCGCAAGCGCTTTGGCATTACCAATGGTTAGATTCTGGGCAAGTTGCCCATGAGAGGCCGCCGACAACATCAGCCCAATTACTATTAACATCCCTCTCAATAGGCTTATCATTATAATCCCTTCGCGCATTTAGGCTTTTTTCTTATTAACACTTGGTCTACTGTCCGTAATATTAAGACTTAGCGACTTAATACAGATCAAGGCAATCATCTTGGGGCCCAATATAAAACAGCCGTTTGATTTAATAAAGCAATAAACCAATAAAGCTGACTTATTAGTCTGTACGGACTAGAAATGCAGAAACATAAGGGGGGACGGGGAAATAAACCGGGAAATACGTTAACTACATTAACGGCATTAGGCTTCTTGTTTACCAGCAAACACAGAGCTACCTGCCAGAATAAGGTTAAGCTGAAGCGCCAACTTCTGCTCGAATTGCTTTTTATCTTTTTTAGGCAGGTGTAGAGCTTCAATACCGCCTTGAAATACCAAATTTATCATCATTTCAGCAATAACGGGGTAATGCTCTGGCAACGCCACAGTTTGCACATCACTGGTCAAATCCGTTGCCAGATCATCGACAAAACGTTGTTTTTCTTCAAAAATTGCAGCTCGAAATGCTTTAGGCCCGCCTGTAAGGTCGCCCATTAGCAATTGAAATAACTCAGGATTTTCGTCTAGAAACAACATGAAAGTTTCAATCGATGTAGCCACCATACTACCTTCCATGCGCACTCTGGAACGAGCTTGCCGCATCATATGGCGAAGCTTCATTCCCACCTGGTCAACGAGTGTTAATCCCAACTCATCCATGTCTCTGAAATAGCGATAAAACGTCGCTGGAGCCACTCCTGCTTCTCGTGTCACCTCGCGTAAACTAAGCGCATGCAAGCCTTTCGTCGTACTCAGCGTTAATGCTGCGTGAAGAATAGACTGTCGTGTTTTCTCGCGCTGTTCCGAGCGTGTAGCCATTTAATGAGTCGCCGTTAACTAGAAAGCATCTATTCTAGCAACAAATTGCCCGCATGGCAGTTTATTACGTTACCCAACAACAACTAAGGGGCAACTTGACCCACACTACAGCTCTTGTGTAGGTTGCTGGTGCCTAAGCTCACCAACAATGGCAGTAACGATAAGTAATCCAATTATAAAAGTAATATTCATAAGGTCTTCCTCGTGTATTTACTGTTGATTTGTAGGTGTTTCATTAGTGACTTTCATTCCACAAGTTACAAACTACAGCAGTAACTTGCCTTTTGCAAGTCACAATGAGACACTAATATGGAATTTCCCATCAAAGGCTACTATTTATGATCAACATATTTGAATACCGCTCTGACTGCCCACTTGCAAAGACATTGGAAGTCATTGGTGATCGATGGTCATTGATTATAATTAGGGACCTTGCCCTCGGTGGCAAAACCTACAGTGAGCTAGAAAATAACCCTGAAAAAATAACTACCAATATCTTGGCCAATCGCCTCAAAAAACTCACAACCTTTTCTATCGTTGAAAAGACACTGTATCAAGAGCGCCCCAAGCGCTACACCTATGGGCTAACCCATAAAGGTAAGTGTCTAATCCCGGTGTTATTAGAATTAGTGAAATGGGGCGAAGAACATATTGATAACGAATGTCAGCACCCAGTGGAAGAAAAACAATCTGTTCAGGGTTAACCGACAAGATTTTTATTTAACCCTAATCACATAAAAGTCGTTATATCATCAAATTAAAATCCATTATGTCATCGAAAAAAACACCCACAACGCTACGCTCTCAACCAACAAAAATAACGTACGATATTCCTGAAAAAAGTGATGAAGTTATTTACGAGGTTAAAAAGAGTCGTTTTATTACCCGTGTTGCTAACGTCTCTAACAAAGAAGAAGCAAAATCCTTTCTAGAGCAAGCCAAACAAGACTACCCCGATGCTCGTCATCATTGTTGGGCATACCTATTCGGCCCACCCCACTCGCCTCATAGCGCGGCAATGTCTGATGATGGAGAGCCCAGCGGCACCGCCGGAAAGCCTATTCTTAATGTGTTACAACACAAAGATATCGGCGACATAATGATTGTGGTGATTCGATACTTTGGAGGCATTAAGCTTGGAGCAGGAGGTCTGGTTAGAGCCTATTCAAGTGCAGCACAACAAGCGATTGAAAATCTAACCACAAAAAAGGAAGTCGCCACGGTGCCCATCACTGTGAGATGCAACTTTAGTCAAGAACAAACCGTTCGGCACTGGTTAACAAAAGAATTGACTGATCATATCAACGTGGAATATCGGAATGACGTACTTATTCGTATTCACTTTCCGATAGATCAGCTGGAAGCCTTTGAACAAAAGTGCGTTCCATTGGGTATTACTATTACTCCGATGTATGAAAATTCAAATACATAACAATCGAAGTGCTTAAAAATTAAGACGTTCGAACGTTAATATGATTTAACTGGAACTTCTTACTCAACAACCACTCTCGCACCGCTGTAGGTATTATCCGTTTTGATACGCGCATAAACCGACTTCCATACCCAATACCTATCTCCTTTGGTAACTTAGAATTTTCGATCTGTTCAATAAGCTCATCAGCAAATATATCGGGAGTAGTTGGGGATTGTTTTGAAATCGTTGCACGCTTTTCAATTGCATCAGCTACATCTGCATACAATGAGTCTGGCGCTAATACTCCCATCAATTGTTTTGACGCATTTTCGCCAAAAGATGATGATACCGCTCCAGGGTAAACGGTCATTACATGAATCCCTAAAGGAGCAAGTTCCATTCGCATTACTTCTGACAAACTATGAAAAGCCGCTTTTGATGCACAATACACCCCAGAAAAAGGTGTACTGAATACACCGGCAGCACTGCCCATATTAACAATACTTGCTTGTGAACTTTTCATTAATAAAGGTGTTGCTATTTGAACCAAATATAAAGGCGAAAAAACATTCGTCTTAAATTGAGTCTCAACTTTATCGGATGAAATCTCTAATAACGGCCCCATTTCTCCATAACCGGCGTTATTAATAAGGCAATCGAGTTTTCCATCTTTACCTGCAATTTTTTCAATCACACCAACCACTTGTTGTTTATCGTTAACATCTAAAGATACGGGGACAATATTTTCATGCACAATTTTTTGTAAACTATAGATATTTCTTGCACCAGCATAAACACGGTGCCCTTGTTGAGCAAGTTTAAACGCTAACGATCGACCAATCCCACTAGAACAACCTGTTACCAAAAATATCTTATTAGTCATATCAACCCCGATTTCTTCAAACCCATCAATGATTAGAGCCGCTTAGCCTTAAACGACAGCAGTGCTTTCTGATTTAGATAAAACAAGCCCATCATCAAACAGTGTTTTCATATAATGATGAGACTTTTCTAGTCGACCTTTTATTGTCCAGAGAAACAACGGTTGAATAAACAAACGGGAAAACAACCCATTATTCCCAACCGTCACGCTGTAATTGAACTCAGTTTTGTTATCACCAATAGAGCGCATTTCATAATTCCAATGAGGTTGAACGTTTAATATCTCTGTTGTCATCACAAATCGTTTATTGTTCTCAAAAGAAACACACTTTTCCGGTTTTTTGAGATTAAACAGCCGAAAAGGCATCGCCATGGTACGGAAATATCGCTTACCTAACCACAGACCGTATGCCTCATATCCAGGCTGTGCAACAACCCGACGACAACCATCCATCCATACAGAGGCATTTTCAAAGGTATGGCCAAGGTAGAAAAAAACATCTTCTACCGGTTGATTGATAATAAGTTGATGACCGTATATTTTTCTCATACTCTTCTCCGAAACTAACCGTACCTATTAATGACGACTTACCTTTTTTAGTAACAACATATTATCACCAGTATTATGGAATATGGGGCACTAGTGTCGATAACTAACACTGCTATTACAAAACCCTAAATATTGGTATTCTGAATATCACTAAATCAAAGTTAATCAAGCCAGAGCCAATCAAGTGTAACTACTTCTTATAAAACGAGTAACCATTATGAGCTTAACAAATAACGTTATACGCTTTACCGATCGCCCTGAAGGGAGACCCACCGCAGAGACATTTGAATTTGACTCGGAAACAGTAAGGCCTTTAAGCAACAATGAATTTTTGGTTAAAAACATCTATCTTTCCATGGACCCTGCCTTAGTCGGACGAATGCGAAAAGAAGAAAATTATGCAGAATCCGTAGAACCCGGTGACGTAATGCATGCGTACGCTATTGGTCAAGTTATTCAGTCCAATAACAAAAAGGTTAAGGTTGGTGAAGTACGATTCGGCCGATTTGATATGCAAGAATATGCAATATCTGACGATTCTGAAAACACCAAAGCGATCAACCTTGGATTAGCTGATCCAAGCTGGTATTTAAGTCTAGTGGGCATTACTGGCGCAACGGCTTACTTTAGCCTATTTGATATTGGACAACCCAAGCGTGGTGAAACCATTGTTATTTCTGCGGGAGGAAGCTCCGTTGGAAGTACTGTTGCTCAAATGGCAAAAAAAGTCGGCTGCAGGACCGTTGCCATTGTCAGCACAGAGGAGAAAGCCAAACAAGTTATTGCCGATTGGGGATACGATGCTGCCGTTTGTTATCGTGGAAAAAGTACTGAAGAACTCGAAAAACAACTCACCTTAGCTTGCCCTCGTGGTGTAGATATTTATTATGACAATACCAGCGGTGATATTTCTGAAGCATTATTAGATTTATACAACGAAAATGCGCGCATTGTTGTTGTCGGACGATTAGGTATTAGTCATCTTCCGGATACACGACTCGATACTGGTCGCCGGGATAACAATGTAATCCTCTCGAAGCGTATCAAGAAGCAAGGGTTCGTATTGTTGGACTACCAATCAAAAATCATGGGTGCCGTTGTTCAAATTGCAAAATGGATAAAACAAGGCGACCTTAGGATTAAGGAAGATATACTTCACGGTATTGATAAAACACCTGAGGCCTTTTTTAGAATGTTAGATGGAAAAAACGATGGGAAGCAACTGGTGAAACTTGCCGATGTAAATCACCAGTTAGATCCAAGTCCTCGCTGGTTAGGAGCACACTTGATATCGAAACGTTTCCCCACCAGTATCCTCGCATTGTTGATTAGCCGAACCCGCACTAGCATTTGATACATTTAGACCTCGTAAAGGGCTAATGGACTGGCGGGAAAAATAGGAAACACAATAGTCAATAAAGGCGCGGACTTTTCCGGGAGCGCCTTGATTTGATGAATACACCGCATAAACATCTCGCAGAGGAAAATCAATAGCTGATGGTATTTCTACAAGGCGCCCACACTGAATATCTTCCATTACCATATAATCAGGTAAAAAGCTGCTACCTACGCCTGCTAGAAGCGCATTACGAATGGCCGAAAGATTGTTGAGCTTTAACACGACACCATCCAATTTTTTATCTTGTAATCCGGCAGAACGAGAAAATGCTCGTATCACGTTGGCGTCATTTAGTAATACAAGACCTGATGTTAAGGCCGTATCCATATCTTTTACGCCATTTTCTTTACAAAAACTGGGAGCTGCACACATTACTGTACGATATCCCGTTAACCGACGAGCAAGTAGACTACTATCTTTAAGGCTCCCTTCTCTAATAGCAATATCAAAACCTCTCTTTACAATATCTTCTGTCACCCCACTTAGACTTAGATCAACAATAATGTCTGGATATTTTTTTCGAAAACCAGATATTATCTCTATTAACTGCCTTTCGCCAAAAGCAGGGGTTGATGTGATTTTAAGCGTACCTGTTGGCGTATGTTGAAATTTTGTAATCTCAGACTCAATTTCGCGACGCTGCTGGATCATTGTATTTGCTTTAGCAAAACAATATTCGCCCGATTCCGTTAATGCCAGGGATCGAGTAGTTCTAGCAAAAAGTTGAACACCTAACTTCTTTTCCAGGCGGCCAATCTGTTTGCTTACGGCAGAAGAGGTAAAACCAAGACGTTTCGCTGCAGATGAAAAACTGCCGCATTCAGCAACAGTCACAAATACTTCGTAGTTATCCATCATAAATTACCTTTGTAGGTAGTAGAAAGAGAGTAGAAAGAAAATAAATTCGGTGATTATTCAAATCCAAACATTTTTTTGTGTTTTGAACGATTGATATATTTGTTAATTTTGAACAGAAACATAATGAGAGCTGGCTCATAATCAACTAATCCCTGTTGAAAGCTTTCACGTTTCTTACATTGTTGATACCACAACCCAAGATTGCTATAGCGTGATAACGGAAACCCCATAAGATCCAAACGATGTATATTAACCATCCAGGCAATATCCGCCAAAGAAAATTCATCACCTAAAAACCAGGTTTGTTTGATTAGATAGGTATCGATTATCCGTATTACTTTATGCATTTTATCGATGCAATCTCTAACTTCATCAACGGTAAATTCGTTGTTAGCAAAGCGTTTTTTGAAGGCCACAAGGTCACTATTATTGTGATTATCAGAAAACTTCTTCAATGATCGTTTCACCAACAATCGCTGTGGTTTTGCTAGAAAATAGTGCGTCAATAGCTTAATTTGAGACTGTACTGAATCAGCGAGTGCTATGATTTCATCCATTTCACGATTATCACTAATACCTTCTGGCTGTAAGCCCGGCGAAGGATACATGCGATCAATATATCGAATAATCTCTACCGATTCTGTCACAACACTTCCGTCATGAACCAATACCGGAACAAGACCTTTAGGATTGATTGATTGAAACCAATCCGTAGAGTGCTCATTAAGCAGAAGATTAACGGGATGACTATTCCAATCCATCCCTTTCTCAATCAAACAAATCCGAACACGCTGCGAACAATTACTGAAATCGAAATGAAATAGATGCAATCCATTTTTAATATCATTTTTTATTTGTATTTGACCACGAGAAGATACTGTTTTAAACATCGTTGCCTCCTGTTCCTGTATAAAGAACTCTATAAAGGGTTGAATAAAGATCTAATAAATAATTGTATACATAATTCAATAAAGGGATTAATGAAAGTACGCTATATCTCACTCGCGATAGAGTGTGACTTTGATTTCTTCTCCACTTTTTTGGATTTTGTAGTTACTTTAGCTTTCCCCTTATTACCTTCAGATTTTTTAGTTTCAGAAGACAAAGAGATAATACTCAATTTATTCTCAACATTACCTAACCACTGATGTATTGATGGACAATCGTCAAAACAACTATCAATACCTAGCAAAGAAAACGTCGATAAACGTGTATAAAGAACAATATCTGCGTACGTAAATCGATTACCAACAAGATAACCATTCTCTTGTAATGCATTTTCAAGATGGGACATTTTTTCTGCACAAACATCAAGGCAACGCTGCATATCACTATCAACAACAGGTGTTCTATTAATAGCTGAGAAAAACAAAGGCCGATATTCTTTTTTCATTCCCATATCAAACGCATGCCACATACGAATTTCAGCTTGTTCATAGCTATCACTGGAAAACAACAACGATGAATCATTTGCACTTAGGTATTCCGCCATAAACAACGAATCGTTAATTACAGTATCACCGTGTAGAAGTAGTGGTAACTCACCAGCAGGATTCAACTCTTGAAATGGCTTCTTTGTGTGCTCCATAGACGCCATGTCTATTTCAATATACGTATACTCTATGCCCAACAACTTGCACACCAATACAATACGGTCACTTACCGGTGATCCGGTGTACCCATAAAACATGATGGGTTCATTTTTGAGGAATTCAGGGACACCGGTAGGTTTTGATTTTTTCGGAACAATTTCATCGCTGGTAGCAGGTAAAATAAGGCGTGCATTGGAATTCCTAGGTGCTAATAGCGCCTCATCAATCCCCAGCTTCTTTCTCAAAATAGGTCGCAATATCTTAACAATCAACTTGTCTATCATTGTTGCTGGGGTTTGCTTATAGACAATACGATTTATTATTTTAGTAAGTCCAATTTCATTGAGCTTCGCCATGCTTTTTTCGGTGTTGGAATAGGTCATGCGAATAGATCGACGCTTACCCACTCTCTCAATCCAAGAACATACATTGGGGTATGCATAATGATTGATATCCACCCCCACTAAAGGCAGCATTGTTATTCGTGGATATACCGAGATATCCGCCAATGAAAATTCATTCTCGACCAAATATTTTTTATTCTCCAAACTTCGCTCAACGAGGTCAATAAATTGAACTAACGTTTTACGGTGCTGTTGTTTCTGCGTTTCATTCAGTACCTTTAGGTCCCAAACCTTACCTTGCCATGCAAGATGCGCGGGGTTATCCGTCGCTTTCGCAGAGATTGCCAAAAATTCGTCACGTGTACAAGCAATATGCTGCAACGGCCCCATAGTGCTTGCATACATTAATGGACGATACGTATTTGCCATTGACAACTCATAGCTTTCCCATTGTTTTGCAGCAATAACACCTTCACTAGTCCTTGGTGACAACGTCACTTTAGGAAAATTATCTTCCAAATACGCAATAATCACTGACGACTCAAAGATCACCCGACCATGATGATTAATCGCAGGAACCAAACCATTAGGGTTTATGCGCAAGTACTCGGGGTTCTTTTGTTCCATTTTTGAAAGATCAATAATTTGCGTTGTATAAGGTATCCCTTTTTCCATCAAACAAATTTTTACCCGACGAGCACAGGGAGATGCTTCATAGTCGTACAGAATTATTTCGTTTTTCATTTACCACACCTATTTATTGTTGGCACCATTACGCTGCATTAGATTCTTTTTTCTGAATAAAATTAAGTGATGCCATGTACTTTTGTAGCGCCTCATTCACCTTTTTACGATCTTCACAGACAACAATCATCTTATCCGGGCGTATCAATATGACCTTTTTCCCATCATCAAAAAGTGGCTTGTAATAATTATCAACATCGTAAATAGTCTCTTCATGACAGGTACCACGAACATTTGACAAAGATCCCGATTTACCTCGCCCATTAGATGCAGCGCTTTTAATCACTATAGACTCACCTGAGAAGGCACTAAAATCATCAAGAACATCCTTCGACAAATCCCCTAGACAACTTTCACCATAGCTCAACAATACAAATTTATTCGGTAAACAATCATCGATCAGAACAGGTTCAATATTAGGACCAGGTTTTTCTTTGTATACTGAATTTTGTAATACCTCAAAACCCAGCATCAGAGTTGTAACATCGCTCACGCCACGCATCAATGACCCAAACCCTAGCGTGCTGTTAGGTGTTTTCCTCAACGACTTTTTGGTATCAGATCTAGAGATTTTGTTGAAACCTCGAAACAGAGCGTCCCTCATACCAGAAATCCATTTCTTTTGTGGAAGAATTAGAAACCCTAAGGCTTTTGCGACATTTACAATGATAACCGCCTGAGGATGTCTTTCATCATGATACGTATCCAAAAACTCATCATCCAATTCACCACGAAGAACACTCGCAACTTTCCAACTTAGGTTATATGCATCTCTGAGGCCTGCCATTAACCCTTGCCCTGCAAAAGGAGGTGTCAAGTGTGCGGCATCGCCTAACAAGAACACGTTGCCGACTCGAAATTTTTTCGCAATTCTGGAATGAAATGTATATATGGCCTTTCGAACAACATTCATTTCATCAGCATCACCCCAAGGGGCTAATAGCCTTTTAATCGACTGATCTGAGGAGATTGACTCATGTGACTCACCCTTCTTAACCACAAACTCCCAACGCCTTGTTCCGTTCGGGGTTGGCAGTGTTACTCCAGGTCTATCTGGGTCACACATAAAATAAATAAAATCACGATCATTGGTTTTACCGGGAATATTCTCATTAAAGGAGTGGACATCAGGATCATTTTTAACATCAATGATGAACCAGTCTTGCGCATAAGTCTGGCCAGAGAATTCAACGCCCATCATCTTTCGTATATTACTACGACCGCCATCACACCCCATCACATAACGACAGGTTATGTTGCGGTATTGATCACCATCCGTTACCAAACGACACTGTACGGAATTACCACGATCTTCAATTTGCAAGCACTCTGTACCAGCCCAAAAATCAACATTATCATAGCGCTTAATGCCTTCCCGCATACAACGCTCTAGATCAGGCTGATATAAGGTTCGAATAATGTTATAACCATTCACTTTTTCACCGCAATCAACGCTGAAAAACGGTTCCATTTTTTCTGACCTGAACTGAACCTCATTCATGTCCATCAAGTTCTTTTCAAAGTCTTTCATAAGACCGGCAGCATTAAGAATTCTAGAGCCTTCGTTACACAAACCTACTGCGCGTGGTATCTCTACTATCTCATGTTCTTTGTCTACTAAAAGGACACGTACACCGGCCTTCCCAAGCAAATTCGCAGACAATGCCCCCGCGGGGCCTGCGCCAACAATTAATACATCATAGATGATTTTTTCGTCACTACTCATTGCGTCCACCCACCCTTTACTTATTTAAACAACACGATTTTCTTGCATACCAAGATCAATCACGCCATCCAAACTACGAATTGTGGTTCGTACAACGTCACCTGCGTTGAGGTATTCGCGTCTTCGACTTTGAGTCTTGTTAAACAAATTCCACTTAACGGGCTCTGGTAATAACGCACCGATCTTTTGAACCAGTGGTGGTGGAATTCTCAGTGCACAACCAGAAGGTGTTCCAGTCATGATTAAATCCCCCACATGCATATCTGATATTTGTGATAACTCTGTTAACGTTTCCGCCGGTTTAAATACCAAATTTTTGGTATTATCCTGCTGACGAATTTCATCATTAACAGTTAATGTTAATTCCAAGTTATGGATATACCCAATTTCTTCTTCAGATAATAAGCACAACACAGGACCAACAGGACAGAATGTTCGATAGCTCTTTCCTTTAAAAAATTGCATCTGCGGTACTTGAACATCCCTAGCAGAAACATCGTTACCAATAACAATTCCTGCGACGTATTTCGATAACATGTTATCAGTAATAGTTTCTGATTTTGAAATTTCCGTACCAATTATTAATCCCAGTTCTACTTCATAATCTAACAAATTAACATGATCTGGCTTAACGATGTCATTCATCGCTCCCGTTATGGATGCATCGGATTTGTTGAATATCATATTGAACTTCTTATGATCTGGATTCATTCCTGAATCAATCATATGTTCACGATAATTTGCTCCTTGACACAGCACCAAACACGGCTTGGTAACAGGGGACAGGATAGTGACATCACCAAAACAGATATCTGACTTTTTGTCTTTTGTATTGAGTAGTGCAAACGCCTCTTCCTTGCCGCTATTCAGGAATTCCTTAGTTGTTGCGTATAAACCTGTTAGAGGATAAATAAAATTGTTATCCAATACACCCCAAGCAATTACGTCGCTTTCAGTTTTCTTAAATCGAACTACATTACAAACCATAATATCTACTCCAAAATTTCGTTACATCAATTAAGTATCAATCAAATACGCTTCTAAATGGCTTTCATCATTTTTAGTAATTTGCTTAAGGTGAGGTCATCTTTTGTTGGCAGACGCTTAAAGACGCTCTTCACGGTTTCCCAACGACGATTTAACCCTTTAAACTCATTCGTCATTTTCGGTCCCCATTGATGCTGGGCTGTCCCGCTGAACAAGTGATATCCAGCTTGCTTAGTGTCTGAGAATAAATCTCCATCAGCATAATGCTCAAACATGTCACCAAAAGGGTCACGCCAATAGTCAAACACCTGACTTCCCAACACGTGACGACCAATTCCCCATCCATGCTTATACTTTAAATCTGAATCACAGTGGCTCATCCACTCTTTGCCAATAGCAATCTCTTCAAACGTATCCATCTCAAACGCGGAATGTGAGTGGCCAAGCTCAGGGGCAACAGCAAAACCTAGGGTATGGTGATCGCTTGGCACATCCCCTTTATCACAACGCATAAAAGCAACAATTGGCATATCGTCTCCCGGCAGCATTTGGAAATCTGACACAATCATGCCAAACGTATCTTGATACCAGTGCACCGTCTTTTTAAAGTTCGCCACGCTGTATAAACTATGTCCCAATTTCTGCACGGTTAATGGCGAGATCGTATTTCGCATCGGCTCATTAACACGCAATTTTTCCCCAGCGTTATTCCACTGAGCTGCAATCACTTCTTTATTTACATCAATAAGGGGTGTGAAATTACAATTTACTTCTACTGTTAGTCCATTTGGATCAATCAAAGTTACGTATTTTCCACCCATTGGCTCTGGGTGTGTCTTAATCGGCTGGCCATACTCTTTCGCTAGAATCTCTACACCTGCTTCACTGGTTTTTAACCCAATGGTTGCTACTTCTTGTGGCCCTTTCTTAATAACAATGATGTGGTGCTCTGCCGTGAGTCCTCGCAAATATATTGTCTCTTCCTCTCGTTTATCCAACAGCAATCCATAATCGACAAAAAACTTAGCCGCCTTTTCAATATCCGGCCGAAACAAAACCATATACGCCAACCCTTCTATCTTAATAAGAGGACTGGTTGATCGCTCCCTTACCTGGCATTGGTTTTTAAGATCATCATGTTGCTTTTGTATTTGTAGTTCCATCATCGCTACTGTCATTTGAGCCACCTCTGTATTGAATGCTGCAGTTGATGTAAAACAGCATAACTGAATACTATTCACAATAGAAGCATATTCATAGATGGAATCTGCTTCTTTATTGAGCTATTCTTAGTGAAAAGGTTATAAGGGCATCAATAGGAGTTTTCCGTGAACAGTGCTGAAGCAGTAAAGAAACCCAACAGAACGTCAAGAAAGAAGCAACAAACAAAAGATAAGCTATTGAAAGCTATGCAAATTCTCGTTCTGGAACGGGGACTAGGCAATATATCAATCAACGACATCACCGAACAAGCCGATGTTGGTCTTGGTACTTTTTACAATTATTTTGATTCCAAAGAGGCTCTAATAGATGCGACGGGGGAGCTACTTCTTGCCCGCTATCACCAAGATGTCGACGATATCACTGAAGGTTTAGAAGACCCTGCAGAAATAATGGCTGCATCCATACTCTATACATTAAACAAAGCAGCAGATGGTTCAGACTGGGGGAAATTTATTTTTGAGTCTGGTGTTCCCATTGATAGTTACGCATTTAATATGCGTATTCGAGGTATGCGAGATATCCGTAATGGTTTGGAGTCCAAACGTTTTACCACCGATGAACCTGAAATTGTCATCAGTATGTTCACTGGTTTTTCTCTCGCCATTTCTGGTGATGTATATTTTGGCATGCTACCTAAAAGCGCGATTGCTAAAGCAACAGCCAAAATCCTTACCCTGCTGGGAATTGAAGAAGAAGAAGCAAAACTTATCATCAACAAAAAATACAAAGCGATAGCGCTTACTCAATTGCCCGTTTCGCTATTTGATTTAAGAGCCAACCAAGCATAAAAAACTCTTTTTAAAACTCGCTTCGATAACTCATTTGTAGCATAACCATCGTCAATTCCGTATGCACATCTAAACCTGCATACGGATTGTAAATAATATTATCCTGTCGATTATCGTTACCATTGGTACTGCTTCCCGATGGTATATCTTGCACACTTTTACCGTACCCAATCGCTACATCAATAACCGATGTAGCGTCCATTTTATAACCAAAACCAACGCTGTATAACGTCATATCACCAAACGGTGTCATAAAGTCCCGCTTGTCCTCAGGAATACCCGATCGCCTCGGCTCATAACCAAATCGTAGCGCTAATGTGTCGGAGTAATCGTATTCCACACCAAGCCCCCAGTTCCACGTATCTTCATAACCTGCAGGAAAAACAATTTCATTAGCGCTAATACCTTCAATAAAGGTTCCAATTATCGCAAGCATTTCATCATCCTCCTCCATCGTCACCGTGTTTGTTTCTATGATGGAGGTTTCTGTCCATTTCACATCAAAATTTACTTTTACGTCAGGAAACAATCGAACACTGATACCGGTAGAAATATGTTGTGCTAACAGCATTTCTTGTGAAGCTTTGTACTCTAGCGTGCGGGAATCCATATCCACTCCATATTCACCAAGCGATTGCACAACACGCCACACTTCATCACTAAATGTCAGTCGTAAATCACCCTCTAAGTCATCTGAAGCAGAACTTTGCCAAACCAACCCCCATGTCAACCAGGGTGTTACGTCCCACAAGAAACCTACATTCATTGTTAAGGATAAAGGTTTTTCAAACTCACCTTCCATACGAATGAGCGTAGAGAATGTATTAAATTCTTCACCACACACATCCCCGAACGTATCACCATTTGTGTCACAAATATCATTAAGCCCTGATGCAACGCTGGTTATTGTCTTATTAGAAAGTCGGAAATCTAAATCTAACCCTATACCCACATAAGAAAAACCTACAGACACTCCTACGGAGAAATTATCGGTGACTTTGAGCCCAATGGAAGGCGAAAAATACGTTAAACGCGTTGCTGCCATTTTGCGACCTGCATGGCGCCCAGGGTCATCATCATCACGAACCATACCCATTGCAAAAGGCATATACACAGCCGTGGCAAACGTCATATTAGAATCTTTCGAACTAACCGAAGCTCCACCTAAGATGCCTCCCGCTACGGGTAACTCCGTGAAACCATAAAAGGGTAAATAGGCCGCAGCACTGGATAGCTCACTCTCAGTGTTTGCAACAGGATCGTACATACCCACATCTTCCTGAAAAGCATCGAACGCCTCGTTTGACCGAAACTCTCCCGTAATACTGACATCGGCAACAATGAGTTTGGTTTGCTGAAGACGTCCCTTTAATCGAGTAAGACCTGCGGGGTTGAAATGAATGGAATCTATGCCAGGAGGGTCTGCGGTTACTGCATTACCTAATGCTAGGGCCTTAGGGTTACCAATAGAAAGGTTTTGAGCCAGCTCCGCAGACACCTGCTGACTAAAGAGCAAAACAAGAGAAAGCAATACCATGCCGCGTACAACATTAGAAATAACACGCCCGCTAACATATCGCATACCAAGCCCCTCTTGTTCTTATTTTTATAATTGAATATTCCTCATATTAGAATAACATTCATCAAAAAGACAAGGGCTGTTTATTTATTCCACAGCATTCTCCGTGAATTGCACCCTGTGAAATTCAAAAAACCATATTAACTCATTGTATTTACTTGTATTTATAGCCCTATAATAAAAACAAAATCCACTTTGGAAATTCTATCCAATCATTGGTTCCCATAAATCACGACATAAAGCGACACCAGACCTGAGCGATTAGCCGTCAACTATAACAATATCGACAAGATCTCAGAGAGATCACCCTTAAGAGTCTATCTTGATATCAAACAACTGCGGAATGAGCGACTATTTTGTTTCTTCCGGTATCTTTTGCTTCATATACGGCTTCATCTGCCGCAATGAACAAGTCTTTGAAAAGAAGGTCTACGCCTATCTCCATAGTGCTAATACCTATGCTACCGGTAATAGTCAAACCGTTGGGCTTTAGCGCTTCCAATTTACTTCGTATCAATTCCGCTTTTTGGAGGCCTGATTCTAAATTGCAATGCGATAGAAGAATAACGAACTCTTCTCCCCCGAAACGCACCACTAAATCTTCATCCCTGCAGCACTCGTTTAACAATTCTCCTGTTTCAGACAATACAATGTCACCCACAGCATGGCCATGAGTATCATTAATGTTCTTAAATTTATCCAAATCTACTACGAGTAAGCTAACGGGGATTTGATGTCGCTTGGCTTCACTGATTTTTTTCGGCGCAGCCTCCATTAGATAATGTCGATTACATAAGCCCGTTAGTTGGTCTGTCATTGCCATTTGTTGTAGGCGGATTTGTTGAGCTTTAAGCTGGTCTACTTGTCGTTTGGTTTTGATGTGGTTTGCGGCACGAGCGCAAAGCTCTTCTGATAATATTGGTTTTTTCTGACAATCCAAGATGCCACTGCGCAGTAGCTCAATGCGACCATTGCTGTCGTCTTGATTATGTAGGCTTAGAATGGGAGGTACTATGCCCCCTTTTGCATGAGATGTTATTTCTCTCACAACCGATAGATTACCTTCATTCGAGTTGAGGTCAAAGTCGATAATAATAAGATCGATTGTTTCATCTCTTAAGGTATGAATAGCCATTTTAACATCTGGCTGACAAGTGACCTGATAACCGTATTTTTTTAATAGCTGGTAGTGCTGTAGGGTGTCTTTATTTTTTTGTGCGATGTAAATAATCTTGCTTGGCTGAACTTCTTGCTTTTTACTTTCCACTGCATGAATCAAGTAGTTAGTAATAGATTGAATATCATCTTTACGGAAGATTTCGGTAATGCCTGCTCGCAACGCATCAGACAGCGTCTCTCTGTTTTCTTCCGTGGTGAGCATGATCAGTGGTATATGAAGACAATTTGGCGTTGCTCTAACCTTAAGCGCAAGCTCTATGCCACTCATATCACTTAAGTGCATGGCCATACAGACTATATCAGGGGCTTGCTCATTGATAGCAGCCACAGCATCTGCTCCTGATGAGCACAAGACGGTTTCCGAGCCTAAATCTATAAGATGCTGATTTAGAACCGACTGCATGGCTACCGATGGGTCAATAATAAGGGCTTTCATTACAGGGTTAAGATTCCTTTTTCTGTAGCTTATCTTTCAGGCTAGCAAACGGATTATGGGTAGCCGGTGCAGTCTCCGTATCGCTGCCATTGCCGTATCGTACAAAGTTAACGTACTTGGAGTGCTCTTCGTCATGACAATAGAGGCATAGCAGCTCCCAATTACTGCCGTCTGAAGGGTTGTTGTCGTGATTGTGATCAACGTGATGCACTGTTAATTCCCGAAGGTTCGGGCGAGAAAATTCTCGAGCACAACGCCCACAAACCCAGGGGTAAAGCTTTATCGCCTGTTCCCTGTATCCTTTCTCTCGCTGGGCGATATAAGTGCGCTGCTCAGCGAGCAGGCGATCCAATTTGCTACCATCCGATTTGTTCGTCGTCATCAGTTACCCTTTTATAGCGATTCTTTTAGCCTAGTCTACATCCTCGGTTTTTACGTGTCTCTTGTCTCTTCTCAATAATCTCTTGTCAATGGTCTTTTATCAATAGTCTCGTGTCATTTGGCCAAACGCGCTACCATGGCCCTGTACCTACAAGTTTTCAAAATTATGCCTTCACCGACCCTCAAGCAGGACATAACCATGACCGAGAAACGCTTCCAGTCTTTCCGTGAGTTTTACCCCTACTACCTTAACGAACACAGTAACGCCACCTGCCGCAACCTACATTACATAGGCTCATTGCTGGTGTTAAGCATACTATCCTGGGCCATCGTTACCGGCGTCTGGAGCTTGCTATTTATGCTCCCCTTCATTGGCTATGGGTTTGCCTGGGTGGGACACTTTGGTTTTGAACACAATAAACCCGCAACATTTCATTACCCGTTCTATAGCTTAATGGGCGACTGGGTGATGTTAAAAGATTTCTTAACCGGCAATATTAACCAAAAATTACAAGATGCACGGGCTTCTCATTAAGCATACACAATAGGACACCGGTGCAAAAACTGCCCTCCATAGTCATTGCCCAACCGCACCTGAGGTTGCTACTCTGAACTCATCGAACACCTAGCTCATTGAAGCATTCCTCAACAGCACAGGCAATATTATGAAAATCACACTAAACGAAGAATGGTCTGAATTACTAGAGCAATACAAAGATGACCATCAAGATAGCCGCAACCAGCTTTGTCATAGTATTGGTATTCCTATGATTGCCGCATCCCTGCCCCTTGGTGCAACTATTGTTGGTTTACCTTTAGCAATCCCCTTATTTAGTGTTGGCTGGGGATTTCAATTTGCTGGGCATTTATTCGAAGGAAAGAAGCCGTCTTTTGTTGATGACAAACGCCAACTGCTTGTTGGTGCTGCTTGGTGGACGCAAAAAATTGGTTTAGATCTTGTTGAAAGCGCGGAATAAAGCACTTTCAACGTGTATTTCCCTCAGGAACACTGTTAGATATCTTTAATCCTTCGCTTTGGATTAGAGATATCTTCCTCTTCTTAATTCATTTTTATTTAAAATAATGCGTAACAGAATTAATGCACCGAGCATTAAAAACCTTTTATTAATCTTTTTTATCAATCGTAATTTCGAGGGTTTTAGTACTGCCTGCAAACCATTTTTGCACATATAACGAACCAACAATAGGAGGCTTTCCTTCTCCTGGGACTTCTTTGTAGCGCACGCTGTTTTTAGTCTCTTTTTCAATCTCAAATTTAATAACTGTTTTAGTCATGATAATCCTTGGTGATTTTATTATTTTTTTGCTATAAAGGTTTAAAAACCAACTTCCCTAAGAGAGCTCATTTTACTTTAAATCAATTGTTTGCTAAAAAACCTCCTGTTTGATGCGCCCATAATTGCGCATATATCCCACCCACAGCAACCAGTTGTTCATGGGTTCCTTGTTCAACAATTTGACCTTCATCAATCACAATTAGACGATCCATTGCGGCAATGGTTGATAGTCTGTGTGCTATTGCAATTACCGTTTTATCTCTCATTAACCGCGATAAATTCTCTTGTATCGCTGCTTCAACCTCTGAATCCAAAGCCGAAGTTGCCTCATCTAACAATAAAATCGGGGCATCCTTTAACAGTACTCGCGCCACGGCTATACGCTGACGCTGCCCTCCAGAAAGCTTAACGCCTCGCTCCCCCACCTTTGCATCATAACCAACATTGCCTTGCAAATCGGTAAGGTCTCGAATGAACGTATTTGCTTGTGCTTGTTCGCATGCATCGATTAACTGTTCCTCACTGGCATCAGGGTGGCCGTAGAGCACATTTTCTCTAACACTACGATGTAACAACGCAGTATCCTGTGTGACCATTCCAATTTGTGCCCTCAAACTCTCTTGAGAAACATGGCGAATATCTTGACCATCAATCTCAATATTCCCATCCGCCAAATCGTAAAAACGCATCAACAGATTCACTAACGTTGACTTTCCTGCTCCCGAACGACCCACTAAGCCAATTTTTTCACCAGGGGCAATGTGTAAATCAAGATCATCAATAACACCACTGGATTTTCCATAATGAAACCCGATGTGATTAAAATGAATAGAACCCGCAGTAACTGCAAGTTGTGGGGCGTTATTGTCATCAACAACATCCAATGGTTTGGATAATGTGCCCATGCCATCAACTACAGTACCCATATTTTCAAACAAGGCACTAACTTCCCACATAATCCATTGAGACATGCCATTCAATCGCAGCGCTAAACTTACCGCAATAGCGATGGCGCCAACGGTAATTGCATCATCCATCCACAAGTTAATCGATAAAGCTGCAACACAGAAAACGATGCCATAATTAATCATATGGACTGACAGATTCAAACCTGTCGCCAAACGCATTTGTTTATAAACCGTATTCAAAAAACCATTCATACCTGCTTTTGCATAATCTGATTCACGATTACTGTGTGAAAACAATTTCACGGTAGCTATATTAGTATAACTGTCAACAATTCTTCCAGTCATCTCTGAACGAGCATCCGCTTGCCTTGAAGCAACCGCCTTTAATTTGGGAATAAAATACAACTGTATTAAAATATACAGCACCAACCATACTGCGAGTGGAAATATTAGTCGCGAATCCGCTGTAGCAACAACAAACAGCATAGCCCCGAAATACACGACAACAAACACCATTACATCCAATAGTTTAATAACCGTTTCTCGTACCGCTAATGATGTTTGCATCACCTTGGTCGCAATACGACCGGCAAACTCATCCTGATAAAATGCCATACTTTGTCGCAGTAAATAGCGGTGTGCTGACCAGCGAATCGACATGGGGAAATTACCTAATAATGCCTGATGTATAATCGCGGCATGCAGCAACGTCAATAGGGGCATTACAACTAACAACAAACACCCCATCCATAGTAACGTTCCAAATTCATCCTCCAAGAACGTATCTTTGTCCTTTGTTATCAGCCAATCTACCAATTGCCCCATAAAGCCAAACAGCGATACTTCTAAAATTGCCAGCGATGCCGTCAACACTGACATCAACAACAAAGGTACTTCCATTCCTCTCGTATAGTGACGACAAAATGCAAATAACGATCCAGGGGGTTGTTCTGGAGCTTCCACCGGGAATGCTTTAATGAGTCGTTCAAAAAAACCTAACATACTTGTTTAACCTTATTATCAATCTGAGCTATACCTGAGCTATAAGTCTGAACTGGAAAACCTTGCCGCAAAACACAAGTGTAAACTTTCTTTACAGAGAGCTAGACAACACCTGTTAACATTTCGATATGTGGAATCTTGTCTTCATCATACCCCTCGCCCACCTGAGCAAAACCAAATTCGTTATAGAACGCTCGCAAATGTTCTTGTGCAGAAATCCGTATTTCTTGTTGGGGATATTGTTCACTAATTAGTGCCATCGCCTGCGTCATTATTGCCTTGCCAAACCCAAACCTACGATGACTTATGCGGGATAACACCCTTCCAATTGAAGGCTCTGAATACTTGCAACCTGGATCTACAACCCGCAAATAGGCAACGGCAATAAGCTCAGCGCTCTTGCCACCCTTAGCGGCATCACTGTTATCCTCTACCAACCAGCCAATTAGATGCCACGCTTGCAAATCCAGATCATCTGCATCCAAATAAGGGCAATTTTGCTCTACGACAAAAACCGCCTGCCGTAAACTCACGATATGATGCCACTGTTTTGTTGATAGGCCCTCTATTCTTGACCATTGCCACTGTATATTTTCTGCCACAAACACCTCACAAGCACCTAGCAAACACCAACACCAACTTACCGTATTTTGGCTCTTCGCTTAACATTATTAGGTGTTTATTTTAACCACACTTAAATGCAACATATATTGCAAAATTATTGCATATATGGGGAAGTTGGCGCAAAATTCATATTGAGAGCAAAAAGCAGGTAACAATAACAGACAATAATAGACAGGCGATCAAAAAACTATCTTAGCTGCGATAGAGCCACATGGGCAAATGCGCGCTCATCATAGCACATTCGCAATAACGGCTGAGACAATAGCCATGCTATGCAGGCTCTAAATAAGCCCTAGAAACATTTCATAACAAAAAGCCCGCTTCTTCAGTAGAAGTCAGCAACAGGATTAACCATGACCATCACCAAAACCACAAAGAGCGTACAAGCAGGATCTCGCAGTAAGTCACGCAGAGGCCGCAACCCTTCGATTGACATGGCTAAAATCGAAAATGCTGTACGTGAAATCGGCGGTAATCAAGCAGATTTATCAATGAAAGAAGTGGCTGACTTTTTGGGGGTTAACGTCACAACGTTATACCGCCATATTGGTGGTATTGATGGTTTACGCCGTATTCGAGCGTCATTGTCACGCAACGATTTGGAGATACTTCCCGCCGCTGAAGGCCATACCTGGCAGTCATGGTTACGAGTCGTCAGCGAATATTATCGCAGCGCCCTGATCCAACATCCTGACTTGCTCGATTTTGTTCAAGCAGCGCTGGACCCAGACTTTGAAACACTCGAGCAGGAAGCCAGCATCCTTGTGTCCTTTGGGTTTGAACCTCGTGCCGCGTTACTTGCCCACAGCTTTCTCATCACCACAATCACTGGCTACGTACATCAAGAGTTACAAACTCTGGAGGAAACCAGCACCGGTTACACCCCATACTACGCTCGCCTCTTCCAAAATCTTGATGCGCACCCAGACCGACTTCCAACCCTTCGCAGTGTCAACCTTAGCCAACGGGACTTGGATAGAGACCTTAACTTTAAGGCAGTCATCCATTACGCGATCATGGGAATCACCTCCCAACCGGGCTCGCCAGAAGCAAAAGCGGCTCAGTAATATATAATAATCGACCCAGCCTTTGAGTCGATTATTAAGATGTGTTGATAAGGTGTGCTAATATAGCGACCATTCCTACATTATCCCTTTTCATTTTATAAGTTTGACTCATGGCAAGCACAGCTAAAACCACAGCACTATCAAAAGAACGCATCATCAAAGCCGCATATCAATTGGCAAAAAAAGACCCTATCAATGCTCTAAGTATGCGAAAAATTGCCACTAAGCTCAAAGTTACCCCCATGGCGATTTACAAATATTTTGAAGATAAAAATGAGCTAACCGCCGCCGTTATTGATGCTCACCTGAAGAAAAGCACTCTTATTCCTACGGGTATTGATGCTAATGATAATTGGCGAGAATGGGTTAAAGCCTCTTTTTTGCAAATGTGGGATGCGTACGACAGCGCTCCCGGCATGATTCAATACATGACTAACGCCACTAGCTTTGGCCCCGCAGTACTAGACTGGCAAAATGAAGTACTCAAAGTTTTAATTACTACCGGCCTAACACCTAAACAGGCACTAACTGCACACGCCGCCATGTCTGAATTGGCGACAGGCAGCACTATTTTAGTTCCCATCCGTAAACAAGGCGTTCAAAAGGTCTTTCCTACCATATGGAAAGATTTGTCAGAAGGCCGCACCCCTAATTTAGACGACGTAGGCGGAGATATTCCCATGGTCGAATATCCTTGGCTACTAATGTGTGGGCAAGCAATGATGGAAGATATGAACGACAGCCGAGCAGCATTTTCAAGTGAATTAGATCTTGTGCTTGATAGCTTGGGCGCTCAAATTAGCGCAAACAAGTAACCCACTCAACAAAACCATTACCTCTATCTAATTCCATCCTCAAAAAATAGGCAAAAAAAAGGGCCTGGAAGCTACCCAATGTAAGCAACCAAGCCCTTATAAATAAGCGATCAACTCGCCCTAGAAACTTTCCCTTTTGGCACAGCACCAGGCACAACACCCGCTGCAACTTGCAGCTCATGTAATGCATTTTTCACTAACCCCGTTAATTGCCCCGCATCCTTCACCAGATCACTATCCACGTGAAACGCGAAACCCACGCAATCTTGATAACTCGCTAACGATATATTTAGCCCCACCGCCTCCATAACCGGCCCAAGCGGATATAACGTATTAATTTTTGCACCCCCAAAATACAACGCCTCTCTTGGCCCAGGCACATTTGAAATAATCGTATTATGCACAGGTGACATTACGTTAGCTAAACCAGAAGAAGAGTACATACGTACAGCCAAGTTAAACGCTGCAGGCGCGTTCACTTCTGCCCAATTTTGCAACAGATCAGCACCAACCGCATCATGGGCCTCTTTGGCTCCTTTGGTATCTTTTTGAATCAATGCTAACCGCTCTAAAGGATCAGCCACATGGGTTGCTAACGTTGCCCACATACCAGAAACCTGGTTATTCGTTTCCGATTTTTTACTGTCTTTTCGTACGGAGATCGGCACCATAGAAACCAATGATTTTTCAGGCAAATCATCATTGTTTTGAAGGTACTGACGTAGCGCACCACCACAAATACCCAGCACAACATCGTTCACTGTTGAGCCCGTTGCATTCTTCACCGCTTTAATATCGGCCAAAGACACTTCGGCAAATGCAACATCGCGGTTTGAGCCAATAGTTTTATTAAAATGCGTTTTCGGTGCATTCATCGGCCCAGATCGCTCAGGGGCAACCTCGCTTAACCGTCGCTTCACCAAAGCAACGCCACCTTCAAATGTTTCACCGAACAGCTTCAATAGTCGCCCAGGGCCACCAAGTCGAGAACGTAATGCTTTAGACAACAATGCGTTACGTTCCGGTATCGGCTCACCTTTCGCTCGTAAGTTAACCGGGGTTATAGACGTTACCGCGTTTTTATCAAACAAGGTTCCCATCAAATCAGTCCCTGACACACCATCTACGACGGAATGATGAATTTTCATCATCAAAGCAAACTGCCCATCCTCCAAACCTTCCAGCACCCACAACTCCCACAACGGGCGCGTGCGGTCTAACGGGCGACTCATAATCCGACCAATCTTGCGACCAAGATCTCTACGAGTAGCATTCTCCGGCAACGTATACTGATGAACATGATCCGTGATATTAAACGCTGGATCATCCACCCATAAGGGATGATGGAGGTTAAACGGTATCTCTATCAATCGACGTCGAAACGCAGGTTCTATCTGAGTACGAGAGTCGATAAGATCGTATATTCGTCGAAATGAATATCCGCCAGGCATATCCTTCGCGTCACACACCGCTATAAAAGCAACATGCATTAACATGGTGTCGGTCTCTAAGTACAAAAAAGACGCATCTAACCCTGAAAGTCGTTCCATGAGGCGCTCACCTATATTTTGTTGGCTATTTTCATGTCTATCTTGCAACGAATGAGGGCATATTAAAGAGAACAAACCCTCGGCGCATGATCAAAACGGACTACAGGTATACAATGTATAGCAAACAAATCCATAAGTATACGACGTATACCAAAATATAAGAAAATATAGAACGGGGGGTGAAAATAGAGAAATAATGAATAAAACGCTTAATGCGGGCATCCAAGGCTACTGAATTACCGAGTCAACTATCACCTCATAAGTCCCCTCATGACGAAGCTGTTCCATTGCCTTATTAAACGCATCAATCAGCTCTTTCTGTTTTAATGCTTTCGAAAACACCAAATACCCTGCATTAACGCTAACAGGAATATCTAACTGCTCAACCAAACCATTAAACCCCTGCTGAGAGATAATTCTCCGTGCGGCAAGCTCATCTACAATAAAACAGTCAATTCGTTCCCCGATTAACTTACGGAAATTTGCTACGTTATTTTTTACCGAATCATCCGCCCAAAACAATCCCGATGTTCTAGCAGAATCTATAGCATCGCCATAACTCCAACCAAAATTCAAACCGACACTTTTTCCTTTCAAGTCAGCTAAATTAGAATATGCGAAAGCATGACCTTTCTTAACATACAATACCAGCTTCTCTTCATACAATGGATCTGAGTAATCATAGATAGCTAGCCGCTCTTGATTCTTATAAATCCCTGCAACACCACCCACTCCAGCTTCTCCCATCCTCAACGCTCGTTTCCAAGGCAATGCACTGACCGAAGTATCACGGCCAATACTGGCAAACACTGCAGCAACAACGTCAGGGTACAGACCCGTTGCTACATTGCTTCTGCTATACATATAGGGCGGGTACGCCTCATCCACAAAAACCTTTACTGGGTCTGCATAAATTGAGGATATGGACAATATTGAGAAATACAGCACAACCACTGCCTGCAACAGACAACGCCACACATTCCACACCCGCACCAAACCTTTAACCATTGGTTTTTTACTCTACATCCATTAACAACGCCTACCCGCTTCTAAACAGAGCTTAAGCTCTAAGCATAGCGTTTAATAAAAAAGTGGCCAAGATAATACTAGCCAAACATTAGCCCCTCAGGCTACCATTTACCCTGCAAACGTATCCGTTATAAAGGACAACAATGAAATCACATATCACACCTATCTCAGCAGCTTATCTTATGATTTTCAGCCTGTTAGGGTTGCCAGGAAGCAGCCATGCACAAGACAAACTAGGCAACTCTGATCTTTGGCCTGAAAAATTGCAGTCGTTATACCATGATGTTATGAACTCTCAAAAAGCCCTACAGCAACAACACCCTGACGCGCAGATTCCTCCAGAATTACAAAGCTGGCTCAACAGTTTTACCAATGATCCGTTTTCAGGCACGCAATCGTTGCAAGGCCTCAACCAAGCCGGGGAACAGCTTGCAAAAACATACAACAGCTCTCAACTCAATCAAACTCCCGAAAGCCAACAACAGTTCGATCAATTCATTAATGTAGTGAGAGACATATCAAGTGGTTTAACCAACAGTATTTCCGGCAACGACAAACAAACCTCGATATCATTAGATGGCTTAAGCAAAGTTCATAATACCAACCAACAATGGATTGATACCAAAGGGAAAGAATTGGCTGAGTTGTATCAGAAGTTTAATATTGAAGGTGTATTGGTGAACTTGAAAAGTACATTACAAGAACTTCAGCAACAAGCTCAAACAAAACAATAGAATTATAAATTGGAATTTGGTAATAGCCAAATTATCTAACGGTATATTCACCTAAACTTGAAGTAATCAACTTATCTGCCTACGCTTATTAGTGTCAATCCCGTCATTTTTTAGTAAATGCACTGAGCCATTTATTGGATAGGAATCAACACTTATGAATAAAAAAATCAGCTATCTTCTCGGAATAACCGCCGCAATCTCTTCAACGTCAATCATGGCATACACCGATGCTGAAATTGAAAAACGCTTTCAGTACTATGAAGAAAAGATCCAATCGCTGGAAAAAAAGGTGGAATCCGGTGCCTTTGATAAAAAAACAAAAAAAACGATAAAACGTAATAAGAAAAAAGTGGCACGCATGGCCGATGCCTTAGCGACAGAAAAAGAACGCGTTCAGATAAATGGGTTTATGACGGTAGGCGCATCCAGGGCAGATGACGAATTGGGAACAGGTTACCTCTTTAATGATCGTGTCAATTTCAGAGGAGATTCCAAACTTGGGTTGCAGTTTGATTACAAGCTCAGCGAAGATACCAACGCAACAGTACAATTAGTTGCTCGTTCAAGAAGCGAAGATACTTGGAGAGTTGACGCCGAGTGGGCATATATAAGCCACGACATTACCAGCTGGGTTACTACGAGAGTAGGACGATTAAGGATTCCCTTTTATCTTTATTCAGAGAGCTTGGATGTTGGGTTATCTTACCCATGGGTTAGACCCCCAATTGATTTGTACACGACAGTAATCACTTCGTTTGATGGTATTGATTTTACTTTTAAAGCGAACACTGGACCGATTAATCACCGCATGCAGGTATGGGCGGCAGCACAGAGAGGGGCTGACAACGGCAACGCACAACAAATTGATATTTATGACTCTTACGGAATTAATATCACGTCTAATTGGAATGCAATAACTGCTCGCCTAGCGACAACGCAAATAAAGCTTGAGGGCAAACAGGTACTCGAACGTCATGATCAAATACCTGTAGTGGCATTACCTGGCGTAGAAGCATCTTCTGGAGGCACAGCTGTTTGTAATGCAGAATCTCTTATCCCAACAACCTTCGGAGCAACCTGCAACCAATGGGACTTAACCGTCGACGTTCTAGACGCCGTCTACTACCACTCGGCAGCACTACAATACGATGACGGTAATTTATTATTACTCTATGAAGGTGCTGTCCTAAAAATCAGCGAAGACTTGGTCTTTGGAGACGATCGCTCCAATTCCTTTACCGCTGCTTATCGATCGGGTTCTTGGACACCCTACGCAACAATGGGGCGTTCAAAATCAGAGCTCTCGGCTGTTGGACCACAAACCAAACGCAAATCACGATCCTTTGGTCTTCGTTATAGCTTAAACGATAGTACCGCAGTTACTGTTGAATGGAATCATTTTTATGATATGCAAGGATCAGGGAGTTTCAATGCAAGTGCTATAGATACCGGGGATATTGACTTAGATGATACTAATGTCTATTCCATTGTCGTTGACGCTGTATTCTAAGAGGAACACCCCATGAAAACATTTATTATTACCCGCATGTTGGCAATTGGTGTTACGTTCTTTTCAATATCAGCGCTGGCAGAAGTTAAAGTGATTGGTCACAGCAGCCTAAAGGACGCAACTCTTAGCCAAGACGTTGTCACCAAATTATTTTTAGGTAAACAGGATAAGTTCCCGAGCGGGAAAAAAGCTGTGGTTATTGATCAAGAACCTGGAGAAGATATCAGGGATGAGTTTTACACAAAAGTGATTAAGAAAAACCCGGCGCAGCTAAAGTCTTATTGGTCACGCCTTATTTTTACCGGTCAAGGGTTACCCCCTAAACGCGTCCTAGATGACGATGAAGTGCTGGAACTGATTTCCGAAAACCCCAGTCTTATTGGTTATGTTAGCGATGAAGCCGATGTATCAGGAGTGAAGGTATTACTCACTGTGCCATAACGATCGGGACTTTTTGGGTGGTGTGTAATAATTAGCATATCAGCACCATCCAAAAAGAATCCCCTACAGGGATACTTGCTGAAAGGAACGATTTAAAAGAGATCATTTAAAAGGTACAACCACTCCGTTGGCTTCAATTTCATTCGCATTAGGTTCTTTCTCAGGGCATTCACGTTCAAAAACAACATACTGATTTCGGCCTGATTCTTTGGCTTTATACAATGCTTTATCCGCCCTCGCTAACAATATAGAGCGATCTGAACGATCAAAACCAACATCCAATTGATTAGTACAATAAATCCCCATACAAATCGTCACTCGGTCCGAAACAGTGCTATGCGGATAAGCAACATTTGCATTATAAAGATCACTTTGAATATTCTTGGCGACATTAATAGCGCCTTCAATATCAGTGTTAGGTAACAATATCACAAATTCCTCACCACCATAACGTGCCACCATATCTCCAGGACGCAATAGTTGGCCTTTTAATGCTTGCGCCACCATGCGCAAACAGTCATCTCCCGCTAAATGGCCATAGTTATCATTAAAACCCTTAAATTCATCAACATCTATCATCATGACACTTAATGGTGTCTTCTCTCTCAGGGTGCGCCGCCACTCCACGTCAAATTGACTTTCAAAACCTCTGCGGTTCACCACCGAGGTTAACCCATCCATGCAACTGAGCAACCGCAACTCTTCATTGACTCTAGCTAAATTCTGATTACTCTCCGCTAATTGTTCTTGTACATGAGCTATACGAGACATCGCTTTAATTTTAGCTTTTAGCACTGCAGGTTTTACTGGCTTAGAAAGATAATCATCTCCACCGGCCTCTATACCAATAGTCAAATACGTATCTGCGGTATTAGCACTCAAGAAAATAATGGGCACCCACACATCTGGTGATAATTTCCGAATAGAACGTGTCGCATCAAAACCATTCATTCCAGGCATCTCAACATCCATTAAGATCAGATCATAACGCCCTTCTGTAAAGAATTTGATGGCTTCTTCACCGCTTTCTGCATGAACTGTTTCATGGCCCATGCTAGTAATAATTCGACAGACAATCATGCTAGCCGATTTGTTATCTTCAACGACAAGTACTTTCATAGTAAAAAATTATTACTCTCAGATCCAAAGAACATCAATAAAAAAACAGTCACTCTATTAACAATAGACCATACACGTCAATCAGACTAACGAGTGAAGACAGCAAATTTCAAGATACATTAATTACCACCCTGAGCAGCAATGGAAAGGCATTAGTACCGACAACACTATAACTCAAGGTTATAGCGATGAGCACAGAAAGATCAAACCCGAATATCAGAACAAAAACAACTTATTGTACAACCAGGAGTGTAAATAAAGTGTTGTCGATATATTGAAACTTCAAGGTGCGTGCAGTGCTTGTAAGAACACTGCACGCATTACAGGATGCAGGCTATATCGCCCTCAATTAATAAACTTCAAATAATCCGGCTGCGCCCATTCCGCCACCAATACACATAGTAACAACGACATATTTCTCGCCGCGACGTTTACCTTCCAACAAGGCATGTCCCACCATCCGAGCACCACTCATTCCAAAAGGGTGACCGATTGAGATTGCACCACCATTTACATTAAGGCGTTCGTTATCAATTCCCAACGTATCTCGGCAATAAATCACTTGCGATGCAAATGCTTCATTTAATTCCCATACACCAATATCGTTAACTGTTAACCCGTGACGATTTAACAATTTTGGTATAGCGAATACGGGTCCAATTCCCATTTCATCAGCTTTGCATCCTGCAACGGCCATTCCTCGATAAGCACCTAATGGTGCTAAGCCAAGCTTTTCTGCCATTTGGCTATCCATCAACAAGGATGCCGATGCGCCATCTGAAAGTTGTGAAGCATTTCCTGCGGTAATAAATCTACCTTCCTTTACCCAGTGACCGTCTTTCCATACAGGGTTAAGTCCATTGAGGCTTTCAATGGTTGTGGTTGGGCGATTACATTCGTCCGTATCAATGGTAACGTCTTGGTAGGTTGTTTCTTTGGTTTCTTTATTAAAGATGGCTTTTGTTGTCGACATGGCAACAATTTCATCATTAAAGATTCCAGCTTCTTGTGCTGCTGCAGTTCGCATCTGACTTTGCAGGGAGTATTCGTCTTGCGCTTGGCGAGAAATATTATATCGCTCAGATACAATTTCTGCGGTTTCGATCATTGGGATGTATGCATCTGGGTCGAAACCGCGTACTGCTTTTGATACCGCACGGTAAGTATTTTTGTGTTTGTTTTGTACCAGGGAGATGGATTCTACTCCACCCGCTACAGCAACATCATATTCATTACACATGATACTTTTCGCAGCAGTGGCGATACTCATCAGGCCTGATGAACATTGACGTTCAATGGCCATACCAGCCGTTGTTTCAGGTAGTCCGCCAGCGATAGCACATAAACGACCAAGATTATAAGCTTGGGTGCCTTGTTGTGCTGCAGCACCGAAGATGCAGTCATCGACAAGTGCAGGGTCAATTCCCGCTTTTTCGATAACGGACTTTACGACGTGACCACCCATGGCAGGAGCTTCTGTGTCGTTAAATGCGCCTCGAAATGATTTTCCTAAGGCAGTTCTTGCTGTTGATACTATTACGGCTTCACGCATGATTGTTCCTCTGTTCTTTAATTTTGGCTTGTTGCTGATCTAAGAGAACGTGCGATGTTATAAACCATCGTTCACATCAATATCTCGGGAATAGCTGATTTTACAAATTCGCCGCTATTAGCGAGGCTAATTCGACGAATCGGTTCTTAAATTTACTCTGGATAATAACGAGATATCGTATCAACAACACACCCTGGACGGTCACTGCCTTCTATTTCTACAGTGACACGTATTGTTGCCTGTACGCCACCTTTTACGTGTTCGACTTGTGTTAGCTCACCAACACCACGTACACGTGAGTTAACTTTCACGGCGGATGGGAAACGTATTTTTTCACAGCCATAGTTAACACCCATGCTGATACCTTGTACGTCAACTATTTCGGGTAAAAACATATTAACCAAAGATAATGTTAAGTATCCGTGTGCGATGGTTGTTCCGAAAGAGCCTTCTTTGGCTTTTACGGGATCAACGTGTATCCACTGATGATCACCTGTTGCATCAGCGAATAGATTAATTCGGTCTTGGTCGATGGTAAGCCATTCGCTTTCACCGAGACGAGTTCCTACTGCGGCTTCGAGGTCGAGAGGGGTTTTAAATATTGTTGTCATAATCGTTTTTCCTTTTCCTTCCCATTAACCACGCTGGCTTGAGCAAGAAATAGTTTCACCCGTAAGATAACTGGAGTAGTCAGACGCGAGGAATACCATGATATTGGCAACTTCCCATACCTCTGCTCCACGCCCGTATGCTTCTTTACCTTCAAGTTCTGCCAGCAATTCTGCGGGGCAAGATTTTTTCAACATGGGGTGAACAGCAAGTGATGGGGATACGGCGTTAATACGCACACCAAAATCAGCGGCTTCTAGTGCGGCGCAACGCGTTAATGCCATAACACCGGCTTTTGCCGCGGCGTAGTGAGACTGTTCTTTCTGTGCGCGCCAGCCTAGTACGGATGCGTTGTTTACAATAACGCCGCCATTGCCTCGCGCTTTCATAACTCGCATCATGTAGCGAGTCATGCGCATGGTGCCGTTAAGCGTGACGTCGATAACTTTCATCCACTCGTCATCTTCCATGTCGATCAGGTGTTTTGATGTACCTAGTCCAGCGTTGTTGATGAGAACGTCAACACCTCCTAGCTTTTCTTCCGCGAAATCTATTAGAGCACGGACATCGTCTTCAACGGCGACGTTACAGATTTTACCAAAGACATTTTCAAGACCTGTTTCTTCTTTTAACTTTGCAACCGATGCGTCTAATCGACCTTCATGGATATCACTGATCACGATACCACGACAGCCTTCTTCCACTGCGCGTGTTGCGGCAGAGAAACCAATACCCGCTCCGGCAGCAGCGGTAATTAGTACCGAACGGTCTTTTAGTAATCCGTGTCCACCAACATATGTAGGGTTATGTATATCCATGTTTTTCTCTCTTTAAATAGCATTACTTATTTAGTGTTCCGTGCTGTGTTAGTAGTATCCGTTCAGAAATCGCAAAAGATCGCATCCATGCGTGCTCGACTGCGGCGTCCGTGCCGCAGACGTTTCTGAACGGATACTACTAACACTTCACTCATAGCGTAATTTATAGTTCTCAGCACTGTTCAGTCTTATAAAAAACAATACTTGGGAGTTACGCTTTTACTTTCGGTTCTTTCGGCATTCCCAAGCCACGTTCAGCAATAATATTTCGCTGAATTTCGTTGGTACCACCATAAATCGTGTCGGATCGCACAAACAAATACATCGATTGTAAACGGGTTAATGCATAATCCCCGTTATCTAAGATCTGACTCTCAGGCCCCATCACGTCCATGGCTAACTCACCCATATCACGATGCCAGGTTGCCCAAAATAATTTGTAAATTAATGCTTCTTTCTGTAATCCACCGTCACTACCGCCCTGCCCTGACAGCATGCGCATGGAGTTATACCGCATGATTTTAAGTTCAGTGTGTGCCTTGGCAATACGCTGGCGGATTATCGGGTCTTTATTCGCGCCATTATCTTTGGCAATACGAATGATTTCGTTTAATTCATTTTGAAATTGCATTTGCTGACCAAGGGTAGAAACACCTCGTTCAAACCCTAACAATCCCATAGCAACTTTCCAGCCTTCACCTGGTGCACCGACAATATCATCGGCATCACATTCAGCATCATCAAAGAACACTTCGTTAAATTCACTGGTTCCTGTAATTTGCTGAATGGGTCGAACGTCAACCCCTGGCTGATCCATCTTTATCAAAAAGAAACCCAACCCTTTATGAGCAACAGAACCGGGGTCGGTTCTAGCAATCACAAAGCAATAGTCCGCTTCTTGTGCCAATGAGGTCCAAACTTTTTGACCGTTAATAACCCACTTACCCGTTTCTTCATTCAAACGCGCTTTGGTTTTAACGTTGGCCAAATCAGATCCAGCGCTGGGTTCTGAATAACCCTGACACCATAATTCTTTACCCGCAACAATGCCTGGCAGGTATTTCTTCTTTTGCTGTTCAGTACCAAACGCAATAATCGTGGGTCCAGCAAGACCTTCACCGATATGCCCTACATGTCCAGGGGCACCCGCTCGTGCGTATTCTTCATTAAAGATAACCTGCTGTTCAATAGAACAACCTCGACCGCCGTGCTCTTTTGGCCAACCAACGCAGGTCCAACCACCTTGCGCTAGTTTCTGTTCCCATTTTTTTCGTTCTTCAGGGAACATATGCTCATCACCGGGCCCACCACGAAAACGTAGTTGCTCAAATTCTCCAGTGAGATTCTCTTTTAACCATGTTGCCACTTCATTGCGAAACAATTCGTCTTCGGCGCTGAAATTTAGTTTCATAATACTGTCCCCTTACCCTTTTCTTTCAGCTGCGAATTAATCTAATAACATGCTTGCAAGTCGTTCACGGTGATAACATCCATTTCCTAAGAAATGCTCCGAGGCTTTGGCTCGCTTAAAATAAAGATGGATGTCATATTCCCAGGTAAAACCAACACCACCGTGCATTTGAATTGCATCACCGGCATTCTTAAAATAAGCGTCGGAGCAGTAAGATTTGGCAATACTTGCGGCCTCTGGTAATTCTTCTGAGAACTCTCCTGCTAAGTTTCCAGTCGCAGCAGTTTCAAAGGCATCTTGTGCAACACAAGCGGCATAATAAACACCCGACCGTGCAACTTCTACTCGGGTCATCATATCGGCAGCTTTATGCTTAATCGCCTGAAAACCAGCAATGGGGCGATTAAATTGCTTTCGCTCTTTGGTATATTCCACCGTTAAATCCATTACCTGTTGTGCACCACCCATTTGCTCTGCAGCTAAGGCAACCGTCGCCAAATCAATCACAGTAGAGAGTACTGACCAAGCGTTTTCTTCTGAACCCATTAAGGCGTCACGAGAAATCGATACATCGTTAAATACGATCTCTGCTTGTTTTCGGGTTTGATCCATCGTTGGCAGCATGATGCGCTCTACACCAGCAGTATCGGCGGGCAATACAAAAAGGCTAATACCCTCTTCACCTTGGCTGACGTCAGTACGAGCGGCAACAATTAAAATATCAGATGTGGCACCATCGGCCACATAACGAACGGATCCGTTTAATACAAATTGGTCACCGGTTTTTTCTACGATAACACTAACTGTATCCGCGCCCCACTGCCCCGATTGATTTCCAGCGCTTGCGCCGGTGTAAGCAACCGTTGCCGTTTTGCCTTCACAAATCTGAGGAAGGTATAGTGCTTTTTGCTCTTCTGTTCCAGCGATAATTAAAGCATTTGCAGCAAGACAGACCGTTGAAAAGAATGGGGAGCATAATAAAAATCGCCCCATTTGTTCCATCATGGCAACCAGCTCAACATAACCAAGTCCCATACCACCAAACTCTTCCGGGATATGAATCGCCTGCCAATATAGATCTGTGCAAATTGATTCCCACAATTCAGGGTGATAACCCATATCAGTGGCCATCGCTGTGCGAATTGCTTCACTTGTTGAGACTTCTTGTAGAAATGATTCAGCAGTATCACGAATCATTTGCTGTTCTTCAGTGAATGCAAATTCCATAATTACCTCTTGTTCGCATATTAAAAATGGAAACTCGCGAAAGTGAGGTATCACGAGCTTCCAAAACTTTTCAATTTATGTGACTACTGGGTTAACGACTACGTCAACTCAGATTGAAATTAAGACTACGTTCAACGAAGACTATGCCCCATAAACTTTCTGTGCTGGTACTTCGCTTGCTAGCAACTCGTCCATTGCTCCAGCAATCTCTGCAGCTTCCCATTTATCGCCTTTATCAACACCTTTAGTACTTTTCCAACCATCAGCAATAGAGATCTTGCCACCTTCAGCTTCAAAGATACGGCCAGTTACCCCCGATGACTCTTCGCTTCCGAGCCATACCACTAAAGGCGCCACGTTAGCAGGGTCGTAATAATCAAACGAACCGTCTTCCGGTTTTTTCATCATGTCGGAAAATACGTCTTCAGTCATACCCGTACGGCCTGCTGGCGCTAGTCCGTTAGCAGTAATGCCGTACCGACCAAGTTCCGCCGACTGATTTAAGGTAAGCGATGCGATACCACCTTTTGCAGCCGCATAGTTAGATTGTCCTACAGAGCCGTTTAGACCAGCACCCGATGACGTATTGATAATACGAGCAGCAATTTTATTACCTTGCTTACTTTGATCTCTCCAGTAATGAACCGCATGGCTAGCGATACAGAAGTGACCCTTTAGATGAACGGCGATAACCGTATCCCACTCAGCTTCAGTCATAGAAGCAAACATACGATCGCGACAAACACCTGCGTTGTTAACAACGGCATGCAACGTTCCATAAGTATCTATTGCTTGCTTTACGGCATTTGCTGAGTCTTCGTAATTAGTGATATCAGAGGTGTTTACGATGGCGTCACCCCCTTCTGCTTTAATTGCATCAACCGTCATTTGTGCGGCAGCTTCATTAATATCATTAACGACAACTTTTGCGCCTTCAGCAGCAAATGCTTTTGCGTAGGAAGCGCCTAGTCCGCCGCCTGCTCCGGTGATAATAACGACTCGATCTTTACAAATTGCTGACATGATTTTTCCTTTGAATGCTCTTTTTGGTTTGTCGCTGATCTTGAAGTACTTACTACAATCGTTCAATAATGGTTACGTTAGCCTGACCACCACCTTCGCACATAGTTTGTAACCCATACCGTCCACCAGTACGTTCTAACTCATGTAATAAGGTTGTCATTAGCTTAGTACCTGTTGCGCCCAATGGATGACCCAGAGCAATCGCCCCACCATTCACATTGGTTTTAGCATGGTCATAACCCGTCTCCTTTAACCATGCCATAGCTACCGATGCGAATGCCTCGTTAATTTCGACTAGATCGATGTCTTTTAACGTCATTCCTGCCTTTTTTAATGCATATTCTGTTGCATTTATCGGTGCGGTTAACATCCAGATAGGATCAGCAGCACGAACAGACATATGGTGTATACGCGCGCGAGGTTTTAGGTTGTATCGTTTTAGTGCATCTTCAGACACAATTAACATCGCTGAAGCCGCGTCACAGGTCTGAGAAGAGACACCAGCAGTCACTTTATCGCAGCCAAACAAGCCATCTAACTCAGCCATTTTCTCTAATGAAGACTTACGAGGCGTCTCATCAGTAGCCACACCTTCCAGAGGTACAATTTCACGATCAAAACGACCTTCTTCTATTGCACGAAAAGCCCGATTATGAGATTCCAATGAAAACTCTTCCAAATCCTTTCGACTCAGCTCCCATTTATCCGCAATCATTTGAGCAGAATTAAACTGTGTTGGTGGCTTATCTCCGTAACGCTCAACCCATCCTTTAGAACCGGTGAACGGGTCAGTAAAACCTAAAGGCTCAGCACACATCATCGCAGAGGAAATTGGAATCTGCGTCATCGTCTGCACACCACCCGCAACAATCACATCCATCGTGCCAGACATAATCGCCTGCGCTGCAAAATGTACCGCCTGCTGAGAAGACCCGCATTGACGATCAATGGTGGTACCTGGCACTTCATCACTCAAGCCAGCAGTTAACCAACACGTTCGCGCAATATCACCCGCCAAAGGCCCAATAGTATCCACACAACCAAAAATCACATCGTCGAATTCATTGTCAGGAATCCCATTACGTTCAACGATATGTTTAAGAACATGTGCCCCTAAATCAGCACCATGTACATGAGCCAACCCACCTTTACGACGGCCTGTTGGTGTTCTTATTGCGTCTACGATATATGCTTCTGCCATGATAATTTCTCTAATTTTTTGAAACTTAAAAAAATGAATTCCAAGAACTTTTTAGCTCAATTAAATTCGAATCCTAACGATAAGTACTGAATGCGTCATTGCCTTTCAGAAACGTCTGAGGAAAGGACGCCGAAGTCGAGCGCGCATGGATGCGATCTTTTGCGATTTCTGAAAGGCAATGGCGCATTCAGTACGATCTCGACGATACGACAATCTAATTCATTCAATTCAGTACGTTCTATGAGATCCGCAAAATTTACACCTGCTCACCAAATGTCATTTCCGCCCCGATCTTAGCATTCGGATTCAACAACCACTGGTGCAAACGATTCTTATGAAACCCCGCATGCCCCCAAAACTTATCCAACGCCCAAGAACGCTTCATCCAAATATGAAGATCACACTCCCAGGTGTATCCCAGGTGTATCCCATCGCACCAAACGATTGAATACTATTCTTCGCAGCAAGCAACGCGGCTTCACCCGCAACCACCTTCGCGTGAGAAACGGCAAAATCTGCACGAGTAGGGTCCTGAGTTAACGTATAAGCCGCACGATACAACGGTGCCTTTGCAAACTCCGTCTTCACCGCACAATTAGCCATATGATGTTTCAACGCCTGGTTAACACCAATCGGCTTGCCAAACTGCAAACGATCTGTCGTGTACTGCACTGACATCGCCACCATTTTCTCAGCTAAACCCACCATTTGAGCAGCAGCACCCAACGCACCGCGATTTAATGTCGCCGCTAATAACGAAACACCCTCAGCACCACTTGCCAAACACGTTTCATCATTCCCTTGCCACTCAACAGAGAATAATCGTCGAGAAGGGTCAACACTCTGCTGCGCAACAAGTGTCACTTGATCTTTAGCAACCAAATGCACCTGATCACCTTTAGGCAGTAACAAGTAATCCGCAATATGCGCATCGCTCACTAAATTATTCGCTGCATGCCCCACGGCAACCATAACTTCACCAGCAGCAATCTTTCCTAGTAACGACGCACACCGTGGGTCACTATCAGCAAGGCCAGCCAGTAACGGAGTAACCACCAACACCATATCAACCAATGGTTCAGGTAACGCCGCGCGACCACATTCTTGAGCTAGTAGAACAAAGTCCAACTCATTCATGCCCAGGCCACCATAAGCCTCTGGCACCAACATACCTGTTAAACCTAGCTCAACCATTTGAGTCCATAAATCAGAGCTACGACCCGTATCCGTGTCCCATGATTTTCGGATTGATTCAGCAGTCACTTCACCTTGCAAAAAATCTTTCACGCTTTCACAAAATAACAACTGATCTTCAGTAAATGTAAAATCCATAATCCTAGCCCCTACTTGCGCGGCATGCCAAGCAAACGCTCAGCAATGATGTTGCGTTGAATTTCATTGGTACCCGCATAAATAGGGCCAGACTGAGCAAACAAGAAACCGTTCAACCATTCACCAACATCTCCTGCAGCAGGGGACGATGGAAGCAGTTCTGCACGTGACGCTAAAATGCTCATCGCAGTTTCATGCATCAGTTGATCCAGTTCAGACCAAAATATTTTATTCACCGATGACTCAGAGCCAATCGTCCCACCTTTGATTAAACGCGAAGCGGTTTGATAGGTCGAAAGCGCATAGGCTTCCGCATCCATAAAACATTTCACTACGGCATTTTCGATACTCAAATCCATGATGTCATTAGCATGTTCACGGTAAAGAGAAACCAAACGTTTAGCCGTTTCTTGGAATCGCGCAGGGCTTCGTAACATTAACCCGCGCTCGAAACCTGCTGTTGCCATGGCAATATTCCAACCCTCACCTTCACCGCCCAAGCGGTTAGATACAGGGACTCGAACATCATCAAAAAATATTTCGGCAAAACCCGGTAACCCATCTAATTGAGGGATAGGTCGAACCGTAACACCCGGTGCATCAAGAGGGACAAATACAAATGAAAGCCCTTTATGGCGCTCTGAATCAGGGTCTGTTCTGAAGATACAAAATACCCAATCCGCAAATACTGCGCGGGTTGACCATACTTTTTGGCCATTGATAACGTATTCATCACCGTCACGAATCGCTTTCGAACGAATCGCTGCCATGTCACTTCCAGCACCTGGCTCCGACCAACCTTGAGCCCACATTTCTTCACCACTGGCCATCTGAGTGATAAAACGTTCTTTCTGCTCAGGTGTCCCGTATTCCATCAGGGTGGGCCCTAATAGGAATATACCGTTTTGATTAACACGCAGTGGCGCTTTGGCTTTGTAATATTCTTCTTCAAAAATCAACCATTCGACAAGATCACAACCACGACCGCCGTATTCTGTTGGCCATGTCACCATGCCCCAGTTGCCTTTGGCTAAGGTTTTTTCCCACTCGCGATGCTGATTAAACCCCTCTTCGGTATCGAAAGATTGTAGTGGCTCGGCGGGAATATTGTCTTCTAGCCATGTGCGCACTTCTTTTCGAAATGCGATTTGTTCTGGTGTGTAACTTAAATCCATCAGAAGTATCCTCTATTCAGAAAAACTAGCGTCACGTTTTTCTATAAACGCGTCTCTAGCTTCTTGTGAATCACCTTCGGTGTAGGCTTGCAGGGTAAAACCCTGTTCCCAGCGGTATTTCTCTTCTAAGTTTCCATCTTCGATTCCGGTTAGCGCTTCTTTAGCTAGCTGAATCATTGGGGAACTTTTTTCTGCAATTTTCGCAGCAATAGAAAGGGCCAGATCACGTAATTCTGCTTTTGGTACAACTTTCTCGACGGCGCCTAAACGATAAGCTTCTTGGGCGTCGATAAATTCACCCGTAAAGTACATGTAACGAACCTTTTGTACGGGGAACATACGCTGTAAATGTGCTCCGCCGCCCATCGCGCCACGATCAACTTCAGGTACACCGAATCGGGCACAGTCTGATGCTACGATAATGTCGGCTGCGCCGGAAATCCCGATGCCACCGCCGAGTACGAAGCCGTGAAGTGCTACGATAACGGGTTTAGGGTTACGGTGTATGGCTTCAAAGGTGTCGTAGTTACCTTTGTTAACTGCGACAATTTTGGTACTGTCGGCGGCAAGCTCTTTAATATCAACGCCGGCGCAGAAGCCCTTTCCATCAGCGCGGATCACGATGACGTGTACGCTATCGTCTTGGCCGAGTTCATTGATGTGCGTGGCTATGGCTGCCCATTCTGTGCTGTTGAAGGCGTTGACGGGTGGTTTGCAAAAAACCATTTCGGCGATGCCGTTGTTAATTGATGTTTCGAAAGCCATTTGGTGTTCTCCTGCGTCTTCAGCCTTTGTAACACCTCATCAGAAAACGCTATAAATACATCCATGTACGCTTTCTTCGGCATCCTGCCTCAGATATTTCTGATGAGGTGTTACAAAGACTGAACTTATCGCTATATTCTAATTTCTACCAATCGTTATATTTTTCACATCGCTACAACCTAATTTTTCAGGTGGCAGCTGTAGATTCCGCTGACTCTTCATTGTTAGTATTCTTAACTTCAGAACCAGACAAACGAGACAATCGCGCTAACGTTTCTGTTGCTTCTGAAACAATGGATGCAATCAACTCTGAACCTTTCGGTAAATCCTTAATTGCTCCTGCAATTTGACCGCTCGGCAAGATCCCTTGATCCGGGTGTCCTTTTACCATAGCTTCTTGAATCATCATTGGCGCGTTACCCGCCATCATAGTTTCGCCAAGTGTCATTCCGTTGGCTTTTTTCATTTTCCAAGCAGAAATCAGCATTGGGATAATCGCGCCCTTACTGAATTCCAAACCGTTTCTGATAGCTAGAATTAGCATGCCCAGTGGTGACTTGGTTTGAAGCTGTTGTAAGTAAGGATTGTTAATCATTCGCTGAGGCATGCCGTCTAATTTTGTACTGACTATGACTTGCTCTGTAGAAGTGGCTATATATTTTTCTTTGGTCGTTGAGGGGACTGGACTTTCTTGTGTCATCAAAAAGCGTGTGCCCATCGCGATACCTTCTGCACCGAATGACAGTGCTGAGATAAGACCACGACCGTCTTTAAATCCGCCCGATGCAATTACCGGTACATCTAACGCGTCAACTACTTGAGGTAATAATATATTACTGGCAACTGCACCAGTATGCCCTCCGCCTTCGCCGCCTTGAACCACAACAGCATCTGCACCCATCTCTACAGCTTTCACTGCATGCTTTAGCGCACCGACCGTTGGTATACAAACAATGTTGGCATCTTTTAATTTTTGAATCATGCTTTTGGCAGGTGACCGGCTATAACTAACGGCTCTCACCTTGTGCTTGATACAAATATCGATAATTTCCATGGCGCCAGGCGTGTACATATGAAAATTCACACCAAACGGCTTATCAGTTTTGGCTTTGATTTGCTTAATGCCTTCATCAACTTCCGCAGGAGTCATTACTGCACCCGCAAGAAAACCAAATGCGCCTGCATTACAAGTAGACGCAACTAGCGTTGGATCAGCTATCCAACCCATAGCGGTTTGGATTATTGGGTATTCACATCCTAATAATTCACATAATCTTGTGTTAAGCAGTTTGTTGCCCTGTCCTGTCGTAGCCATAGTCACTTCTCTATTTAACGTCAAAAAACCATTCTTGATGTGATTTCCATCTCTACTCAGATGATCTACAAATCTTGCTATAAGTGTTTTGTTAGTCATACCCTTTCAGAAACGTCTGAGGCAAGGAAGCCGAAGTCGAGCACGCATGGATGCGGTCTTTTGCGATTTCTGAAAGGGTATGACTAGCAAAGCACGTTCTTATAGATCCGCCAAACATCCCCAAATTATTTCTTAACAATCACCGACGAACCGTGACCAAACAAACCCTGGTTTGCCGTAATCCCAACATTCGCATTCGCAACTTGTCGATCACCAGCCTCACCTCTTAACTGCCAAGTAAGCTCACAAATCTGAGAAATTGCCTGAGCAGGAACCGCCTCACCAAAGCACGCTAAGCCGCCCGATGTATTGATCGGTAGTCGGCCGCCAATTTTCGTAGCGCCTTCACGCACTAATTGTGCTGCCTGGCCACGCTCACATAGTTGCAAGTCTTCAATCCAATCCAACTCTAACGCGGTAGATAAGTCGTAAACTTCCGCCAAGCTAATATCTTCTGGACCAATGCCAGCTTCTTCATATGCCTTAACCGGAAGCGCTGCTCGGAAACTTTGCGCATCAACAATCGCGCCTGAGTCTGTTGCGATATCAGGCATTTCAATCACAGATGACGCATATGTTGGCGTTACCGTAGAAATCGCCGCCACTTTTACCGCATCTGCTTTACCAATCTTTTTCGCATATTCCATACTACAAACAATCAGCGCAGCACCACCATCAGACGTCGCACAGATATCCATTAAACGTAACGGATCGGCAACCATTGCAGATGCTGCAACATCTTCTGCTGTAAACTTTTTCTTATATCGCGCATAAGGATTACTAAAACCGTGCTCTGCATTTTTCACTTTCACCATCGCAAAGTCATCTTGCGTATCACCGTACATTTCCATACGTCGACGTGCATATAACGCGAAATACGTAGGGTTTGTGATACCTAAGTGGAAACGAACCCAATCAGGGTCATCAGGGCGCCGACCCTTTTGTGGTGCTAGAAAACCTTTTGGTGTGGTGTCCGCACCAACAACTAACGCAACTTCACACTCACCAGATAATATTTTCGCTCGCGCTGCCGCTAATGCTTGAGAACCGGACGCACAAGCAGCATAACTGGTATTAACTTCTGCCCCCTGCCAACCTAACGCTTGAGCGAAAGTTGCACCAGCAACATAACCTGGATAACCACAACGCATGGTGGCAGCCCCAGAAACAAATTGAACGTCTTTCCAGTCAATGCCAGCATCTTTGATGGCATCACGTGCGGCTTTTACACCATACTCAACAAAGTTTTTTCCCCATTTGCCCCAGGGATGCATTCCAACGCCAATAATCGCAATATCGTTTGACATAATTTACTCCCCTTAAGCCGAAACAGGCTTCCATTTCCAAGTGATTTTTTCTGATTCATCATCTTCATACAAGGTATCAAGAACCAATTCCATTTCCATGCCAGCCTTTAAATCTGACACATTGACACCTTCAACCACTTGTCCAAGCACTGTCATTTTTTCAGCTTCTAGTTCTACAGCAGCAATGGTGTAAGGAACAAAGGGTTCAGCCGCAACAAATGGCTCTGGCGGCTTGTAACATGAATTGGTAAATGACCACACCTTTCCCGTTCTACTTAGTTTAACTTCTTCAAACTCTTCACCATTACACGATGGGTTTTTGCAGAAGTTTTTTTGCTTCGGGAAATAGAACGTTCCACAGTCACAACATTTTGAACCAAGCAGATGTGGTTTGTCGCTATCCATGGTGAACCAACCTTCTATAGCGGGCTCTTTTTTCTTTGCAGTCATTGTGTTTCTCCTAACGCTGGCGTTGGAATATTCGTAACCAAACAGTTCATTAAAAATTCAGGACAACACGAGGAGACTATGCACAGATCATGCATTAGTAATGCGGCAGGAGGTTTAAAAAAACCTCCTATAAGTCGGTAAATGTTCTTACCCAATCAGCTGCCGCGTTAGTTATTTCACTCGTGTCGTCACCGCCGATTGTTTTTTCTTCTATCTCAACAAAACCTACTTAAGATCGATCCCCTTTAGGGTTATCTTTCAACTGCTTCGAACGCCAATCTTTAGGGTCCAATTGACGAAGAATATCTAACTGTTCTTCTGTTGGCGCAGGGGTCGTTGGAAGGTCTTCCTCAGCATGTATTTCAAATCCAGTGTTTTCCAACACCTGATCCAATGTAATACCCGGATGCAAACTCACAACACGTAACATGTTCTGAGGTCCATTCCAATCCATCACACATAAATCAGTAATCACCAAACGAATATCAACATCATCAAAGGTGTAACCCTTCGGCAAACGCTCAGGGTTATATCCAATCGAACACACCATATCGCACTCACCATCCATAAACACACGCGTGTTATGAGCTGGAACAAAGAACGAATTAGCATGACAAATTGAATTTCCAGGAAAACCACGAGCCCCTAACATCTGAACCTTAGGCTGGTCATAAGAACCACCCAACGCAGAAATATTCGTTTGGCCATACTTATCTATCTGAGTTGGCCCAACCATCGCGTGACGCTTACCGCTCCACACGTTATCAAATATACGAGAAAAACCCATCCAAGTTTCTTGCTTTTGACCTTCATGAGAGCTTCGCCCACTCACAGGGTTTGGCTCAGATAATACAAACGCTTCTGAGTCGGTCATCATCAAGTCAGGGTTAAAACTTTTCATCGCCAAGCTGGCTGCTAAACGGGGAATCATGCCAATGCCCGTCGCCAATACTTCACCATCATTTCGAAATGCTTCTGCACCAGCAACAATCATTAATTCCGCTAGGCTGTAGTCTTTTGCTGAAACTGTATTCTGTGTAACACTCATTTTCTCAATTCCTCTTACGCTGCCCGTCTTTATGGGGTCACGACAAACTGCTAAACAGTTAGATTAATAAACAGGTAATGGTGTTTTTTGAATCGCATCCAAACCACCGACACTCTGCTGAAAATCTTCTTCTGTTTTATCCGTAATATATTTGTCGGCATAAGTAGCAAAACCACCTGCCTTAGCTGACGCGTTATATTCTTTAAAGTGAGCCACATCAAAACCATATGCAGGAGAACAAGAGCTAGGATATGCACCACCAGCAATTTCAACTACCGTCGATGTCTGACTACGCTCCCAATAAACCGAACGAGCCTCATCACCTTGTGCAAAGAAGTCGCTATCAACTAACTCTTCACAACTCACAATAGAAATATCTGCTGCTCGAGCAAACCAATCATCCATATAATGATCTGGCCCAGTAATCTGGCAAACGCCTCGAGAGTCTGCACGGTTAACATGCACAAGTGACACATCCAATTTAAGTGCAGGCATTGCGACCCACTCTTTTTCATCATAAGGACTATCTATCACTTTCAAATCAGGACTGTGTTTAATGACATCAGTACCTAACCCTAACGCCGTAGGAATATAAGGAATATTCCAAGCCGCAGCACGAAGGCCTAATAACATCATGCCTTCATCTATTTCCATTACTTCAATAGAACCGGTTTGACGCGCTTGGCGAAAGTAAGGCTCTAAAGGAATAAAATCTAACGATACAAAAGCAAAAACAACTTTCTTTACTTTTCCAGCGGCACACAACATACCAACATCAGCACCACCGTATGCAACCACAGTTAAATCTTTAACATCTGAACGAAGTAGCTCACGAATCAAGGCCATGGGCTTACGACGAGGCCCCCAACCACCGATACCAATAGTCATGCCGTCTTTGATCTGAGCGACGGCTTCTTGTGCGGTTTGCACTTTATTCATAAGAGACTTCTCCACCTGTTCAATTATTTATACAACACTAGTCTTAATCCGTACCTTAAAACGTACCCTAACGAATTAGTCTTAAAACACTGCCTTTAAAGCGATGATTTATTATGCGTGCTTTGCCCTCAACACCCATCGTCAAAATGGACTAGGACACAAGGTGGTGATTTAGATACCTTATTTACCATAGGAATAGCCTTCTGCCTGATCAAATATCAAGCTCTGCGCAACATTAAAGCAGTAAGGTAAACAACCCGTTACATGAGTGGAACCACTATGCAAGACAAGCCCAACACGGCATCAACTATCCCCCAGCTAATTGAAAGCGCTGCCGCATTATATGGCGATCAAAACTTCTTAGAAGAAGGCGCAACACGTATTAGCTTTAGCGACTTTGCCACGCAGGCGAAACAAGTTGCTGCAGCCCTGATAGCAAAAGGTATCCAGCGGGGTGATTGTATAGGTGTATGGGCCCCCAACATCAGCGAGTGGGTTATTGCCGCCCTTGGTGCGCAATGCGCCGGGGCAACGTTAGTCACCTTAAACACACGTTACAAAGGTAACGAAGCTGCTTACATTCTACGAGCAAGTCACAGCAAGCTACTGTTTTCTATAGGGAACTTCCTGGAATCTGATTACCCTTCTATGCTTGATGAAGAAGACTTACCTGAACTTCAAGATATCGTGGTATTTAGAGAAGAGGATAACGCCCCCGCGCTAAAAAACCTTACGCGGACTTCCTGGCAAGACTTTCTAGAGCAATCCTCAGCAACGTCAGCATCTGAAGTTGAAGCGCGAATAGCAGCAGTCAGCGGTGAGGATGTCTCTGACATTCTTTTCACCTCCGGCACCACAGGAGACCCCAAGGGTGTGATGACGTGCCACGAACAGAACCTTCGGGCTTTTAGCCACTTTAGCGACATCGTTGGCCTAACCCCGGGCGACCGTTATCTTGTCATCAATCCATTTTTCCATAGCTTCGGCTATAAAGCCGGCATCTTGGCCTGCTTACTCACCGGCACAACCCTACTTCCTCACGCCGTATTTGATACAACTGAGATCCTGCAGCGCATCTCTGTCGACAAAATTTCCGTATTACCAGGGCCTCCAACACTATTCCAATCGTTATTAGCCCATCCAGAGCTAGACAAATACGACATCTCCACACTAAAGCGTGCGACCACCGGCGCAGCAGTCATCCCTGTTGAAATGATCGAGCAAATGAAGTCACGCCTAGGGTTTGACGTTGTTATCACCGCTTACGGCCTAACTGAAAGCTGTGGCCTGGTCACAGCCTGTCGCGCCGATGACAGCTCAGAAACCATCGCCACAACATCAGGCCGCGCTATTCCAGACATCGAATTACGCTGTGTCGATAGCAATAACCAACCTGTTGCAGCCGGCGAAGCTGGAGAGATCGTTTTTAGAGGTTTTAACGTCATGAAAGGCTATTTCGAGAACGAAACGGCCACCCAAGAGGCTATTGATGACGAAGGCTGGTTGCATACCGAAGACATCGGTATCTTAGATGAACAAGGCAACCTCAAAATCACCGACCGCTTAAAAGACATGTTTATTACCGGTGGTTTTAACTGCTACCCAGCAGAAATCGAAAAAATCATGGCGGGAAATGACGCAATAACCATGAGTGCCGTAATTGGAATACCTTGCGAACGCCAAGGTGAAATCGCCATGGCATTTGTTGTACTTAAACCGGGTGCAACACTAACGGACTCTGAACTGGTTAGTTGGTGTCGTGACAATATGGCCAATTACAAAGTACCTAGAAACATTCGCTTTGTTGATGCATTGCCACTAAACGCATCAGGAAAAGTACTTAAAGCAGAATTGCGAAAACTTGTTTAAGAACATAACTAACCCATAGAGAGAGGGATTCATCATGAAGATACATAGCCTAGGTTATATTGGCGTAAACAGCACCGATCCAAGTAAGTGGGCCGATTTCGGCACCAATGTATTAGGCATGATGGATGTTTCTTCATCCCTCAACGCCGAAGGCAGTGACAACGTCTTCCTAAAAATGGATGATCGCCCCTACCGCATCGTCGTCGAAAAATCCGACCAAGACGGCTACGCCCTAAGCGGCTGGGAAGTCACTGGCCCCGAAGACTTTAACGATGCCATTCAAAGTTTAGAAAAGCACGGTGTCAACTTCGAACGTGGCAGCACCGAACTGGTCGCCGCCCGTCAAGTACAAGATCTTGTCAGCTTTGCAGACCCGGAAGGCAACCGCCACGAAGTCTACTGGGGCCCAATCTCTGACTTCGGACAATTCGCATCCCCTGTCGGAATAAAAAGCTTCATCACGGGTAATCAAGGTTTTGGCCACACGGTATTGCCAACGCCAAGTTTCGATGCTTCATCTACGTTCTACCAAGACGTAATGGGCTTTGCATTATCCGATCTAATGAAAGTTCGCTTCACTCCCGATCCAGCAGAGCCAGAAAAACGCTTGCATTTCATGCACTGTAACGAGCGCCACCACAGCTTAGCTATCTTCGAAAGCCCAATGCCTGCGGGCTGCGTTCACGTTATGGTCGAAGTAGACAGCGTTGATGAAGTAGGCCGTGCAATGGACAGAATGAAAGCCGCAGGTGTTAAGTTAACAGGCACATTAGGACGCCACGCAAACGATCACATGGTGAGCTTCTATATGCTATCGCCATCTGGATTTATGATCGAGTACGGTGCAGAAGGCCGCACTGTCGAAGATTGGGATAAGTACTCTACATTCCAAAGTACTGTAAACAGCTTTTGGGGGCACGACTTTAGCGTGGGCATGGAATAAAACCCTCAAACAAGACTTTTCCTATGGGGCAAGCTCGTGCTTGCCCCATAGGCCATTTGAGGTATGACATACCAGCACTCCATTTGACACTATTAGAATCATATAAAAAGTAATGTTCATCAGCACAGTAAGTAGAGGGAACACCCATGAGCACGCCTCAAATAGATTCTAAAGAATTTCGTAATGCACTAGGGCAATTTGCCACTGGTGTAACGGTTATTACCACCTTAGATAAAGATGGTAATAAAGCAGGCATGACCGTCAACAGCTTTAGCTCAGTATCCCTAGAGCCAATGTTGGTTTTATGGAGCCTCGCAAAAACTGCAAAGACATATGATGCATTTAATGAAACCGAGCGTTTTGCGATTCATGTATTGAACTCCGATCAACAAGCAATTTCCAATCAATTTGCGTCTCGCGGCAGTGATCGTTTTGAAAACATCGAATTCACTGAAGGTCATGGTGGTGTACCCGTATTGCAAGATTATAGCGCCGTCTTTCAATGTGAAATTGAAGCACGCTATGAAGGTGGGGACCATATTATTATGGTGGGCCGAGTTGTTGATTTTGATAACAAGTGCCGACCTCCGCTAATTTTTCATGCCGGTCAATACGCGGATCTTGATTTACCCGTAGCAGTCTGATTTAACAATCATTTACGTCGAGTTATTTACGTCGAACTACCCAATTTAATGAGAGCCACGAATATGACAGCCCAAGAATCTTCCATTCAACAAGAAGTCACTCATGAAACCCTCCTCCAACGCGCTCGCGATATGGTGCCTTATTTAGCAGAAACAGCAGCGCAAGCGGAAACAGAGCGTAAAGTTCCGGAAGCGACTATTGCTAAAATGCATGAAGCCGGCTTTTTCCGTGTACTTCAACCTAAGCGTTGGGGCGGCTATGAAATGGACCCTCAGGTGTTTTTTGATGTACAGATGACACTTGCTGAAGGTTGCATGTCTACTGCTTGGATTTATGGCGTTATTGCAGTTCACAATTGGCAAATCGCGTTATTTGATTTAAAAGCGCAAGAAGATATTTGGAAAGATGATACTAGTGTATTAATTGCTTCCTCATATATGCCTGTGGGTAAAGTTGTTCCTGTAGAGGGTGGCTTTAAATTCAGTGGTCGTTGGGCTTTTTCTAGCGGTTGTGATCATTGTGAATGGGTATTCTTGGGTGGTGTTGTACCTCCAACAGAATCTAATCCAAACCCTGATTACCGTACATTCTTAGTTCCTCGTAGTGACCTTAAAGTGGTTGATACTTGGCATACGTTTGGTCTTAAAGGCACTGGCAGTAACGATATCGTTGTTGAAGATGCGTTTGTTCCTGACTACCGTACACATAGCTCATTGGATGGTTTCCAAGGAACTAACCCTGGCATTGATTCTAAAACGATTCCTTTATATCAGATTCCATTTGGTCAGTTATTTCCTCGTGCTGTATCAGGTTCAACCATTGGTGCTACACAGGGTGCCATTAATGCTTATCGTAAAGTTGCCTCTAAGCGCATTGGTTCGAACACTGGTTCTAAAACGGCAGAAGATCCACATGCACAAATGGCAGTGGCTCGTGCCCAGGCGTTGGTTGATAGTTTAAAGCTTACTCTTAAAAACAGCTTTGCTCAGTTGATGAGTGATGCGCGCAAAGGTGAGTCGACAGATATGAATACTCGTATTCAATATCGTTTTGAATCTGCGCAGGTGCCTGAGCAGTGTTTGCAAGAGGTACTGGAGCTGCAGAAAATGTGTGGTGGTCGTGCGATCTTTACCAATAGCCCATTGCAACGTTTCACGTTAGATATTCTTGCTGGACGTGCACATGTTGCTAACAACCCTTATCAGTTTGGTAAAAACTTTGGTGGTGTTCAGCTTGGGTTGGAAAACGCAGATATCTTTTTATAAAGAAGATTTAGTTGTTTAGACCAGTTATATATTAGCGGATCTATGAGAACGTACTTGAGTCATAAGCCCTATTCAGAAATCGCAAAATATCGCGTCCATGCCCCAGACGTTTCTGAATAGGGATTATGACTCAAGCACTTATTGTAAACGTCAAATTTTACTGAATAGCAAAAACTGTCGCTTCATAAACCATCACTAGAGATCATATTTCTATGAATCAATCTACACCAAGAGTTGTTGTTGTTACTGGCGCTAGTCGTGGTGCGGGGAAAGGTATTGCCCTTGCCTTTGGTGGCATGGGGGATATTGTTTACGTTACTGGTAGAAGCAAAGTAGAAGGTGACGCTCCATTACCTGGCACGGTTTACGCGACTGTTGAAGAGATCAATAAGCGTGGCGGTACTGGTATCGCGGTTATATGTGATCACGGTGATGATCAGCAAGTTGAGGCGTTGTTCGCGCAGATTGAGAAAGAACAAGGTCGCTTAGATGTTTTAGTTAACAACGCCATCAGCTTACATGATGAGCTTGTTATGCCCGGCCCTTTCTGGGAAAAATCCATTGGCCTGGTTAATTTATTGGATGTAGGTTTACGCTCTAGTTATATCGCTGCTTATCATGCTGCAAAAATCATGGCGAAGCAGAAAAGTGGGTTGATTGTTAACACCTCGTCACCTGGTGCAGCGTGTTATATGCACGGGCCCGCTTACGGGGCACAAAAAGCCGGCGGTGATAAAATGGTATGGGATATGGCTCATGATTTACGTCCATTTAATGTTGCTACCGTTGCTATTTGGATGGGTGTATTAAAAACCGAACGCCTGCAAATGGTCATGGAAGCCGACCCTGAAAAATACGGTGCGTTTTTTGAATCGGCAGAAACGCCTGAGTTTACTGGGCGAGTGATTGATGCATTACAGCGTGACACGAATATTATGGAGAAATCAGGCCAAGCATTTATTGGTGCTGAGCTTGGAGTTAATTACCAAGTCACGGATATTGATGACTCACAACCACACTCTCATCGAGATATGTTAGGTGGCCCCATACAATTTAATCCAGCGGTTGTTGAATAACACAAACACCTTAAAAAGGAACATCAATGGGAACGCCAACTAAAGCAGAAAACCAAAACATCGTGTTAAAAAATGATGTCAACATCAGCTACACAACCTATGGCAGCGGTTACCCTGTACTCTTTTTGCAAGGCAGTGGTCCTGGCGCAAGCGGTTGGTTAAACTTTCGGTATAATGTTCAACACTTCGTTGACCAAGGTCACCAAGTTATCATTCCTGACCTTCCGGGTTTTGGTGATAGCGACAAACCTGACCTGGATTACACATTAGATTTTTTTGTCGAATCCATGATGGACTTTGCAGATCAGTTGGATCTTGAGAAATTCGCTCTAGTGGGTAATTCATTAGGTGGTGCTATTAGCCTTGGAATGTCCTTAGCGAACGCTGATCGTATTAGTCACCTAATTTTGATGGGGTGTGGTGGCTTAGAGAACATTGAAGTCTACTTCCAACAAATGGAAGGTATTCAAGCAATGACTAAGATTCCTCTTGGTTCGCCTGAATTCACTCCTGCCTACTTAAAAGAAGTACTTAAGCTTATTGTATTTAACCCTGAACACATCACTGATGAGTTAATCGAAGAGCGTTTTCGTATTCTTAAAACACAAAACCCTGCCGTATTTACACGCATGTCTATTCCCAATATTACTGAGCGTTTAAAAGAAATTAACACGCCAATCCTGGGATTCTGGGGCGCACAGGATCGCTTTTGTCCAATCAGCGGTGCAAGAACACTGGTAGAACAATGCCCTAATGCAGAAATGGTTACCCTAAGCCAATGTGGCCACTGGGTAATGATCGAGCATGCAGATTTATTTAATCAACGCTCCACTGATTTTTTGAAGAACAAATAGAGAACACATCATGAGTTTACCAGAAGATCAAAGACAAGCGCTGGGTGAAGAGTTGTATCACGCATTACGGGATTGTAAAACTCTTGCCCCCTTAACAGAGCGCTGTGAAGGTATCGAAATCGATGATGCTTATCATATATCTCAAGCTATGCTGAAATGCCGACTAGACGCTACTAACGAAAAAGTTGTTGGCAAAAAAATTGGCGTAACATCGGCAGCAGTACAAGATATGCTAGGAGTTTATCAACCTGACTTCGGTTTTTTAACCTCTGCAATGCATATTGAAAACAAAACATCTGTCACCATCAAAGACAACCTTATTCAGCCTCGAGCTGAAGCGGAAATTGCTTTTTTGTTAAAGGCTGACCTACAGGGCCCTGGCGTCACAGAGCAAGACGTATTAGATGCCACTGAATGTATCATTCCCTGTTTCGAAATTGTCGATTCACGCATAGACGATTGGAAAATAAAAATCCAAGACACCGTAGCGGACAATGCCTCTTGTGGTGTTTATGTATTAGGTGAAGAACGGGTTAATCCAAATGATGTTGATTTACCTAACTTAAGCGTAACCGTATTTAAAAATGGCAAAGAGATCAGTTCTGGAAAAGGCTCTGCTGTTCAAGGAAATCCGCTAACTGCCGTTGCTTGGCTTGCAAACACGTTAGGTGAATTTGGCATTCCCTTTAAGTCTGGAGAGGTAATTCTTTCAGGCTCTCTTGTGCCGTTGGAGCCTGTTGTTGCAGGAGACAAAATGCACATGGAATGCGAAGGACTGGGTAGTGCCACTATCACCTTTGCCTAAACGACATTAATTAAATAATTCACAATTAGTATTTCGCGGGTATCGGAGACCGTGCTGTGTTAATTATCATAGCTATTCAGAAGCGTTCAAATACATAGCGCTCTCCGAGATCCGCAAAAAACGTATAAACAATTAAGCATAAAGGGACAACAGTAATGTCTAAAAAAATACGCGCCGCCATCATTGGTCCAGGCAATATCGGAACCGACCTACTCATGAAAGCCATGCGCAGCGATTGGATAGAACCCGTATGGATGGTCGGCATAGAAGAATCCGAAGGGATTAAACGCGCCCGCGATTTTGGCATGAAAGTATCTACCAGCGGCGTTGATGGCCTAGTACCATCAATGAAAGACGATAATATTCAAATCGTATTCGATGCAACATCTGCCTACGTCCATGCAGATAACTCGCGCAAGGTTGTAGAACAAGGGGCAATAATGATTGATTTAACCCCAGCAGCGATTGGTCCATTTTGTGTTCCACCAGTAAACCTTGGAGAACTACTCAAGGAAGGCCGCAAAGACAACGTCAACATGGTTACCTGTGGCGGACAAGCCACCATTCCAATGGTAGCCGCGGTTAGCCAAGTCCAAGACGTTGAATATGGCGAAATCGTTGCCACTGTTGCCTCCAAGTCTATTGGCCCAGGCACACGTAAAAATATTGACGAATTCACTCGCACCACAGCAGGTGCCATTGAACAAGTTGGTGGCGCAACAAAGGGTAAAGCCATTATTGTCTGTAATCCTGCAGAGCCACCACTGATGATGCGTGACACTATTCACTGCCTCACAAAAGATGAGCCAAATCAAGATGCCATCACCAAGTCCGTTCACAATATGGTAAAAGAGGTACAAAAATACGTACCTGGTTATCGCCTTATCAACGGTCCTATTTTTGATGGAAAACGCGTCACAATCTTTGTTGAAGTTGAAGGCTTAGGTGATTTCTTACCGACCTACTCCGGCAATCTCGACATCATGACTGCCGCAGGATTACGCACAGCAGAAATGTACGCAGAGGCTATGGCCAACGGCGACATCTCTAGCACCGCAACCGCTTAAATTACTGCAAACACATTCATTTATAAGGAGACCAGTCATGGATCTCAAAGGCAAAAAAGTAACCCTTCACGACATGTGTCTGCGCGACGGTATGCACCCTAAGCAGCACCAGATTTCTATTGATGAAATGATTGATATCGCAGTGGCGCTCGATGAGTCAGGCGTACCACTTATTGAAGTTACTCACGGTGACGGACTGGGCGGTGCATCGGTTAACTATGGTTTCCCTGCTGCAAGTGATGAAGCATACTTGGACGCAGTTATTCCAAAAATGAAAAACGCTAAGATATCTGCACTATTATTGCCAGGAATCGGTACCGTTGATCATTTAAAAATGGCTGCTGACATTGGTGTTTCCACCATTCGTGTTGCAACTCACTGTACCGAAGCAGATTTTTCTGAACAGCATATTGGCCTCGCCAGTAAAATGGGTTTGGATACGGTAGGCTTTTTAATGATGGCCCACATGATTTCTGCCGAAGCATTGCTTGAGCAAGCATTGTTGATGGAATCTTATGGAGCTAACTGCATCTACTGTACAGACTCTGCCGGTTACATGCTGCCTCATCAAGTAACGGAGCGTATAGCGTTACTTCGTAGCAAACTGAAACCAGAAACTGAACTCGGTTTCCACGGTCATCACAACATGGCTCTTGGTGTCGCCAATTCCCTTGCAGCGATAGAGGCCGGGGCAAATCGAATTGACGGTTCGGCAGCAGGTCTTGGTGCCGGTGCAGGAAATACACCTTTAGAAGTATTGGCAGCGGTTCTAAAAAGAATGGACGCAGATACTGGCATTGATATCTTTAAGTTAATGGCTGTTGCGGAAGAAAAAATCGTACCACTAATGGATAATATCGTACGTGTTGACCGGGATTCATTAACCTTGGGTTATGCTGGAGTTTATTCATCATTCTTATTATTCGCACAACGTGCCAGCGCAAAGTATGGCGTTCCATCTCAAGATATTTTGCTTGAAATGGCTCGACTAAAAGCGGTTGGTGGCCAAGAAGACCAAATTGAACTCGTTGCAATGGAAATGGCAGAAGCGAAAAAGTAATATCCCTCCAACACATTCCATTTTAGACCAACATAGATAGGGCGCCATTGGCGCCCTTTTTTCTGGAGCATAAAATATGTATGCCGTTATTTTAAGAGCAACTGTTGGCGAACTGAACGATGAATACGCCGAAGCCTTGCAGCGCATGAAAGCGCTGGCATTTGAGCAATATGGTTGCCTCGAATTTTACGCCATGATGGACGGACCTAGACGAATTGCTATTTCTTACTGGAAAAATGAAGATGACATTCTTCAATGGAAAAGTGACAGCGAACACCGACAAATCCAAGAAAAAGCAAAGCAATCTTGGTACACATCTTACACCATTCAAATTGTTGATATTAAACGCGAGTATTCCTACGAGATCCCGGTAAAATAACCCCTATATAACAGAACACTATTTTTATAATTACTAATGATCTAGCACTACTCTACGTCAATCTTTCAAAACTCTCCTTACTACACTAGCCTTTATAGATAACTGTCCAAAATACAACCTATAGAGGTAATCGCATGAATACCATCAAGCTGCTTCTCGCCGCTGCGTTTCTTCTTGCTACGTTAAGCCATGCCAACACTGTCACTATTCGCGCTGATGAGTGGTACCCCATTAACGGCATTCCTGGCGCTGAAAATCCAGGCTACATGATTGAGCTAGCTCAAGTTATTCTTGCTAAGCACGGCCATACCGTTGAATACCGCTCAATGCCTTGGGAACGAAGTTTAAAAGAAGTAAGAAGAGGCTCCTTTGATTGTGTTGTTGGGGCTTACAAAGAAGATGCTCCAGACTTTATCTTTCCTGATGCCTCCTGGGGATCAATAGAATCAACCTTTTATGTCAAAAATGAAACTTCTTGGCGATATACAAACATGGGCTCCATCAAAAATATTGTGATTGGTTCAATCGGTGGCTATGCGTACAGCGAAGAGTTTGATAAGTACATCGAGCAAAATAAAGGCAAAGGGAAAGTACAAGTTATCAACGCCAACAACGCGTTAGAACAAAATATTAAGAAGTTATTATCAGGAAGAATCGGTGCAGTTATTGAATCCCACCTAGTCATGGAAGCAAAACTTAAAAGCATGGGGGCCACTGACAAGGTGAAATCTGCGGGCATTCTCGTCAAGGCAGAAAGTATGTACATTGCCTGCTCCCCAGCCAAATCCACCTCAAAAGAATACGTTAAGTTATTCTCTGAAGGAATCAAGGAACTAAGAACATCAGGGAAACTGAAAGATATTTTGGACAAATATGGGCTAAAAGATTGGCAATAACCCAACAGTACCATCCCACAATACAATCAAAGATCGCTTATTATCGAAACCAACGTTTCCAACTTAGCATTAGATAACTGTCTGTAGTCAAAATACGGTGTTACGATCAGCCGTCGAGATGGGTCAATGGCAAAATCCGCATCAATCCATAGTACCTGGCTATCAGCAACATTATCACCAAGCAACTCTGTAGCATGTGCTTTTCCACAGATAAGGCGAACGGCCTTATCTTCCGCTCGCTCAATACAATCGTCAAACAACAAGGCCTGTTGCGAGCCCTTCGTTAACAAATGGTTTTCTCTATATTCCTGCCACGCTGTAAACCCTTTAGGATCTAGCATGTATCCCAATTTGGCATAAATATTGATAATCTTACGCCAATGATTACCTGTTTCGCGTCCAATACTCGACAACTCTCCCTTAACCGCAGGGATCAGTTCCTGCCTTGCAACATACTCATCCATCGGCGGCCTATTGCCTATATAAACGACAAAGTTACAACCAGGATCTCCAATACCTATCATTTTCTCTCCCTTCTATTACGAAAACATTTGTAACCCTTCATAACAAGCTGATTTTAGAGTACTATTTTTAGCATACTCGATTATGGTATTAGTTTTAGCTATAAGCACGCCCTTTTCTTACTGACTTTAGGTGAAATTCGTCGATGTCATTATCAATCGATAACCAGGCGTTATCCCATTTGTTATACGCTCTGTATGGGTCGGCAACCACCGCCGCATCTACTAGCAGGCAATTCTTAACTCAAATCCGTCACCTAATGAACCTCCAGCACGCCACCATGATCGTACGCCAGCCCACGGCAACGGACCCCGGTTTAATTTATACCAGCGGTGATGAGGCAGATATAGCCATTATGGATACTGAGGCCGGTGGTTACGCCAGCCTGTATGCGCAAGATCCTTTAGTAAATTTACCCCCAGGTGAACTAGTAACCCTCAGCGACCAAACACCCCGAACACAACTGTTAAAGAGTGACTATTACCACCTCTTCCTTAAACCTTATAACATTGATTACGTTGCAGGTATTGATTGGCTATACGAGAAAAACTCCCGCATTTCCGTACGTTTTACGCGCGAAGAGACGCAAGGGGACTTCACCAAAGATGAAAAAGACTTTTTCCGCCTTCTAATACCACACTTTGAACAGTCAGTTACCCTTGGCATTCAATTACGACAGCTGGACTCTGAACGCCAAATTTATGCGGATTCCATATCAAAACGCTCTATCGGCATCATCACTCTGGATAAAAATGGCAGTATTTTACAGTCGAATGCTACCGCGGATAAATACCTGCATGACACTGACGGTCTGCTGCAGGCTAAGAATCAAATCAAAATGAATAATAGCTCCCTCAACGACAAGTTTAACAAATACGTCACTGAGGCCTTAACAGCAATAAACAAAAAGCAACGCGGCCCGATCAATGCGCTGGCAGTACCTCGTGATAGCGGAAAAGCAGACTACCAAATCATGATAAAGCCCATCTCTGTGGACAGCCATGACGAATCCGACGTCACCCCTTATTTGACCGTGTTAATTCAAGACCCCGAGCGCAACTTAGAAATATCAGTACGAACATTAATGAATTTGTACCAACTCACTATGTCTGAAGCCACTATTGCTATTTTACTTGCAGAAGGCCATACCACAGATGAAGTTGCCGATGAGTTAACCATTAAAAAGAACACTGTACGAGCCCATTTACGATCCATGTTTGTAAAAATGGGGGTCACCCAACAGTCGATGCTTGTGTCGCTAGTGTTAACTAGCTTGGCCTCTACGCTTTAGCAAAAAAAAAGGGTGGCACCCTTACGGTCCACCCTTTTTTCAGCGTTGTATCTATATCAGCTAGGCTAAATTAGACTGCAACGATGTTCTCTGCCTGAGGACCTTTCTGACCCTGAGTAACAGTAAATTCAACTTTCTGACCTTCAGCCAACGTTTTGAAGCCATCTCCGCTGATAGCGCTGAAGTGTGCAAACACATCAGGACCAGATTCTTGCTCGATAAAACCAAAACCTTTAGATTCATTAAACCACTTTACAGTACCAGTAGTAGTAGACATTGCGCATACCTATTTTTAAGAGTAATAAGAAGCCTTTTTAAGGCCGTTTTTGGCTGGAAGTGCTGCCATTACTTATAGAAAACAGGACGAGGACTAAACTGACATCGAAGCGGTAAATATAAATATAAGACGTACTTTCAAGCTAATTGAATTATATACCGGTTTAGCATGTAGTCAATGTCAATTACAATCAAAAAACGCTCCAAATAAACCCTTTTTATAACAATAAGTTGCAGCTGCCCATAAGGATAATAAATCAGTAAAAACGTTCGCCAATTACTTTTTCCACATCATTTCAATGGACAACAACAATATCTAAACCGTCTGTTTCAATACCACGCTCAACGAATTACGCGAAGAATCAACGATCATGAAATTGTATTCAGTATGGTTCTTAAACACATTATCCTGTAAGATGCACGCCCCGCCGACTAGACGTGCCCGCTGTTAACCAAGAGATACCTCCATGAGCTTTGATTCCTTAGGCCTTTCTGCCCCCATTTTAAAAGCTATATCCGAGAAAGGGTATGAAACCCCCTCTCCGATTCAGGCTCAATCTATCCCTGCCATTCTTGCAGGAAAAGATGTTATGGCAGCAGCTCAAACAGGCACAGGTAAGACAGCAGGCTTCACCTTACCTATATTAGAACGATTAATCGAAGGTGAACGAGCCCAAGCAAACCAAGTTCGCGTATTAGTGTTAACGCCGACCCGTGAGCTAGCAGCTCAAGTTGCTGACAGTGTTGCAACTTATGGAGCCAATTTACCACTTCGTTCTGCCGTTGTATTTGGTGGTGTAAAGATTAACCCCCAAATGATGAAGTTACGCAAAGGTGTTGATGTACTTGTTGCAACACCAGGTCGACTGCTAGATCTATACAATCAAAAGGCGGTCAAGTTTAATCAGTTAGAAGTATTGATACTCGATGAAGCTGATCGCATGCTTGATATGGGTTTCATCCACGACATCCGCAAAATTATTGCCGCGTTACCCAAAAAACGTCAAAACCTGATGTTCTCTGCTACCTTTTCAAATGATATTCGCAAGCTTGCAAAAACCATTGTTAACGATCCAGTAGAAATCTCTGTAACACCGCGCAATGCCACGGCACCAACGGTTAAGCAATGGATCTACCCTGTCGATAAAAAGCAAAAAACACCGCTACTCATCAAGCTCATTAAAGATAACAAATGGAAGCAAGTGTTGGTTTTTTCTAAAACCAAACATGGCGCTAATAAAATCACCAGTAAACTTGAAGACGCCGGTATCAACGCTGCCGCTATACACGGAAACAAAAGCCAGGGAGCCCGCACAAAAGCATTAGCTGCGTTTAAAAATGGCTCAGTGAGAGTACTTGTTGCTACAGACATTGCTGCGCGTGGTATCGATATCGACCAGCTACCACAGGTTGTTAATTTCGACCTGCCCAATGTATCTGAAGATTACGTTCACCGTATTGGGCGTACCGGCCGCGCCGGATCGACAGGCCAGGCAGTATCATTGGTTAGCGCCGATGAATTTAAGTTATTGTCTGACATCGAACGCCTTATCCAAACCCTATTACCTAGGGAAATCGTTAGCGGATTTGAGCCTATTCACAGCCTTCCCGAATCACAGCTAAACACCCGCTCTCATGCACCCAAAAAACCCAAAAAGCCTAAAGTAGGTCACCGAGACGGGCAGCGCCCTTCAACCAAATCACAAACGCAAAAGCGACGCAGCAGACAGCCAACCACAAAATAATAGAGCACAGCCGTTCACTCAAGGGCAAAGCACTGATAGTATAGGGCCAGATCGTAATCACCTGGTTGCAATAAAGCGACCCTAGAATCACTGCTAAATGAGAGTAGACCATGCCAGATAGCAAAAAGAAAATTGCCAACCAACTCCTTGAAGCACAAGTAGCATTCTTTGTTGAACAAGTCACCAGTGATGGCTTTGAGCAAATTGTTAAAGACGAAATCGACCACTTCTATACCATCATTGATACATTAACGCTAAATGATGTCGTTAACCCTGATCAAATTAAACAAACTATCCAAAAATACTCTCAAGAGCTTGAAATACATGGCGCCGTGCCTGAGTTATTAGGAGAGGTCGCCCAGCATGTTTATGACCATCCTGCCCACGACAACACTCTCGTCAACGATATTAATACCGACCAACAATTCAAAGATCTTCTAGAAAAAATTCTCGAAATGGACGACCTTCGGGAGCGCGCAATCAAACAAGCTGTAGCCAATCCAATATATGCAGCATTGGTCTCAGACTTGCTTTACAACGGCATTAAAGATTACGCAACCGACAACGCGGTCACCAAGAATATCCCTGGCGCATCATCAATGTTGAAGTTAGGAAAAAACATGATGAACAAAGCTGCGCCTAAGCTTGAAAAAGCAATTGAAGATAACGTTAAACGTTTTATCGAAAAAAATGCCAGCGCGACATTAAAGCAGAGTGAAAAATTCCTAACCAAAACCTTAAATAACGAAAAGATTAGCGAAATCTCTCTCGATATTTGGGATAAAGCAAAACTGCAAAAGCTGTCCACCTTTCGAAAAGCTATCACTGCTGATGACTTACAAGATTTCTTAGTCATGGGATACGACTACTGGATCGCCTTTCGAAAAACACCCTATTACGCCTCCCTAGTTGATTCTGGTGTAGACTTTTTCTTCAATAAATACGGTGACTCGTCTCTAACGTTAATCCTTGAAGAAGTAAGCATCGAGAAATCAATGTTATCCGATGATGCCATGCGCTTTGCGCCTCCTATCCTAGAGATGTTAAGAGAAAAAGGTATTCTAGCTGATATATTCCGCCGCCGCTTAGAACCCTTTTTCTTATCTGAAAGTACACTGGCAATACTGTAACGTATCTAGAGAAAACCTTAGATGTTCGACAAACGTGATTTGGTACAACTCGCCCATATGAAAATGCCCTTTGGAAAGTACAAAGGGCACGTTTTGATTGATATACCTGAAGAATATTTATTGTGGCTTGCGAACAAAGGGTTCCCCCAAGGCAAACTGGGAATGTTGCTCGAACTTGCCTTAGAAATTCGCATCAACGGATTAGAAAAGATCATCGAACCGATGAAGAAAATGGCCTATCCTTAGTCTGCCTCAACACTATTTTATGTGCCATTTGCAAACCTAATAAAATCATTAACATGCCTCTCCAGCCTCGTTAATACCTTGGTATCTACTATATTCATATTTTGGTCAAATATATTATCTATATTTGTCACCATCATTTCATGACACATATGAATATTAGAAAGTGTTGAATCAAGAATCAGTTTCAAATGCGCTTGTGCCCTTGCCCCACCTACCGGACTTGCAGCTTGAGTGATAATTGATACAGGCTTATCTTTCAGAGGTGAATTAAACGCAGGTCTTGATGCCCAATCTATGGCGTTCTTTAATACCGCTGGAATACTGTGATTGTACTCCGGTGTACAGATTAGTAACCCATCAGCAGATTCCACCTGCAACAGAAAATCAGAAACAATCTCAGGTTTTTCATCGCTTAAATCTTCTGAGTAGAATGGAAGGCTGTCTAGCTTGGGTATTTCAAGTTCATGCTCATCGAGAAAGCTAGAGAGATTGTGAAGCAGTGCCAAAGTCTTACTTTTCGAGTGAAAACTCCCAGATAACAACAGAATATTCATACTAATCATTCCCTAATAATTTTATAGCCATAACGTGTTAGGAGATAACGGACACTACGACAATGCAGTTGAGAAGATAATAACGCTAGCTCGGGTGACGTACTTTCGATAATATGACAATCAATGCATAGAACACGACAACATTGGCAAGAAGTCCCCCTTATCCTGCCACCAACAGGTAAACCACAACGTCCGATCAGTATGTTATATCGCAAACTGCCTCCGCTATCGGTGGTCGCTGCGCATAGCCATAACTGGGGGCAGCTGGTCTATGCCTCTACTGGAGTGCTAGATGTAACGACACCAAGTGGTCGCTACCTGGTACCACCACACAGGGCCGTATGGGTTCCCCCTGAACACCCCCACGAGATTTCCAGCTTACATGGGGCTGAAATTTCCAGCGTTTATATCACCATTGATGAAGCACAATCCTTGGTAAACCATTGCTACGTACTTGAAGTTTCACTCCTTCTACGGGAGTTGATCTTAGAAGCGCTACGTCAGCCCAGTGAGTATGAATGGTTAAGTTCAGAGGGGCGTTTATTTCGAACCCTTCGTGACCAAGTTATCGGCGCAAACCCAGTTCCATTACACCTCCCCTTACCAAGCGACTCACGCTTACAGAAAATCTGTACAGAATTACAGAATCACCCAGAACGCAAACGTAACTTAGAACAATGGGGGGAATTTGCAGGTGCTTCAAGTCGAACGGTACAGCGCCTCTTCCTAAAAGAAACAGGACTGAGCTTTCGTAGCTGGCGTCAACAGCTGCGCTTACAAATTGCATTGCAACGTTTAGCAACAGAGAAACATTCTGTAACCCGAATTGCCTGTGATCTTGGGTATGAATCTAGTTCCGCATTTATTTCGATGTTCCAACAACAACTAGGGGTAACGCCCGGGGAATATGCGAAATCACTTAAGTAAACCCCGACTATTTGAGAATCCTCTATAATAAAGGAGCGAGTAATCTATTCTTTATTATTTTGGTGAAAATGAGGTTCTCAAACCGATGCACCAGCCCCCGTTGATTCGCATACTTTTACTGGTAGCAAACTCACTATTGCTACCAACTGTGCATGCGCAATCACGCGATAGTTTTGGCGAGACTATAATGAACATGCCACTAGAGCAACTACTGAAAGTTAGCGTGGCATCCAAGCGCCTTGAGTCTGTAAATAATGCTGCTAGTGTAATCACCGTAATCTCCGCAGATGACATACGCCATTACGGTGCTCGCCACCTACGTGACGTGATTGACCGCTTACCCAACGCCCAGGTAATTGGCTCTACCAACTATCCCCATAACCGCACCTCACTTCGCGGGGTAACACAAACCCACCTAGACGATAAAATTCTAATCCTACTCAACGGCCGCCCTATTCGCGATGCCGGGCAAGGTGGCGTTAATGGTGACATCTACTCATCATTTCCTCTTAGCCTCATCCAGCAAATTGAAATCATTCGAGGTCCAGGTTCAGTTCTTTATGGCACCAATGCATTTTCTGGCGTAATGAACATTGTCACCAAACAACCGGAGGCACCCGTAGAGTTTCAAATTGAAACCAAATATGGCAGCTACAACTCTAAGGAAATTGATATAACAGGCGGGGCACTTTTTGAAGATTTTAGCTTTATGGGCGCATTAAATACACACAACAGCAACGGCGACACCTTCGCCGATATTACGGGAGAATTTGGACCCAACGGCGATTACGAAACCGGCAAAAAATCAGTAGAAATGGTCTTTCAAACACAATATAAACAGCTAGATATAAGCGCTATCATCAATAAAGTCGAACAAAAAGCGGGTAACAATTTACTCACATTCCCTTCAGAATATTGGACAATCGAAAGGCGCTTCTTCGATATAGGGTATTTATTTGATATCAATAGTCAATGGAACTTACAAGCCAATCTCACTTACAATGGAATGAACAACACAGCAGGAATTATTGGTGGTAAAGATCGTTTTTTTACAACAAAATCTCGAGGTTATCTCGGTGAACTCTCATTACATGGCGATATTAATGCGCACACCGATGTTGTCATCGGCGGCGTATATGACGCGCTTAAAGGAGACAATGTATCCGACGGAAATCGAAACACTAACATCGACGCCTGGCGATCCAGCTTTTATTCCCAACTAGATTATCGCGTCAATGACTGGTTAAAACTAAATGGTGGATTTCAGCTAAACAAACCCGAAGATGATGCCAGTGACATTGCCCCGCGAGCGGCAAGTGTCATTACCTTCAACAAAAATTATGTATTAAAATTAATCTATGATGAAGCCTATCGATCTCCCTTCGGTTTGGATTTATTTCTTGACGCCGCCTTCTTGTTGGGAAATCCAGACTTAAAACCAGAAACCATTGATACCTACAGTGCACAACTTATCTATACACAACAAGAGTCTAACATCGCTCTCACTTACTACACTAGCCGTCACAAAGACCTTATTGTACGTACCACTGATGGTTCTGGGCAAGTGACGCTAACCAATCGAGGACATATTGATTACGACGGTATAGAACTAGAATACAATTGGACATTGAATCAAAACTGGAGTGCCACGGGAAACATTTCCTACCAATCAAACGAAACTGACATCGGAGACAAAGACACAACATTTCACCCCAACTGGATGGCAAAAAGTGGCTTCTCCTATGATGCCAACGGATATCTAGCCAGTTTATTTATTAGCTATTTCGGTGAACCGACACAAAGCCTTGAGTTAAACCCAGCAGTTAATGAAGCCAATCCTAAAGCGAAAAGCTACACATTACTCACAGCAAACATCGCCTTTGATTTAGGACTAGTGTTAAACAATACAAACTACTCCGGTTTAAATTTTTCCATTTATGGCGATAATTTACTTGATGTGAAGGTTTATTCTCCAGAAATAAGCCGCTTAATCGTAAACTCAATTCCCAGCCATAATGGCCGCGGGTTTTATGCAGCATTAACGTATTCATTTTAGCAATACCCTTCTGTTCACATGGACAAATACTTCATTTTGTTGATAAAAACTTTCCATTCTTGATATATATCAATTTTTGTTTTAAAGTTTCAGTAATTTCTGAAACTTTAAAACATGAGAAGTACCATGCAAATGACACCCATGATTGAATCCTTCGTCCTGCATTTTGGCGAAATGGGGAGCCGCTGGGGGTTTAATCGAACAGTAGGCCAAATGTACGGGCTGATTGTACTGAGTGAAGCCCCTCTTAGTGCCAATGATATCTCTTCCGCCCTTAGTATTTCACGGGGTAATGTCAGTATGGGTCTCAAGGAGCTACAGTCTTGGCAACTTGTTCGCGTACATCACGTCCCAGGCGACCGTAAGGAATACTTCTCTACCGCAGGCAGCATATTGGAGATGGCCCGGCGAGTTATGATTGAACGTAAGCGCCGCGAAGTTGATCCAACACTAACATTGCTGCGCGACATCATACTAGAAGCCCCTTCCAGCGAAGGTGAAGTCCACGCCCAAACCAAAATGCGTGAGATTCACGACTTGCTAGAGTCAGCCTCCCTGCTATCAGATGAAATCCAATCATTAAGTATCGAAAGCCTTCAGACCCTTATAAAGTTAGGGGCCGGCGTAGGTAAACTACTTGAGTTTGCCGACAAATTTCGTAGCAATAAAGATAACGAGGCCTACCATGATTGACACCTTGATGCTCTCTCGCATCCAGTTTGCCGCTAACATTAGCTTTCACATACTCTTCCCAATGATCACCATTGCCATGTGTTGGTTCTTGGTTTATTTCAAAATTCGTCTCCATACCTCTGGCGATCCTGTATGGATGAGAGCCTATCGTTTTTGGGTAAAAGTGTTTGCACTAACATTCGCCATTGGTGTTGTAAGTGGCATCACCATGTCGTTTCAATTTGGTACCAATTGGCCAGGCTACATGGAAACCGTAGGTAACATCGCGGGGCCATTATTAGGTTATGAAGTGTTAACTGCATTCTTTTTAGAAGCGACATTTCTTGGCATCATGTTATTTGGCATGGACCGGATATCACCACGACTGCACACCTTTGCCACTATGATTGTCGCCTTAGGCACCACAACATCGGCTTTTTGGATTCTAGCACTGAACTCCTGGATGCAAACACCCTCAGGATTTGAAATGCGCGACGGTGTAGCATTCCCGGTTGATTGGATGGAAATCATATTTAACCCATCACTGCCTTATCGGTTTGCACATACGTTGATTGCATCCGGGCTTACCGCTAGCTTTTTAATATGCGGTTTATCCGCGTATCGAATATTAAAAGGCGATTCCAAACGAGCGCCTCTATTAACACTTAAAACAGCTATCTGCGTAGCGGCAATACTCACTCCTTTGCAAGTTTTTGTGGGCGACCTTCATGGGTTAAACACCCTTGAACATCAGCCACAAAAAATCGCGGCAATGGAAGGTGTCTGGGAAACACAAAAAGGCGCACCTTTATTACTATTCGCTCTGCCGGATGAAAAAACCCGCAGCAATCACTTTGAAATCCCCGTACCTAAGTTAGCCAGTCTAATACTAACCCACGACAGCGAGGGTGAAATTAAAGGCTTAAATGAATTCAAAAATGAACACCCGCCAGTGGCACCCTTATTTTTTGGATTTCGTATTATGGTCGGCATTGGCATGCTGATGTTATTACTTTCTTGGACAGGGGTATGGCAGTTAATTCGCCGTAAATCGGTAAATACATTAACGTTAAAGGCCTTTCTAGTCATGACATTTTCAGGTTGGATAGCAACATTAGCCGGTTGGTATGTTACCGAAATTGGCCGCCAACCTTATCTCGTGAGCGGCATTCTCAGAACGAGCGACGCAGTCACTACTGTACCGGCATCAAGTGTCACGATATCGCTAACACTGTATCTACTCGTATACACAGGGCTGTTAATTGCGTATCTGCACACGTTATTTTTGATGGCACGCCGTGCTGTTGAAATTGAAGAAATATCACCTCAAGAACAGCATAATTCAACATCAAACTTTCCCCTACACTCCTCCCCAATGAACTTATCTCCCCTTCTCGCTAAGGAGCCTACATCATGATGGACACTACCTGGTTACACGTATTTTTTGGTGGCCTTATGGCATTAGCAATTTTGATATACGCCATCTTAGATGGTTATGACCTGGGGGTTGGTATCTTAATGCCGAGGGGCAACATTCAACAACGAGACCAAATGATTGCCTCCATAGGCCCTTTCTGGGATGCCAACGAAACCTGGTTAGTATTAGCAGTAGGCATTCTACTCATTGCCTTTCCCGATGCATATAACTTGGTATTAAAGGAGTTATACCTACCGGCAACCATCTTGCTTATCGGTCTCATTATGCGCGGTGTCGCCTTTGATTTTCGTGCAAAAGTATCGCTTGATAACAAAAACACGTGGGACAACATATTCAAAATAGGCTCCCTCGTCTCTGCTCTCGCCCAAGGTTATATGCTAGGCCAATACGTAATTGGATTCGACTCAAGCTGGACGAGCCAAGGCTTTTCAGTTCTCAGCGCCATTTGTGTTGCAGCAGCATATAGTTACATTGGTGCGGCCTGGCTAGTTATGAAAACAGAAGGGGAACTACAAAAGCAAGCGGCATCCTGGGCTCGTCGTTGTGGTTGGGTAACGTTCCTGGGAGTGGCAAGCGTAAGTATCGTCAACCCCATCATTAACCCTAGCGTCTTTCAAAAGTGGTTTGACTTCCCTACCGCCCTCTTACTCTTTCATATTCCTCTCATCAGCATTGCTTTATTTGTTACCAATGATCAAATATTAAAGCGTATTCCTCTGGAAAAAGATTTTGGATGCTGGATACCTTTTCTAGGCGTAGTAGGTATATTCTTTATCTGTTTTCAGGGGCTAGCTTACAGCTTTTATCCTTATGTAGTACCAGGAAAATTAACGATGATGGAAGCCGCCAGTGCCACTGAGTCACTAGAATTTATCTTTATCGGCACCGCTATTGTTGTACCTATAATCCTTTGCTATACCGCACTGTCATATCGTGTATTTTGGGGAAAGGCTACGGAATTAAAATACTACTAGCACCTACCTATAACAATCACCACTCGAACGGTCTGTTCACCAGAAGAGAATATAGGGGGTATCACGATAGTGACATTACCCCTTATATTTGATATTACCAGTATGTTTAGTGTACTATATTTAGTGTACTAAACAATATCCCTCAATAGCTGACTAAATCAGGCCATTATTTTCGATATATATAAATTATTGGGTGCTTTTTTGACGTCAACTATGAATATATATTTTGACATCGAAACATTAGGCTTATATGAATTCATTACAAATTGAATTAGAACTTAGAGCCCCCCACTAAATGATGGCTATGCTGTATCTCGGCTTGTTTCAGGGGATCAATGGTGATATTGCAAGAAAAATAACCCATCTCGCTTTTCAAAATGGCCCCAAGGCTGCACAACTTATCAAAATGACATCGCCAGATCGCGAGAGAAATCATGATTGTTAGAACATTGAAAGAGTCTGAAAACACTAAACGCCACACTGTATCCCCTGACGGGAACTGGGAAAGCAACCGCTTGTTATTAAAAGACGACAATATGGGGTTTTCCTTTCATATCACTACTATCTATAAGGGGGCGGACTTTGGAATGCACTACCAACATCATTTGGAATCAGTGTATTGCATTGCTGGCGAGGGTGAGGTCGAAACGCTTGCCGATAACATCAAATACGCTATCAAACCGGGAACAGTCTATATTTTAGACAAACACGACAAGCACACCTTACGCGCCTTTTCGGAACTGACGTTAGCCTGTGTTTTCAACCCACCCCTTCTTGGCACTGAGGTTCATAACAAGAACGGGGCTTACGAATTACATAGCGCTCCTGTTACGAGTGAATAAATTGCTAATCGAGCCGGGCCCTGAAAAGGCAGGTGAACGTGATATCTGTGAATGTGAAATGCCGCAGAAAAGAAGCCATACCAATTTCTCACTCATGCGCTGCTCGTACAAGAAAAAACACTAAGAGGAAGACAGCATTCATATGGCATCTCACAGTATAGAAAAGATTGGCGGCACCTCCATGAACGATTACGTTGCCGTTCGCGATAACATCATAAAAAGATCAACACAAAGCGATTCCGATTACCAACGCGTTTTTGTGGTTTCGGCATACGGCGGTATCACCGACCAGCTGCTTGAACATAAAAAATCTGGGCAACCAGGTGTCTACTCATTGTTTGCAAGCGGTGTAAACGGAGCAAACTGCTGGCAAGAAGCACTACAGAGTTTGAGCCAAAAAATATTTACCATCAACACTCAGCTGTTCGGGTCAGGAGAATTGCTAAATAAAGCCAATCGATTTATTGGGGAACGCTTAGAGAACGCGGACCTCTGCCTGACTGACCTACAACGACTTTGTCAACACGGTCACTTTGCACTGGAAACACACTTAGCCACCGTGAGAGAGATGCTCGCAAGTATTGGCGAAGCTCATAGCGCCTGGAATACAGCCACCCTTCTACAGCGCGACGGCATTAATGCACGTTTCATCGATTTGACAGGCTGGAAAGCCGAAACACACATATCACTAGACCAGCGGATCAAGCAGGCATTCGATAATGTTGATTTAAGCCAGCAACTACCGATAGTAACGGGTTACGCTCACAGTGAAGATGGGTTGATGACAACCTTTGATCGCGGTTACAGTGAAATGACGTTCAGTCGGATAGCGGTATTAACACAAGCTAAGGAGGCGGTAATACACAAAGAATTCCACCTTAGCAGTGCAGACCCTCGCGTGGTTGGTGAGCAGAAAGCTGTACCGATTGGCCGCACGAATTATGATGTGGCTGATCAACTAGCAAACCTTGGCATGGAGGCTATTCACCCCAAGGCAGCGAAAGGTTTACGACAAAATAGCATTCCCCTACGTATTAAGAATACGTTCGAGCCGGATCATGCGGGAACTCTCATTACAGGTGAGTACATTAGTGACGAACCCTGTGTAGAGATTATTGCGGGATGTAAAGGCGTCTATTCGCTAGAACTTTTCGATCAAGATATGGCAGGTAATATTGACCAATATGATCGCCAGATACTTTCTGAAATACGCCGATTCAAGGCAAACATTGTTGCAAAAGATATAAACGCCAACACCATTACTCATTATCTTTCTACCAATCTAAAAACAATTAAACGCATTCGCCTTGCCCTTGAGGAATCCTTTCCAGATGCCGAAATCAATCAACAAAAAGTTGCTATCGTCTCTGCGATCGGAAGTGACATGCAAGTCCCCGGCATCTTGGCAAAAGCAGTTAGCTCACTAGCTGATAAAAATATTTCTGTATTGGCGATGCATCAATCCATGCGGCAAGTCGATATGCAATTTGTGATTGATGAGGATAGCTATGACCTCGCTATTCAGGGCCTACATCGTTGCCTAGTAGAAATCCATGATCATGGAAGAGCAATATGCCTCGCATCGTAGCATTCTATCTCATGACTTTATTGCACTCTCTATAAAAATATCCATAACCACTCGAACATATCTACCCCTCAAAAGAATCTATCGTATCACTTGGGGGTAGAGTGTTCGAAATATCAATGGAGACCGATTGCAACTATAAATCAATCTTTTCTCTCAGAATTGCTTTCTTAAATAACTCCTTAATATAGTCATTCATACCTGCCGTTAAACAACGATCACTATGGCTTTGTTTAACTTCGACCTCAAGGCACTAAACTCACCTAAACAGCTATCAACATCCTTACTACCTAACAGCTTGATAACACCCTCATTGGTATGCGCAAGAACAGCAGGAAAGTCTCCTGCTATCACATGGATTTCCTCTTGTGTCAGCTGGTTTCTACAAGGCTCTCGAACATCAGCCTTTAATGACGTTCTAAGCTCTTTTTTATAAGCTTTCCATTCACCCGTTTGCGTTACTCGATGATAAGCAATTTCACAGAGCGTGCAGCTATGATGCCCCTCTACAGCTTCTTTTAATGCCCGTACTCCGCTGGCAAAACTAAAGTCCGCATTCCACACAAATGTAATACGTTTTATATCCATCATAGCTTTTCACCTATTATTGCTTAGTCCCTTAATCGGCGTACACGAAATGACTTACCTTTTAACTTGCCTCGTGCAATTTTTGTCAGCGCTACATTAGCGACATCACGGTTCACCGCAACATAAGCCCAGTTATCAAACATCTGAATTTTGCCCACCTGCGTGCCCTCAATGCCATCCTCACCGGTCAGCGCGCCGACAATATCACCAGGCCGTACTTTCTGTTTTTTACCACCATCTATTTGCAACGTCGCCATTGATGGCTCATACGCCATCTGGTTTAACAGTTTTTCAGGTGGTAATGCATCAGGAACAATTCGCTGATCCAAGTACTCTTCTAACTGGGTGACTTTGTAATGTTCTTTGTCACTGTACAATGAAAGCGCCAGCCCTTTACTACCTGCTCGGCCCGTTCTACCAATACGATGTACGTGTATTTCCGTATCCCTTGCAATGTGGTAGTTAATCACCGCATCCAGCGCATCAATATCCAAGCCACGAGCGGCAACATCCGTTGCCACCATCACCGACACACTTTTATTGGAAAAGCGCACCAACGCTTGGTCTCGCTCTCTTTGCTCAAGGTCTCCATGCAGTGACAAGGCACTAAAACCATTATCGCGTAAATACTCAGCAAGCTCATCAGTCTCACGCTTCGTATTACAAAATACCACCGTAGACTCAGGAAGGTAGCGTAATAACAGCAACTGCACCGC
>MAAC01011243.1_pt1 | contig 124167 bp, 95 predicted proteins | sample 1115981 | NCBI WGS metagenome assembly MAAC01 (sample SAMN04961126, study PRJNA320927) | seawater metagenome | isolation source: sample BD02T64 sea water enriched with oil for 64 days | place: USA:Gulf of Mexico | collected 2013-07-27
ATAGAATACTTTTGCCTCACATTTCCAAACAGAAATGCCCAGGTGGCGGAACTGGTAGACGCGCTGGATTCAAAATCCAGTTCTTTCGGGAGTGCGGGTTCGATTCCCGCCCTGGGTACAATAGAAGACCTTCTCATATGAGAAGGTCTTTTTTTTGCTGTTGTTTTTTTTTGATGGGATTGTATTTCTCTTCTGGATACTACTTACCACCAGTTAGAAACTGGCGGCAGCGGAGTAGATATGTTTATTCATTTACTAATTCAAATTTGTCAGACCCCGGAATCCTCTCCATTTCTGTCCCAATCGACAATTCTAAATATGGGATTATGGCATTATCGTAATTCGCAATTGTATTTAAATCATAGATCGCTGAATGCTCAGGGTTATCAACGTAATCTTGAGTTTCTGTACCTGAAAAAATTCTCCAACCACTATCACCATTCCTATCAGAATCTTCCCTATACATATATCCAACTCTTAAACCATCAACAGTAATTTTATCAGTTGCAATACACGCTCCAATAGCAGGTAATAATCTTATTATTTCCTCAGCTTTCAATTTAAATTTCTTTGACATGGTATATAGTTTAGTATTTCAACTACGATGCCTCAGCGTCCTCTTCGAGTGACACTGAGGGGGGGGGCAATGGCGGTAGCGGGGGTAGCTCGTGGAGCCTAACCTTATGATTGATTTATTTTTTGCCATTTTGACGATCATATATCTTTTCCCACGCCTTTCTAGTCAGTACTAAAAGTTGATCCCTATCACAATACCACATAGATACGTTCTTCTCCGAAAACACAATATGTTGCTTCCACTTTGCATACTTCTCGTAAAGCATTATTGTACAAATATCCGTAGATGTAATTAAATCCCCAGTTGATTCCAAATGAGTATGCATGGTTATATCACCTTCTGATTCATCGTAATATTCAAATAATAAAATGTTATTATGTAATGCTCTTTTCTTCTTCAACTTATTGTTTTTATTAAAAGTCAATAGATAATCATTCCCTATAACAACTACTCCAGACTTTTGAGAACCAGTCAATAAAAACACCTTTTTTTCCTTACCTACTATGATAGGAATAGGGTTGAGACTAGTGTTTTGATATTGCTTAAACAAAGTATCCTGCATCACTTCATTCATCGCCAACTTTCTAATGATAAATAAATCCTTCTCAAGGAGGTTAAGCTTCCTTGAAATCGTATCAATTTCAACTTGTTCAATATTGAAATCTTTATTGAAAGTAATTTTAGCTAATAAATTAGGATCTTCAGCCTGATCGAAGAAAATACAACTATGCTTACTATCTTCTGCATAAGACAAATACCCACCAATAAGACTTCCCTTTTCTGGGAATTTTTCAAGAAAAACATCAGTACCATTCCAAGATGCCTTTTCTGAATTATATAACAAATAGGCTTCTGCCAATATTTCATCTTCTGTCTGCCCAAAGGAGTTATTGACAAATAACAAACCACTTAAAACTAATATAATATATTTCATTTGTATTTATTTTCATAAAAATTACTACATCTCCTACCGGACATGTTTACAACTACACCCTCATATAATTTCAATTTGTAATTAGCGACACAGATCAAAATTAATATCCAATAAAGATATTTTAATTTAACCAAAAAAAGAATCTACAGATTTAGATATCTATAAATTCTTCTAGTCATTATAATTCCCTGCATACCTAAGCGGATTGCAAATCCTGGCAGATATTAAGGTGTAGTTGCAAACTACACCTAGTGGTTTTTTTTTAATCCCAATCCCACCACTCTTTCCAATCCAATTTATTAAACCAGGTTTTTTCTCCTCTTCTGTCAACGAAAAATTCTGGTTTCTTTTTATCAGTCAGTTTGAAATCACCGTGAGAGTAAACAGCATATCCATATCCACAGTCGTCCGCTTCGTCATTAGTTCGAATATAAAGTGAATCATTGGTAAACCAGAAGTTCATACTGCAATTTATAAAGTCATTTTCCTTAATCATGGTAAAGTCAGCTTTCCCAGGACTATAAATATTCATTTGCCCTACAATAGCACCACTATTGTAAGAAGGAGCTCCACCGCTCAACTCTAAGTAAAAGAGTAGCGTGGTATCAGAATTTGGATACACATAAATTACACCGCAACGCCCACTATCAGAAGTTGTACCGTAAGAATATGTGCCTGCATATTCTATTCCTTGCCCATAAGCTGTTCCTAAAATCAAAAGGTTCAATACTATAAATAGTTTTCTCATTTTTTTGGATTGGAATATATCCCTCTTCTAGATACTACTAACCACCAGTTACAAACTGGCGGTAGCGGGGGGAGGAGGGTAGTGGGGGACAATTGGCTAAATTTTCTTCGCTATATAAATTGTCTCTTCCTCTTACTTTTCCATGATTTTTTTCAATTCAGATTTTTGCAGCGCTGAAAGGTTCTCAAACCGTAATGCCCAATTACAGTAACTCTTTACTAATCCATGTATTTCCATATTACTTCCAATCGACCAAACTAAGGACTGATATACGGCATCATTCATCGCCTTTTGTCTATCTTCTTCAGCTTGCTGGGACTCCTTGAACTTATCCAACTCTCCCTGATAAACTGCAAAGTCAAGCGTCTGTATTAATTTCAAAATAGGCTGATAACTACCACTTGCCATAAAGGTAGCCCATAACATATCCAGCTGTGAAGGCTCCTTGATTTCTCCATAAATGTTGATCCACGGAGCATTCTTTACACCATCATAAACTTCTTTTTCATTGCCTTCTAACTTTTCCAGGAAATTATCTGCTCCAATATCACTATAGTGCAACAAATACACCAAATAGATTTTAGTTTTCAAATCTTGTTTTTCGTAACAATCTATGATTTGAGTATTTAGAAATTTGTTCGTTCTGGTTATTTCATAAAAAATACTAAAAATGGACCAAAATGATTTTTCATCATCAGAAAGGCTACTTTGAGCATAATACAGGTAATAAGACAAAGCTTCTTCAGGCTTTGGACTTTCATAGTACTTCTCTATCCATTTCATAAATTCATCCTCACTATTCACGATGATTTTATCATAAGAAGGTAATTCTACTAGTTCTATATCCGTTGTAATAGTTTTTGATTTTCTGGAAACCAAGTCATTTATTTCGATTTGCACTTCGTAATTCCCAAATATATCCTCATCTTCAAAACTAACCTTTAAGATGGCATCAGCCATTTGAAGATTTTCATTATTTGACAACTTCCTTTTTAATAGTGGTAAGTTCTCCTCTGAAAGAAAAGTTGACTTATCAGGCCCAATTATTTTAATCGAATATTCTACATCGGCCTCTCCAAACCTATTCAAGCTATAATCAGCGGCAATGACTGTAAGATGAAAATATTGATGTTTAAATACCTTATCACAAGTTGAAATCTTGGGTATACTCCCCCCTAAAGTATTATTCCACTTATCTTTGAATGCATTATCCACAGTATGAATCAAAAGACCGTCTATCGCAAAAGAATGGAGAGTAAAAAAGAATAAAATCAAAAATCCTATATTTCTCATAACTTTAAAATTTACCAATTCCGAATAACTAAATTTATAATTTGACTAAATTATACAATATTCAGACTTTAACCATTTAAATTAAATAATTAAAAGGCCTGATATACCACAGCGGATTGTAAATCCTGGAAGATATTGAGGTGTAGTTGCAAACTACACCTAGTGGGGGGTAATTTTATATACTTCGAGTAAAACGAAATCGAATGGTATCGAATGGTCAAACCGTGAAATAAACTAGACAAGTTAATAAACAATTCACCACCTTCATTTAGGTTGTAAACTATTTAATTTTTAATTAATTTAACAGAAAATCAAATCTAAAAATTCAAGAGTATAACAAAGAACCTCATCATATATATGAAAATCAAAATAGGAGAAGAAAAAATCAAAATATCCAAAAACCCATCAAACCGATTCTGGAATCCAATTGGATTATTTAGCAATATAAGTGAAATCGAAATAGAAGGACAATGGTATCAATGTGGATTTACATTCACCACAGTGAATAATGAATATCATGTTAAAATACGTGACATTTATTTAGTGAATGAGAAGACATCTGTAATTACAAAATTTCACACAAGGGGGGAATATAAAGATGTTAAAGTAGGTAGATTAAAATCTCATCTTGTGAGATACCTACTTAAAGAACATAAATTAAACAGATTAATATTCAATATAACCTTTGGCATAAAAAGCAGAATCAAAACAATCAAATATTTTTTAATTGCCTTCTATTGCTCTTTGTCCTATTTTATAATAAACGACATTAGTAACAACTCTCTTATGGAGTACATTAGCAATAATAACTGGATTCAAACTTTAATAATTTTTCTCACTGTATCCAGCTTTATAAATATTTTTCACCCTTTTACAATTAAAAAACAAATTGAAAAACCCGATATTAAAGAAATCTCAAAACAAACAATCCAAGAAGAGAAGGATAATGCCCGAATTGAAAAATTAGCATCCTTTTAATTAAAAGGATAGTTTTATTTTTCATTAATGCAATAAGTCAATAAAAGATCAAGATACGTGAATTAAATATTCAGTACCCCTAGGTCAAATTATAATTGAAAAGGTAATATTTTTAACGAAACCAACTTAACGAACTCTTAACCCATTTTTAAAAAATGGATTTAAATTTGATTATTTGAAACATGTATGTATTTCCAAATCCGATCTTAGGATACTCCTCTCTTCTTCGCTTAAGGTAATTAAACCATTTTCTTCAATTGCAACACAAAATGATTCGCACCACTTATTTATATCTGATTGCAGACGATTACCCGAATAATTTTCCATCCCATACCCCACCAGAGGATTTGTTGCAAACTCAACCCTCAATACTTCTCTCTTAACACTATCCAGAAGAGGTTCTTTTTCATTGTACTCTTTCAATACTTTTTGCAATATTTTAACAGCTGCATGATTTGTATTAAAAACTATATCACTAGCACGATTTTTCGACAATTGATCATTTGCTAAAGGGAGCAAACAAAATATATTATTTGAATTTAAATCAAATGGAAGAAATTTAAAATGATACATATTAATATTAGCAACACCTTTTTCAGGCTTCCTACCTTTTTCCCAATTTTCAATAATATACTTTTCATTATTTAACTCCTGAACACGTAATCCCTTTAGCACAAATCTTTCCGACAAAATGGAATATTGTAAAAATTGATTGATGGCATTCCATTCCATTGCAGACCCATCATCAAATTCAAAACCGAAATCTATAATGAATAATTTACCATCTTCCGACTTAAAGAATTCATCAACATCTGAATAAACTCGGTCTAAATAAGATCTCAAATGCCAACCATAGTCAATTAATTTTCGATCTTTAAAATACTTGATTGGTAATACTTCAATCTCATCAGGAAGGTCCTCTACCTTTATCACTTGAATACTACCACCTACATTAATAAATGGCATTGGCCATTTCTCTATTGGATAAGAATTTTTTAAATATTTTCTCGCGTTTGGAAAATATAATTGAATCCTTCCTAAGAGAAACATTCTATTGAATAAATCAGAAGCATTTAATGCTCCCGTGAAATCATCAATTATTTTATCGAATTCATCTTTTAGGACACAATCTATAATATCTGGTAAAACGCTCTCTACATCTTTAATTTCTTGTCTTGATAAAGTAGTGACAACATCCCTTTCAATAGATGGTTTAATATTTATTGTAATACGAGATGGAGGCATATAGTCGCTTTTGAAATCTATATAACTATCTTTCAAATTGGAAATCAAAATCCCATTTAGATACAATCGTTTAAAATTTGATTTTTTAGCACTTTCTGAAAAACCATCTACTCCCGCATTTGGACCATTAGGCAGCCACCTCACAGGATGAGCTTTTAGCATTGAATCCACAGAAACAAAAGCCGTCACACCATAACTTGATCCAGTTACATCCCTTCGGATTCCTATTAGACCATTTAAAGGCAAAAAATATGAGATCGCCCCTGAAAAATGAAGGCCATCTATTTTTCTCGAAATATTAGCAATCCGCTCCTCAAAAATAGATTCTGCAAATCCTAAATCTTTGGGACTAATTACCTCTTTCAATGAAAGCTTTAATCGTTCTTTCCAAATTTCCTTATTAACAAATTTTTCTTTTAGATAATTTGCAGTCTTTGAATCAATATCCGCTGGTAATATCAATGTTCCCTTCCCGTTTTCTGTAATTACTATTGGGAAAGGCACAAATCCAGCCACACTCTTCACATATTCAGAAACATTCAAATGTTCGCTTTCCTTAAATTTTCCTTTTTTCCATTTCTTCCCTAAAATATTAATTGTAATTGCAGTCCCATTTTGGGATATATCATTCGAAATTTTCTCTACACGAAATTGCTGATTATAATTTTCTATTTCGATATTAAAAGCATCTGAATCATCTACTAAAATAGAATCAGTTTGGGTTCGAATAGAAATTGTATCTGCGACTTCAAAGCAGCTGATTAAACCAACTCCAAAACGCGAAATAGGATTCATCCCCAAGGCCAAATCACGATACTCATCACTTCTATAATAACTCCTTCCTATTACAGATAAATAATTTCGAATAACATCAATACTCATTCCGACTCCAGAATCAGTAAATTTTAATTCAGCATCTCCGTTTTTATCATGAGAGACATCAATTTTGATAGCTAATTTATCAAAGTCTATAGTCATCCCCTTATTAAGATATTGTAATTCTCTAACTTTTGTTGAATCAATAGAGTTTTGAAGAAGTTCCCGTAAAAAAACGTATGGATCACCGTTGTAAATTTCACCACTTATTAAGTCAAACATTTTAGAACGATCAAACTCAAAACGAACATCAATAGGCTCAAAGCCGACCGCTTCAACCTTCCAATTCAATTTTACATGTCCAAGACTGTAATCACCCAATTCTTTTAATATTTGATAATTTTCTTCAACTTGACTTGAAATCCAACTTCTCATGTCAATTAAGGATGCATATACTTTATGACAGGTTGTATTTCCTTGAATTCGGATTATTAAACTAGGTCCATCTTCATGCTCAAAGTGAACAGGTTGTAAAGCCATATGCTTCTCCCATTCATTATTAGAAAATATATTTTTAGGTTGTAAGAATTTCCACAAAGAAAAGGGGGTTCTATTTGCTCCAACATCCATCAAGTCAATAAATCTCATATAGGTAACCAAGGCCCTTAGATTTATTAATTTATCATAAGCCACTACATCCTTTTCCAATTGAGATATTTTCGTTGTATCATACCAGTGACCAGCACTTACTTCTCCTATCAACTCTCCAAGTCTTTTATCATTTCCCTTAAAAAAATGCTCAACCTTTGCTCTACTTCTTTCTGAATGAGTTATTCTAACATATTCTCTCCATTGCTCCTTTGATACCAACAATTCATTATCAACAAATCCGTTCTCACAAACCTCTATATTTTTTGATTTTGCATACTTAGTCCAACTATAACTTTCATTGGGTAATAGTGCAAACTCCCTTAGATCCCTACCAAAAGGAGGCTTCCCTGTTGTAATTATAGTTTTCTCATCTTTACTAACTGCCATCCCCCAGTCATGCCCATAAATCGAACAAGCTAAAATACAGGCCTCTGCACAGTTTAAAAAATCAACTATTCGATCTCCTAATAATCTATCTGCAATTCTAAATAATGAGTTCATATGAATCTCATCATGTGGAGTATACTCGTCAAACAACAAGTTTATTTGAGTTAATTGAGGTATAACATGATCAGCAAAATCATTTAATTTAGCGAAATACCTATACTCCTGAGGAAAATCTTTAGGACTTGATTTTAAATAGACTTGGTTTACAAGATTGGATTTAGATATTTCTATTAGCATATTTCTCATTTAAATTTCAACCTATAATTAATTGGTAAATATTTCCATTTCTTTTTTCAAAAGAATAACTATAGGATTATTTGTTAAATATACCCTAATTCAAATTACTATTCAACACACTATATCATCATTCAATTTATATCAAAGTAGATATACAACTATTTAGTTTTGTGACCTATGAATTTCATCCCGCATACTTTTGACATCAGAATCTCCCCAATTAATAGGCTCATTTTCCTTTTCAGCCGAAGACAATTCCTTCTTCATGCATGCAATCGCCCTAGCAACAGACTCCCTTGAGCTAATTTCATCTACAAAAACTGGCATATTAATTGGAATACCATTAGGATCTTGTTCGTATTTAATAGACAATTCTTCACGTTCATCTTCAGGAATATTTCCCATATCGCATATCTCTTCAAATGAACTAGAAAATCCTACAACATTTCTAATTTCAAAACTTCGTAAGGTAGACCTTAAAACAACTTCAGATTGTGTATCCTTGAAATTAAATAGGGGTTTCGCTTTTTTTGGAAAATTGATTTTAAATTGATTTGCGAAATGAACGAAATCTTCATCTTTCCACAATTCAGATATATTTAAAACAATGTCTTCTGGTCTTGGGATACATTCAAACATCATTGAAAAAGAAGCCCCTTGTCTCACGTAACCTTTAAAACCTTTTGCATAGTTCATATCCGTAGTCCAACTGGAAATCCCCTCAAATAGATCATCCTCCAAGAATAATCGCTTTAATTCATTGGCGTAAATAAATCGTTTCCTATAACAAGGTGAATTTATTTTTTTAAATTTTTCAGGAACATCCTTGCATTGTTTAACCAATTCATCAGCCAAATCATATCGTCTTTCTTGAATTTCAGCCCAACCATTTTGCCAATTTGATAAAGCAGTCAAAAGTTCATTTGTAAATACGACTGATTTTATTTCTTTTTCCATTTTCATTTTCATTTTCATTTTATAAAAGTTAATTAGCACCCCACAATCAGGAGTTGTAACCTACCTAATTACTACCTACATATTCAGTAATATGGCTTAGTTTTAATTAATTGCTTCAATTAGTTCAAAAGGCCTGATATACCTATGCGGATTACAGATACTGGTAGATACAAAGGTCTAGTTGCAAACTACACCTAGTGGGGGTAAACCTCACCAGAATCAAACTTCATTCTCATTATCAATAAACCTATATAAATTTTCACAAAGCCCAATTGACTCGATAGTTAAATCCTCAATACTTCTCATTGAACTGATAGCTCTTTTAGCAAACAATAGTTTTGACTTGACTGTTCCCGATTTTTCACTAAATGTCACTTTCAGATTTTCAACATTATTATCTATAAATTTTCCAATTGGAACATTTTTGTAATTATCCCATTTCCAACTGTTAAATATCAAATTTCCCTCATTTTTAAATTGCTTTATTGTATCCTTTAGAATTTCAGGACTCAATAAATTCTCTATCTCTCTAGACTCTAAGCAATAATACCTATCACCAAGCCTATCTTTCAATTTATCATGTCTTTCCGTCTTTTTATTTCTTCTTGGATTCGGAGTCCCATCCTTTTTTAAACCAGCACCATCCTTATCTGAAATTAAAAATATTTTTCCACATAATCTATCTACGTTAATATTAGGGTATTCAGGATCAGAATCCTCAAGAAATGACCAATGGGTAATATTCCCCCCCCCATACTCTACGAAGGAATAGTGAATATCCTCTTTAATATTTGTAATGTTTTTAAACTTGAAGTAAAGTTCTAAATATTTTCGAAGGTATATTCTGTCAGTAATTCCTTCTACCCAAATTGTACAATTTGATAAAAAAACAGAAGAATTTTTCACCCCCAAAATATTCAATGCATCTGAACTTGAATGCTCCAAATTACTTATTTCAAATACTTTAGATTTATTCCTTTTTTGCACTGAATACACCGAAATATTTCCAAAATCGGCAGTCATATCCAGAAAATGATTAGAATGAGTTGAAATGAAAAATTGGTGATTAGGAAAAGAATGTTTGGAGGTAAGCGTATCTAATAAAATTCTTTGCATCCCCGGATGAAGATATAATTCAGGCTCTTCAATGAATACTTTTAATTTCTTATCCTTTCTAAAAAACAAAGGGTAAGTCAAAATAATTATCATTTGCAACCCATCTCCTAAACGATACACGGGACGATCCTGTTCTTCACCTATTTTAATATAGACAACATCATCATCAATGTTTGGAATTAAGTGTATGGGCTCACTTTTAAAAAATTCTACACTTAAAAACTCTTCATATATTCTAACTCTTTCCCTTTCTTCATGACGTCCCAATAACAATCTTTTTAATTCATCATAAAAAGTTAAACCAGTATAAATATTTTCACTTAACCGATCCTTGTCCTTTGCAAAATAATCCTGTAATGTTCTTGCTTTGAAAAGATCCTCATTCTGATTTTTAGGCATTGGTCTCAATCCTCTTAAGGTTGGGAAATATAAAACTTGAAAATCCTCATATTCATATCCTTTATCCAAAATATTTTCAAATTTTGGTAAAAACTCTTTTGCCCTATTAAATTTTTTAATTAGAGATTGTCTTGCTACTTGAGGATTACTATTTCTAGGAACTTTTACACTTAAATGATGTGCATTTGCCTTCAATATTAGACTCAATTGATCATATACATACTTTTGGCTATTAAAGTCAGTTGTTATGAAATTAAAAGGCCTCTTAAAATCTATAACTTTCCTATATAATCCTTTTGTTATAGGATCACTATTTGGTTCAATCAACTCTTCAACGCCCTCCAACGCCTTAGTTTTCAACTCATCCAGTAGTTTTAGATCAAAATCATCAGGCATAAATTTCAAAATACCTTCTTGAAATATACTCCTTAACAATCGAGATTTACCAGAATTATTTTGACCTATGAACAAATTTACTTTACTCAGCTTTGATAGTTCCGTTTGTTTGTAATCTTTAAAAATATTTCCTGAAAAATCAATGGAATTAATCATTTTATTTTTTTTTTAATAACCAAATTTATGCTGCAATACAATACTCTCCCCCAGAGTTACTCAATGAATACTCAAAAGCATACCTTTTAAGGGAATACAATATAACCCAAGTTAAATTGGGTATCAATACCTGAATTCAGTGATATTTCAACTGACTCAACTGCACCAAAAATTTGATAATGAGTAGTTATTTTATCTGTATTCATGCCTCCTTTTAACTTAAAACACAAAAGCAAGAGTTGTAATTTTTAAATTTCTCTATTCTTTAAACCTCTTAGGATTGAAATAACAAATCCTGAAAACACAATTATTAAAGGAATCAATATAACAAGTACTTCTAATGTACCTCCACCATTAACCCTTGAAACACCTAAAATTTCACGAAACCCTATTATAGATAATAATGTCCCAAAAACAGAAATAAACCCTTCCATTGGATTTAACCCATTAGTTGATTTGAAGAGTTCAATCCCTAAAAAACATGTTATAAACAACACAAAAAAGGAACAAAAAACAACAATAATTTGCTCGGTTCCAGTCCTTACCAACCGAACGAAACCTCTACCCTCCGGACTCACATCAAGGGTTCGACCTGGAATTCTATCCTGAATAATTGTATTAAAGGAGGTATAATTTCCATTTACTTTAAGATAAATTCTTGGATCAACAATAATTGCATCAAAAGGAAATCCATTCACAGAAGGTGCAACAGGAATATTGAATTTCTCAGACTCAAACCCCGGGTAAATATGCCCAAAAGATTCTCTATTCGCACTATCTAGAAAGTTGTCTAAAAAGATCAACCCTGTTGGCGAATAACCATACCCATCCGAAAAACCGACCGTAAAATCAACCAGATCACTTTCTTGTTCTTTTAACATTGAGCTTAAATCATAATTAACAGCAAGTGACGCCTCAACTGTAGATTCTTCAAGTTTTAATTTATGAAGAATTAAAGTAACATTTGGCTTTCCTTCTGCAGCCCAATTAGCATTAGGGATAGTTTGAATTAATCTTCCGTAAAGGTCACCATTCACAGTGAAAACATACGCAATAAATAATACTGCCAAAGAAATCAATATATAGATTAATAATTTCAAATACTTCATAATTAATTTTACTTTACTTCAATAAATAAGGAGGGTAAATATAACTAAAGATGAAATAGAGGAGCAAAATAATATTAATACTAGATCAAAAAGTTAATCCCATTCAAATGGCTCATTTATAGTATGCGGTGCCTGCTTCACTTTAGGTAGTATAAAAGGCATCATCTTTATCACCAACTCTATCCTATCTTTAGGCTCTAACTCTTCAAGTAATTGTTCGATATTCTCCAACTCCTGAAACAACACTCGCTTCATCACCGTCCTCAACTCCTTGGTTACTTTGTTCGGCGTTCCTTTCGTTCGACCGCCGTACTTCTTTCCTGTAGTATTTGCCATTCTATTTAATACTAGTATAGTTTAATTCCCATAAGGTAATATAGAATGCTCGCTTTGCCCTGTATTCATAGGACTAAACCGCGTATTCTCCATAATCCCCTCTTCATGGAACAATCTTTTGAGATTGTACATTTTCTCTAGGCTGAGGTAAAAAGAGTTCGAGAATTGACCCGTTGGGGGTACTGCAAAAAAGACCTTCTCATATGAGAGGGTCTTTTTTTTGTGCTTTATTGTTTCACTTGGGTTTAATCTTAGTACTTCAACTACAATGCCTCAGCATCCTCTGTGAGTGACACTGAGAGGAGGTAACCCTTTATTTTCCAATGGTTTTATTTATATAGCTTCTTTACAACACTACCAATACTTAAACCTTGTACAATAATTGAAAATAATACTATAATATAGGTTATTTGAAGTACTAAATCTCCTGAAAGCTCTTTGCTTAAGCTTAATGCTAATGCAATAGAAATACCACCACGTAATCCTCCCCAAGTTAAAATTGTAATCGTTTTTATTGGCTTCTCTTCATCGTGTTTTAATAATGAATACGGTAAAAATATAGAGATAAATCTTGCTAGAAGCACAATTAAAATCGAGAGAATACCTAACAACATATAACTTGTATTAAATTCTAATAAATGAATGGCAAGCCCTATAAGTACAAATAATATCCCATTAAAAACATTATCTAAAATCTCCCAGAAAGAATTGATGGCTTTTTGCACAGGATTTTCATCTTCATTTACGTATACTTTGTTTCCTATAAATAACCCTGCAACTACCATCGCTAAAGGCGCTGACATATGTAATATAAATGCACCTGCTGTTCCTCCCATTACTACAGCAAGACTTATCATTACTGCTAATTGTGGATTTTGACTTAATGACTGAATACATTTTAGTCCTAGAAAACCAATCACAAATCCATATAGTAATCCACCTACAACTTCTTCCAGAAATAGCGTTCCTATTTCTGTTCCTATCACAGTCGCGCTATGCTCTCCTACTGTGGTAGCAATGAACAAAATACCAGAAAAAACAACGACGCCAATACCATCATTAAACAAAGATTCTCCTTCTATCTTTATACCCAAACTATTCGCAATATTCGCCTTTTTCAAAATTGCCATAACTGCGATAGGGTCAGTTGGTGATATTAAAGCACCAAATAAAAGAGCATGCATAAAAGGTATTTTTAAACCAATTAGTTGTGCGGCAAAAAAGACCATACCACCAATTAAAAATGTAGATATGAGGACACTTAATGTTGCAAATAATAAAATGGATTTTTTTTCTTTGGCAAGCGCAGCAAGATTAACGTGTAATGCCCCTGCAAAAAGTAAGAAACTTAAAATACCATCAAATAAGAGTGTTTTAAAATTAGCATTAATAATAATATCACAGAAGAATGTATAAAATCCCGGGAATAGAGCTTTACTCAATATAACGGTAATGATTAAGATTATACTTAAAATCAATAAACCAATGGTAGTTGGTAGTTTTAGCCACTTATAATTGATATAACTAAAAAGGGTGGCAATTGTAAATATGATACTAAAAGATTCGAACATTTATTCTGATTTTGTACTAATATTCTTCCCTACAAAAACACCAATAATAATTGCTAAATAAAATTGACCAATTATATTTGAAACATTGTAACAGCTCCATATCCCATCGTTGTGATACTTATAAAACTAAAATAATGAAAATATACCCTGAAGTATATTTAGGTAATTTAATCTTAGTACTTCAACTACATTACCTTAGCGTCCTCTTCGCTTTTTTTAAATTCCCATTTAAATTTATTCACTATCTCAATATAACCAAATAAAAAGAATCTATAGATTTAGATATCTATAGATTCTTCTGTTTTTAAATTCCCTGCATACCTAAACGGATTACAAATCCTAGTAGATATTAAGGAGTAGTTTGCAAACTACATCTAGTGGGGAGTGGTAATAGGACGGATGTCTCTATTTTTTATCTATTCGACCTGTTCCAAAAGGGTTCCTTGAATTTTTAGAATAATCGCGATAGAATCCAAATCTTATATTCTCCTTTTGTTCATTCAACAATCCTATAGCAAAGCTTCCGCTATATCCATCATTACAGTTCACCTCACAGTCAATATTCAATAAATGATTGTTCCCATCAAATTCCATTTTCTTGTAATTAACTGTTATACCCTTAATTTTCAGTTCATTTTTGATATAAACCAAACTATCAAGCGTCAAGGCATTCGTAAATGCAGCCTCTATTCTTTTAATGGATTGATCTTTATTGAATTGAATTATAAGACTTTTTAGGTTTTTGGTTTGCTCAGGTTGTGCATTTACTTCCAACGTAAAGACAAATAGGCATACAATCATTAAAAGCGAAGTAGATAAAATTGAAATTTTACGTAAGATTATAATCAACCTAATGACTTTCCAAAAAACAGCCTTGTATTATACACGACATTCTCGCGACACTTTCACGACATTCAACTCCATGCATCACTTATGCAACACCTTAGCCTATTACCGACCAAACACCCCACCCAACTTTCTTTCAACTCCATCTTGACCTTTAACAACCGTTGTAATGCTGACAACCTCAGCACTTTTATCATTTCTCAGATAATTTTTAGCTTCTTCAGATAGGCTATTACCTTCTCCGTTAAAACTTTTTTCACCTATATAGAGATTCCAACTTAGTACCTCAAAATTGAATTTCTGAAGCATTCCAGAAGGGTATTTTACATCAATACGATTAGCATGTCTTGAGGCTTTAGAGCCATTTATCGTACCACCAAAAAATAGAGAAGGATTAGGCAAGCGTTGATTGGTTAATCTATAGTGCCTATATACCGTTGAAGGTACCGTATCACTTACGACCGTAAGTATGGTTTGCCTCACTTTACCTGGCCTAACAATATAGACATTCGGGAAATCGCCTTCGTAAATGGTATCACAAGTTGTGCAAATGACCTTATAATCTAGATCAATGGGACTAACGCTTACTGTAATATAATTATCCACATCGCGATAAATTTCGTGTCGATCGAGAAAGGAGAATGATATGAGGGTATCTATATCAATAGTGGTTGTTGCACTAGATTCAATCTTTGAGGCAGCCTTCTTTGTTGAACAAGAAAATGCGGTTCCAATAACAATAAGAAGTAAAACTATTTTTTTCATCAGCTTAATTTTAAAACATTCACCTTCAGTGCAAATCCTGAGATACACTGAATCATTTTTTTAACGAGCAACAATATACATCAAGTAAGTTTTGTTGTCAATCCCTGAATTCAGTTATTTTCCTGCTGGATTGTGTACTATGAAAAAAGCCTTCTCAAATTGAGAAGGCTTCCTATCAATAATAATATTATTATAAATCACCACTTTCTAATGAGAGAAAACAGAGAAATTTCCAGCTGTAAATCACTGCTTGATTACTTTGACTATTTTCCTTTCAAGACCATTTGTCAATGCTATAAAATATATTCCTGAAGCCCCTTTTATATCTATTGAAATCATATCCGTAGTATTGAATTTCTCGGCAGAGCATATTCTTCCTGCTATATCTCTAACAACTACTTCCAGGACATCCTGATTTTCCGCTACTTTGATATTGATGGCACTATTGGTTGGATTAGGGTAAATGGTAAAGATTGAATTTTCCATATCGTTTATGGCTAATGGAAAATCTGAAATATGAATACGACTTTGAATTCCACTCGAACCTGCACCCCCAGCAACATATATTTTGCCATTAGCCGCAATAGCTGTATGGCCATATTGAGAATAGTTTAAATAATTGTTTGTCCAAGTATCTGTACTCGTATTGTACAATTCTGCCGCCTTAGTATAACTATTGTAGCTATCATTAGAAACATCAAGGTTTCCTCCTCCAGTAAATGCGACGGTATTACCTATGACGACACAAGCAATACCTGCTCTTGCTTTTGATAAAGTGTCCGTAGTCCAATTAGCGCCATCATAAATCTCTACTAAATCGGTTGAAGTATTCCCCATCATACCTCCTCCTGCCAAATAAAACTTACCATCTAGGTAGGCTCCACCAACAAATGTTTTAGCTTGTGAGAGTGAATCTATACTCCAGGAATCTGTTGCATAATTATAGATATCCACCCGATTAGTTATTTCATTTACCCCGGACATTCCACCCGCAAAAAGGGCGATATTTCCATCGGTAGCTACTCCTATTTCAGATCTTCCAACAGTAAGGGTATCTGTAGACCAAACACCGGTAAGCTCGTCATAGATTTGAACTTTATTGGTTCTAAAATATTGATTAGCACCATAAGCGGTACCTCCTGCAATCATTATTTTACTTCCCACATGCACTGCTTGTGCTATTGCTATACGCTCGGGTAAAGTATGGGTAGTCCAAATACCGTTTTTGTAAATGTCAACAATATTACTTCTGAATGGATGTGAATTTGTAATTCCACCAGCAATATAAATTGCACTATCCCCCTTTACTGCAGCTGAATAAGACCTTGCTTCCGACAAATTCATAGGTGTTTCCCAAGATTGGGTTGCTGTATTGTATATGTCTATAGTCGAGCTGCGGTCATTATTTCCCAATTGCCCGCCAATAAACAATAAGGAATCACCTACTTGAACAGAAGATAGGGCATACCGTGCTGAAGATAGATTTTCTACGGTCCATTGTGCACTTAAAGTTAGAACAGAGAATAAGCTTAATGTTAATAGATAGATTTTTTTCATAACATATTTTTTAGTTAATGTTAATCACTAGTGTATTGTAATCTCATTTAATACCAACCTATGTTTATCCACAAACCACATGTATAAAATCTACTATTAAATCCATTAATGAATAAAGAGCAAGTTGATATTGTAGGGACCTTTAAGAGTTATTAAAGTTAGCTCATTTTATATCGCGAATCAATACCTGAATTCAGGTATATTAAAAACTAACCAACTGACCACTAGGTCACTACAGCCCTAATGCCATCGTTAAAAATGCAAGATTCTTGATCCATTCAGCATCCATCTCAAACTTGTGAAAAATGATTTTTCACCTTCATCTTAGGTATACCTGCGAGTCCTCTTTGAGTGACTCGCAGGGGAATAATAATGATTTTTTAGCTTTTTTACAGTTGCAAACTACAGCCAGTAGGGTATTACAACAAAAGCCTCCCCAAATTTGGGGAGGCTTTTGTTATTTCCATATAGTATACCTCAGAGTTCTCTTAAAGCAACGAGGAGATGAGGAAAGATATACTAATCCCCCTTCACAAATTTCTTAGAATGCGTCAGCTTCTCATTTCCTTTGAACCCATTAAGAATATACAGCCCAGATGGAAGATTCTCTATGGAAATAGTACTGTTAGAGTTTTCAGAATCACTCAAATCCTGTACAAGCACTACCTGCCCCAAAATGTTTGAAATGCTCACTTTACTGAGTTCGCATTCTTCACAGTGCGCTGTTATAAAATCATGAGCGGGATTCGGATAAAGTTTCAATGCTAGTGGATCACCTACTGTGATTACAGAATCAAAAGGCACAACATAGGAAACCCAGGGACGTGCCTGCTTTATGATCAGCTGATTTTCACTCGTGATCTTATATTCAATATCCATGGAGAAAGTTTCATTGTCTACCGCATCATACAGTGTTTCAAATTCTTGATGAATAACGGATAAATAATCCCTCATTTGTGCCAAATGTTGCTCCGACAAAATAGTAGAATCACTAGTTACCAGATTGGAATGCTGAATAACGATATATCCCGCTCCGATTCCCAACTCCCTATCCAACAAGATTTCTTCTGGCCTTGAATTGGTCTCTGGATTGGTAATCAATTCTTCACCTACCTGCGTATTCAGATAGAACGTACTATCCGTACCATATAAGGGATCTACACTCACTCCCACCCCATTGGCCTTTTCATTGTTATAATTCGGATGACACAACACTCCCATGGATGCCACAAAGTGATCTATTCTATAAAATTCTCGTTCTTCATAGGCTCTAAGATTCCATAAACTGGCAAATACCTGCTTTATGGATTTTGAAATATGTCCTTCATCCGGATGCTGGGTCTTGGAGTCGTATAAACCTGCACCGTTGAAGCCTGCCAAATCCTCATTATTGGAACTGGACCTACAACGAACAGAGGTGCCAGCAGGGAAGGATGCATGCATATCTGCTAACTCATTCAACATCCAATTTGGCATGTCTGCAGCCTTTATTTTTTTTCTAAATTTCTTTAGTTCTTCATTTCTAATAACCCGTTCCGATACAAAATCCGGATCTTTTATCATGTCTTTAGCCTCATCCATGAAGTCATTGTATGCCATGAATTCCTGATAAAAATAAAAGGGAACACCAAAGCCATCAGGGATGGTTCCATCGGGAAAATCGAAGTTTTGCATGGTGGCGATATTCGCACATTTTGCTCCAAATCCATCAGACATGGTAAAAGTAATATCATCCAAGGGTAAAATATCCTTATAGTTCAGATTCAAAGGTGGAATTTGAACATTTTCAGGTCGGAGATCCTCATACCAATCATTGACTTCCTCTAGGGTCGCTTCTCGAATAAAATAGGCATCACTTTCAACTTTGTAATAGATATAATGATCTAATAAATCGGCTATGGAATCAATGGCCAACGGATCTCGAATAAAGGCATTCGGCAGACCATCCTGAATGGCTCTTAAATTGACATGCGACAAAGGTGTTTGAATCACAGAGGTCATGATACCCCCTACCCTAGGCAACGAGTTGGGCAAGGTTTCATAGAGTACAATATCTTTTTGACCCGGCAATTCTTCCAAGGCCATCTTTCGGAAAAAGCCAAAGCCTTCCGCTCTATTTAAGGGCCAATAATCTACATCCTCATATACATCGGTTTCCAATAAAATTGGCACTCTGGAATCCTCAAAAAAGTCCTTATCCTCTTCGTATTGATCTTTATTAAGGTCTGTAATGAAGTAGGACAGGTTGTTCTCTAAAAAGGGCATATTGGAAGACAGCAATTCAAAGGTTGTTTGAACGATATCAAAGTCCTGTGGATGTCCATTACTATAATTAAAGGCAAATACACCATCTGTCCCATTGTTGGAAGCAATGGTTGGATGATACATAATTTGTCCTTTTTTGACATGATCTCCCAAATAGTCAATACCGACTTCATTGGCAAAATCTTCATGCAGGTCATGATTATTACTATTGATGAAGAATATTTTTGGCTTGGTAAAGAAATCTACAATGATATACTTCGCAAACTCCTTTCCATTTAGAAATTCAGACCACTGCACCACATCTTTTTTAACGGATAGTTCTTCGAAAGTGGAAAAGCTATCGATCATAACCAGGCCATTTTCTACCTCTATAGAGAAAGCTGCGTTTAACGGACTTTGATCTGGCATATTCTGATATTCACTTATATCATCTATACTATCCCCATCCGTATCTACCGGAGTGGCAATTGAATATTCCAATACCTGATAATGCGCCAATGGATAACTTGCTACTGATTCTGTTATGACCGTAGTACCAGCCTCTCCTAGAGTCATAGAAGTAGGTAGCTGAAATACGCTATCTATATTATGCCTAATATTTAAAATATAATAATGCTGATCAGTAGAATTTACCTCTAACTGAACCTGACCATTTGAATTGGTAGAATAGTTCAGAATGGGTACTTCTTGACCATATACCATTGGAGCATTCAACAGCATACTGAAAAACAGAAAGAGAAATCTTAGAAAGGTTGTATTGGTCATGGGAATAAATTGTATCAAAAAAACACGCTGAATCTTCAATGCATAACGCTCAATTGGATGCATTTATTTTGGATCCAAAATACGCATTATTAGGCTAAAGAAGAAAGATTAAAGTCGAAAGAGAAAATCGTTTAACGCCTGTAATCGCATCGTACATGATTTCGAGACTCCTTAACTCTAAAAATTTCTATTTTTAGACAATCGAAAGAATCTTCTTTAAATCCGTAAACCAGGGTTTTTCTATTCTTAAAAATATCCTCAGTCCATTGATAAATTTCAATTTCAAAAGATGAATAGGGGCAATAAATAAAGGTTTATTTTTCTTTTATTTAAGAAAGGACCGAAACAGGTCCGACTTCAGTTAGGTAACCTCAATAGTGAAGGCACATTTCATAGATTACTGATTACTAATACATCACCAATAAAAATACACAACTTATTATCAATTTGTTCAAAATGTAAAAACTTACAACTCTGTGGGGTTTAATCATATTTTAATGAAATTTTTTGTTATACATTGACAACATAAATCAATTGAAAAATAGAATAATTAAGTACTTAATTCTAATCTAATCATTATATAAAATTATAGTTCTTAGTCTCTATTTTTCTTATTATTTCATTTTTTAATAAAAATTTTATGAACAAAAAATTTAATCATTTATTGATTGCTACCGCCATTATAGGGAGTAGTCTAGCCGCTCAATCAATTCAATCTGCAACTAATCCGCAAAACTTTGTTGGAAACGGTCAAAATCGAACCGGAACATCAGTCATTGATGTGCAAGGAGGCCATATAGCCGCTCATGTTTACGAGAGCGGTTTAAACTCTGAATTTGTATGGGAAAACACGGCTATTGGGACAGGACCTTCTGCCCCAATTATCATTCAAGGAGCTATTGATCCAGACATCCAATTCACCAATGATCCAGACGAACTTTTCATCAGTTATTTCAACGGAGATGGATTATGGCTAGAGAAACGAATCTGGAATGGTACATCATTCATCCAAACAAATTTAACAATGGTTGTGGCCGTAAATCCTATTGCGTACTGGCAAAATTTGGATTTTGAGGATGGTAGAGGGATAATAACCTGGTACGATGATAATGTAGGAGGAAACCAACATATCAACTTAAGAGCTTTTGACCAAGGCTTAAATTTTGGATCTACTGCTAATGTTGGTGTTCCAGGTAGAGCTCCAGATGTTGCAGTCTGTACAAGTATAGATAAATATTATTTAACCTTTCATGATGGCGCTGCGTTTGTGTATTCAGGAGTTTGGTCTGATCTTTATAATACGGCAACAGCACCATCTTTGACGTATAGTGGAATTCCTGGCGCTGGGATCCCGAGGATTGCAAGCCCTCACAATTTAACACAAGGAATAAATCCAGATTCGTATACGGTAGTCGCAAATTATGGTGGGAGTGGTATCATGGGTATCTTTTATTCTCCTTCAACAGGGGTTGTTGAACAACCTATTTACCTTGCTACAAATGGGGAAGATCATTGGGAACCAGCAGTGACCTATAATGCAGATAGAGTGAAATGTGTCTGGTCTGCACAACACGCAATGCAAAGTGTTGGAAAAGATATCTTATGTGCAGAAATGGACCTTACCAACTATTTTAATATGCATCCGTACTTTTTTGAGGTTAGTATCAATGGAGGAATACCTGAAGGTTATTTCCTTACCTCTCCTTCAGTAGCAGAAACAAGAACCAATCCATCGGTTGCCAATTCTGATTATAACTCTTTTTTATACACATCAGACCTTTCAAATGTGTATAATAAATTACTAAACAATACAGCCGATCCTAAAAGAATGGGAATAGGTGGCGAGGAATCGGATGAATGGTCTTGGACTCAATCGAAAAATGAAATTGCAATTGAGGGAAATGACTTGTCTCAATTCAGGTATAATCTTGTAGATGTTCAAGGGAAAGTGCATGACATATCTTCTCGTATTCAAAAATCTGAAGACCTTTTACTATTTAATACAAACGGTCTAACTTCGGGAATATATTTCTTACAAGGAAAATCCGATTCAGCATTTAAAAATATCCAGTTTATGATCAAATAGAATAAATTAGACTAACTAAAAGGTCGTACTCTCCAAAAACGTGGAGAGTACGACCTTTTTTTCTTTGAAAGACTAAATTATTGACAAAAATACACCTTAACAACCTTCCCCATTAAATCCAGTAAGGTTGACAAAGGCATTATCATAAAACACATATAAGCCCATCGAAGTACCCAACCAAAGCCTTCCTTCTTTGTCCTCCATCAAACTATGTATACGTGTTGTCATCAGTCCATCCTTATCATCGAACTGTGTAAAGCCCTTTCCATCATAGCGAAACACCCCTTGTCTCTTGGAAGTAAACCATATATTTCCTGTTTTATCTTCTTCCATCGCCCATACCATATCTACTCCGGAAGCTTCACCACCCAACAACCTGTTAAAGGATTTACCATCATACTGGATCAAACCTCCTTTTAAGGTTCCAAACCACATATTTCCTTTTGAATCTTCTAGCATACTCAACACCGTTCTCGCATTAAAGCCTTCTGTTTCCGCTATAGAGCTGAACCTTTTCCCATCATATTTGAAAATACCGTAGGAATCTGTACCTATCCATAGATCACCTTGCTTATCCTCCGCAATACACCAGATCATTTTGTTTTCGTATCCTGTTGCAGGGATATGTGCTGTATGGAATGGCAGCTCTACAGGTTGAAATATTTTTCCATCAAATCGGCACAGACCATCATATGTTCCTGCCCAAATTGTTCCTTTACTGTCCTGAAAGACCGTCCAAACACTATTACTATTCAATCCATTATCTATAGTATAATTTACAAAGGACGTTCCATCATATTTTGACAACCCCTCATTGGTTGCTATCCAAATATTGCCTAATTTATCCTCGATGATTCCGGTAATATTCAGCCCCGCCAAACCTTCATCTTTAGTGATATATTTAAGCTTATCCCCATTGTATTGCATCAAAGCATAATCACTGGCGTTTGCCCACGGATCGCCTTTACTCACATTGTATTTTATCAAACCATAATCAACGGTTCCAAACCATAGATTGCCTTTGCTATCTTTAAATATATGTCGGATGTCTCTACGGATTTTCAAGTTGGAGGTGATCCCCAATTTTGACAAGATATTTTCTTTGGCCAAAGCAACGCTATCAACACTTGTTCTTTGTTCTAAATTTGGACTGGTATCAATTGTAGTTGTATCGCATCCAACAGGTCCTATGGGATTGAAATTTTCTATACCTCCACTAGCCAATATAAAACCAAGAAAAGATAACATAAGAAGTCCCGAAATAATTTTGAATAACTTTTTCATGAGCTGTAATTTTTATTTTCCAACAAGGTATACTGAACTGGATAAGACAAGCTTAAAGAAGTGTAAATTAGTGTAAACTGGAGGTAAAAGCCCCGTAAAACGTTTCAAATACAGGTATAATTGAATAGATTAGCACTATGACAAAATCCTCATTTAAGATTCTTTTTTTCGTTTTAGCCAGTCTATTCTCTTTGACTACGCCTTGCCATGGGGAAGGAAATATTCAAGATCAACATATCAAGGTCTCGATGAGAATGATTGGACACCAAACACTCTTGAATGTTGGCGATAGCACATCTCGTGTTTTACCCATTGAAAAAGTAGCTGGCCGATACAAAATTCCATTTGAAGCTGAGTTCGAATTGACTCCAGATGATTTATTTGTCATCATCCAACCTATTCTGGAGAAGCATAAGATTGCCGGGCAATATATTGTAGAATTAGAAAAATGCGAAAGCAAGGAAGTTGTCTACAGTTATGAATATGGTATTTTCCCGGAACAAGGATTGCCCTGTAGAGGACGAAGATTACCCAAAGATTGTTATACACTATTCATCACGATCATCCAACCTGGTCTTCTTGCAAATACTCTAACACTTTCAAATAATAATTCGGTGGCAATTGCCCTAGAAGAGCAAGGTTCATATATTACTAAATATGCTCCTTATTTGGCTTTCCTTTTAACCTTAGTCCTTGCATTCTATTTATTGAAAAAAAGACGAAACACTATTCCGAACAACAATATACTTACCATAGGTGCCTATCGATTCGATAAAAGAAATATGATTCTCTCTTATAATAAGGAGCGCATTGAGCTTTCCAGCAAAGAATCTGAACTTCTTTTACTCTTACACGACTTCACCAATGAAACCATCAAACGAGAAGTCATTCTGAATAAGGTTTGGGGAGATGAGGGTGACTATATTGGAAGAACTTTGGATGTCTATATTTCTAAGCTAAGAAAGCGATTAGAAGGGGATGCAAATATTAAGATTATCAATATCCGCGGGGTAGGTTATAAGTTGATACTTAATGATTGAACGATAAATAGAAGCTAAATTTTCTTTGCACTGATAACTACAAAGCTCCCCTTTCCATATCCCTCCGTCGGGATTTCAACTGTTAATGGATCGAGTATGGTTAATGTTTGACAAAATTTAAAACCACCAAAGCCTGTCTTTTTTAGCATAGTAATGGTCTCTTCTGTAGTATAAAATTGGGCATACCAATAGATATTATCAGGTGCTTTTTTTGTTTCATATCTTTGGGCCACAGCTCCATCTTTATCCAATAATCCGATAATGAGCTTCCCTCCAGGCTTCAACACCCTAGCAATCTCTCGGTAAGCCATTTCAATATCATCTACAAAACAATCTACAGCAACCATCAGAACAAAGTCAAACTGCTTATCTTCAAAAGGAAGGTTTTCGGCAACACCAGCTATTACATCTACCCCTCTTGACTTGGCAATTTCAGCCATTCTAGGAGCAGGTTCAACAGCTTTTTGAATTCCAAATTTAGCTGCAAATCGCCCTGTTCCAACACCCACTTCCAATCCATATTTACCCTCTGGAATAAATTGCTTTATGGCTAGTAATTCACTTTTATAGGCATTTTCATGTTCCTCAAACCATTGATCATAGGCTATAGCAGATTCATCAAAGGGATTGTGATCCTTATTCATATATTCAAATTAATGGTTATGATTTTTCATTTTTTCTTTCATCCAATCATGCATCGGACACATCATTTTGTTACCATCTTTACCATTCATCATGTTCCTTTTCATGTGTTCATTTCCCATCATTTTTTGCCTCATCATTTTACACATACCTGAATCCTTCTCCATCATCTCCATCATATGCTCCATCATCATCCCAGCCATAGCAGTGTCCTTCTCCATCATTTCAGACATCATTTGCTTATCGCGCATCATTTGATGTCTCATCTCAGAATTTTGAGTAACCATTTCTTTAGCATGTGCATTGCTCATCATATGAATCATCATTTCATTCATCATGGCATGATCATTACAAATCGCTTTCATGATTTCAGACCTCTGCAAAGAATCTTGCAACACCCCATCAACTGTTTGCTCTTGAGCACGACTTTGCCAACTCGTAACAGTCGATATTGCTACAATTAACAATAGACGAATAATTCCATTTACTTTCATACTGATTTTCTTTTGCTATTATTATTCCATTCAAAAATAATCACATCTAATTTACTGATTATCAAGGATTAATCAAAAGAAGGGAACAGACATTTGCTTAATGCCTATTATCGCAGCGTAGAAAAATAAAAGATGCTGTTTTATCCAGGAACTGTATTTTTGGGCAACCGAAAGAATTTTCCTTAAACCCGAATAGCATAACAGGCATATCTTTGAAAATAGCTCCCGCCCATTGAAAGAATCCATGTCCATAGTCCACATCAATAATATTCAATGGCTTCAGACCAGAACCTTCACTATATCCATAAAATTCTTCTAAAAGAATAGCCTCATTACTCGATTCAACAACTATGAGATGTCTTCCAATTTGCCGCCCATCTCTACTCAAATTTCGAAGATAATAGTCGAATTTCTCTGTCATGAAAAGGTATGTTTGAACCACCTTACTATTCGTAAATATATTGTTATGTTCACTTAAAGGAAAACAATCCTGTTCTATCTCCTCCCACTTCATAGGAAGAATCCTATCCCGTACAAACGGATTATCCTTTCCTATGCATACAAAGTTATCTAAATACCAATAGTCCTTTCCCAACCGTTTTTCTCCAAACTCAAATCCAACCATATAGTCATATTGACTTACAATATAATTCACTCCATATGGAGTCATATTGGCGACGAGCGGTAAATCATGAACCGGGTATTTTGCAATTGAATCCAAGGATAGAAAATAGATAAAAATAGTATCCGTTTCATTCCAATTCATTCTTGAAAGAAAGCGACTCCTATATGCTGCATCCAACTGATGATTTTCAGCATTAGCCTGTTCTCCTAAATACGTATCAGCTATAATTAAAGAATCCGCATGCATACTTAATGGATAACTGTCTGAAAGCGATATGAAACCATTTATCTCATCCTCACTTTTTTGAAAGGATGTTAAGTTGTACACAGCCAAATCCTGTCCCAGAAGTAAGAAGGGAAAGAAAAACAATAGAATATTTATGGTTGTTGTTTGCATGTTTTAAAGGGAAAAAATCTTCAACCTATTCAAAAAAATTTGACTTGAGAATGCTGACTAGTAGTGTGCATAAAACTTTCATTATTTTCTAATTTACAAAGGCATTAATAGTCGACGAAAAGGATTATTAAAAACATCAATTTAGTACTTTATCTCCAAATCTAATTGTCTACCTGCCTCTTTTGCTTTGTTATCCATACTGGTTCCAATAGCCATTCCCAGTACCACACCAATAGGAATCCCTAAGGCTAATAATGCCATATTATCCATGCTGGCACCGAAGACAACACCAAAAGAAATCCCCATTCCAACACCAATAGGCATCCAGGTATTTCGATAGTAGTTCTTGGTAACAATTTTGTGCTCTTTTTCTACTAAAAGAATAATCTTAGACTGTACTTTTCTTATTTGATTCCCCAATTTCTTATCAGAATCCCCCATAGTATTCAGTTGTTCAATAGATGCATTGATCGTACGAATGACCTCTTCAGAAAGATCACGCTTCCCCAACTCCTCCATCAAACTTTCCAATTGAAGACATCCTTTGCTGAGCTTTGAGTTAGCGTCAATAGTTGACCTTTTATTTAGTTGCTTTATTTCCATTGCTTATTTTATATTCTTCTGACAAAATAAGCAATTAATTGATCTACCATAAATAAGCACAGTTAATTATCTCTAATGACCTTAAACTACAAGGAACATTGTTCTTTTTGAACAGGAATAATTAACTTCATCTAACTTTTAAAATGTAAGTCATAATGAGCAATCACCCCATCAATCTAGCCCTTCGATTCTCTTTGGAGCTAATCGCCTTAGGCACTGTAGGAAGCTGGGGATATATGCAGTCTGAAACATGGACCAAATGGCTTTTTGCGCTAGGACTTCCAGTTCTTTTCATGACTATTTGGAGTGTTTTTGCCGTACCCAACGATCCGAGTAGATCGGGTAAGGCACCTATTCCTACCAATGGAATTTTAAGGTTGATCATAGAATGGTCTCTGTTTGGCTTAGCAAGCTGGGCATTCTTTGATGGAGGATCTTATTATGCTATTTTGTTCGCATGCATGGTCATACTACATTATCTCCTTTCTTTCGATCGCATTCGTTGGCTATGGAATCAATAAAAGAAAGGCTAAGTCTCCAACTTGACGTTAAGCCCTATCTATTATTCAGGTAATTTTATATATTTAAGCTATTGACGAACTATTATAATACAAATTAAAATATATATGAAGATCAACCCTCTAATGCTTATAGCCGGTATGGCTATATCCACTTCTGCTATTGCTCAAAATCAACCCAATTACCACAGTCTGGTTCAAGAAGCCAACAACCTTTACAAGACGCAAGAATTTGAAAAGGCCGCCCTAAAGTTCAAAGAAGGCTTTGACTATATGAATGGGAAAGCCTATCCAAATGACCGCTATAATGCAGCTTGCTCCTATGCCCTAGCAGAAAATACAGATAGCGCCTTTTACCATTTAAACAGACTTGCCACTAGTTCGAAATACAAAAACATTAACCATCTAACAAGAGATACTGATTTGGTTGCTCTTCAAAAAGATCCAAGGTGGGAAGACCTAACAGCTCTAGTACTGTCGAATAAGTTGGAGTCGGAAAAAAATCTGGATCCAAAACTCGTTGCAATCCTGGATACTATTGAACATTCCGATCAATACTATAGAATGCAAGTGGATGAAACCGAAACTAAATTTGGACGCCAATCAGATGAATATAAAGCCATCTGGAAAAAGGTCTCCGAAAGCGATGAAATCAATACAAAAAAGGTAACCCAAATCCTGGATACCAGGGGTTGGTTAGGAGCGGATATTGTAGGAGAAGCAGGAAATAGAACACTTTTTTTAGTTATTCAACATGCGGATATTGATACTCAAGTAAAATACCTACCTATGATGAAAAAGGCCGTTAAAAAAGGCCATGCGAATCCAAGTAGTCTAGCTCTTCTAGAAGATAGAGTAGCCTTAAGGCAAGGCAAAAAGCAGATTTACGGAAGTCAAATAGGAAGAGACAAGGAAACAGGAGAACACTACGTTCTTCCATTAATAAATCCCGAACAGGTGGACGAAAGAAGAGCCGAAGTCAACTTAGGAAAACTCGCGGGTTATGTTGGACGGTGGAACCTAATATGGGATGTCGATAAACACAAAGAAAGAATGGCTAAAATGGAGGCCGAGAAAAATAATTAAACAATAGCCTGCTCGTAAAGAGTGGGCTTTTTTATGCACCCTCCATTTTAACAAAAGCTTTGCCACTTCTCCTCTCTTATTTGCTTTTCAAGAAAATAAAAGAGACTTTTACTAAGTATAAAATGAAACTGAATTGGGATTAAACTTAACCGACAAAACCATAGCTGTACTACCATTCGTCAATATGAGTTCGAATGAGGAAAATGAATTTTTCAGTGATGGAATCACGGAAGAAGTCATCAATGCCTTGGCGAAAATTGGTCATTTAAAAGTTACCTCTCGTACTTCTTCCTTTTTCTTTAAGGGAAAGAATCTACCCATCCAGACCATTGGAAAGCAACTAGACGTCTCTACCATTTTGGAGGGCAGTGTCCGAATTTCAGGAAAAGATCTTAGAATAACCGCCCAACTTATTCAGGTGGAAGAAGACTTTCATTATTGGTCCGAAACATGGGACAGGAAGCTGGAAAATATATTTGAAATACAGGATGAAATCAGCCTTTTAATAGCGGACAAACTAAGGGAATCCCTTGGGCATTTCGAAATCCAGGAACATTTGGTGGATAAACAAACCAATAGCATTGATGCTTACGCTTATTCATTAAAAGCTAAATTTCATGCAAACAGATGGAATCCGGAAGATGTTAAAATCGCCATTTCCCTGTATGAGAAAGCTTTAGAATTGGACCCTAGTCATACGGAATCTCATTTAGGTTTGGCTGATTGCTATAGTTTTATGGGGACTACTGGTTTTATGCCATTTGAGGAAGCTTGGGGCAAAACTATTCAGTTTACCAACCAAGCTTTACAACTCAATGACAAACTCTCTGGAGTTCATTATCAGCTAGCGAATCAGGCATTTTTTATAGCATGTGACTTCACTCAATCACTGAAGGAAATCCTCCTAGCGATACAACTCAATCCCAACCATGCCGAAGCTCAACAATTCGTAGCTTTCCTATACATTCTTTCCGGAGATAAAAAGCATTCTAAAAAACACCTTGAAATAGCGCTGAAAATCAATCCACTTTCTGAAGAGACCAAATTCTTCTACGCTTACTTCCATTATATGACGGGAGAATTTGAGCAATGTTTGAAATTGGTGGAAGATTGCTTACTAGTGAACAATAAAAATATCCCAGCGCATGCTGTCAAGTCTATCTGTTTACTCATGCTAGGCAGATATGATGAGGTTATCCAATATTTTGACACTATACCTTCAGAAGTAGTGATTCTAGGAGAAAAGACAGGAGCCATTGCACTAGCCTATGCTTTTAAAAAGGATGAGAAAAACAGTAGAAAATATTTGGGTTTGCTAAAGGAACAAGCAAAAGATCCTAACGGATTTACCGCGGATTCTTACCTATTTTTGATGCATGCCGTTATGGGAAATACAGAAGATGCCTTTGAGTGGGTTTCCAATGCTATCCAAAACAAATCAGCGTTATTATTACTTCGTTTTTCCGACCCACTAGTGTACGCTATCAAGGAGGATCCACGCTATGGAGTATTTCATAAAAGGCTTTTTCAACATGATCTTAATTCTGGTGACAAGTCTAAAAAGAAAGTACTATTGGATGAAGTTACAGCTTCTGAGTACAGCCAAAAGTTATTAGCGCATATACATGCTGATGAACCATTCCTGGATGCTGGACTTTCTTTGCGTTCCTTGGCTCAACAATTGGACATTCATCCTAACCAACTATCCTGGTTACTGAATAAAAACCTTGGTAAAAATTTCAATGAATTTATCAATCATTATAGGATAGAAACATTCAAATCATTGGCTATAGACCCCAAGAACTCGAATATTACCATAATGGGGCTTGCCTATGAAAGTGGCTTTAATTCTAAGACTGTATTTAATACTTATTTTAAGAAGGAAACAGGTCTAACACCGAAACAATTTTTAAAGCAATGATCTAAGTTCCTTGGTCATTCTGAACATTCCCTTTGTTTAATGGAATACTACTTTACCTATTTCAATACTTTGCAGATCCGGACTGAATTGATTAATTTGGTGTGATACTAATAAAAAATAAACGTTTCAAAATGACCTGCTATGAAAAAAATGACCTGCAAACAACTGGGCGGAGCTTGCGACAAAGTATTCCATGCAAATACCTTCGAGGAAATGGCGCAAATAAGTAAAAATCATGGAACGGAAATGTTTCAACAAAAGGACGAAGCACACCTAAAAGCCATGAATGCCATGCAAGAGCTTATGCACACACCCGATGCCATGCATGAATGGTTTGAAAATAAAAAAAAGGAGTTTAATGCCTTACCTGAAGAACAATAGTTTCTTTTTGATACTTTCCACCAGGCAAAATAATTGAAGTATGACCACAGCACAACTAAGAACTCCAAAATGGTTTTGGATTGCATCCGTCTTCTTATTGATATGGAATCTAATGGGAATCCTTAATTTTTTCCAACACCTTACCATAACGGAAGAAGTATTACAAGCAATGCCAGAAAATCAAAGGGTACTGTATAGCGACTTTCCACTTTGGACAAAATTCGCCTTTGCCCTAGCCGTTTTTGGAGGCACTGCAGGTAGCCTTGCCTTATTGTTAAAAAAGAAAATTGCGCACCCCCTTTTTATCGCTTCCTTAGTTGGTGTAATTGCACAAATGAGCCATAGTATAAGCATTGCCCAGGAAATGGGAGATGACGGAAATTGGATTATTATAATGACTGTATTATTGATTGTAATTGGAACCCTGGCGATCTGGATTTCCAAATACAGTAGTCAGAAACAATGGCTTAAATGAATGATCTACTCCCTATTAATTCAAACTACAAACGGCATGTGCTTCCTTTAAAATATTCGCATGCCGACTTTCCTTTATACCAACCATAAAAAGCAATTCAGGATCGGAACAGAGATCTCTACACAACACTTTTCTTCGATTAAGCAATAGAACTTTTTCCTTTTTTGTTAAGCTCGTCAAGCATGTAATGGGGTGTAAACCTGCGATATCTATCCTATCCTTTAAGCTTCCTTGCTTGGGATAATCCCATCCAATCAACTTTAACCCCACACATTCGCCGTATTCTAATGCCACAGAGGTAAATCTGGTATTGGTAAATATCCAGCCCTGATGAAACATATGTTCATGCCCGGGTAATTTCGCCCAAACCTTTTCAACATCCTTAAATCGAGATTGAATATAAAGCGGCACTTTGATATCACAATTTCTGGATTGCTTGGTGTGGAACTTACATTCTACCATAAATTGTTTATGCTCCTTTTTCGCAATGACATCAATCTCATGTGTCACACAGTGCCCTTTAACGAAAACATTCACCTCCACATCATAGCCTTGGTATTTCATCAATTCCCCAACATATTGCTCGAAAGGATATCCTGTGGGGCCAAGTTCTATCAATGCCCTTTTCAGTTTATACCTCGCAGCATTCGATCTGGACTTTTTTCTCAATAATGAAAAGGCACGAGCATAGATTTCTTTAGTGGGAATATCCTCATAAAGCATCGCAGTAATATCTGCTAATATAAAAGTCACATCCGCTGTCCCTGCACCAGATTTCTCCAGAGAGCGCTTTAATTTACCTGAAGAGAAAGGTACTTTCTCTCCAGACATCTTAGTGATTATTATTTTAGCTTGCTCCGACACCTTTTAAGTCTTAAATTAATAGACAGATTTCAATTCTTTCAATAAAACCTCCATCATATCGTTGGTAAAATCAAGGTGAGTAACCATCCGTAATTTCCCTTGTCCCATTCCAATAAACCGAATGCCCTTAGCAGCCATTTTAGCAACAAAATCAGCACTATCCACATTGTCCTGAACTTCGAAAATGAGAATATTTGTTTCTACCGGTTCTACTTTTTTGATAAAAGGCAGCGAATGTAATAAGTTAGCGATATTTTTCGCTTTAGCATGATCCTCTGCCAATCGATCTATATTATTTTCCAAAGCATATATCCCAGCTGCTGCCAGAAACCCAGATTGGCGCATACCTCCACCGAATATTTTTCGAATACGAAGTGCTTTATTCATCGCATCCTTAGTTCCTAAAATAAGTGACCCTACTGGCGCTCCCAGTCCTTTCGACAAACAGATGGATATCGTATCAAACAATTTCCCATACTCCTTAGCCGATTCTCTCTTAGCTACCAGGGCGTTGAAAACTCTCGCTCCATCCAGGTGAAAAGGTAAATTGTGCTGATCACATTTAGCTTTTATAGCTTTCAATTCATTGAAATCCCAACAAGCTCCTCCTCCTTTATTGGTAGTGTTTTCCACTGCTACCAGAGAAGTAAGTGGTGAATGATAAAAATCTGGTGGATTGATCGCTTCCACCATCTGATCAGCCGTAAACATTCCCCTGTCTCCATCCAGTAATCTACAGGACAGTCCTGAGTTGAAAGAAGCACCACCACCTTCAAAATTATAGATATGAGCCCATTTGTCACAAATTACCTGACCTCCCGGTTGAGCATGGATATTAAGGGCAATTTGATTGGTCATGGTTCCTGAAGGGCAATACAATGCAGCCTCCATTCCAAATAGTTCTGCTGCCATTTTCTCCAAAGCATTGACTGTTGGATCCTCTTTAAATACATCATCCCCAACCTTCGCTTCCATCATTGCCTGAAGCATTGCCGCACTCGGCTTGGTTACTGTATCACTTATTAAATTGATTTCCATAATTGTATCTTAGTGTATTTGCAAGATAGTGAGCTTTCGTTTCAATAAAAAATGCCGCTGAACACAATAGTTTTCAGCGGCATTTTTTATTTGATAGATTTATTCTTTACAATAATAGATTTATCCCAAATGTTGTATTAGCCATGTCCATTGCAATAGAGACAGCTGAACCCATTTCTTCTTTCATACCATGGGCATAATTCAAACCTCCAATATTTAGATCGAGAGCGATGCTATTTGTAAGCCTATAATTTAAGCCAGGAAGAAGGGAAATAAAAAGTACATCATCAATTTCATCTACAATAAAAAGGCTTTCTTGCCCTGTAATCTGCAATCGATCATTAATTGGAAAATACTGTCTTGAAAATACGCCATAACTTCTAATGCTCATTTTCTGGTTAAAAGGAAAGATTTCCTCCGAATAACTGTACAACACTCCCATTGCGACGTTACTTGCCACAAAATATCCTGGTTGAATAAATATTGATGTATTGGGTTTACTCCCCTCACTTGCATCCAATCTTCCCCCTGCAATCAATAGTAATTCTCTATCTTCAAAACCTTCATCCTCTTGAGCCATAGCTCCACTAGTAATCATAATCGCTGCTAATGCCAGCATACATCTTTTCAACATAAAATTCATTTAAATGATTAAAACTAGTCTAATATAATAGAATTTAATGGATCAAAGCTATATGTATCATATATGTATTTCAATAAAAATTATATTTTTATTGAATAGATTATGCATAGTCAATATCTCTAATTCATATTTTCTATATTTGTTTTTGAATCTCTACGAATAGCGCATGAAGTTTGAATTAAACAAAGAGCTTATAAGTCAAATCCGTGATTGGATTGAGACGGAGAATAAGGATGCCCTTGTTACTTTTAGTACCGAGGTGCACTGGGCTGATATTGCCGAGATCTTAGATGAATTGCACTATGACGAATCCAAATACTTCTTCGAATTACTGGAGGAGGATGTTGCTGCAGATATTCTAAAGGAGCTGGAAGAAGACGTTCGTGAAAGACTTTTGAGTGAACTTTCATCTAAGGAGATTGCCGAACACCTGGACAATCTGGATTCCGATGATGCTGCCGATGTCATCGCCCACCTTTCTGAAGAACAAAAAGAAGAGGTACTATCACAGGTTGAAGATATTGATCAAGCCAGTGACATTGTAGATCTTTTGTCCTATGGAGAAGATACTGCAGGGGGATTGATGGCGAAAGAGCTGATTTATGTTTATAAGAATTGGTCCTTACTGCGCTGTGTTCGCGAAATGAGAAAACAGGCGGAAGAAGTAGAGCATGTTTATACAATCTATGTAGTAGATGAAAACGATGTCCTTTGTGGAACCATGTCTTTAAAACGACTACTACTAAGTTCTGAACGCACTTTGGTCTCTCAAATTTTAAATGAAAAGGTGATATCTGTAAAGGCCTCTGCATCTAAGGAGGAGGTTGCTATTAGCATGCAAAAATATGATTTGGTAGCCCTACCTGTAGTAGATGAACTAAACCGTTTGATCGGTAGAGTAACCATTGATGATGCGGTCGATGTACTTACAGAGGAAGCGGAAAAAGATTACCAAATGGCTTCGGGGATTACGGAGAACATTGAATCTTCGGATAATGTTGGAGTTTTAACTCGAGCAAGACTTCCGTGGCTCTTGATTGGATTACTTGGAGGAATAATGGGAGCCCAAATCATGGGTTATTTTGATATTGAGAAAAATGCCCAACTCGCTCTTTTCGCCCCACTTATTGCCGCCATGGGAGGGAATGTTGGCGTACAATCTTCAGCCATCATTGTACAAGGTTTAGCTGGTAATACACTCGGGCATATTACCCTTTCTAAAAGGCTTATAAAGGAATTATTAGTAGCATTGATTAATGGAGGAGTATGTTCCGCCATCATTTTTGCCGTATCTTATATAATGAAAGATAGTATAGCCTTCGCTGAAACTATCAGTATTGCGCTTTTATGCGTGATTGTATTTGCCGCTTTATTTGGAACTTTAATACCGCTTAGTTTAAACAAATATAAAATTGATCCCGCTCTTGCGACGGGACCATTTATCACAACAGCCAATGATGTATTTGGTCTATGTATTTACTTTTACATTGCTCAATGGCTATTAGGAACTTGATACCTTAGCTTATGAAAATAATATTTATTGATTCGGTTCATTCTATCCTACAAGAAAGGCTTGAAAAATTAGGCTTTCAATGTGACATTAAAACAGATCTTTCAAAAGAAGAGATTCATGCTTGTATTGGTGAGTACGATGGCCTTGTAATTAGAAGTAAAATCCCGGTAGATAAAGAATTTTTAGACAAAGGGATCAATTTAAAATTCATTGCTCGATCTGGAGCTGGTCTAGAAAATATAGATTTAGACTATGCTGCTTCCAAAAATATAGAATGCTTCTCGGCCCCGGAAGGAAATCGTGATGCGGTCGGTGAACACGCCCTTGCAATGTTACTTTCGTTGTTCAATAAACTAACCTGGGCTGATCTGGAAATCAGAAAAGGAATTTGGAATAGGGAAGCCAACAGAGGTCGAGAGATCAAAGGAAAAACCATTGGAATCATAGGGTATGGACATATGGGGCAAGCCTTTGCAAAACGTCTTCAAGGATTCGAATGCGAGGTAATAGCCTATGATAAATACAAAGTGGATTATTCGGATAAGTTTGCCAGAGAAGTGAGTCTAAAAGAGCTTCAGAATAGGGCTGATGTGATTAGCTTCCATGTTCCCCAAGAAGAAGATACGATCCATTATGTAGACGAAGCCTTTATTGAGTCATTAACAAAACCTGTATATATCATCAATACTGCTAGAGGGAAGGTCGTAAAAACCAAAGCCTTAATTGAAGCCATTAAAAATGGAAAGATTTTGGGTGCTTGTCTAGACGTATTAGAGTATGAAAAAAGCTCCTTCGAAAAAATATTCCAGCAGGAGCTAAATGAAGATTTCGAATTTCTGGTAGGATCACCCAAAATCATATTAAGTCCTCATGTTGCCGGTTGGTCTGAGGAATCCTATTTTAAACTTTCGAATACCCTGGCCAATAAAATTCTAGATCACTACGAGGCATAAATAACGCTATGAAAACTTTTATTCGATATATTTTACTTGTCTGTATACTCTTTCCAAGTGTTGGTTTCAGCCAAAACAAGAAACTGGAAGCTTACCGAATTTACAATCATAAGGGGAAACAAGTAAACTGGAAAAAAGTAATCAAAAGGGCTGGGAAATCGGACATTGTCCTACTTGGAGAACTACACAATAATGCACTTTCCCATTGGCTACAACTACAATTGATAACCACCTTGTACGACAGCATTCGATCTATAAAGATAGGAGCTGAAATGTTTGAAACCGACAATCAACTGCTAATTGACGAATACTTCCAGGGAATTATTAGCATCAAAAGTTTCGAGGCTGAAACTCGACTTTGGAACAACTATGAGACCGATTACAAACCGGTTTTGGAGTTTGCTAAGCAGGAAAAAATTCCATTCATCGCTACCAATATCCCTAGACGCTACGCTTCTGCAGTTTACCGATTTGGAGATGACTTTAGCAAGGACTTAACTGAGGAAGCCAAAAAATGGATTTGTCCATTACCATTTTATTTTCCGAGAGACCTAAGCTGCTATCAAGATTTATTAGCCATGACCGGGCACGGCGGTGAAAACTTAGCAAAGTCTCAAGCCATCAAAGATGCCACCATGGCACACTTTATTCTTAAGCATTATCAAGCAGGAGATGTATTTATTCACCTCAACGGGAACCAACATAGCATACATAAAGAAGCTATAGCCTGGTATCTACTGAAAGAAAATCCAGCACTGAATCTGCTTAATATCCACACTGTAGAAAGTAAAGATTTGAAATGGAAGGAGGACTTTAAAGGTTTAGCTGATTTCATTTTTGTAGTGGACGAAACCATTCCACATACGTACTAAGACTTCTTAAAACATTAGCGCTTAAAAAAGATCTACTTCAACAATAGTTGTACCGTACGTTGGTTGCGTTCTTCTATGACCATTGTATGATCACCTTTTATCTCCTGAATGATGTCTTCTGTATAATGTCTTATCGTATACAAAGCCAGCCCCTCATTGTATTTAACATCGTATTCTTGCTGCAAGGCTTCCATCAATTGAGGGATCTTGATTGTATCAAAATTCAACACCAAAGAACAGGAAACAGCGGTATTCTGCATCAAATTTACCTTCACGCCCATATCAGCACAAATACTGAAAATCTTCCCCAAATTCTTTTCAACAATAAAGGAAAAATCTCTGGTTGAAATAGAAATCAGGAATTGGTTCTTTTGTACAATAAATGCCGGAACTTCAGGGACTACTTCTTCATCCGAGGATATCAGCGTTCCGGATTTCTTTGGATTCAAAAAGGATTTTACCCACAAAGGAATCTCCTTCTTACGTAGAGGCTGAATAGTTTTTGGATGCACTACGGTAGCACCATAATAGGCTAATTCAATCGCCTCATGAAAAGACAATTTTTCAAATTTCTGAACATGATCAAATAAATTGGGATCCGCACTATAGAAACCATCCACATCTTTCCAAATGGTCATCCTTTTAGCATCACTTACATAAGCAAAAATAGCCGCGGAATAATCGGATCCTTCACGTCCTAGGGTGGTCGTATTTCCTTTTTCATCCCCGCCAATAAAACCTTGCGTAAGGTAGATCCCATGTTCCCCCACCAATTCTTTTACCCTCTCTTCTGTTCGCTGCCAATCTACATCTGCATTTTGGAAGTTAGAATTGGTAATAATCAATTTACGCGCATCCAGCCAAGTATTAGAAAGACCATCTAAATTAAGGTAATGGTGGATAATACGTGTGGAGAACAATTCACCGAAGGAAACAATCTGATCGTAATACGCTGCGTAGGACTCCCCTTTCTTTTCAACAACAGCAACCTCCAGCTGTCTAAATAAAGATTCAAAATCTGTGAAAGCAAGATGGTTTTCTGGAAAAATATCTTGAAGTATCTCTTGATGGAAAGTATAGATCACATCTAATTTTGAGGAATCAAAAATGCCGGAAAGCCAATAAGATCGCAATAGGTCTTCAAAGGCATTGGTCATTTTCCCCATTGCCGACACTACGATTAACATTTTGTCTTCTCGATGGTCTCGAATGATTTGGGACACATTTTTAACCGAAGCTCCATCTTTGACCGAGGCTCCACCAAATTTAAAAATTCTCATAATTTGATTTTCTAAAGCAGGAAAAGGAATAAATGCTCCTTTGGCTATTCCACCAAACCCTCAAAATAGGGATATTTAACCCTAACTAGATAAAAAAGGTTTAATTAGTGACCCAAAGCTAAGAATCTTTTTTGCTTAATTTCGTTACTTTGCAAAAAATGACCGTAGGAATATTTCCTTTTAAATAATTATAAATCCTTCAATGGATATTATTTTTGGAAATTGCTCATTCATAAACGATAAATTGTACTCGATGAACGTTTTGCTTATAGGATCAGGTGGTCGCGAACACGCACTATCTTGGAAAATGGCTCAAAGCCCAAAGTTGGATAAATTATTCATTGCTCCAGGAAATGCTGGAACAGCACTATTGGGAGAGAATGTACCCATTAAAGAAACGGACTTTGATGCAATCAAAGCTTTTGTTTTAGGGAATGATATCAAATTGGTAGTTGTAGGACCTGAAGCTCCATTAGTAGCAGGTATCCACGATTTCTTTTTGGCAGATGCTGACCTAAAAGACATTCCAGTAATAGGACCTCAAAAAGCAGGTGCTGAATTGGAAGGAAGCAAAGAGTTTGCAAAAGAATTTATGATGCGTCATAATATTCCTACAGCAGCTTACCAGAGTTTCCATGCTGACAACTTAGACGAAGGATATAGCTTTCTTGAGAGTTTAAATGCCCCTTACGTACTTAAAGCGGATGGATTGGCAGCAGGAAAAGGAGTATTGATCATTGAAGACCTGGAGGAAGCTAAAAGTGAATTAAGATCCATGATCATGGATAATAAATTTGGTTCTGCTGGTGCTAAGGTTGTCATTGAGGAGTTTCTTTCCGGAATCGAAATGTCTTGTTTCGTTTTAACGGATGGTAAAAACTATAAAATCCTTCCTAACGCAAAAGACTACAAACGTATTGGAGAAGGAGATACAGGGCTGAACACAGGTGGAATGGGAGCAATTTCTCCGGTACCATTTGCTGATGCTGAATTCCTTAAGAAGGTAGAAGATAGAATCGTAAGACCTACCGTTGAAGGTATCCAAAAAGATGAACTTCCATATAAGGGATTTGTATTCATCGGACTTATCCGTGTTGGCAATGATCCTTTTGTAATCGAGTACAATGTAAGATTGGGTGACCCTGAGACAGAAGTTGTAATGCCACGTATCAAGAGTGATATGGTAGAAATGTTCCAAATGGTTGGTGAAGGTCGACTGGATGAGGTTGAACTAGAACTAGACCCTAGAACAGTTTGTACCGTTATGATGGTTTCTGGAGGATATCCTGAGGCTTATGAAAAAGGTAAAGAAATTACAGGACTGAAAGATGTAAGAAATAGTATTGCCTTCCATGCGGGAACAACAACTGAAGGGGATAAAGTACTTACAAATGGAGGACGTGTAATTGCGATGACTTCTTATGGGAATAATCCTGAGGACGCATTGGCAAAATCATACAGCAATCTGGAAAAGGTAAAATTCGACAAGAAGTATTACCGCGGAGATATTGGATTCGATCTTTAATTCAAAAAAAAAAGGGAGCACTATGCTCCCTTATATTCTTCTGAAATAACTACCTTAAAAGCTTTTGCAAGGCATACTGCCAAAACAAGTGCTACAGCAACATTGGCATAACCACCAATTACCGGTAGAATTTCAAAACTTGAAGTGAACATATCACCCAAGCCGTATAGAAAATCATTCATTGTATAAAGTATTTGGATCCGGGACAAAAATAGAAAAAAAAATATGCTCCTGAAATTATTTAAACAATCAAAACCCATTATTCTATTATTTGTTTTAATTCTAGCAATAATATCTAGGGTTTTTCTATTTATTCAATTACCCCAATCCCCAAACTACGCTAATCAATATCCTTTGTTTTCAGGGTTTTGGCAGTTCTTTTATGAACATACCACATTTTCTCTGCTCCTCTCGTTATTCCTGTTACTATTTCAAGCTTCCTGGATGAATAGGATTGCTGTAAACAATGGATTGGTCAAACAGAACTCATTATTACCCGTACTGTTATATATATTATTTACCAGTTCTTTTCATACCCTATACCTATCACCCATCATCATAGCGCAGCTATTTGTTCTTTTTGCTATTGACAAATTATTGTCTATTTATCCTGCAAAAAATGTACAAACGAACTTATTTAATGCTTCCTTCTTACTTTCTTTCTCCAGTATCTTTTGTCCTGAACTGATGGTTTTTGGCTTATCTGTGGTATTATTTATGTTTATTTATGGACTTTCGGAATTTAGAAATTGGATGGTATCCATATTGGGATTCTTCCTACCTATAGTATTTTTCTATACCTACGAAGTCACTATTCTCCAAACAGAAACCGCACATATTGGAACTTACCTTTTACCAAAATTTCAGATAAATGAATTGCTACCACAATTGGAATGGACGTATTATACGGCTGGAATAATTGGAATAGTATATTTTATAACTGCATTTTCAGATTTAAATAAGGCTTTCTCGCAAAAAAACATTCAAAAGAGGTTTTCATTATCCTTCATACTTTGGACTAGTCCACTAATATTGGCTTTTTTAATATTCAATAATAACCCTGCTGGATTTATCTTAGCTTGTATTCCATTGACACTATTGCTGAGTAATTACTATATGCATAAAAGAGAGAATCTTAAAATTCATTTAAGCTTCAACTTATTGCTTTTATTACTACTATTTGGACTTCCTATTTCGGCTCTTTTTTAGCAGTAACAAGCTTGCCATAACCAAAAGAAATCCAATAACTAAATAGCCAATGTTCCCAGTCAGAACATTCAATTTTTCTGGACGCCCCATTAATACAGGTGCAGCCCAAAATACTGGCGCGGCATTTAATTGATCTGCTTTCGCCAAATAAGCTAATTTTGCCTGCCTCAGAGCAAAAGCTGCCGACTCTCCCTCTTTAAGTCCGGTAAAAAACTGTGCTAACAAATCGGAAGCATGCCTATCCGACACATCCCAAAGATTCGTTATTACACTATTTGCACCAGCGTAGGTTAGTGAACGCCCTAAGCTCATTACACCTTCACAATTGATAAGTGCTCCAGAGCCTGTACTACACCCATTTAACACGACCAAATTCACATCAATGGGAAGATTCAACAATTCATGCGCATATAAATCATCGTCATATAAACTGTCCTGTGTAGGTGTTAGTCGTATTTTAGTATTGTACGCATTACTTGTATCTACTTCAGCATGTGCTGCAAAATGAATCATATTGGAATGTTTCATCTTTTTTCTAACCTGTCTTTCAGATGCCATTTCATCTTTCAACATAAGTCCTGAAAACATCGTTGCTGTAGTTTGGATTTCATGCTCTGCCATTTTCAAAGGAACCAATGAACTATCTGAAGAATATTCTGGCGCTATTCCAACATATTGCTCTTTTGTATTTGACATGGAATAACTTGTTCTAAACATACCAACGCTGTGAGCAAATTCAACTTGACGATCCTTAATCAAATAAGGCAAGGATTTGAAATTTTGCCCTCCCATTATTGGCTTAGTTATTAAACATTCAAAAGGAATAGTATTTAAATTCCCATGCGGAACTATTATGAGCTCCTTACCTTCCATTATTGATTCCAGCGGCTTCAATAAATTTGAATAAAGATAATATGAATGCTTTGCGAAGCTTTGTAAATCACTTTCAACAATGCTAATTCTGAGGGCTTCTATTCTATGTTCAAACTGCCCTCTATCCAATGTCTTTAGCTTCCACCCCTGTTGGTTTTTCGAAGCATAGAAAATGTATACATGTTCCTTTGCAAGAAAATAGGAAATCATTAACTCATCCTCGGTAAGCTCTCCCTGAACACCTTTTAAATCGATAGCATTCATAGTATTTCTTCCCGAATTTAGTTCTGGATAATCTTTTACTAAATTGGATTTAAACCGCTCCAAACTGACTATTTTTGAAGTAAGGATAGCACGGATAGAATCTGAATAATCTTCCACAAGGAAAGCTCTAAAAGCTTCTATTTCTTCACTTTTACCTTTTAATAGATCAATGATACTATCCGAGACATTCGCTTTTCGGTAAGTATTGTACATGGAAATATTTTCCTGCAATAAAACAGAATGAGTATTTTCTGCCACAGACCAGGCATTCGTAAGTATATCTAGACTATCCAGCCCTCCTACTTGATATGAAAGATCAATTAATTCAGTAGCAATTGAATCCAACAGACCAAACACTCCCATTTTCTGATCCATGTGATTTACGCCTGAAATATACTTTCGAAGCGTAAAAAAGGATTGATTTAAAGCTTTTAGATGAACCGTCGGGGCATAAATTGTACTATCAGAATGAGCTAATTCTGATAGTGCCAAAGTCTTTAACCTACTTACCTCAACGGCAATTTTAGGCTTCCAAAGATGTGCATTATCTAATTTAGTATCTATAGCATCCCCAACAATTTGATTGGAACGTATTGCCTTATCTAACTCCAGCATACAATCGGCAAATCGATTTTCACTAAATAAATACCTTGCATAGCGATAATGCGCTTTTACCCTTTCAGCATGCGAGGAAGGATAGCTTTTATTCGTAATTGAAATAAACGCCTTAAATTGGCTATCAACTATCTCGATATCCTCTCCAAGATCATACAGTAATCGTGCTTTATACCCAAAAAATCGAGTATAGCCAGGATCCTCCATTAATCCATGTGTATTACCAAATTCTATAGCATATTCACACAAATCCAATGCTTCCTGATACCTTCCTAAAAGTTGTAATACAGAAACTTTACTCAGATAGGTCAAAAGATCAGAATAATACGAAGCATCCAATTCAGCCTGAATTTTCAATGTTTTATCATGCGTCTTCAATGCTTTCTCATACATCCCTACTTCTTCATAAGCCAATGCTAGGTTATGAAGATTCGCAGACATTCCGACATGTGCAATCTGGTTTTCATACAAAACATCCAATTGCTCTCTGTGGTATATCTCCTCCTGGTGTTTTCCAATTTTGTAATAATAAAAAGCTAATAAATCGTGTTTTAATTTTTGATTCCTAAAATCATCGATATTGTGTTTATCCATTAAAGCAATAGCCTTCTCCAACCATTCCCTAGCTTCCAACTCCTTACCGATTCTTAAATATAGCTTACCCTTTCTTGTATAGTATTTTATCCATGTAATAGGCTGATTTCTCCCTAATATGGGAAGGTATTCTTCAATCTCATCATATAGTTCATTGACCATTTGTAGATCATGCCTATCCATCGCCTTAGCGGCTAAGTTGAAGGTATTATCAATAAGCACTTTAGTTTTTGTTTCCTTATTCGCTCGAAGGACAACCTGCGCTTTATTCATATAGAAATATACCTTATCCTCTAAGCCTAGACTATTATAATAGTAGCCGTAGTTACCATAAACTACCCCCCATTCTGCATTCAAACTATCTAAATATTTCAATGCCAATTGCTCTGACTCCTTTAATGTCACAAGGCTTTCTTTGAAAAATCCAAACTTAGCACATACTGCCCCAGACATTGCCCTATAGTGAATTGCTATCTCAGGATAATCCTGCTCAGAAACATATTCTTTTAGCTCCTTAAATGTAACAAATGCAGAGTCCGATTTATTAACAGCAAAAAATTTATAGCCCTTGATGAAAAGACCATGAGCCTGATCCTCCACGACAGAATCTGGCAATGAAGATGAGATCTCATTGGCACTCAACTGCGTAAACAAAAAAGTAAATACAAGTAAAAAACGATACATGGGGACTAAATTGATCGTTAAAGATACAAAAAAAGCCCCTTCACCAAATAGATGAAGGGGCTTCGATGATTCTTACGAATCCTTATAGCTTTTTAAATGCCTTTAGGATTTTATGTGTAACCTTATCTGATAGATAATACATTACTGGTACAACAATCAATGTAAGGAAGGTTGCAAATGTTAAACCGAAGATAATCGCCCATGACATAGGGCCCCAGAAAACAACATTATCACCACCAATAAAAATATTTGGATCCATATCTGTCATCAATGTGAAGAAATCAATATTGATTCCCAATGCCAGTGGCAATAATCCCAAAATGGTTGTTATTGCCGTAAGCAATACCGGACGAAGACGCGTCTTCCCTGCTAATACAATACTCAACATCAACTCATCTAATGGTAAGCGTTTATGCTCTTCCAATCCTAATTCTTCTTTTCTACGTTCTCGAACAAGATCTGTATAATCCATTAGTACAATAGCATTATTTACAACAATACCTGCCAAAGAAATAATACCGATCATGTGCATGATCACTACGAAGTCCATTTCAAAAATTACCAGCCCTAACAATACACCAATCAAACTAAAGATTACCGAGAACATAATAATGAACGGTGATATTACAGAGTTAAATTGGGTTACCATGATCAGGAAGATCAAGAAAATAGCCAACATCAAGGCTCCTGTTAAGAAAGACATTTCTTCAGCCTGCTTTTCTTGTTGCCCCGTAAAGGAGTAGACTATATTATCCGGCATGTTATAATCCAACATTACCTCTTTCAACTCCGCTACTATTTCTGTAGGATTAAATCCTTCCAAAACACCAGATGTAATAGTAATAACTCTTGTTAAATCTTTACGTTTTACAGCAGAGAAGGTTGTAGTTCTAGTAGCCGTCGCAACAGCAGAAATAGGGACTTGATGAATTTTACCAGTCATATTGTTTCTGAAGGTAATCTTCTGATTCATCAGATTGTCCAAATTATAACGGTATTGATCTTTCAATCTAACCATAATAGGATAATCATCTTCTCCTTCTTTATACGTAGAAATCTCCTTTCCAAATAGAGAAGTTCTCAATACATCTCCAATTTGAGCAGTAGATAAATCGAATCTTCTAGCCTTATCTCTATCTATTTCAATTGGAAGTTCTGGTTTACCACGTTTTACATCCAATTTTAAATTCTCGACACCAGCAATATCAAATCCATTCAAGAATTCTTTAATAGTTTCTGCTTCCAGAATCAACTCCTCATAATCATCCCCTGCAACTTCCAGACTAATAGCTGCTCCTTGAGGAGGACCTGCTGGATCTTTTGCAACCGTGATTTGAACCCCTGGATACGTTCCAACCGCATTACGGATTTCTTCCATCACATCCATCGTACTTTTACCTCGTCTAAGTTTAGACTCCACAAAAGAAACAGAAATACGTGCCTTATTTGGTGTATTACTCATAGATGGTCCTTCCTGCGGATCAGAGGTTCCATTACCAACTTGCCCAAGAACAGACGTTACTAAATAGTTCACATTTTCACCATTCACTACTTCCTCATATTTGGCCATCGCTGCACACACTTTATCCTCAACTTCTTTTGCCAATGCATTCGAAGCTTCAATATCACTTCCAATTGGCAACTCTAAGAATACATTTACATAGCGTGGTTCATTTTCTGGAAAGAACAATATTTTCGGAGAATTCATTGCAAAAATCATAATAGAGGCAATCAGCATAGTAATCATTCCAAAAAATAGGAATACAGGACGCCATCCTTTTAACCAGTAGCTCAAAAATCGCTCATAAAAATTCTCCAATCTAGGCAAGAACACATCTTGGAACCAAAAAGAAGCAGGCTCTAAGGCAAAGGTATTGACCATCCAAATGACGCCAGAGAACAACAATAAACTAGTGAACCAACCAATCCCAGAAATCATCATAAAGATAACCGATAGAGAAATTAGCATCAAAGAACCGATCAAGGCACGTTTTCTATGAGACTTCTTAGCCTCAACTTTCATCAATACCGAAGTTAATACAGGATTGATTACCAAAGCAACAAACAAAGAAGAACTCAATACAATCATCAAGGTGATTGGTAAGTACTTCATAAATTCACCCATCTGCCCTGGCCACATAGCCAATGGCAAGAATACAGCAAGCGTTGTAGCTGTAGATGCGATAATCGGAAGGGCTACTTCCCCTACCCCATATTTTGCAGCCTTTATAGGACTATATCCTTCCGTCATGAGACGATATACATTCTCAACAACAACAATTCCGTTATCTACCAGCATACCAAGTGCCAGTACAAGAGAGAATAATACCATTACATTCATGGTAACCCCCATAGCAGAAAGAATGGCAAAGGATAATAACATAGAAAGTGGAATCGCAATCCCTACGAACAATGCATTTCTAAGCCCTAGGAAGAATAGCAATACAAAAACAACCAAGATTACCCCAAAAATGATAGAATTTAATAATTCATCTACCTGGTTTCTGGTCATATCAGACTGATCACTTGTAATGGTAACATTTAAGTTGTCTGGATAATCTGTACCCTTAGACGCTGCTAAAATCGCAGAGATTTTATCAGAAGCTGAAAGTAAGTTTTCACCTGCTCTTTTAATAATATCTAAGGATACTACTGGTGCATTAAACTCTCTAGCGTAAGATTCTTTTTCTTCCTCTTCAAATTTAACGTCAGCTATATCACGCAAATAAACAATGTTCTGTTTTTCACGTTTAACAATGATATCACCTATATCGTCGATAGAACTAAATTCACCAACAATACGAACATTTCTACGGTAGTCATCCAATAATAGATCACCCCCGGAAATAGAGACATTCTCCATCTGAATGGCTTGCGCAACATCCTCGAAGTTTAACTCCATGGATTCCAACTTATGAAGATCCAATTCAATCTTCACCTCTTTATCCATTACACCACGAACATCTACTTTAGAAATTTCCTTGATGTCCTCAATCTTATCTTCTAAAACCTCACCATACTCCTTCAATTGTTCCAGTGAAAAGTTACCAGACAAGTTGATATTCATAATTGGCATCAGCTCAGAAAAGTTCATTTCAAAAGCATTCGGATCAGCAGGTAAATCCTTTGGGAAATCTGCGTCGGACATTGCTATATCAATCTTATCCTTTACCTTCTGTAAAGCTTCTGACGGCTCTATACCGAAGTCAAACTTTACAACAATGGTAGAATAACCTTGAACAGAAGTAGAGGTAATTTCATCCACTCCAGTAATAGCATTGATCTCTTTTTCTAAAGGTCGAGTAATCAGTTTTTCAATATCCAATGGGGAGTTCCCAGGATATGGAGTTCCTACATAAATCTCAGGCATAATCACCTCAGGGAAATTTTCCTTTGGCATGGTATTAAATGCTGTATACCCCATTAAAAGGATGATTACAGTAAGCACATATACCGAGACTTTATTGTTTATCGACAAGCTCGATAAACCAAACTCTTTGTGTTTTTCTTGTTTATTTACCATCGTTTAACCTTTAATAGTTCTCACTTTGATTTCTTGGCCATCCTTCACGTTTCTGGCTCCTTTCATGATCAATTGATCTCCGGCTTGAAGACCAGTTTTCACATACATTGCATTTCCATAACCTAATCCAGTTTCAATCGTGCGTTTTTCAACTATCACCTTTGCCCCTTTCTTGACAGCTACATACACATATTCATTTCCTTTATGATCTTGCTGAATACTGTTTGCAGGAATAGTGATAGCATTTTCAGCTTCAAAATCCTTAATAAGTAAAGTAGCGATCATATTTGGCTTTAATACATTGTCATTATTATCCAATGCAATTTGAATCTTATACGATCTGTTAGCAGGATTAATAAACTGCCCCGTACGGTTAATTTCACAATCCATTTTCATATTAACAGATGGAAAATCTACTGCCACCGCTGTTCCTTTTTTGATTATTGGTAAGTACTTTTCTGAAATCTCTGACTCAATACTTACCTTATCCAGATTTACCAATCTAAGGATAGTTCCTTGTGGCATTGCCAATTCACCTACCTTAGGGAAAATTTCATCTACTATTCCAGCAAAAGGAGCTGTTACTACATAAAGATCTTCTTGAGACTTCATAGTTTCCAACTTAGAAACTAGACCTTCATAATTGGATTTAGCCTGTAAGTACTGTATCTCAGAACCTATATTCTGCTTATACAAGCGGCTTTGCTTTTCGTACAATATTTTTGTAAGATCTAATGATACTTCCAATTCTTTAATTCCATTGGAAAGAATCTCTGAATCAAGCCTTGCTAATACCTGCCCTTTAGAAACACGTTGTCCCTCTACTACTTCAATAGTTCTAATACTTCCTGTAGCTTCCGGATTTACATTGATCACTTTGTCAGCTTCAACACTACCTTGTACTTCAAAGAAATGCTGGAATGTAGAACTACTTAATCCTAGCGTAGTAACCTCATAAATTTTCTTCACCTCCCCTTCAATTGCTCTAATCTTTCCCTCAACGGTAAGTAAAGATGCTTTTGAAGTAGCAATGGTTGATTTTAATTCTGTACGCTCCGCTTTCAATTTAGAAAGGTCATCCTCATTACATGAAAATAAAAGAGCTATGGCGAATAAACTGATATATTTTTTCATCGTTCTAACGATTTAGTAGTTGTTTAATGCTTGATCTAATTTTGATTTAGAATCGAATAATTGGAAGAGACTTTGAATATATTGTCCCTGTGTTTGGAGGTATTGATTTTCAACCTGAGAAAGCTCTAAGCTAGTAGAGATCCCTTCATTGAATTTCACCTGCGTTTTATTTCTGATACGCTTAGCGATATCTAGATTTTTCTGCTCGTTTTTCAATTTAATTTGATAAAATGAAAAGTCCGATTTCGCAGATTTGGCTTGTAACTTCAACCCTTCTGAGATTTGCTCTTTTGCAACTTGTGTTTTATCAAAATCCAATTGTGCCTGCTGAACCACACGTACCTTTTTCATACTGTTGAAAATTGGCATATTCAATGAAATCCCTACCGTTTGCGATCGGGTCCACTCAAATTCATTCAGCGATCTAATAACATCATCATTGGAAGAATAAACTTTCTGAAGATTGTAGAATGCAGCAAGGGTAGGTAAAAACTTTGCCTTTGAATTTCTCAGGGTCAACTTGGAAGCTTTTTCTTGGGTTTCTATCATCTTATAGTCAATATGAAGGGTATGATCAAATGCATTATCCAATTGTATATGACTATTGATATTATTCATTAAAGACTCCAAGCTATTCGTCAATTCGATGCCTTGATCAATCGGAATACCCATATTATACTTTAACATATCAATACTTAATACTTCTTGACGCTTAGCCTGTTCAAATGAATTGATATTATTCAGTAATAAAAGTTCAACCTGATCAACATCTGACTCTTCAACAAAACCTTCAGCATATAAACCTTTTGTTTCCCTCATGGTCTTTTTCAATTCCAAAATTGATTCTTGAAGGATCGCTTTATTTTTACCAGCAATTAAAACACTGGTATACGATTGATAAGTGGTAGCTACCACATCAATCTCCTTTTTTGCCTTTTGATCTTCTGAAAGTTGTAAAAATACCTTTGTTGCCTGCAGACCTACTATATAAGATCCGTCAAAAAGTAGCTGATTCACATTCAAAGCCGCTGTACCTGCATATTTCTGTCCAAAAGCAATCTTTTGAAGATCATCTGGATCACCTGGTTTGAAATCTGGATCGAAGGCTGCAACATTGATAATACTTTTCGGCAATTCACGAAAATACTGATAGTCAAAAGAACCACTAATTTGTGGCAAGCCAATAGCAATCGTCTCTTGAATTTTCCTACGAGATTTTTCGATTTCCAAATTGGCATCTTGAATCAGGTAACTATGCAATTTAGCATACTCCTGCGCCTCCTTGAGGCTAAATGCTTGCTGTGCCATCGCCATATTAATTGGCAATACAAACACAAATATCAAGCGGTAGATTCCTTTCATAATGTGATGGTTATTTTGAGCTGATGTTTAGTTTCTGTTCTAAGTAGTCTCTTCCTTTTTGGGAAACGATTCCATACAAATGGAAACGAATACTCTCATCGATCAATTCATTGAATGAATAATCATTCCCAGGGAAAATTTCTTCACTTACAATGGTCTGCATTCTCCCAACATATAAACGAGCAATAATTTCTACGTTGAAGTTATCGCGGTACAATCCTCTTTCCACTCCTTCTTTCATATTCGCTATTATACAAGACTTCACGAAATCAATTTTCGATGAAAAAATCTCGTCATAAAGTGCAGGGTAATATCGTTTTAATTCAAAAACGGTTACTGGATTTAAATCCTTATTCTCTTTGCAGATACTTTCATTTACTGCCAGCATTTCATCAATTGGATTATCACAATTCTCATGAATATGACACTGACCTTCCTTTTCATTTTCGAAGTGATGGAAAAAAGACTTCTTCAATAAATCCTCTTTATTCTTCACATACCTATACAAGGTCTTCTTCGAAATTCCTAATTGCCTGGCTATCTCATCCATGTTTAGATTACGAATTCCCAACTTTTTAAATTGGTCCCAAGCAGCAGTTAATATCTTTCCCTCTTTTTCATCCATGGTGCAAATATAGAAACATTTTTCACAACGGAAACACTTTTCACTATATTTCGTTTCCATTGTTAACTAAAATTTAACATTAACCGTGTGCATCTGTTAAAAAAAAGCTAGCACTGAAAAGAAAATCTTTAGAAATGAAAATGTATTTTTGTGGCAATTAATTAGAAAATATAAAATGGCAAGAGTTTTAACAGGTGTACAAAGTAGTGGAATCCCTCATCTTGGGAATCTATTAGGAGCAATTGTACCGGCAATCGAACTTTCGAATGATCCAAAAAACGAAAGTTTATTCTTTATAGCAAACATGCACGCTATAACGACTACAAAAGATGCAGAAAAGATCATTGAAAACACCTATGCGACAGCTGCAGCCTGGCTTGCCTTTGGATTTGACACCGACAAAAATATTCTCTTTAGACAATCCGACAATCCCGAGGTTACGGAATTGACCTGGTATTTAAACTGTGTTACTCCCTACCCAATGTTGGCAAACGCACATTCTTTCAAAGATAAGGCAAGCAATCTTTCCGATGTAAATGCAGGATTGTTTGACTATCCAGTTCTAATGGCTGCGGACATATTGATGTATGATGTTAATATTGTTCCTGTAGGAAAAGATCAGAAACAACATTTGGAAATGGCCCGTGATATGGCAGGGACATTCAACAGAATCTATGGAGAGACTTTTGTCATTCCAGAGTCTAAAATCGATGAACAGGTAATGACCATTCCTGGAATCGATGGAAGAAAGATGAGTAAATCGTACGGAAACTTTATCAATATATTCTTACCGGACAAGAAGCTAAGAAAGGTATTGATGAAGATAGTTACGGATACAAAAGAACTAGAAGAGCCAAAAAATCCAGATACCTGTAATGTATTTAAGCTGTATGAGCTAATGGCCTCTCCGGAGGATATTGCTCAAATGAGAGCGAATTATACTGGAGGAAACTATGGATATGGACATGCTAAACAAGCACTTTTCGAATTGATCATCACCAAATACGAAAAAGAGCGTAACCGCTATTGGGAATTGATTGAAGACAAAGATAAAATTGATGCTGAACTATTCAAGGGAGCTGAAAAAGCTCGAAAAATAGGGATGGAAGTATTGAACAGAGTTCGAAACAAAGTAGGTTTCGGAAAATAATAGGTAGGGTTGTGATTTCACAACCCTATTTTTTTTCTTAAACTTCTTTAACATAAAACAAAGAATAAGCCCTTTCACTGCCCGCAGAAAAAGCTTATTTTTGAAATTGTATTGAGCAGTAAGCAAACTGCTTAGCGCTACCACTTAATCTTTCTAACCATATACCATCTATATGAAGATTGCTGTTATATTAGCCGGATCTGGAGTTTATGACGGATCAGAAATTCACGAATCAGTGCTGAGTTTATTAGCTATTGAAGAATTGGGACATACTGCAAATTGCTTTGCACCCAATAAAAATCAGCTACATGTAATCAATCATCTTGATGGTTCGGTAATGGAGGAAAATAGAAATGTACTTATAGAATCAGCCCGAATAGCTAGAGGTGCCATAACTGATTTGAATAGTCTGGATATTTCCAATTTTGATGCCTTGCTGATACCGGGAGGCTTTGGAGCAGCCAAAAATCTAAATCAATGGGCTGTAAATGGTCCTGATGGTTCAATAGATGAAGAGGTTAAAAATACCATCCTTCAATTCATAACTACCAAAAAACCTATAGCAGCCTTATGTATGGGACCTACCGTAATAGCTAAAGCTCTGGAAGGGTCTGGTTTTCATCCTACCTTAACAGTTGGTACAAGTAAAGAAAGCTCTCCTTACGACATTGAAGGCATTGCCAATGGTATGGAAAAAATAGGAACATCTCATCAGGAAAAAACCATCCGAGAAGTAGCCATCGATGCAAATCTTAAGATAGTATCCGCTCCATGTTATATGATGGAAGCATCCATTGTGGAATTGCGTGATAATATAAAAATGGCGGTACAAGCATTAACAAAACTGAACTAAATGAGCCCAGCGAAACAACATACTTATGATGTAGCCTACCTAAAAATGGCCAGAGAATGGGCTAAATTGTCCTATTGCGAGCGACGACAAGTTGGCGCACTTATTGTTAAAGATAAAATGATCATCTCCGATGGATACAATGGAACACCATCGGGATTTGAAAATATATGTGAAGATGATGAAGGACTTACCAAATGGTATGTACTTCATGCAGAGGCTAACGCGATCACAAAAGTTGCTCACTCTACCCAAAGTGCCGAAGGAGCTGCCTTATACGTGACGCTCTCGCCTTGTAAAGAATGTAGTAAGCTAATCTTGCAAACAGGTATAAAACGAGTTGTCTTTTCGAGACAATATAGAGATTCTTCCGGAGTTGACTTTCTAAAGGAAACAGGCGTTGAAGTTATTTTTATTGATGAAGAAAGTTTCAAAAATGAGTAACAAAAAAAGCACATTTAATCCAATTTATATTGCCCTAATTCTCGCCGCAGGAATGTGGATTGGGAAACAGTTCCAATTTACCGAGAACGAACAAACACCATTATTTGGTGCCAATTACGGTAAAATTGAACAATTGATTTTCCAACTGGAAAACAATTATGTGGATGATCTAAATGTAGACAGCCTGGTAGAAGGTAGCATCCAACATATATTAGACCAACTAGACCCACACTCCACCTATATTTCAGCCAAAGACATGCAACAGGTCACTGAAAGCATGCAAGGGAATTTTGACGGTATAGGTATTGAATATCAAATACAAGATGACACTATTCGTGTAGTAACTCCCATTTCTGGAGGACCGTCTGAAAAGTTAGGAATCAAAAGTGGAGATTGTATACTAAAAGTCGATACTATTCAAGTTGCCGGAATAGGCATTACCAATAAAGATGTTGTCGAGAATCTTCGTGGAGAAAGAGGTTCAAAGGTTAAGGTGCTTATCAAAAGACCAGGAATTAAAGTCCCAATAGCCTTCGATATCATCAGAGATAAGATCCCTATTCATAGTGTTGATGTAGCCTATATGTTAGATAACAAAATTGGTTATATCAAGATCAATCGTTTTTCTGCCACAACTTACAATGAATATCTTGACTCTTTTAATTCATTGAAAAAGGAAGGAATGGAAAAATTAATCTTGGATCTTAGAAATAACCCAGGTGGATATTTGCATGCAGCAATTGATCTGATAGATGAATTTTTACCAAATCAAAAACTGATAGTTTATACAGAGGGAGCCAAAAGAATAAAGGAGTATCATTATGCCACCCAAAAGGGTGATTTTGAAACCCAAGAAATTGTGGTTCTTATTAATGAAGGATCTGCTTCAGCCAGTGAAATTGTTGCAGGAGCAATTCAGGACAACGATAGAGGAACCATCATAGGAAGAAGATCCTTTGGAAAAGGATTGGTACAAGAACAATCTCAACTTGCAGATGGTTCAGCCTTGAGGATTACCACCTCCAGGTATTATACACCTTCCGGACGATGCATTCAAAAATCATATGAACATGGATTGGAAAACTACCATATTGAATCCTTAAATAGATATGCTTCTGGCGAATTATTTAATGCCGATAGTGTACAATTTACGGATAGCTTAATATACACCACCAAAGCAGGAAGAAAGGTATATGGTGGAGGTGGAATCTACCCAGACCATTTCATTCCCTTAGATACAACCTACACTTCTCTATGGTTGAATCAAGTTTTATCCACTTCAATCCTAGACGATTTGGCATTTGAATATGTGAACGAAAATAGATCCTACTGGTTGGAAACATCCGACCTAGCTAATTTTGCTTCTAATTTCAATATTCAAAATGAACTAATGGATCAGATCCTAGATAGAGCCACCAAGGAAGATATTAAAAGTTCCAAAGTTGATATTTCCCGTTCAAAACCGTACCTTAAATACAGGCTAAAGAGTCTTATTGCAAGAAAGTTATGGTCCAACAAAGGACTATACACTATTTGGAATACTGAAGATCCAGAAGTTCAGAAGGCACTGGAAATACTACATGCATCTTAATATTTAATATAATGATCCAAACTTCCATTGAGCAGTTATTATTCATTGATATAGAAACCGTTTCTTCCAATCATACATTCTCAGAATTAAACGAAGAGCTACAGGGTCTGTTTGCAAAAAAGACAGCCTACCAGCGTAAAGAAGAATTTACGGCTGAAGAATTCTATAACGAGAAAGCTGGTATCTGGGCGGAGTTTGGAAAAGTAGTATGTATAAGCATAGGCTATATAAAGGAAAATGGGGAGCAGAGAGATATGCGATTCAATTCCTATTACGGTGAAGATGAAAAGAAGCTACTCATTGAATTTGGTCAAGCCTTAAAGAAATTCAAGACCTTCAAGCTTATTGGTCACAATGTAAAGGAATTCGATATCCCATTTTTGTGTAGAAGGATGTTAATTCATGGAATCGAACTGCCATTCAGCTTAAACGTAGCAGGGAAAAAACCTTGGGAAGTTCCTCACCTTGACACCATGGAATTGTGGAAATTTGGAGACTGGAAGCACTTTACCTCCCTAAAGCTTTTAACCAATATCTTCAACATTCCAAGTCCGAAAGATGATATCGATGGAAGTGAAGTAGGGAGAGTATTCTGGGAAGAAAAAGATTGTAAAAGAATAGCCATTTATTGTGAGAAAGATATTTTAGCTGTAGCACAATTAATCCTCAGATGGACCGGAAAGCCTCTACTAGAAAAGGAACAAATTCATTTCAGTCTACTAAATTAATGTGCCCATCTGTCTTTTAAATAGTTTCCTAATAACATAAAGGCCACAACCAAAAACATAATTCCTAAACCAGGATATATTGCCAGGTATGCCTTATCTAAAACTATATAGGCATAGTGATCTCTAATCATATTCCCCCAAGTAGGTATAGGTGCTGTAGCCCCTATCCCAAGAAAACTCAAACCTGACTCCAACAAAATAGCAGTAGCAAAATTAGCCGCACACAAAACAATTACTGGCTGAAAAATATTAGGCAAGACATGCTTAAAAAGTATTCTTAAATCAGAAAAACCAAGAGATTTCAAGGCGCGTACATATTCCTGCTCACGCTCCTGCATCACTCTTCCTCGAACCAATCTTGCGATTTCAACCCACATAGATAATCCTATTGCCAAAAAAACCTGCCATAGTCCTTTTCCTAATGAAAGCGTTATAGCTATGGCTAATAGTAAGGTTGGAACAGACCATAAAACATTGATAAACCACATAATGGATTTATCAATCCAGGAGCCAAAAAATCCAGCTACTAAACCGAGTAATAGTCCAACTAACAGAGAAATGGCAACCGCAAAAAAGCCAGCTAATAGGGACACACGAGCACCTAACATCAAGCGACTTAAAAAATCACGGCCATATTTATCAGAACCTAAGGTATATTTAAGATCAACTATATTCGATTCTATATCCTTGGGCTGAGACAATAGATCGGGTAAAACTATCTGTGCTTCTGACACCCCCCTTTCCCAATATTTAACTCCCTTAGGTACTATCACAGCCGAGTCAATTGCGACCTTCTGAACCTTAGATTCACTACCAAACCAAAAAGAAGACTTTTTATCTGTACCATTAAACCTTTTAAGCAACAAAAATTGCTGTGAAGAATTTGGCGATAAATTGGAAAGAGATAATTGCATATCGTTCGCATTCGGACTAGCATCAGGTATCCACTGATAGGCAAAAATAGCACCTAAACACATAGGTACAATCAAGAACAAGGACACCAGCAAACGAATATGTTTCCGAATTATTTTCATGCTTTATAGCTACGATCTTTCCATTGAAATTTCACAAATATAGAACTCCAAACTATTAGAACGATATAAAGCGGGTAGAAAAAAGCTAAGAATGGATAATCTTTTAACAAAGATCGCTCATTAAAGAAATTTGCATAACGCTGAATCAACAGAAATTCCGACCCCAATTTGGCCAGCATATACCAAAATAATCCTGGTGTAGAGAATACAAATAAAAAGGCAACCAAAAAGGATATATTCGCTAATAGAACAAGTGCACTTATAGACAAGGTAGTCATATCTGTATAATATTTCGACTTCGCTGTCCACCTCATCCTTTGCTGCCAAAAACTTAAAAACCTTTCTGATACTGCTGTAGTAACCACTGCTTCGATATGATTGTTGTATACAATGTTTTGTGCATTCAATTTTTTAAGCGCATGCAATACAAACATATCATCTCCACTGGCAAGCTGATCTTTGATTTCAGAGATTGATCCCAAATAATTAGCGCGCTTAACCATCCAATTAGCGCCATTGCACATAATGGGATATCCGGACAAGCAAGCCGCGGCTGTAGAGGCTTGCAAACTCAAGAATTCAAGTTGTTGCAATCTGTGGAATAAGTCATTCTTCCCCGAGAGAGAAACAGGTCCCAAGACACAAACAGATTCCGGATTTTGCTGTATGGTTGCCTGATAACTTTTGAGCCATCCTTTCCCCATTCTGCAATCAGCATCTGAAAACAATATCCAATCTCCTTCTAATTGTGGTAATACAGCTCGGATAGCTGCCTTTTTCCCAACCCCATCAAATAGATGAATATGTTCAATATTAAGAGACGCATCTTTTAAAAATTCACCAATTATCCTAGATCCATCATCCATGGAATGATCATCTATCAGATAAATAGTTAATTGAATACTTCCCTTATCCAATTGTTGTAAATCATCTAATAATTGGGAAATGTTTTGTTCCTCATTCCTATAAGCTATTACCAAATCAATCGACAAATCGGATATAGAGCCATTTTCCGTTGATATTAACAGCTTTTTCAATGCATGATGATAATATATCATCAGTGTTGAATACATGAGCAATATGAGGCTAATAATTCCTTCCATCTTATGGATACTTCAGTTCAGCGTTTTTTTGATTAGTCAATCCTATTAATACTGGGAATAACACATTTATTATCCAAAGCACCAAGACGGCAGTAGACAATAGTATTTCTTGTCCCACTTCCATTTGTAAATAATACATACAAAGATATCCTTTGGCAAAAATTTCTGTTCCTGCCATCTGTGGAATAAATGTAATAATGGTGTGGATTAAAATCAAGTAGTAGAACAAATCCAACACTGGAAATTCAAATCCCAATAGTAGAAGTATAAACACATGCTCCAGACTGAGTGTTACCAGTCGAAGCCAATTTAAGCCAATGAGTTGAATAATTTTCGAATAAGACCAATAAGAAATATAGGATCTGAATTGCTGAAGGAATCTTAATTGAGGCAAAAACGCGAAAATTAGAACCAATATTAACAAAACAAGTATAGCAAGCCAAAAATCCCCATACAGTAAACTTACCGTTACGAGACCTAACAACAAAGTTGAAACTGGTTTTAAGAAATTGTATAATGTGGCAGACTTCCATTTAAAATCACTATCCAGACTGTCCAGTAACAATACTTTTGAAGGTACATCCATTATCCTATTAGGACTATAGAATGAATAGGCCAGTGAGGTCCAGTTCATCTGGAGTGCTTTAACCAGTTTAATCGTATTCCTTTCAGCCAGAATACTTTTCCAAATAAATGCATCTGACAAATGGTGGAAACCCGCTAATATCAATATTGCCAACATCCAATAATCGCCCATATTTTGCACAAATGCATGACGAAGCGATTCTAGCATTTCAATGGAAATGCTATCTTTAAGTTTCATGGATACAAAGAAAAGAGCAAGGAATGTGAAAATATATCTGAATACTTCAATAGCCTTAGATCCTAATTCTTCATATAATTTTAGATATTTGTAGATATTCTTTAGCATTGAAAAAAGACAAAATAATATTAGGCGTAGATCCCGGTACCAGCGTAATGGGATTTGGAATCATCCATATTCAGGGTAAAAAGATTCAATTATTAGAATTGGATGTTCTTCTCCTGCACAAATTAAATGGACATAACCTAAAATTAAAAAGAATATTTGAGAAAACCCTAAGTCTGATTGATCAATATCATCCGGACGAAATAGCAGTTGAAGCCCCATTTTTCGGAAAAAACGTTCAGTCTATGCTAAAACTAGGGAGAGCTCAAGGAGTTGTGATGGCAGCAGGTCTTTACAGAAATGTCCCTATTACAGAGTATGCTCCCAAGAAAGTAAAGTTAGCGGTTACCGGAAGTGGTAATGCCTCCAAGGAGCAGGTAAGTTATATGTTACAAAAGCTTTTAAATATAAAAGAGGCTCCTAAATACTTTGATGCTACAGACGGTTTAGCTGTTGCCTTGTGCCACCACTTACAAACAAAAAACCCGCACATGGCGGGTTCTTCTTCAGGTTCTTGGGCTAGTTTTATCAAAAATAACCCGAATAGACTAGGTTAGAGATATTGACGAATGTTCTCAGCAATTTGTTTCATCTCCTCTTCTTCAATTTTCATTTTCGCTCTAGTGAAGTTCATATCATTCATTACATTCATAGGAACAAGATGAATATGGGTATGAGGTACTTCCAGTCCAATGACAGAAACACCAATACGCTCACAAGGAATTGCCTGTTTTACAGCTTTGGCTACTTTCTTAGCAAAAATATTCAAGCCTGCTAGCTGATCATCCTCCATATCGAAAATATAATCTATTTCCTTTTTAGGTATAACCAAGGTATGCCCCTTTACTAAAGGGAAAACATCCAAAAAAGCTAGGTAATTTTCAGTTTCAGCAATTTTGTGGCAAGGAATTTCACCAGCAACGATTTTAGAAAATATAGAAGCCATTATCTAGATATTTCAAGAACTTCCATCTCCATCATTCCGGAAGGAACTTCGATTTGTGCTACTTCTCCTACAGTTAATCCTAACAGTCCTTTTCCTATTGGTGAATTAACGGAAATCTTTCCTGTTTTTACATTAGCTTCATTCTCCGCTACCAAAGTAAAGGTAAATTCCTTCTTCAGCTTTAGATTCATCAATCTAACTTTAGAAAGAATCAAGACCTTAGAATTATCGATCATCGATTCATCTATCAATCTTGCGTTTATCATTTTACTTTCTAATCCAGCAATTCGCATCTCCAACATCCCCTGAGCCTCCTTCGCAGCATCGTATTCAGCATTCTCCGACAGGTCTCCCTTATCTCTAGCCTCAGCTATTTGCTTTGATACACGTGGTCTTTCAGTGAATTTAAGTTGTTCTAATTCCTCTTTAAGGTTTTTAAATCCTTCTTCAGAATAGTATGATATTTGTGACATATATATTCTCTTTATGTACTATACATTTCTTCATTCTTCCAATTATCTCGAAAAATATTCCCCATTAAATGCATAGGTATTAAACAACAAAAAGAAGACCGTAAACGATCTTCTTTTACAAATATACAAAATATGTATGTGAATTCTATAAATTCATACTCAGACCAAACGAATGAGGGGAATCTAAAGGATCAGCTGAACGGAACGAATAGTTGATCACAAATTTCTGCTCATTGTTCACTGGAAGTACATAAGAAGCACCTGCAGTAAATCCTGTCAACGCATTTGTTCTTCCTTCATCATATTCGGCAGTAATGTCACTTTCCAAACGGTAACCACCACGTAGCACCATTCTAGATTTGAAGTTCCACTCAACACCTAGATTGAAGTTATCCTTCGTAAAGGAATTAGAAGTAAAGGTTGCCATTGGCGTAATGATATTGTCATCATCCATGATAATATCATACGATCCACCAATACTTAACAAAGAAGGCACCTCAAACGGGTCCATTCTATGCTCGTAATTTTGCTGAAAATCAACACCCTGAGTTGCATCATTCGTCAATTTGATATCATCACCATCACCAGAATACATCAATTTAGGTCCAACGTTCTTTAATGTAATACCGAACTTCAATTCGTTATTATCACCTGAAACATATTGTACACCAATATCCAAGGTAATACCAGTTGCATCCATATTTGGAGTTGACTCTGATAATACTCTCATGGTGATACCACCACTAATAGTTGGTGTAAAGCTTTTAGCATAAGAAAGAGCCATATTAGTATACGTAGGACTGAAAGTACCTATATCACCTTCTGGATCTTCTGTAGTTGTAGTTAGGATATCACCAAAGCTCCAGCTTGAAATACTCAATGCCAATACTCCATCTTCACTTACTCGATAAGCGAATCCAAGTGTATTGATATCAATATCTCCAAACCACTGAACGCTTGATAAACCAATTTCCATAGTACTCTCCAAACGAGCCAAACCTGCAATGTTAAGGAAAGTTGCCTCTAAACCGGCAACCCCTCCAACATTTGCATCCGCTAAACCAGAAGTTCTAGCCCATGGATTAATCAATAATTCAGATGCACCTGCCTGACCAGAACGTTCTTCGTTCCCGGCCACAGCATTCTGATTTGAGGCATAGACCAAACCAGCAACCAAAAGCATCTTAGCTGTATATTTTGAAAAAATTCTCTTCATTGTCTTTTTCTTTTATAGGTCTATTAAAATGAATCAAGGTCAATTGGTCTCAATGCTCCGAACCATTTGATAGTCTTCTCTCCAGTTGGTGTTTTTACATGAATAATATAAACACCTGATGCTATTGAGATTCCTTTATTATTTTTCAATCCCCAGATAACATCACCTGTAAAATCAGCACCTTTCAATTGATTAATCAAAGTACCTGAAACGTTATAAATTGAAATAACAGCTCTTGGTGGTACATTTGTAATCTTAACTATGTGATCAAGCTGACCAGTTTCATAGTATGAAGAACCATAATATGGATTTGGTACAACTCCTACTAAGTTAACAGGGTCATCTGTATTATATCTATCCTCAATATTTGTAACATTAATATTGCTAGTAGTGAACGCATATTTAGGGAATCCATTATTTGTGATATCCTCAGCACATTCGAATTCACCTGCACCCCATTCTTTCAATGGTTGAGCAACATTTATATCGATAGAAACATCCGTTGATAACAATGTTGCGTCTTCAGCTAAGATTGGAATACCAGCCCATGCAACATTAGTATAGAACTTCTTTTTATCATTTCTATCAGCAGGACCATCCGCACCTATAAGATCAACAACCTGGTCATAATGAGGATTGTCCGTTTCTTTAGATCCTTGGTAAGGCGTATTTAAAACGTAAACGTAATGCATACCTCCAAATATTTGTCCTTCAGCATGTACTATTCCATTTGAGAACGAATAGTCGTATTCACCAATTGTAGACGTTGGATTCCATAACATGTCATCACCATTCTCATCGATCAAAGATGAATTCTCACCAAACATCATGTTCAGACGAACACCAGCGTTCTTATCAATAGCGTAACCTGGGAACCAAGACCAACCTTGACTAGATTGTTCAACACCATTGATATCCTTAGAGTTAGCTGTTCTAATCATCTTAAGTCTTCTCTCATCTGTATTGTATTCAGCGATTTCGACTACAGGAACCCTTGTCCAAAATTCTTTATTGCTTGTGAAAACGATACGTACACTAGGAAGTGTTCTCAAATTAGTGATCAAATCATAGTCATCACCAACTTCATCGATCTCATCATCATCGTATTTAGGGAAGATACCTTTTCCACTTACTACAGAATAAGGAGCCCATGTACCATTTAAAACACCTTCATAAACTTCATTTGGATCCATCCAAAATTGATCGACACCTGGAATTTCATCGTCTGGATTAGCAGCAATAGCTAAAGCACCATTATCACGAACACCATAGTCAGACCAACTTCTTGCGTCTACTGCAGATTCAGCATCGTCATTTGCAATGGCAGTTTGACCTGCAGCAATCCAATCTTGAGCACCGTCTTCATTATTGTCTTCATAATCCATGTCTTGCATGAATTCTAACCATTCGTTTGACTCATCTTCAAAGTTTATAGTTGCACTAATAAACCCGTTAGAAGTGTTTTTAGAATCCCATGGACGATCACCGATAACATTAGCGTTAACAGCAAGGCCCCATTTCGGTATCAATTGTTCGTTCAAAATTGAAATGGTAGAAGAAGAAAGTACAGTATCACTTGCTTCACCAATCGTACGAATCAATCTCCAAGTTGTTTCATCATCAATTTCCTCATCAAATTGGCTCTCAGGAATGAATTCGAAAATGAAATCAGCACTTTTAACTTTTTCAGGATCTAATACAAAAATATCTACTGGTGAGAAGTTCTCTAGGTAATCAACATCAGCAACACAAAAGTTCTTTTTGATAGAATCCATTGAGTTTTGAGTCATTTGAATTTCAAATCCTGAGTTACCTTGACCTTGTAATCTAGTCATTGCAGGTCTAGCACCATACTCCCCAACGAATTCATTTGAATTTTTGAAAGGGAATCCACTCGCTACTTTAATATTTCTACGACCAGCTTTAAATGGCAACTTTTGACCTAGCATACTAGGATTTAAAATATTTCCATCAAAGTTGACATCCTTCATGTAAACCATATATTCATTGTAACCATAGGCAACTGCCATATAGTAGTAATATTTATGGTTTACCAGTTTTTTATCACCTAAGGCAAATAAATCTTCTGTAATTCTAAATGAATGCTTGATACCAGAATTTGTAGCAACAATTGTTTTATTTTTTGGAATATCTTGCCCTAGGTTTAAGTCATATTCATGGTTGATTAACTCATCAATTGGATCTTCAAAATTCGTCGTTGAATCAGGACCTAATCTATAGTTCTTAACATCTACCTGGAATAATAACTTCGCCTTATCTGAATCATATAGATCTGAAGGAGATACCGTTTCATCCACCAATTGGAAAATTTGATATCCTTCAAATTTGTATGAATTATTTGTAATATCAAGATCTTCAGTACTAATTAGTGTAGGATCTACCTCTTCGTATGCCTCATTGAAGTTATTTGAACTTTGACCGTTTGTCAATGTAAGGATAAACTCTTTATCAAAACGTTGTAAAGAAACATCTGGAGCATCAGGTCCATTCAATACTGCAAAACAGTTATCAAATAAAGCTTGCGCTTTATCATCCGCAATTCTCATTTTTTGAACGGATGCAAATGCACCACCTTCAGTAGCCTTTGCCCAAACCAAACCAGTAGTTACCAAGTTAACTGCACCTGGCTCTAAGGTAAATGGACCAGCAGAGATCAAGAATCTTCTATCGTCAGGTGAGTTGTTTTCACCTTCTTCAGTCCAGCTTTCACCTGGATGATTCGGATCAGTATCTCCAGGGAACATCCAGTTCGTTGGATCACTGTTAGGGTCAGTTCCATTACCACCCCATGTCATAGGAGTATTATCCTTCCATCTACCAATTAGGTAATTGTAATAATGTGGAGCGTCATCAGGATTTCCAACTTTAGGGTCTCTGTTGTTGTTATAGTAAACAAACTTAGACATTGAGATCAATTCTGGTAGATCTGTATCAGCGATAGGGTTACCATCTTCATCAAACGTACAGTCAATACAACCGTCAAAATCATTATCGATACCATCACCGTTATCGGCCTTAGGTCCTCTAAAGAAATCCATACCGATTGCCGGAGGATTAGCACCATAACCAAGTGCACCATCATCAAACTCATCACCGTTGTATGAATAACCAAGACCTCTTCTTACATCACAACCAACATAATCATCATCGTATTTACCTATATCTGAATCAACAAAGTGACCAATATATGTTTGGTTCAATGTTTCGATAGAACGATTGATAATTTTAAAGTTGTAAAAAGTCATATCATTAATCTCATCATTGGTAGTAAATCCAAATGCCTGAGCTCTAATTTCAAGACCGATAGTTTCTGAAGAGTTCGTTTCAGAGTGAACGTTTCCTCTATCGTTAAATACAAAGAAAATAGTTTCATCCCCGAATAAAAGGTCATCCGTCTTACAATCTCTATCTTCTAAGATATCGTATGCTGGAAAATCTTTTGCGTTTGGATCATAGATACCATCACCATCCCAATCATAGAAAGGTGCAAGCATCTCATCCAACTCTCCATCAACCCCGTTTCCAGGCCAAGTATCGATGATAGTAGGGCGCGAATATTCTGGATCAGAATCACCCTCTAAAACTTCGTTTTGGTAGAAAGATAATACCTCGTCCAATCGAACTTTCCAATGCTTATTATATTTACTACAAACCTCTTGATCCGTTTGACCATAGTTTGCATTTGGAATCATAAGACCCGTATTTGGATCTAAGATTTCTTTTTCACCATCTAAAGGACCAGGCCAAAAGTCAACACCAGTTTGACGATAAGTCATCGCCGCTACCTTAAGTGTATTGTCGTCTGACAAACCTCCAATCCATAGTGATCCGGCAAATAATGAATGTTTCCCACTATTTTGAGGAACTTCATATTTAGCATTTGTACCATCCCACCAGAAGTCACCCGCACCACGCATAATGGTACGAACGTTATTTACGCTTAGCTCAGATTGTGAACTAGCCTGAATACAGTTATTAGCAAGTACCGTTTCAGGACCTGCCGTTTTAACAATTACTCCCACATTCTCTCTTGCGTTTCCAAGAAACACACCCAAAGACATGAAAAGAGCAAGGGTTTTATTTTGTAAGGTCAATTTCATCTTTAAGATATTTTCGGATTATTGGAAGTTCATAGTTAAACCTAAACGAATAGTCCTTGGTCTAAGGTAATTGTTTGGGTGATTTTGAATGTATAACGCATATAGTGATCTATAAGCGGCTTCATTTTCCTGCTCAGAAGCTGCTTGCTGACCAGCAGCAGAATCTAAATATCCATCATCCGTTGCGTTTCCAGTATATTGGTAAACACGATTTACATTACGTGTATCTAACAAGTTATTAACCTGAAGATATACACTGGCTGAATAAGCCTTTCTATTTCCTTTAGCATCCTTCTTACCCATTTTCACATTGAAATTCTTTTGCACTTTCAAATCTAAACGGTATGTCCAAGGTAGTCTTGCTCCATTTGGTGTTCCATCAAGCGTAGTTCTATCATTACCACCTGCATCTACAGGAGATAGTATTTTAGAATAAGGATTACCCGATTGAGCAGTAAATGAAAGAACAGATGAAGTATTTTCAAAAATAGCTTTCAACGTTCTGTTTTCCGGACCGTTGTATGCTTTACCTCCAAACATCTTATAATCTATAGTAGACTGGATTTGGTGACGGCTATCAAAGCTCAATGGTAGTGTAGTTCTTAAGTTTGGTTGTCCAGAGTTTGCAAGACTGAATCCAGATGTTGCACTAGAACCAGAACCTTCAGCAAACTGTAAAGTATAGTTAGCATTGAATCTTACATTTCCTACACGTTTCATAGCAAATGAGATGGACGCTCCTTTTACTGTACCAAAGTCAACATTACCTCTAGTCATATATGTAGCAGGATACGCATCTGTAACATTCAACAATTGCACCATATCTCTTTGCTCTCTATAGAAAGCAGATAAGTCAATTGTAGCATTTTCACCCAAAACTTGCTTGAATCCCATTTCATAATCCGTAGATTTCTCAGGCTTCAAGTTTGGATTTTTTGCAATTACACCTTGTTCACCAAGTGCAATATCAAGATAGTTGATAGGGTCAAATCTACTAGCACTTGCTAATGGACGAATTGTTTTAATATCATAAAACGCATAGAACATGGCAACATCCGAAATAGGGAAGTTGAAAGATACACGAGGCATCACCGTGATTTCCGGATCATAATCTCCAAATGCATTTGTATTCAAACCATTATTTTTCGACAACCCATCTTTAGCGTCAGCAGTCAACATTGGTTGCGCACGACCGTCTCCATAAATTTTAGATACATCAGAAATTACAGCACCATCTGCATCGTACCACGTATTTCCGTTTCTATATCCATTTACTTTATTTGGACTTTCAGCATTGTCTACATATACAACAAAGTTATCTCCAATATTTGAAGGAACAAGAACATCTAAATCTGAAGTAATAAGTTCTCCAGCAGTAACCGCATCATAAATAGAATATGGGTCATTCAATATTTCTTGATTTGCATCATATCTATCTATACGAACCCCTACATTAAATACAAGGTCACGAACAAAGAATTTGTCCTGAATATAACCTGCCATATAAATTGGTTCGAAAGCCCCAACTTCTCTTTTCAATGAACCATTCGATAAGGAATCGTTCAAGAAGTTATCCATAGATACTTTTGACGTTACTTCACTTCCATGTGGATTGTAACCATAGTAATTACCCGTTCCGTTATTCGCTATAATTTCTTGATTCAGTAATTCTTCAGTAGAAAATAAATTGATATCCAGATCATTTGGATCCATTCCGTGTACATTCAAGAAATCCTCATAACCTAATCCCAGTAGATCTCTGGCATTTTTTGCGAAACCAGTTACTTCAACTCCTGAAAGGTCTGTAAATTCATCTAAGATCAATTGTCCGTCATCGTTAACGTTCCCGTTAAACTCATAACGTTTGATACTACCAGCATCGATATAACTATTAGATAATAATCTACCAACAGTCCACAAACTATTTGGTGTAATTGCCCAAGATCTTTCGGTACGTTTCTCAAACTCAAAACCAATTTTAATCTGGTGATCTTTAATCATCGCAGAAGCAGCTCCAGTTAATCTAAATTGTTCAGATTTGAATTTTTGCGCAAAGTCGTAGTTACTACCTTGAGGTTCAAATAAACCGTATATCCTGGTTGGCTGACCACCATTTAATAAACCTCCACCTGCACTGATTTGATTCAAGGCACTTTGACCAAAATCATTTGCAAAATCAAAGTATTGACTTGTATAAGCCGCTTTATCCTTATTTAAGGATCCAGCATCAAACTCCCAGTGATCGATACCAAAAGCATCTCTCCAAACAGCAGGCTGATCGAAAGCAGTAATAGTCACTGTTTCTTCCTCACCAGTAATATTATTCATGAAGGTGACATTTCTAATATCACCGAAGTTTTCTAAGAATGTAGCTCCATCTTTTCTATATACAGGAGTGAATTTACCTACATAACCGTATTTTCCATAATCCTCTCCAAATCTAGAATCTCCCCAATCGCTATCAATAGATTGAAAATCACTACGGATATTATAGTTAGCATTTGAAATTGCAGAAGATGTACCATCCTCTTTTTTCTCGTCCTTGAAGTATTGAACAAAATTAGCATAAATCGTATAACGATTATCTACACGCTCACCACTTTGACCCGAGTTGAAAACACTATTTCTGTAATTTGGTCCTCCTGATACTCCATTTCTGAATGTACCACCAATCTTCAAACTAGAGTTTTCTCCGGTTTTAATATTGATTTTTGACTGCAAGTTAAAGAAGTCATTCTCATTATTTCTTCTATAGTCTAATTCTTTTAGATCAGTCTCAGCTATTACATGGTGAACCGAATTCACCCCAAATGGTGATTCTGGACTACCACCCATTGTTAATGGGTTTAAGCTGATAGCATTTTGAGCATCACTATTCAGCTCAAAAGAATTGATAGAATACGTATTATCCTTTAGGTGACGAATATTACCAGACAGGAACAATCCGGCAAGAACTGAAGTATCAGTTTCTGTCTTAGTCCATGCAAGTGGTCCTGTGTAAACGAATTCTCCCAAAGTGTAGCCATAATCATCCAATAATTCTGAAGTTTGAATATCAAAACTAGCAGCCTTTACCGGAGAAGGAGCACGTGTTGTAATGGATATTACCCCAGAGGTTGCATCACCATACTCAGCTGGAAGACCTCCGGTAATTACCTGGATTTGCCCCATCGCTACAGTAGGAAGGTTTGCACCACCAACCATTTTTACACCATCTACATAATACACCGTTTGCTCATCTCTACCTCCACGAACATTAATGTCTCCATCAGCATCCTTCTGAGTTACCCCGGCAGTATTTGCAGCAATAGCTGTTGCACTTCTTACCGGTAGATCAGCAAATTCCTCTCTAGTTACTGTCTGCCCACCTGTGTTATCCTTTTCAATCAAGGACTTCTCATCGGTAAGAACGATTTCAGCAATCAGCGCACTGGCTTCTTGCATTTGAGCGTTCTTCTCCGTTACTACCCCATTTGAGATAACAACTTTCTGAAGTGTAATAGTAGCATAACCAATATAGCTATACTCTATATCATAGGTACTTGGATCCAGAGGAGTAATGATATAATTACCATCCAAATCTGTCGTAGTACCCCTAACAGTAGTCCCAGCAGTTTTTACCAAAACATTCACAAATGGAAGAGGATCCCCCAAATCATCTGTTACAGTCCCCCGAAGAGTCTGCGCCATCATGCTGGTAGTCAAGCCAATAAAGGCCATCAGCAAGAGTAATTTCTTAAACATACACGTGTTTTTTGATCTATTTTCTACATTTCAATCGGGTAAATTTACGTAATGGCAAGCGACTAGCAAAGTCTTTTTTAACAAAATTTTAACCTAATTTTACATATATTTGACAATAATTAAGTGTTTCACACTGTTGAATACACATTATATCAAAGACTTATGAAAAGTGTAAATTTTCACTTTAAACTATTGGTGTTAATTTTATTAATTGGCGCTTGCACCAAAGATGAATCAGAAAATTTCCCTAATGTTTCTATTAACTTAACCATATATCCAGGCACTGGATCTTTTCATGACCTGGGAGCTACAGGAGGAAGCATGACCTTAGAGGGAGGGGTAAATGGATTGATCATTTACCGAAGAAGCTTGAATGAATTTATGGTGTTTGACAGAGCTTGCACCAACAACCCTACAGATCCTTGTGAAAAGATAGAACTACAAGATGAAGGTGGATTTACCGCAGAAGACAAGTGCTGTGGTTCAATATTTCTATTAACCACAGGAGAAAATTGGGATGGACCAGCTCCGTATGGACTAAAACGATATTCCAGTTATTATGACGGATCCAGCCTTACTATTTGGAACTAAAAAAAGTCCTCAGAATTTCTGAGGACTTTTTTTTATAATCTATAGAATCAGATATATATTAATATCTGTAATGTTCTGGTTTGTATGGACCATCAACTTTTACACCAATATAACTAGCTTGTTCTTCAGACAAAGTCTCTAACTCAGCTCCTACTTTTGCAAGGTGAAGCTTAGCTACTTTTTCGTCTAGGTATTTTGGTAAAGTATATACTTTGTTTTCGTAAACGTTTGAATTTTTCCACAGTTCAATCTGCGCCAAAGTCTGGTTAGAAAATGAATTTGACATAACAAATGACGGATGACCTGTTGCACAACCAAGGTTTACCAATCTACCTTCAGCCAATACAATAACATCTTTACCATCAATCACGTATTTATCTACTTGTGGCTTAACCTCTTTCTTTGAATCTCCGTAATTATCATTCAACCATCCCATTTGGATCTCATTGTCGAAATGACCGATATTACAAACTACACACTTATCTTTCATTGCCAAAAAGTGTCTAGCAGCAACGATATCTTTATTTCCAGTAGTAGTAATTACTATATCAGCACGCCCGATAACATTGTCCATTTTACGAACTTCGTAACCGTCCATCGCTGCTTGCAAAGCACAAATTGGATCAATTTCGGTAACAATAACTCTAGCTCCTGCCCCACTAAATGAAGCCGCAGTACCTTTACCAACATCACCATATCCTGCAACAACAACTACCTTACCAGCCAACATAAGGTCTGTAGCTCTTCTTACTGCATCAACAGCAGATTCTCTACATCCATATTTATTGTCGAACTTAGATTTAGTAACAGAGTCATTTACATTGATGGCCGGCATCACAAGCGTACCATTCTTTTCTCTTTCCACCAATCTATGTACTCCAGTTGTAGTCTCTTCAGACAATCCTTTGATTCCTTCAGTTAATTCAGGAAATCTATCAAAAACCATATTCGTAAGATCACCACCATCATCCAAAATTAGATTCAAAGGCTGTTTATCTTCACCGAATAATAGTGTTTGCTCTATACACCAATCAAACTCCTCATCATTCATACCTTTCCAGGCAAAAACTGGCACTCCTGTCTTAGCTATTGCAGCAGCAGCATGATCCTGTGTAGAGAATATATTACAAGAAGACCACTGAACATCCGCCCCCAGGTCAACCAATGTTTCAATAAGAACAGCAGTTTGAATAGTCATGTGAAGACATCCAGCGATTCTAGCACCGGACAAAGGCTTTTCACCTTTATACTCTTCTCTGATCGCCATCAAACCTGGCATCTCTGCTTCTGCCAATTCTATTTCCATTCTTCCCCATTCTGCTAAAGAAATATCTTTAACTTTATAACGAAGACCTTTTTCTGTTGCTGTATCCATAAAATAGCATTTATTTTTGTGCAAAATTACGTAATTAAAGGAAGAAATAAGTACATTTTAACTCCAAAATTACCGAGCAACCAGATTCATTCTACGCATAAGTGATTATGAACGAATATTTTATACGCCATAGGCAATAATTGACATGCAGAAACTGCTAAATTTCACCAATGATCTAGGTTCATTTTACCTTTATCAATACGACCAAGATTCGAATGAATTACTGGAAAAGGTATCCCTTTCACCCAATGATCAATCAAAACTAGCTAGATTTAATTCAAATAAGAGAAAAAAGGAATGGCTAGCAGTAAGACACCTTTTAAAGGTTATACATCCTGAACAACAATTTCAGCTTGTATATAACGAACATGGAAAACCTTCCCTTCATGACGGGACTAAAATCAGCATTAGCCATTCTGATAATTTTGTTGGAATTGCCCTTTCCAACAAACACGAAATAGGGATAGATATACAATACTTCAAATCTAAAATAGACAGGATACAAAGCAAATTCATTCATCCAAAAGAAGCAGCACTCCTAAAGAGTATGCCTGATCAAGATAGATTAACTTACCTACATGGCTACTGGACCGCAAAAGAAGCTATCTATAAAACAATAGCAATGCCAGGAACCGTTTTTTCAGAAATAGATTGTTCAGACCTTAAAATTGAAAAAAAGGAAAACTGGATGGCTACATATCGAGGAGAAATCTTTACATTGTATACATTAAGAATAGGTCAACTATTCCTTTCGTATAGCCATTTCGCTAGCAAATAGGAATACACCAACAATGTAATACCTAAAATGGATATAAAGTTCAACAGAAATAATAAAGAGATTGCCGTTTTAATTGATCCAGGTAAAACAGATCGCGCACAGCTCGAAAAAACCATACTTAATTCACACAGAGCTAAGGCGAACTATATATTTATAGGTGGAAGCATTCATACTAGCGATAAACTTGACGAAACTATTGATTTCGTCAGAACTTTGACAAACATTCCAATTGTACTATTCCCGGGAAGTGCTCTTCAAATAAGTCCAAAAGCAGATGCTACACTTTTTATGAGTCTGATTTCCGGAAGAAATCCAGAATTACTGATAGGACACCAAGTATTAGCAGCTCCTTTAATCAAAGAAAAGAAGCTAATCACGATCTCTACAGGCTATATGCTAATTGAAAATGGTCACACCTCCTCAGTGGGCTACATGAGTAATACCATGCCCATTCCAAGGGAGAAAAATGCTATAGCCGTTGCCACTGCAATAGCAGGGGAAATGCTCGGCCTTTCCTGTATTTTTATGGATGCCGGTAGTGGAGCGTCTAAACCTATTCGGCCAGCTATGATAAAGGCAGTCCAGCTAAACACAACTGTTCCTATTATAATAGGTGGAGGAATAAGCAACTCAACCCAAGTCAAAGAAGCTTTCGAAAGTGGAGCAAACTTGGTGGTTATAGGAAATGCACTGGAAACGAACCCAGACTTAATAGATGAATTACTGAGAATCAGAGATCAATTTCCCAAAAAATGACTTCAACCAAAAAGCACAAACACCCCCAAAAATAGGAGCAATAACATATACAGTAATAGCCATGTATTTCATCGGTGGAAAAGCGGCATCACCCCAACCTACCATATAAGCCACCAACCTTGGCATTAAATCTCTAGCAGGGTTCAATCCCGCCTGACTAATAGGTGCCACAATACAAATAATTAAAGTAACCAATGACCCTATAAACATAGGAGCCAATAAATTATCACTGGGGAATTTTTCAACGATTCCAAATATCCCTAACACTAACAGGAAGGTTCCAAGGAACTCTGCAGCGAATGCAGTCCCATGACTCGCTACAATCTTACCCTCAAAACCAGGGTTTGGAAAGAACTCTCCAAATGCTGCTGCAGTAAGATGAGAACCTTCGGCTCCCCTTACTAAACCATTTTTCATTTCTACTAAGGCCAAGCTATCACCGAAAAAGAAATAAACACCAAATCCAGCAATCAACGCTCCAAGCAATTGCCCGGATACATATTTACCAAAAGCTACACCTGATATATTCTTAGCCAATAACATAGCAACTGAAACGGCAGGATTCAAATGACCATCGGATAATTTGGCGGAAGCAACAATCCCTAGAAAAACTGCTAAACCCCAAACACAGGCGATCTGAAACAATCCTGCAAAAGCTTCTCCACTTATAGCCAATGCAACAGAAGCTGTACCCATAAATACCAGAATAAAAGTCCCGATTAACTCACCAAAAAACGCTTTCATAATAAATTATTTAACCTTTAGAGAACTCCCTTTAAATCAGTAAAGTATTTCTCCGCCAAAAATAGCCGAAAAATACTTCACCTCACTTAGTTGCAATTGCCTTTTTGATTAAAAATCAAAAAATAAATTAAAGCGCTACCTCTAATTGTAATCTGAAGATGAATTTATCATCTTTACCGTTCTCTTCTCTAAGTGAAAAGTCACTTTGAACTTTCAAATTATGACCAACTACATATTTGGAAACACCCAAAGTATATTCTGTCAATTCTGGATTTCCCGTAATCCCTTCTGGTCTAACTTCTGTATACCTAGCAGCTACTTCCCAGTTATTTTTAAACAAATATCCAAAAGAGTTATTAATAGATGTTCCTGTATAAAACGATCCTCTTTCAATACGAGCTCCCTCATCTAAAACATACTCACCATCGCCATCCAATTCATAAAGCATTGCACTATCTGAAGCTACAGATCTATTCACATATTCAAACATCCAGGAGAAACCATGACATTTAAACATCATATCAGCAAAAACGGTTTGAAGGTCTCTTGAATTATACATGATATCACCTTTTTGACCGTTAGATTTTATTGCATTGTCATTATAATCAAAGGATAAACCAAGCGCTAATTTTGGATCCGACTCTCTTTTAAGGTCACCACCTACATAATCACCCTTACTAGTGAATTTACCAAACGGTAAAACCTCTAAACGATAAGTATAACTTCTCCCCTGACGATCGCCAATAATGTCCATATCGTGATCTTCTTTCTTGAAGTTCTTACCTTCCCCAGCAGCAATAGATCCAATATTTCTTACAAGCACATCTCCAACATTAAAATGATGTCTCAACTGAATTCCCTTATCACGATCAATTGTAAATTTTGAATTCAATAATGAACGATCTACAAACTGTAATTTTTGAGATGAGATCACTCGCTCTCTATTACCTGGCAATTTAGTTTGACCTGCCCATAGATTCCAGTTACCTGCAAAATTCCATTTCACTACTGCATCAAGCATTTCTGCATTTACTGCATCATACTCGATTTTATACTTCAACTTTGGAGTCAATACAAATCCATCAAATTTAAAACGAGCTCTTCTTAAGTAAATTTGCTCTTTGTATGAAGGGTTTCCATCTTCAACATAATACCCTTCAAATCTATTTTGCATTCTAACACTGAACTTAACCGCAAACGAACTATCTGCTGCCATCATTCGAAGGCCTTTACCAAATTTATCTCCTGTCAATGTTTGCGCATGTACAGTCATCATAGATGAGCAGACAAAAAGCAATGTAAAGATTACCTTAAAGATGTTAAGTTTCGAATTTTGATTCATTTTTTTCGAGTTCTGAATTTTGATACTTTCTTCTTCATTTTTGTAATAGACCATAAAACGGCATTCTTCACATTGCCTTTTGTAGTCTCTTAACTTTCGCTGTGCAAATATGAAAAGACTTAACATTCAGTCAAAGTCTCTTACGCTTTCTTAACTTTTTCTTAAAGCCTGATTTAAACTCATTTTTAAGATTAAAATTCTCGAAACACCTGATTTTATTAACGTTCCCTTAGTCTTGACTTTAATTTCTTATCAAATAGGAATCCTTCAAATTGTCCTGAGTTAACATTTACTTAACATAGACATAATAACATCTTAACTATTTATGACAAATCCTGATTTACTTTTGTCTCAAGAAAATCAAAAAAACGAAAATCATGGAATTTGGATTTTGGGATGTCCTTACAGTAATTGGAGCATTAGGTTTCTTTATTTACGGGATGAAAATCATGAGTGACGCATTACAGCAAGTAGCTGGTTCTAAAATGCGTCAAGTGTTAAGAAAAATGACTTCAAACCGTTTTACTGGAGTCGGAACAGGTTTCTTAATTACTGCAATCCTACAATCGTCATCTGCCACCACAGTAATGACGGTAAGTTTTGTAAATGCTGGACTTATCTCATTGGTTGAATCTGCCGGAGTTATGATGGGTGCTAATATTGGAACCACGATTACAGGGTGGTTAGTTTCATTGATTGGTTTCAAGGTGAAAGTTGCCCATTACGCATTACCTATTATCGGTATTGCCTTCCCATTCATGTTTTCCAGCAAGCAAAGTAGAAGAAAATGGGCTGAGGTGGCTATTGGTTTCGCCATACTTTTCCTAGGATTAGGAGAATTAAAAAATGCAGTACCGGATATCAAAAATAACCCTGAGGTACTTGACTTCCTACACCAATTCAACAATCCAGGATTCTTCACGAGACTTCTTTTCGTAGGTGTTGGTACCTTATTAACTATAATAGTACAATCTAGTAGTGCTGCCATGGCATTGACCATTACATTAACTACCCAAGGTCTTCCTTTAGATATTGCTGCGGCAATGGTATTAGGTGAAAACATTGGTACTACCATTACAGCTGAATTAGCTTCCATGGTTGCAAATGTCCATGCTAAGCGTTCTGCAAGAATCCACTCTATATTTAACATCATTGGAGTGTTTTGGATGGTTCTCATCATGCCTTGGTTCTTGGATATTCTTGAAATGTTTATGCCTGAAACAGATGGTGACACGAACAAATTTGCTTTGGCAATGTTCCACACTTCATTCAACCTCCTTAATGTTATTATCTGTGTTGGTTTTGTTAAACAGCTAGTTAATATGGCTATCAAAACTGTTAAGTCTAAAGGTGATGATGATGAAGCATTTACATTAAGACATATTGGAACAGGTGTATTTACATCTCCAGAGCTATCTATTGAAGAAGCAACTAAGGAAGTTTCACATTTCGGAGAAATCACCCAACGTCTTTACAATATGCTACCTGAGTTATTAGTTGAAACTGAGGACAAAAAATTCAACAAAAAATTAAAGCGCATTCATAAATACGAAGACATTACAGATAAAATGGAAATTGAAATAGCCAACTTCCTTTCTGTAACTTCTGAAGAAGGATTAAGTGAGACAGCTTCTATTAGAACCCGAAGCCTACTTAGTATTGTTGGAGATTTGGAAAGAATTGGTGATATCGTTTACCAAATGTCAAAAAGTCTTGAACGCAGACGAGAATCTAAAGCATACTTCACTCCTGAGAATAGAAAGAACATCGAATCTATGATCGGTAAAGTAAATATTGCAATGGATATCATGACTCAAAACTTAAACTCTCCATACGCCAATGTAAGCTTTACAAAAGCTAAAGAGGCAGAGGAAGAAATCAATGAATTGAGAAATGAATTGAGAAGTAAACACCTTAAGAATCTTCAAGAAGGTGACTATAAAATCAACGCTGCTCTAATTTACAATGACCTTCTACATTCACTAGAAAAAGTAGGTGATCACATTATAAATGTTACCGAAGCAATCGTTGGAATGAAATAAAGAGGGAATTCATATTTAGAATTCTAACTCAAATCTATTAAATTAGCAGCCTGAATAAGGCTGCTTTTTTTATGGAATCAACTCCCATTTCTATTGATAAGATTTTAAACATTGAAACCGAACAGGATTTCAACGACTGTGCTATTGAAGTATTTTACTATCAGAAACAACTTAACCCTGTTTATAGAGAATATCTGGAACATATCAAGCAACACAACCTTTTACCCAGGCATTATTCAGAAATTCCTTTTTTACCCATTTCTTTTTTCAAAACACATCAAGTTAGCTGCAAACAAGAAAAACCCGAGGTTATTTTTAGTAGTAGCGGAACCACAGGAAGCATCACAAGTAAACATGAAGTGTATGATGCCTCTATTTATACTAAGAGTTTCAGAAAGGCATTTAATCTATTCTACCCTAAACCGGAAGAATATTGCATACTAGCACTTCTCCCTTCTTATCTTGAACGATCAGGAAGTTCTCTCATATATATGGTGGAAGACCTTATTAATAACTCTAATCATCCTGAAAGTGGATTCTACCTATACGAACACGACGCCCTAAGAAACAAATTGGAATCGCTAGAGAAAGTTGGAACTAAAACTATACTTTTTGGAGTAAGTTTTGCTTTGTTAGACTTTTTTGAAGCCCATCCCCTAAACCTTAAACATACCACCATAATTGAAACTGGGGGAATGAAAGGAAGGAGAAAGGAATTGGTTCGGGAAGAATTACATCATATATTAAAGAAACAAAGTAGTTTAGACCAAATTCACTCCGAATATGGCATGACCGAATTACTTTCCCAAGCTTACTCTACAGAAAATGGCACCTTCAATTGCCCGCCATGGATGAAAGTTTTGGCCCGAGATCCAGAAAACCCTTTAGAGCTAAGTTCAAAAAAACATGGCGCCATCAATATCATAGACTTAGCAAACATTGATTCCTGCTCTTTTATAGCTACACAAGATTTAGGAAGCTTCCACCCTAATGGATCCTTTGAAATTATGGGAAGATTTGACCATTCAGATATCCGTGGTTGCAATTTGATGGTAACAAAATAATTTTTGTCTTTTATTCCTCAAAAGCTGACATTTCTCATTCCATATCTCAATTAAAATTGCTCTATCTTTGTAATCTTAAAATAATCAGGTTCTTTGAATGAGCCAAAAGATGTTTTCAGATATGATGAAGAAAGGAAAAAACAACAAGCGACTTTTCAACCAAAAGAGTAAAGAAGAGCTTGAATTAGAATTGCAAAATGAGAAATTCACTCGTACTACTATTTCATTTTACAGATATGCATATCTTAATGATTTAGAAGAACTTAGGGATGAGCTTTTCTTACAATGGAATGCATTAAAGATAAAGGGTAGGATCTATATCGCTGATGAAGGTATTAATGCTCAGCTATCTTGTCCTGAACCATTTGTTGACGCATTCCGAGACACTTTAAATCAATACAAGGAATTTAAAGATGTTCCTTTCAAAATTGCCGTTGAAGATCAAGCAATGTCTTTCTTAAAATTACAAATTAAGATAAGAAAGAAGATATTGGCAGATGGTCAGGACGACAATAGCTACGATGTAACGAATGTTGGGAAACATCTTAGTGCAAAAGAATGGAACAAACACTTAAGTAATGAAAATAGTATCTGTATCGATATGAGAAATCATTATGAAAGTGAAATTGGACATTTTGAAGGTGCAATTTGTCCAGATGTAGATACTTTCAGAGAGGAATTACCTGAAGTCTTGAACCTTCTAGAGGGGCAAGAGGACAAGAAAATACTGTTGTATTGTACGGGTGGTATCCGATGTGAAAAAACATCTGCCTTTTTAAAACATCATGGATACGAAGATGTAAATCAATTACACGGTGGGATTATTGATTATGCAAAGCAGATAAAAGAAGAGGAATTGGATAATAAATACAAGGGATCCAATTTTGTATTTGATGATAGAAGAGGTGAAAAGATTTCTGATCACATTATTTCTTCTTGTCATCAATGTGGAAAACCATGTGATGCGCACACCAATTGTATCAATAAAAATTGTAACTTATTATTCCTTCAATGTGAGGATTGTAAGGTAGAAAATCAAAGCTGCTGTAGTCAAGAATGTGTTGATGTAATAACATTGACTCACGATGAGCAGATTGAAATGAGAAAACAAGGCGGAGCAGATCCGAATAAAAAATATAGGTCGAGCCTAAGACCAAAGTTGAATGAAATTCAACAACAAAAAGAGGCAGATGAAAAATAATTAGATAAGCATTGCATTTTTATAATGCATTTTAACCGTACTGTAATAAGTACTTAACTTCAGCACAATGCCTATATATCATTCATTAGGGAATTTCCCGCAAAAGAGACACGTCGTTTTCAAAAAAGAAAATGGCGACTTACATTATGAGCAATTATTTGGCTGTGAAGGTTTCGCCGGTATGTCGTCTTTGATGTATCATTTACACAGACCTACACAGGTAAAAGAAATCAAAGGTTCTAAAGACATCGCACCGAAAGTAGCTATCGAAAAGAACATTCAAAATCAATTATTTAGAGGATTTGAAGCTAAACCAACAGACGACTACTTAGAAAGTAGAACACCTGTTTTGGTTAACAGTGATTGTTACATTGAACTAGCAGCTCCAAAAAAGTCTATGAAAGACTATTTCTACAAAAATGCAGATGCCGATGAGGTAATTTTCGTTCACCGTGGAACAGGAACACTTAGATCAATGATGGGTAATCTGAAATTCTCGTACGGAGATTATTTGGTAGTACCAAGAGGTATGATTTATCAAATGGAATTCGATACAGAAGACAATAGATTATTTATCGTACAATCTTTTAGCCCTGTTTATACACCTAAGAGATATAGAAACCATTTCGGACAACATTTAGAAGATTCACCATTCTGTGAGCGTGATATCCGTAGACCTTCTGACTTGGAAACACACGATGAAATAGGTGATTTTACTATCAAAATCAAGAAGGAAGATGTATTGCACGAATGGGTTTATGCATCTCACCCTTTTGACATTGTAGGTTGGGACGGCTACAACTACCCATATGCATTTTCTATCCACAATTTTGAACCAATTACTGGACGTGTACATTTACCCCCTCCGATCCACCAAACATTTGAAACAAATGCTTTTGTAATTTGCTCTTTTGTACCGAGACTGTACGACTATCACCCAGATGCTATCCCTGCTCCTTACCACCACAGTAATATAGATTCTGATGAAGTATTATACTACGTGGATGGCGACTTCATGAGTAGAAACAATATTGAGGTTGGGCACATTACACTACACCCTGCCGGAGTTGTTCATGGACCGCACCCAGGTGCTGCAGAAAGAAGCATTGGTAAAAAGTCAACAGAAGAATTAGCCGTAATGGTGGACACCTTCAAACCATTGAAGCTTACTGAACAAGCTGTCGCTATGTCGGAGCCAGATTATTTCAAATCTTGGTTAGATCACTAGAATTTATGAGACGAAAAGGATATTTATTGTTTTTACACTGGGCAATGTGCTGAAGGCCCAAAATAATCTCATTCATACCTAAAATGTAGGGAGTTAATCTATTATATTTGTATATTTATAGGGTGACTGACCCTACAGTCATCATAACAAGTTACACGACTTTTTAAGCATACTATTATGTCAGATAAATTAAAAAATATAGACTACGGTCTAGAAAAGATATTCGACGAGGCGGAGGACTTTCTACCGCTAAACGGAACAGATTACGTTGAAATTTACGTTAGTAATGCAAAGCAAGCTGCTCATTATTACAAAACAGCCTTTGGCTTCCAATCTTTCGCTTATTCAGGATTAGAAACAGGGAACAAGGAATATACTTCATATGTAGTGAAGCAAGATAAAATCAAATTGGTTTTAACTTCTCCACTTAAGAAGGGAACGGATGTCGGTAGACATATTGACGAACATGGTGATGCCGTCAAAGTAATCGCTCTTTGGGTAGATGATGCAACAAAATCATTTGAAGAAACGGTTAAAAGAGGAGCTAAACCATTTATGGAACCGACAAGAGAAGAGGATGAAAACGGATACGTTGTTCGTTCAGGAATTCATACTTACGGTGAAACCATACACATCTTCGTTGAAAGAGGAAATTATAACGGAACATTCTTACCAGGATTTGAAAAATGGGAAAGCCAATACAACCCTAAGGATGCTGGCTTGAAATTCATCGACCACATGGTTGGGAATGTAGGTTGGAATGAAATGAATACTTGGTGTGAATTCTATAAGAAGGTTATGGGATTTGCTCAATTGGTTTCTTTCGATGACAAAGACATTTCAACAGAATACACAGCTCTAATGTCTAAAGTAATGAGTAACGGGAATGGAAGAATCAAATTCCCTATTAATGAACCTGCTGACGGACTAAAGAAATCTCAAATTGAGGAGTATATTGACTTTTATGGTGGTGCTGGATGTCAGCACATTGCCGTTTCAACAAACAATATTATTGAAACTGTAACACACATGAGAGATAATGGTGTTGAATTCTTATACGTTCCAGACTCCTATTATGATACAGTTTTAGATAGAGTTGGTGAGATTGATGAAGAGCTTGCTCCACTGAAAGAGCTTGGTATATTAATTGATCGTGACGACGAGGGATATCTTTTGCAGATATTTACGAGACCGGTACAAGATAGACCAACCGTATTCTTCGAAGTTATTCAAAGAAAAGGAGCTGTATCTTTTGGAAAAGGAAACTTCAAAGCGCTTTTCGAAGCCATTGAATTAGAACAAGAAAAAAGAGGTACACTTTAATATATTAAAAAGCCATTCTGAATAACAGAATGGCTTTTTTTAGTTCAAATAATTTTATACCTTAATGCAAGGTTTTCTCAATTAAAAAGACTTAAAAAAATTAATTTCTAAGCAATTCTAAAGATACTGTTTAAAAGCTATTTGCGTATTGAGCATTATTTCGTACTTTTGCCCAAGAATTAAGATGTTGAATAAGGATGAGGGGACGGTAGTCCCCTCTTTTTGTACCACAATGGAACTAAAACAAGAACTAAGCCAACAAGTAGATATCCTATTACAGGAGTTTGATTTATATCTAATTGATATAGTAATCAATGCTGGCAATGAAATAGAAATCCATGTGGATTCAGACACTGGGATCAAGATTTCTGAATGTAAAATGCTGAGTAGAAAAATCGAAAGCTGGATACATGAAGAAAAAGGTGAAGATGCAGAATTTTCACTAACTGTAGGATCTCCGGGGATTGATGTACCTTTGAAACTTCAAAGGCAATATCTTAAGAATAAGGGACGTAAGCTTCAAATAACTAATCAATCCGGAGAAAAAACGGAAGGTAAAATGATTGAAGTGGATGATGATAAAATCACGCTCGAATGGAAAGAGCGCGTACCAAAGGAAATAGGTAAAGGAAAAAGGACAGTTACTATGACAAAAGACTTTGTCTACTCGGACATAGCAACTGCAAAAGTTTTAATAACTTTTTAAGAATCTTCAAACATGGATAGTTTAGCATTAATCGAATCTTTTTCGGAATTTAAGGAGTTCAAAAATATCGACCGAGTTACTCTAATGAGTATTTTGGAAGAGGTTTTCCGTTCTATGCTTACCAAAAAATATGGTACGGATGAAAACTTCGATATTATTGTAAATCCGCAGAAAGGAGATCTTGAGATCTGGCAAAACAGAATTGTAATTGCAGATGAAGATTTAGAGGACCCTGTTTCAGAAATCGCATTATCTGATGCTGTAAAGATTGAACCTGACTTTGAAATAGGAGAAGACGTTTCTACAGAAGTTAAAATTCCAGAGTTCGGACGTAGAGCAATCATGGCAATGAGGCAAAACCTTATTAGCCGTATCCATGAACACGATAGTAATAACCTATTTAAGCAATATAAAGAGCTTATAGGGGAAATTATTACTGGAGAAGTTCACCACGTTAGAAAAAACGAAGTAATCATCTATGATGATTCAATGAATGAGCTAATTCTACCTAAAAAGGAACAAATTAGATCAGATTACTTCAGAAAAGGAGACAATATAAGAGCAGTTGTTACGGATGTACAACTGAAAGGAAATAAACCTCGTATAATCCTATCAAGAACGGCAAACAGCTTCCTTAATAGATTATTCGAACAAGAAATCCCTGAGATTGCAGATGGTTTGATTATTATCAAAGCCGTTCACAGAATCCCAGGAGAAAAATCAAAAGTAGCTGTTGAATCATACGATGACCGTATTGACCCAGTAGGTGCTTGTGTTGGTATGAAAGGATCTAGAATTCACAGCATTGTACGTGAATTAGGAAATGAGAATATTGATGTAATCAATTATTCTTCTAACATCCAACTATTCATCCAGCGTTCATTGAGCCCGGCAAAGGTAACTTCAATGAAGTTAGATGAAGACAACAAAAAAGTAGATGTATACCTAAAGCCTGACCAAGTATCACTTGCAATTGGTAAAGGGGGACACAATATTAGATTGGCTGGTATGATCACCAACTATGAGATCGACGTATATAGAGATCTTGAAGATGAGGATGTATTATTAAGCGAATTTACTGATGAAATCGAAGCTTGGATTATTGATCAACTAAAAGAGATTGGATGTGACACTGCCAAAAGTGTACTGGAACTACCAGTAGAATATTTGGTAAATCGAACAGATCTTGAAGAAGAGACAATTGTCGAAGTTAGAGATATATTGAGTGCTGAACTTTATGATTAATATTCATTGATCATTAAAGCTAAGTACAAACAAAAATTAAAGAACGAAAGGCCGTATAAACTATGAGATTAAGTAAGGTTGCGAAAGAACTTAATGTAAGTATTGATCGCCTGGCTGAAAAGCTCTCATCCAAAGGATTCGAAGTGGATGCTCGTCCGAATACCAAATTGACGGAAGAGCAGCACAATTTCTTGGTAGAAATTTTCGAAAAAGATCAAACACAGAAGTTGAGATCAAAAGAGGTTACCAAACGGAAACGTGAGGAAAAAGAAGCTCTTAAGCAAGCTCAAAAACAGACTGAAAAGGCACCTGAAGAAACTCCGGTAGCTGCATCTGAGGACACTACGGAAGAAAAAGAGTCCACAAATGCAGACATAGAAAAGGAGTTTAAACAACTTCAAAAGGAAATCCTTACTGAAAAGAAGGAGGAAAAAGCCACATCTGAAGAGCAAGAAGCTGCTGATGTAATCAAAGCAAAAGCAAATTTATCAGGAATCAAAACTGTTGGTATCATCGATCTTGAAAAATCGAAGAAACCTGATGTTGCTGCTTCTACTTCCAAAGAGGACACACCTAAAAAGGATGCTCCAAAGAAGGACGCTCCTAAAAAGGATGCCTCAAAGAAGGACGCTCCTAAAAAGGATGCCTCAAAGAAGGACACTCCTAAAAAGGATACGCCTAAGAAGGATGCTCCTAAAAAGGATATGCCTAAGATGGATATGCCTAAGAAGGGAAGATCAGAAAAGAAAGCTGTGAAACCTAAGCAACCAGAAGCTAAGACTGAAGAAAGTACCTCAAAAACTAGTACGGCCAAAAAAGAGGTAATTAAAGCAAAAGCTCAGGCGTTGAAAGGAGTAACAGCACTTGGTAATATTAATGAGCCAGGTTCAAAAGCCAAAAGTGGAAAATACGCTTCTGGAACAGAAAAGGTTGAAGAAAAATTAAAGAAAGCTATTGCTCAAAAATTGACTTCAGCAAAGAAAGAAGAACCAAAACCAGTTAAGAAAGCTCCAGAAGCACCAGCTACTGAAGTCAAGAAACCTGAAGAAGTAATTAAGGCGAGAGCTAAAACCTTATCAGGACCTACTTTTACTGGACAAAAAATTGATTTAACGCAATTCCAAAAGCCTAAGAAGAAGAAAGAAAAAGTTGCTTCTTCCACGAATCCTAAGTCTACTGACGCTAAGGATAAAAATGCGGCTGCTAAGAAAAAGCGTAAAAGAATAGCTAAACCTGGAGAGGCTACGCCTCATAGAGGAAGAAAAGGACAACCACAAGGTGGTGGTGGTAGAAGACCTGGAGGACCTGGACAAGGTGCTGCTGGAGGAAGAAAGAAAAATTTCCGTAAAGGTGCTAGACCGGCTGAAAAGAAGGAGGAACCAACAGATGCAGAAATCTCTAAACAAATCAGTGAAACATTAAGCCGTTTAACTGGTAAAGGAAAATCTAAATCTTCTAAATACAGAAGATCAAAAAGAGATGAACGTAAGGAGCAAAAAGCTATTGAAGCTGAATTGCAACATGCGGAAAATAAAAGTATCAAGGTAACTGAATTCGTAACTGCGAATGAATTGGCAACCATGATCAACGTAGGAATTACAGAAGTTATTTCTTCTTGTATGATGCTAGGTATGATGGTAACCATGAATCAACGTTTGGACGCGGAAACGCTTCAAATTGTTGCAGAAGAATTTGGTTATGAAGTAGAATTCGTAAGTGCTGATGTTCAAGAAGCAATTGAAGAAGAAGTTGACAGAGCAGAAGATCTGATAACTAGACCTCCTATTGTAACAATCATGGGACACGTTGACCACGGTAAAACATCTTTACTGGATTATATTAGACAAGCTAATGTTATCGCAGGAGAAGCCGGAGGTATAACACAGCACATTGGAGCATACAACGTTGAATTGACAAGTGGTAAGAGGATGTCATTTATTGATACTCCAGGTCACGAAGCCTTTACAGCAATGCGTGCACGTGGTGCTCAGGTAACCGATATTGTAATTATTGTAATTGCAGCAGATGATCAAATCATGCCTCAAACAAAAGAGGCTATTGCTCACGCACAAGCAGCTGATGTACCAATCGTATTTGCTATCAACAAAGTTGATAGACAAACTGCAAATCCTGATAAAATCAAGGAACAACTAGCAGCCATGAACTTATTGGTTGAAGACTGGGGTGGTAAATTCCAATCACATGATGTATCCGCGAAAACAGGACTTGGTGTTGATGAATTAATGGAAAAAGTGATGCTTGAGGCAGAACTTCTAGACCTAAAAGGTAATCCAGAAAGAAAGGCAACAGGTGCGGTAGTTGAAGCATCTCTAGATAAAGGAAAAGGTTATATTACAAATATCCTTGTTCAAACTGGTACTCTAAAAGTTGGTGACTTCATCCTAGCCGGACAATACTTCGGAAAGGTGAAAGCCATGCACGATGAGCGTGATAAATTAGTACCTGCTGCAGGACCATCTATTCCTGTAAGTATTCTTGGTCTGAATGGAGCACCTCAAGCAGGTGATACGTTCCACGTAATGACAGACGAAAGAGAAGCAAAAGCAATTGCTACTAAACGTATGCAATTACAACGTGAACAAACAATCAGAACTCAACGTCAGTTGACGCTTGAAGAGATAGGAAGACGTCTTGCTCTAGGAGATTTCCAAGAATTGAACATCATCTTGAAAGGGGATGTGGACGGATCTATTGAAGCACTTTCTGATTCCTTATTGAAATTGTCTACTGAGCAAATTCAAGTAAACATTATCCATAAGGCAGTTGGTCAAATCTCTGATTCAGATGTACTATTAGCATCAACATCTCAAGCAATCATTATCGGATTCCAGGTAAGACCTTCGAATTCTGCTAGAAAATTAGCTGATGTAGAATCTGTAGACATTAGACTTTACTCTATCATCTACAACGCGATCAACGAGATTAAAGAGGCAATGGAAGGAATGTTGGCACCGAAGTTCAAAGAAGAAATCGTTGCGAACCTTGAAATCCGTGAAACATTCAAGATAACTAAAGTTGGTACCATTGCAGGTTGTATGGTATTGAATGGTAAGATCAATAGAAACAGTGAAATCCGAATTATCCGTGATGGTATTGTAGTACACGAAGGTAAATTAGGATCATTGAAACGTTTCAAAGATGACGTGAAAGAAGTTACCAAAGGTTATGAATGTGGTTTGAATATCGACAGATACAACGATATCAAAGAAGGTGATATAATTGAAGCTTACGAACAAGTTGAAGTTCAACAAAAACTGTAAGTTCCAACCTAAATACAAAAAAGGCTGTTGTGATAAATTCACAACAGCCTTTTTTTATGCCCTCTAATTGAACCCCATTATAAGGTTCTTTTCTGAATCATTTTGGTATATAGCGCATTTCCTACTTTAAATGCTAACACATAATATCCATCCTTGTGATTGCTAATATCCAATACCACAGTAGTGTTTAAATCATCCGATAGTTTCAGCAATTGCCTTCCTCTAGCATCATAAACCGCTATTTCAGCAAAACGGTGACCTTCCATGCTTAGCTCAAGATGAATTAATCCTGAACTTGGATTTGGGTAGACTTTTAACCAGTCAACATCATCCAATTCTTCAATTGAGATATTATTTAACACCTCTATAAGGACACTATCAACACCAAAGCACCCATTGGTGTCAGTCACCTCTAATAATACTGTATACAGTCCCTCAACATAATAATCAAAACTTGCCTCAAAAAGATCACTGCTATCACCCGTTCCGAAATACCAAGTATGCAACCAACTACTATCTCCAGTTGACTCAAATTGAACAGTATTATTACCCCCCAAGAGATAAATTGTACTGATATCCGAAATAATATCAAAATCCGGTAAATCCAAAACCTCTACATGAAGTGTATCTTCCACATAACATCCATTCTTTTCCCCCCTTACGATATAATCTTCAGATTCAGTTGACCCCACTATAAGACTATCTCCTGAGCCTATGGATGTACCATCCAGTAATTCCCATGCATAACTATCAGCACCATCAGCCCATAAAAGGGTTGAATCACCTGAACAAATTATCGAATTGGACGTATAGGTGGACAGAATTGGAGGATCATTCACAATAATTTCGAGACTATCCATAGCACTACAATCAGCACTTACACCACTAACCCAATAATATGAACTTTCAGTAGGGCTAACATAGATAGTATCTCCATAGATTGTATCCGAATTCACAAACCAAATAAGGCTATCTGCTCCTTGGCAGGTTAACATTACGGTTTCCCCAAAGCAGATCGAGCTATCGCTTATTTGCACTTCTAAATTAGGAATTTCATTCACCACGATTGTAATACTATCCACACTCATACATCCATTATCTATACCCGTTACAACATAGGTAGTCGTTTCAATAGGACTTGCTATAACGGCACTTCCTGTATCTAAACTTAAGCCGGAAACAGGCAACCAAGTATAATTGCTAGCACCTGTGACTGTCAATTGGGTACTGCCTCCCAAACAAATAGTTGTATTCGCTGTGCTTATTTCTAATTCCGGATTCGATTTAACTTGAACTAATACGGTATCAGTACTAGAACATCCATCGAGTATTCCCGTAACAATATAAGTTGTAGTAACCGGTGGATTTGCAATTACAGCATTCCCTGTATCAACACTTAAGCCAACTGAAGGCATCCATTGATAAGAACTTGCACCATCCACTATCAATATAGTCGAATCACCAGGGCATATAACCACAGAATCTACACTAATTTCAACCAACGGAGGGATATTCACCACTACCCAAATGGTATCCTTGCTAGAACATCCATTAATACTACCTGTCACAATATAGTTGGAGGATATGTTGGGAACAGCATACACGTCACTTCCATTATTCAAACTCAAATCAATAGTAGATTCCCAAACATAATCTTCCGCTCCTGAGGCATTGAACCAAACAGTATCTCCTAAACAGATTGCAAAAGAAGAGGGAGTTATCGCAACTAGCGGTTCATTGATAACCTCAATTCTTATAGAATCCGTGGATTCACATCCACTTATTGTTCCCGATACAAAATAGGTTTGAGATAGTACTGGAATAGCGGTCACTACAGCATCGGTGGAGCTAGACAAATCATCCGATGGAGACCATATATAGTTATCAGCACCACTTGCTGTTAACACCACCGAATCCCCCAAGCAAATAAGTGTATCGGTTGTGCTTACACTAATAATAGGATTAGTATTTACCTCTAATACAATACTATCAACAGATGAACATCCATTACTAGTTCCTGTCACAATATAGGTAGTTGTAACGGATGGATTTGCAATTACAGTTGCTCCAGAATCTATATTTAATCCCTGCATTGGTTCCCAAACATAATTATCTGCACCAGTAGCGCTTATCGATGTAGTATCACCTACACAAAGAATTAAAGAATTTGCAGTAACCGTAATTTCCGGAATAGGATTCACCACTACGGTAATAGAATCTAATACCGAACAATCAAAATTGGAACCAGTAACATAATAGGTTGTTGTAATAATAGGGCTTGCTATCACTGACGAACCAGATGTAAGACCTAAGCCAGAACTGGGTACCCAATTATATTGATCTGCACCCGAAGCCGTCAACACTGTACTATCTCCTATACAGAGAACCGTATCTACTGAGGATACCTCAAGAATTGGAAGAGCTATAACCTCCACTGTAATAGAATCTATGGTAGAACAGCCTTCAGTGGTTCCAGTAACCTCATAAGTCGTGGTTATAATGGGAGAAGCTAATACAGTATCCCCTCCTATCACATTCAATCCTAATGAAGGTGACCAAGTATAACTTTCGGCCCCACTAACGGTCAGCATAGCCGTTTCTCCAGAACAAATACTATCCAAATCTTGAATTACTGTAACAGCTGGAGTGGCATTTACTGCTATGAAAATTGTATCAATATCTTCACAGCCATTAGACGATCCTATAACAGTATAAAGTGTGCTGGCAGCAGGACTTGCCATAACAGATGGACCGGTAGTATAATTTAATCCAGTACTGGGGCTCCAAATATAACTATCTGCTCCAACTACTGTAAGAGAAGTACTGTCTCCTGGGCAAATCGTATCATCAGAAGTAGTTATAGACACTTCTGGAAGACCTTGAACAAATATGACTATACTATCCATGGTGGTACATCCCAAGCTATCTCCAGTAATATAGTAAGTAGTGCTACTACTTGGAAATGCAATTACGGTATTTCCTGTATCGACATCTAATCCCACACTGGGTGACCATTGATAAAAATTTGCCCCAGTTACATTCAATATAGTGCTATCTCCAATACAGATAGTGTCAATACTAGCGGTAATTTCGAGTTGAGGCAATTCATTTACGGTAATTGTAATTGAATCCACCTCAGAACAACCATTCTTAGTTCCTGTTAATGTATAAGTGGTTGTCTCCAATGGACTAGCGTATATCGTATCACCAGTGCTAGCACTTAATCCAACTGTAGGACTCCATGAATAAAGACTTGCTCCTTGACCTATCAACAGAGTAGAATCCCCACTACACAAGGTAGTAGTGTCCCCTGAGATGGATATACTTAGCTCCTCATGATACAACAAATCATAACTTCCAGAAGCTCCATTTGTACCGTCTACGACAATAAAATAACTACCCGGAGCCATATTTGATACTTGAAAGATACTATCCCCATATGCAATACATGAATCTTGAGAGCAACTGTTTAAAAGATAGTAATTCAAATCTTCTGTAGAACTTAGTTCAATGGTTATATTGGCAGAATCCGTTAAGATAAAGCTGTGTACAACTTCCGGACCATTCTCATCCAAGATGGAGCAACTATAACTTGCATTGTTTGAACTTCCAGATGAGGTAGTGCCGTTGTAATTTTCACCGCAATTTAACGCTATTGGAGCGCTACAATCGATATATGGAACTGCTGGCGTAAAGCAAATCTCTGACGACTCTGTATAATTAAATGCTCCGCCAGAGACCAAGGTATCCCCCTCCACATTAGTAATATGGTAATATCCCGATCCGAAACCACAACATATTCCATCTCCATAACTATCATTTATAGTGAAAGTATAACAAGAATCTATTAAACAATCCATGGTTATTTCATAAAGGGTATTGCTACTATAGCCAGAACCCGAAAATATTTGGACTCCAGAAGTATCCGTAAGAGACCATGAAGTTTCTGAACCATAATCATCCGTTTCCAAGGCTAAAACCAATTGATTCCCTTCTGTTATTTCTATATAATTTGATTTTATAATGGTATCGGCCTCGTTTGTATTAGAAACGGTCAAGCTAACAGTATAGGTCCCTCCTGCATTAAAGTTTATTTGGGGATATTGGGAAGTAGAATCTGTTCCATTAACGAAAGAATAAGAATCAGGTATAATACTCCATAACCAACTATCCGGTACTCCAGAAGTTCCATCAATTAAATCAATGGTAATTCCTGTACATAAAATAGTATCTTCGGCGTAAAAGTCAGCCACCAATGGGCTGTTTGGATCTATATAAATGCTAGTAGTCCATAAACCTCTACCATACGAACTTGCCCGCAGTGTATTTTGGGAAGGACTAAGTTCATTGACATATAGTTCTAACTCAGTGATTTTTGGATAGACTGGTAAACCTGTCCCGTAATTTATCCAAGTAGATGAATTTGAAGGCTTGAAATATACGCCAAAATCTGATCCAACATATAAACCTTCTGATCCTGTTATTGGAGAATAAACCAAGCAATTTTTCACATTACCATTGTTTATATTCCCTGTAATATCCGTCCAGTTAAGTCCTTTATCATCGGACTCATAGATTTTAGTTCCCTGGACTATAAATACCAAATTCGTATCGGTAGGATGGCAAACAATATCTTTTATGGTAGACCCACCGGGAGAGCTCAAAGTTTGCCAAACAACTGTGATATCATTCACGTTATCTGACCTGAACAAACTGGCTCCTTTAGAAGCATAAAAAATAGTTGTATCAACAGGGTTGTGCTCTACAACAGTAAAGTTTCCTGTCCCTCCTAAATCAGTGGAAATTTCCGTCCAGGTCACAGAGGTAGACGATGCAACTTTAACATTTGTACTTCTCCAAATATCCTTATAGCCAATGAACATGGTATTGGGGTTGACAGTATGCAAGGTGTACGGTGTAACCCATCCTCCAGACTCTGTAATTCCATTCACTCCACTACCGGCAATCGAAACAAAGCTACTTCCTCCATTGCTGGACCTTCTTATAGCCCCATAATACAGTTCTCCATACATATAGTTGGTTGTAGTATAGTCTATAATACATTCCATTCCATCTCCTCCGATTTCCGTAGACCAACTTCCATTATATACAGCAGTACCATTATCTTGATAACCAACTATCACATGATTTAGAGAGGTGGCACTTTGACCCAACTTATAACACTGAGCGATTGCCAAGCCGCTAGAAATATCAGTCCAAGTGGTTGTCCCGAATGGTTGATAATAAACTCCACCATCATTTCCGCTGTATAAATTACTGTCTAGTGGTGAATATTCTAAAACATGATGATCAGCATGTACTGCATCTGCATTATTTCCCACCCAATGTGCATTAATCGTCCAGGTCACACCAGAATCTGTAGATTTGAAAATATTAACTCCACCAACATATACCTCCGTTTTATCAGTTTGAGAAACCACAATACACAGGTCGTACCATGCCTGTCCACCATTCCCACTTCCGTCTGATGAGTAATCCATGATATTGGGTGTGGTAGATTGCGAAGTAAAGGTCATCCCTGAATCTACAGAAAGATACATTCCCTGAAAGGTGGATCCAGAGGTTAAGAGTGCGTATACATAACTTGAATCTGCCGATGTAACACCTATTACCATTCGATCACTTGAAGGTAAGCCTTCTGTAAGGCCTATAAGCGTCCAAGCCAAACCATTATCAGTTGAACGATACAGCTCTCCATTGTTACTCGCATATACGATAGCCGAATTTCCGGGCATAAATCTTAAATCCTTCACATTGCCTGAAAAGGTAGAAGTCCAATTTGCCCCTGCATCTGTACTTCTATAAATCCCTGTATTTGTTCCTGCAAGTAATATGGCAGGATTATTAGGGTCTATTAACAAGGCTCCAACCGTAACATTCCCCATTCCAGTATTGGAGACAGTCCATGAGTCACCACCATCCGTACTCAAAAAAACACCTAAACCAATTGCATCACCACCATCTCGATCGCCAGTACCTATATACATTGTATCAGGAAAGTTCGGGTGAATTAGAATAGAAGATATTCCAAGGGTTGATAGATTATCAGAATTCGAAGACCAGGTAGTTCCACCATCATAGGTTTTCCAGATCCCTCCCGCTGGAGCCCCAACGAAAAAAGTATCTGCATGACTAGGGTGAAAAGCAATGCAATTGATTCTCCCTAATCCATTCGGTTGTCCAGTTCCATTTGCTGGAAGAGCAATAGGCCCTAACTCCATCCAATCTCCAGAAACACTGGGAACAGACTGCATAGCCATTTCGTTCTGAATAGCAGTCCAAATAGACTGAGCTTGCGGCTTTAACCCATCTGAAGAAACCCTGGTTTCCATAAAGTTCTCCCAACGTTTAAAAGGTTTCCATCCAGCTCCTTTCCTAGCCGTTCTCTTTTGCCAATAAGTTTCAAATGCATATTGTGTATCGAAAAAATTTGCCTGTGGATCCTGCATCATATCAATCCAATATGGACGACTCACCAACTCCTTATCAGAAGGTAATTCTGAAAATTTTTCCTGAGCAAAAAGCGGAAAAACAAATACTAATATAAAACCAAAAAATAACTTACACATCTTCATTACTCCTAACAATTGATTGATCTTAACAGGACATCACAAGTCCATACTCCTTAGCAGTATTATACTATATATTATTAATATTCAATAAGATAGAGCGTAGTGAGGAGAAGTGAATTTTCCAACACTAAATCAAATATTACAGGACTAAAAATGAACGTTTTAATCGCGCATAAATAACTGACTTAAGAGATAAAGAACAATATTTTACAAGTTCACGTACTTTATACCTTTGTTTAAAAAGACTGAATACAATTTTATCCATAAATTCTTCCCCCACTTAAATTATTTCGACTAACAGCATACTCGAATCGTCAACAAACCAACAATTTAAGTTTGATTGGAAGCATAAAAATTTCAATACAATTAGATAGCAGCTCGAAATTTTTTATAAAGTTCAAAATCCCGTAACCCATTAAACAATAAAAGAATACAACTAAAAATTTATCCGAGATAGGGAGCCCATAGAAGCCGTTACGAAAGTAGAGACTTTTTCTTTAAAATTAGAAACTGCAAAATTACTTCAAAAACAGTTTAATGATTAAGCAATAATATATAATAAAATATGAATAAAGGTAAGGAATAATCCATGATCTCCATTAGATTTTGCATCTTTGCCCCTGCCTTTTTAGCATTCATTCACAAAATGGAAAGGTATATTGTGTATAAAATATCTTATAATAGTATACTTTGAATTTCCATTTTGCTAAATTGAGCTAGACTAAATAACGACACCAATACCCATAAAAACCACGGCATGAAGGACAGCCAAACAGATATAACTGCAATTGTACAAGAAAACGCCGCTAAATGGATTCAATCTCCCTTTGATAGCGAAACGCAATCTGCGGTCCAAGAAATGGTAGATGAAAATTCAGAAGAACTTATCGAATCATTTTATACAGATCTGGCATTTGGTACAGGAGGAATGCGTGGAATTATGGGAGTGGGAACCAATAGAGTTAATAAATATACTTTTGGTAGAGCCACACAGGCATTAGCTGACCTTATTAATCAACAATACGAAAATGGCTCGGTTGCTATTGCATTTGACTGTAGGAATAACAGTCTTGAGTTATCCAATATTGTTGCCGACATATTAAGCGCAAACGGAATTAAAGCCTACATATTCAAAGAATTACGACCTACACCACAACTTTCATTTATGGTAAGACATTTGGGTTGCTCTGCGGGTATCGTAATTACGGCTTCACACAATCCGCCAGAATACAATGGATATAAGGTATACGGAAATGATGGTTGTCAAATTGTTACCCCATTTGACAAACAATTAATTGATCAGGTATTAGACACAAAATTTGAGGAAATTAAATTTGACCGCCAACCTGACTTAGTTGAACATCTAGGAGAAGAAGTGGATGAAATTTATCTGGATGCCATCAAGACCCTAAGCCTATCACCTAAAATAATACAGGCTCAAGAGCTGAGTATTGTTTATACAGGACTTCATGGTACTGGAGCTGTAATGGTAAGAAAAGCATTAGAAAAATTCGGTTTTAATGAAATACATACCGTTTTTGAACAAGATAAAGTAGATGGTAACTTTAGTACGGTTGACTCCCCAAACCCTGAAGAGCCAGCAGCCTTAAAAATGGCCATGCAATTAGCTGACCAACTCAATAGTGACCTTGTAATGGGAACGGATCCCGATGCGGACCGAGTAGGAATTGCTATCAGAGGTAAAAATGGAACACTAAAATTGCTTAATGGGAACCAGACAGGGGCTTTATTGATCTATTATATTCTTAAACGGTCACGCAGATTAGAACTACTAAATGGGAATGAATTTATCGCAAAGACTGTTGTTACCACTGAACTAATCGATAAAATGAGCCTTGACTTTGGAGTGAAGGTGTACAATACCTTGACAGGATTCAAACACATCGGTGCAGTTATTAGAGAAAAAGAGGGTAAAGAAAAATACCTGGCAGGAGGAGAAGAAAGTTATGGATACTTGGTAGGTGATCTTGTTCGTGACAAAGATGGTGTTTCTGCCTGTTGTATGATAGCAGAAATGATGGTTTGGGCACAATCCAAAGATCTCCATGTTGAAGACCTTCTGGCAGAAATCTATATGAGTTACGGATTCTATCAAGAAGATCTTGTTTCAGTAACTAAAAAAGGGAGAAAGGGAGCAGATGAAATTGCTCAGATGGTGGAAAACTTTAGAAAAAATCCTCCGGCATCTATTAACGGTTCTGCCGTTACCAGAATGATAGATTATAAAACCTTAGAGGATAAAAATCAATTGGATGGAACCATTTCAAAAGTAACCCTTCCATCTTCCAATTTCATGCAGTTTTATACAGCTGATGGATCCAAAATAACAGTGAGACCATCGGGTACTGAACCTAAAATAAAATTCTATTTTAGCGTAAATCACCCATTGGATACGATAGAAAATTATATCGAAACGGAGACAAAATTAAAAGAACAGATCGCCGATATCAAAAAAGATTTAGGCATCTAATTTTAAGTCCACCATAAAAATAAAGGCTGTAACCATGAAGGTTTACAGCCTTTTTATTTTAATCAAATCTACTAATTTCCAAGGTGTTAAACTCCTTGATAAATAATTATTAGATTTTTTTCTGGGATATTTAATTTTTTTTGTCATAAATTTGTCCCAGCATTATACTTACCAGTGAGTAAGTTTTATAAAGAAGAGGTGAGAGAACAGGCTCTATGACCCTCTGGCAACCACACAGCCTTGTTGTACAGGTGCCAAACCCTGCCCGAAAGGGAATTATAAAAAGGAAAGCGATGAACAAAACTGTATTTACATATCAGCATAATTCCGTTTTTTTAGACAAAGCAGAGGCAATTTGCTATTGTTTGAAACGAATGATTTAGTGGTGGACTCCGTTCTTTAGGTAGAACCATTAGGTTTACTTATACACCACACTTTTCCAGATTTCTTTAAATCAGGACTATTCCCATATAGTCCCTATCCTAGAATTTCTATCAATCATTCTATCATGTCTAGAAAAACATTTCAATACCGTGGTGTATTTTACACGGAGAGGAAGGAGAAAATCAAAAATCTAAACCTCACGTATCATACCTATGGTACTCTTAACGATAAAAGGAACAATGTAGTTTGGGTCAACCATACGCTAACCTCAGACTCAGATTTTCAATCGTGGTGGCACACTTTCTTCAAGAAAGATGGCGTATTCGACGGCAATGACTATTTCGTAATTTGCGTAAATACACCAGGTTCTTGCTTTGGAAGCAGTTCCCCAAGCACTTATCCTGAAGGACCAAATAAATTCCCAAAACTTACCATCAGAGATATCGTAAATAGCTATGAGATCTTACGTAAAGAGTTGAAAATTCAAAAAATCGACTACCTAATTGGGGCTTCATTTGGCGGTCAAATTGCTTTGGAATGGGCCATCAAATCACCATCAAAATTCAAGAACCTCATCCTTTTGGCTACAAATGCGAAACATTCCCCATGGGGCATCGCATTTAATGAAGCACAAAGAAAAGCCTTAGAGATTGACAGTTCTTTTAAACATCCTGTTGATAAAAATGCAGGAAAAGAAGGCCTTAAACTAGCCCGTGCTATTTCACTTTTGAGTTATCAATCTTATGACATTTATGAAGACCGACAACAGGAATCTGATGATATAATTGAAAACCACAAATGCATCGCTTATCAAAATTATCAAGGTGAAAAATTTGTAAGCCGATTTGATCCCTGGTCCTACTATTTCCTGAGTTTAGCAATGGATTCTCATAATGTGGGAAGGAACCGTGGAAATTGCGTTCAAGCATTGAAACAAATAAAAGCCAAGACCCTTGTAATCGGAATAGAAAATGATGTTTTATTCCCTATCAAAGAACAGGAGCTTTTATCGCAGCATATCCCGAATTCGCAATTAAAAACTATTCAATCAGACTATGGACACGATGCCATATTGCTAGAATACCAACAAATTGAAAAGCATATCAAGGAATTTAAAAAACAAAATTCCAAAGCTCCAAACAGCCAAAATATTGGACTGATTGGCCTAGGCTGTGTAGGATCTGGCTTATATAAGTTATTATCCGAAAAAAACCACGGATATAGTATTCATAGCATTGCAGTAAAGGACCCTTCAAAAAGAAGGAATCTACCCGTAGAAGATAAACTTTTGAACTATAATCAATGGATAGACCGTAAAGACATTGAGATCATTACTGAATTGGTTTCAGATGACCAAGTTGCCTATGACAGCATTAAGACCAGCCTATTGGCAGGAAAAAAAGTAGTTTCTGCCAACAAAAAGGTAATTGCAGAAAATTGGAAAGAATTTCACCAAATTGAAAAGAAATTTGGGGGAACCCTACTATACGAAGCCGCTGTGTGTGCCGGTATTCCTGTACTTAGGCTTCTGGACCAATATTATAAAGGTGAAAAGATCAATGGAATAAAGGGAATCTTAAATGGCTCCAGTAATTATATCCTTGATAGTATTTACAAACGAAACAGCTCTTTCTATAACGCCTTGCAAGAGGCCCAAGAAAAAGGATTCGCTGAAGCAGATCCTTCAAGGGATTTAGATGGCTACGATAGTAAGCACAAACTAAGTTTACTGTCTGTGCATGCCTTTGGTAAATATATCCACCCGGATAGAATTCTAAACTTAGGTATTTCCAATATTTCACAACAAGACATATCCCTTTTCAAGGCACTAAACTATAAAGTGAAATTAGTGGCTGAGGCAAAATTCACCACATTGGGAAGATTATCTGCAAGGGTAATACCTCAACTTGTTCAAGAAGGCGATCAACTTTGGTCTGTCGACTTGGAAAATAATGCAATAGAACTATCAAATGCCTTTGCAGATAAGCAAAGTTACTATGGAAAAGGTGCCGGAAGCTTCCCTACCGCTTCTGCGGTATTAGCGGATCTTCTAGCCCTTAAGAAAGAGTATAGCTATAGCTATTCGAAGTACACACACAGCTCTAATGCAGGATTAGGCTCTAAGTTAAGTTATCATATATGTCTAAGGGCAAATGATCCCGTTCATTTCGAAAAGATTCCAGTAAAAGCTTTGGATACCGCAACCATAGAAGGATCGAAATACGCCTTCTATCAATTAAAGGAAAAATGGCTATTGGAGCAGGCTACCTTCCTCAATCAACACTTTTTCGCCTGCGAGATTCAACTGAACCAATGGGAGGAACTAAAAAGTCAAGCAAAAATTCAACAACGAAAAATTCTAGTTTGATGGAAGTACATTTAAAAAAACAACGTGGAGCCTTTCAATTTAAAGCCTATAATGCAAGCGCCTATAGTTTGGATTTAGATGCTTCAATAAGTATTGGAGGGGCTGAAAAAGGCTTTAGACCAATGGAGTTAATACTTACAGCCCTAGGATCTTGTAGTTCATTCGACCTTATTCATATTTTGAAAAAACAGAAATTGGAACTCGAGAACTGTCAGGTAAAAGTAAAAGGAAAAAGAAGTGATGAAGTGCCTTCCCTATTTGAGGAGATACATATTCACTATTTATTACAAGGTGATATCGCAGAAAACAAAATAAAGAGGGCCTTAGCCTTGAGTGTGGAAAAGTACTGCTCAGTTGCTCATATCCTTCAGCCAACAGCGAATATCACCTACAGTTACGAATTAATAAATCAAACGGAATGCACGACAATACGCGATTAATTAGAAGTCATGTTCCCCTTACTAAGTATGGTGAACACAGTAGTCCTTTGTACCTAAATAGTAGTTTTTCTTTTCCAGATGCAGAAAGCATGCAAGCAGCCTTTGAGGAAGGAAGTGAAGCTACCGTATATAGCAGATATAGCAATCCAAATACGGATGAATTGATCGATCGACTATGTATCTTGGAAAATGCAGAAGACGGTTGGGTAATGGCATCTGGAATGGCTGCGATTTTCACCTGTTTTTCAGCCCTTTTAAATCAGGGAGACCATATTCTTGCCTGTCGTTCAGTATTTGGATCTACGCATCAAATCTTTAGTAACATTTTCCCTAAATGGGGAATATCACATAGCTATTTTGACGTGAAGGCATCAGAAGATGAATGGGAAACCCTTTTGGATAAAAATACCAAAATATTATTCGTAGAAAGCCCAACGAATCCAGCATTAGAACTTTTGGATCTGGAGAACCTTGCGAAATTTGCCCAAAAGCACAATTTAATTTTTGTAGTAGATAACTGTTTTGCAACACCCATCCTCCAAAAACCCTTAAATCTAGGAGCGGACTTGGTTATTCATTCAATGACTAAATTTATTGATGGCCAAGGACGAGTTCTAGGAGGTGTAGTACTGGGGAAAAAAGAATTGATAAAGGAAATAGGAGCATTTGCCAGACATTCTGGACCTGCTTTATCTCCATTTCATGCCTGGCTATTATCCAACAGTTTGGAAACATTTGAGCTACGAGTAAGAGAAAAGTCAAGAAATGCTAAATGGATTGCTCAACAATTGGAAAATCATCCTGCAATAGTTCAATTGACTTATCCTCATTTGGAATCTCATCCACAGTATGATTTAGCATTAAAGCAAATGAAGCATGGAGGAGCACTTTTCTGCTTTGAACTAAAGGGTGGGCAAAAAGCCGGTGCACAATTCCTTAATAAGCTCTCCATTTGCTCTTTAACAACAAATTTAGGCGATTGTAAAAGCATCGCCTCCCACCCTGCTTCTACTACGCACTCAAAACTCAGTGAGGAAGAGCGATTAGCAGTAGGCATCACACCCGGTTTAATCAGGATATCAGCTGGACTGGAACATCCAGAGGATATTTTGAATGATATTTTAAATGCCCTTGAATAAACACAAAGGTCAAATCCTAAAAAAGGTCTGAAGTGAAGAAAATAGACGAAATACTGAAAGAACGCATCTTGGTTTTGGACGGAGCCATGGGTACAATGATCCAGAAATACAAACTGGAAGAAGCAGATTTTCGAGGAAATCGATTCAAAGATTTCCACTTAGATCTCAAAGGAAACAATGACCTACTGTCCATCACTCAGCCAGATATAATTGGTGCCATTCATGAAGAATACCTGGAGGCTGGAGCGGACATAATTGAGACCAACACCTTTAGTAGTACCACTGTTGGTATGGCGGACTATGAGTTGGAAAAGGTTGCATACGAGCTGAATGTGAAATCAGCTCGTATTGCAAGAGCTGCAGCGGATAAATACTCTGAATTAACTCCTGACAAGCCAAGATTTGTAGCGGGTTCTATAGGACCAACCAATAGAACAGCCTCCATGTCTCCTGATGTGAACAGTCCAGCTTTCAGAGCCATCAATTTTGACCAACTTAGGATAGCCTATAAAGAACAAGTTGAAGGGTTAATCGAAGGAGGGTCAGATTTATTATTGATTGAAACCATTTTCGATACATTAAATGCCAAGGCAGCATTATTCGCATGCGAAGAGGTGTTCGATAATATTGGATTTAAGCTACCAATTATGATATCAGGAACCATCACAGATGCAAGTGGAAGGTTATTGAGCGGTCAAACACCTGAAGCATTTTTAATATCAGTAAACCATATCCCTCTGTTGAGTTTCGGGTTGAATTGTGCCCTGGGAGCATCTGAAATGGAACCCTATTTACAACAGGTTTCACGTATCAGTAAATCAGCAATTTGTGCATATCCTAATGCTGGTTTACCCAATGCATTTGGAGAATATGATCAATCTGCTGAAGAATTCTCAAGTGAAGTCAAATCCTTCCTTGAATTAGGAATAATCAACATCATTGGAGGATGTTGTGGAACACAACCGGAACACATTAAACTATTGAGTGAACTGGCAAAGAACTACAGCCCCAGAAGCATTACTGCTTGGTAATTAAGGCGTTTGCATAAAACGCTTTTAAAAGGCAAATCAAATGAAAAGGAATTTAAAACTATCTGGGCTAGAACCATTAATCATATCAGATGAGTCTAACTTCATCAATATCGGTGAACGTACAAATGTAGCGGGATCGAAAAAATTTAGACGACTTATCAAAGATGGTGATTATCAAGAAGCCCTTAAAATAGCAAGAGAACAAGTTGAAGGAGGCGCAAAGATCATCGACATCAACATGGATGATGGTCTTATTGATGGGAAAAAAGCGATGGTTCATTTTCTTAACTTAATAGCCTCTGAACCGGAAATCTGTAAAGTCCCAATCATGATTGACTCATCGAAATGGGAAATTCTCGAAGCGGGATTGCAATGTGTTCAAGGAAAATGCATTGTCAATTCTATAAGCTTAAAAGAAGGAGAAGAAGAGTTCATTAACTATGCAAAAAAAATAAAAAGATACGGTGCAGCTGTTGTTGTCATGGCATTTGACGAAGTAGGACAAGCCGACACGCTAGACAGAAGAATTGAAATTTGTAAGAGATCCTACGATGTCCTTGTGGATAAAGTAGAATTCCCGGCAGACGACATCATCTTCGATCCAAATATATTTCCTGTTGCGACAGGAATGGAGGAACACAACCTGAATGCTTTAGACTTCTTTCAAGCGACGGAATGGATCACACAAAATCTTCCCGGCGCACAAGTTAGTGGTGGGCTTAGTAATGTTTCTTTTTCATTCAGGGGGAACAACTTGGTACGAGAGGCGATGCATTCTGCCTTTCTATACCACGCTATTAAGGTAGGAATGAAGCTGGGGATTGTGAACCCTTCACAATTGGAAATCTATGATTCTATAGAACCGGAATTACTGACAAGGGTTGAAGATGTATTACTTTACAGAAGAAAGGATGCAACAGAAAGACTGCTGGACTATGCACAGGAAATAATAGGTGATAACAAGGAGAAAATAAAGCAACTAGATAAGTGGAGAGAAGATAGCCTGGAAGATAGAATCATCCATGCCTTGGTAAAAGGAATAGATGAATATATTGATGTGGATGCATTGGAGGCCTTAGAAAAACATGGAAAAGCTCTTGATGTAATTGAAGGTCCACTGCTAGATGGAATGAAAGTAGTAGGAGAACTCTTTGGTTCGGGAAAAATGTTTTTGCCTCAGGTAGTAAAAAGTGCCAGAGTGATGAAAAAAGGGGTTGCTACTTTACTCCCTTTCATGGATGATGATGAAAGCAGCAACCATAAAAAGGCAGGAACTTTAGTACTTGCTACGGTAAAAGGTGATGTGCATGATATAGGTAAAAACATTGTCAAAGTAGTATTATCCTGTAATAATTATGAGGTAATAGACTTAGGTGTTATGGTTCCTGCGAACAAGATTCTGCAAGCGGCTAAAGAGTATAATGCAGATGCTATTGGACTGAGTGGCTTGATCACACCTTCCCTGGATGAAATGGTCTTTATGGCCCAGGAAATGGAACGTCAAAATTTCGATATCCCGCTACTCATTGGTGGTGCAACAACCAGTAAAGCCCATACGGCGGTGAAGATATTCCCTGAATATAAAAACCCCGTAGTGCATATAGCTGATGCCTCTTTGGCGGTTACAACCTTATCTAAATTATTGAGTAAAAAGGAAAGTTTATCATTCATAGAGAAACTGAATGAACAACATACTTTGATCAGAGATCGGTACCTCAACAATGAGAAAAGCAAGCAGTTTATTCCTATTCAGATTGCTAGAAAGAATAAGTTTCAAATTGATTGGGCCGAAAACGAGGTTAACACCCCTAATAGCCTAGGCGTAAAAGTTCTTAAAAACTTTAGCCTTGAAGTATTGGAACGCTATATCGATTGGACGCCATTTTTTCAGTCTTGGCAATTATTTGGAAGATTTCCTAAAATCCTTAGTGACAAGACAGTTGGAGAAGAAGCACATAGACTTTATTCCGACGCAAGACAGATGCTAACAGGTCTGGTAAAAGAGCAAAGATTGAAAGCCAATGGCGTATTCGGATTATTCCCGGCAAATAGCCTGGAAAACGATTGTATAGAAATCTATGATCCATCTGATAAGGAGACATTAATCAATAAGTTGATTACCCTTAGACAGCAATCGGAGAAGAAGAAGGGAAATAAATACTTCGCACTCTCAGATTATATCGCACCAAAGTCAGAAGGATATACCGATTATATAGGTTGTTTTGCAGTTTGTATTGATGGCGCTGAGGAATTAGCCAAGCAATACGAAAGTGAACTAGACGACTACAAAGCTATAATGGTCAAATCTTTAGCCGATAGACTTGCAGAAGCTTTTGCAGAATACTTACACGAACGCGTTCGAAGAATTGAATGGGGATTCAGTGGAGGTGAGCAATTGACAAATGAAGATTTGATACGTGAAAAGTATCAAGGAATAAGACCAGCACCAGGCTATCCGGCTTGCCCTGATCATTCGGAGAAAATTCGAATATTCGAACTACTAGATGCTGAAAAGAACATTAATATTAAGCTTACTGAGAGTTTAGCAATGCATCCGGGAGCAGCTGTTTCAGGATACTATTTTTCTCACCCGAAAGCAAAATATTTCGGACTTGCAAAAATAGATTTCGATCAAGTAAAAAGCTATGCCAAGAGCATGAAAATAAGTGTTGAAGAAGCCAAGAAAACCTTATCCGTTTTATTGCCTTCATCAACTGATTAACGAAAAGTAAATTATACACCATGAAAATAAAAGACCATTTAGCTCAGGCAAAAGATGTGCTATTTTCTTTTGAAATTCTTCCTCCCTTGAAGGGTGCTAATATACAATCTGTATATAAGGCAATGGATCCACTCATGGAGTTTAAACCTCCTTTTATTGATGTGACCTACCATAGGGAAGAACACATTTATAAAGAACATAGTAACGGGTTACTAGAACGTATTTCTACAAGAAAACGTCCAGGGACTGTAGGTATTTGTGCAGCAATCATGCATCACTATAAAGTAGATGCGGTCCCTCATATCATATGTGGGGGTTTCAACAAGGAAGAAACTGAAAATGCACTTATAGATCTGAATTTTCTTGGCATCGATAATGTTTTGGTATTAAGAGGAGACCCGATTAAATCGGAAACTTATTTTAATCCAACTGATTCCGGTCATAGATATGCCTCGGAATTATTGGATCAGGTGGTTCAATTGAACCAGGGTAAATATCTGGACAATACTATTATCAATCCTACTCCATCTGATTTTTGTATTGGTGTGGCTGGTTATCCAGAGAAGCACTATGAGGCACCAAATTTAGATATGGACATGGAGTTTCTAAAACAAAAGATCGATAAAGGAGCAGACTACATTGTCACACAGATGTTTTTCAACAATCAAAAGTACTTCGATTTTGTGGACAAATGTAGAGCAGCAGGAATAGAAGTCCCTATTATACCTGGATTAAAACCAATTTCCATTGAAAAACACCTAACTGTTCTACCACATAGATTTAACATAGATCTTCCAGATGAACTGGTAAGGGCTGTTCGAGATTGCAAAAACAAGAAGGACATCCGACAAGTTGGAATCGAATGGTCCATACAGCAATGTAAAGAACTAATTGACTACGGTGCTCCTTGTCTGCATTTTTACTCTATGGGAAATTCAGATAATATTTATCAAGTTGCAAAAGAGGTTTTTTAATTTTCAAGCTTTAAACCTCAAAAAAAGCCCCGATAATTCGGGGCTTTTACTTTCAACTTATGTTTTTCTTAGACCCTACTATTTTGCCATCTCATTTTTACAAGTACTCAATCCAAAAGGAGCATAAAGTGGACAAAAACTAACCAAACTGGTTAAGGTGAATACACCTGCCAACACCAATAACACAATACCGACAGTACCGGCTACAATACCATTAAAGTAAAGAACCGCAAATACAACTGCTAAAACCAAACGGATCAATTTATCCGTCTTTCCCATATTTTTCTTCATTTTGAAAAGATTTTATTTAAACAATAGATGGAACAGTTCAACCATAGCCACTATAATAGTAAAGCAAATTAAACATACCAACAGTATACGAATCATTAATTTAAGCTTTGATTCCATAGTCAAAATTAAACATAAAATAATAGTAAAAAACTGATGATTGTCAGCTACTAAATTTTGTCATCGACTATAAATCAATAGATAAGTAAAATAAAATCCCTTTATTTTTTGTACCTTTTTAGGTATCAAAAAGATATTAGTTTAAAAAGTCATACAAATATGAATGTTAAAAGATTTATAATTTCAGTTCTTGCTGTATTCATTACCGTCTATATTATTGACCTGGTTTTCCATGGATTCCTTTTTGAATCACTGTATACTTCTACTAGTGATATGTGGAGAGGAGAAGACGATTTTATGATGGCTCCTATGGTACTCAGCCAATTTGGATTCTCTCTTATTCTCTCTTATATTTATATAAAGAACTACGAAAACAGAGGCTTAGAAGAAGGATTACGCTTTGGTTTGTACTTTGGTTTATTACTCTCCGTAATAGAAATTGGAAAATTTTCTTACCTCCCGGTACCATTTGAAATCATAGAAGCTTGGATTTTAGTAGATATGGTAAAATGTTTGATTTGTGGGGTTATTCTATCTCTGCTTTATAAAAATTAATGCAATTATTGCGTTATAATTTGCCAATAATCACCCATTTGTAGAAGTATTTATAAAAGGAAATTTCATCCATTTGCTTTATTTCGTACTTTTGCGCCATGACAAAGAGTGGTAGAATAGAATTAATGGCTCCCGCAGGTGGTTGGGAGGCCTTACAAGCAGCGATAGACAACGGAGCAGATTCAGTATATTTTGGTGTAGATCAACTAAATATGCGGGCAAGGGCAACCATGAATTTCACCTTAGGTGATCTTGAAGAAATCGCTCAAAGATGTTCTGAAAAAGGGATAAGGACATACCTTACCTTAAATACCATTATCTATGATCATGATTTATCTGTACTAAAAAGAGTAATTGACGCCGTACAAGAAGCCGGCATTACTGCAATAATTGCTGCAGATCAAGCTGCTATCAACTATGCGCATTCTTGTGGTGTTGAAGTTCATATTTCAACGCAATTGAATATCACCAATGTTGAAACCATCAAATTCTACAGTCACTTTGCTGATGTTATGGTTCTTTCTCGTGAATTGAGCCTTAGACAAATCAGACATATTTGTGACGCGGTAAAAAAAGAACAAATTACAGGACCATCTGGAGACCTTATCGAAATAGAAGTATTTGGTCATGGAGCACTTTGTATGGCTGTTTCTGGAAAATGTTATTTGAGTCTTCACACTTCCAATGCTTCAGCAAATAGAGGTGCCTGTGTTCAGAATTGCAGAAGAAAATATAAAGTAATTGATATTGAAGATGGACATGAATTGGAAATAGACAATGAATATATCATGTCTCCAAAAGATTTATGCACCATTGATTTCCTAGACCAATTGATCGATTCAGGTACCTCAGTACTTAAAATTGAAGGTAGAGGTAAAGCACCTGAATATGTAGCAACAGTAACCAAAGCTTATAGAGAGGCTATTGATGCATATTATGAAGGCAACTATACCAAGGAAAATATTGAAGAGTGGATGACCCTATTAAAAACGGTTTATAACCGTGATTTCTGGGGTGGATATTTACTTGGTCAAAAATTAGGTGAATGGACTGACAGTAGTGGATCTAAAGCAGTTCAAAAGAAAGTATTCCTAGGAAGAGGAGTCCATTATTATCCAAGACCTCAGATTGCTGAATTTAAAATTGAAGCGCAAAAATTGCAAGTCGGTGACCGCATCCTTGTTACAGGACCTACAACGGGTGTTTTTGAGTCAGTAGTTACTGAAATGATGGTTGATGACCAAAAAGCAGATATTGCCAAAAGAGGTCAAAGTTGTACTATTCCATTGGAAAACATCATTAGATCTTCTGATAAATTGTACAAAATAGTGGATGCCGAATGATTGTAATTTCCCACCAAAGACAAAAATGTATTGGGTGTAACTATTGCGTCGAATTGGCATTTGAACAATGGAGAATGTCAAAAAAAGACGGTAAAGTTACCCTGATAGGAGGCGTGAATAAAAAAGGCTTTTATACCCTAAAGACAGATGATGATGCTTATGATGACAATGTGAGAGCAGCAGAAGCCTGTCCAGTCAATATTATTCAGGTAAAAATGATCTAGTCTCTAAAAATATAAGGAAAGAGGTGAAAGGTAAAGTCTACTTTATTTTTCACCTCTTTTTATTTAGGTAGACTCTACTTTATTCATGAGTTTTACGATCACGAGTAACTCCACCAAGAGTGACGCTATATACAGCGCCATAAAATGTGCTACCAACATTTTGGGATCTGCTACATCCTTTATGATAGGAAATAAATAAGCCGCTGATACAGCCATTTTCCCTAGCATTAACCCCATAAAAATATAGCCTAATTTATCCTTGAGCTTTTTAGATAACACAAAGACCATGGTGATCACCACTCCACACATGAAGTATAATAAATAGTAAAATTGAAGGAAATAGCTCAGGGAATTAGTCCAGTACTTTCCAGCTAGAACGCCATGTATGATAAATGGAATTAGCAACAATCCATAACTACCCAAAAACCATTTTAATTTATGCGTTTTCATCTTCCTTCCCAATGCTAATAACTTGCTTAATAACTTGATATAAAGCTCCAAATACTGCTAACAATGATAAGCCTATCGTAAACCAAGGCTGATCATATTGAAAATATTCATCCAGCTTCATTCCTCCCCAAACACCTACAAAAATGATTCCCCCCATTTGAAAGGCTAATCCAGAAAATCGAACATAAGCATTCATCTTTTTCTGACCTTCTTCTTTTTCCTTTTCGCTTGGTTTATACATACGATCTTATTTCAAGTCTGCCAGATACTTATCGTAAAAGGCCTGATATTCTTTGATATTCTTTCGTTTGTATAAAGTAGTATAATTTTTTGAACTTACCACAAAGATAGTTGAATTCCTATTTTCCAATGTTTCAGTATAGGCAGTAGATTTCAAGAAAGCATCCATATACTTTTTTGACTTTAATGCACCGTCAAAAAGCTTTACACTAATAATGGAAAGATCATCTTCAAACACCAATTCTTTGACACTTAAATTCAAGCTTTTAAAAGACTTTCTATTGAAATTAGAAATTTCACTTGTGACATCCGAAATTTTACTCTTGGTACGGTCCACAATCGCGATAAAGAAATATTGCGTATTAAGTTCTTTACTATAGGCAGATAAATCAAAATTATCTTTATCACCTTCTAATACAGATAATATTTCAGAAGCTCTCTCAGCTTCTGGTGATTTTGGATACTCAATCTTTACACCTGTTAAAGCTTGAATATAGGGCTTTCTACCTTCTTTGGCTCCAATACTCATACTTCTCAATAAGGCAAACTTAGGGAGTAATACATCTTTCTCATGCAGCAAACTGAAATCATCAGCCATGGCTATTGTTGTTTCAAAATCTCCAGATTCGTATGCGGCAAAAGCTGCATCATACTTGAACTCCGCTGCCAATCCATCTTCATTGATTAATGATTGATTATTGGCCAACTTGGCATATTGTGAATTGGGATCTCTTTCAAAAATTAAATCCTTATAAACCTTAGCCTTATCTGGAAATTCAGTGATGGAATAAATTCTAAACAATTGATACCATACAGCCTCAATACGCGAATAGTCTTCATAGTCTTCTACCACAGTGATGAAACTAGATTCAGATCTTTCCAAATCCAATAGTTGTTCTTTATAAATCATTCCCAACTGATAATAAGCCTCTCCATTTTGCTCTATTAAATTGGAATAATCGTCTTCAGTTTTAGGCACTTGCTCAAGTATGGCAGCAATCTTTCCCCCAAGACTATTTACAGCAGTGTCTGACTCTTCACTTTCAGCAATTTCCTGTTCTTGAAAATAGACTTTCTCTTTATTTTTCCTTCTCCAATGGTCCTCTTTAATACGGTTTCCCCATTTCTCAATGAACAGCTTCTTACCAGAAGAAACTAGATCCGGATTACTGAAATACCAACCATTACCTTGTTTTTTGTTTTCACTTAATTTGGCATTGGCCCTGCTCTCAATCAATTGAAGTTTTTTAGCTTCCTCCTCAAGTCGCGATTTCTCCGCTTCGTCCCAAGCAATGATCCAGTCATTAATAATGGCCGTTTGTTCACCTTCAGTCAAGCCATACAAACTCTTTAGACTGTCGTTCCAATCAATACGCTTATATAGTTCACTAAGCTCGGTCAATGAATTCCACTTCCCTTTAATGCTTCGATAACCAGGATACTCTACGGATATCATGTTCATCACATCATCAAAATGCTTCTGAGCTGCTTGGTAACTGCGTAATTCAAATTTCAGGTCACCTAAACTTAAATGAGTACGAATTAATTGGTTACTATTATCAATATTTTTCTTCAGCGATATTTCAAAATTTTCTAAAGCTAAAGGCTGATTATCATCATTCAAATAAATAACACCTAGCGCATAGTAAATTTGATCGAGGTAATCTTTGTTCTTTTCATCCTCAGCCATTTCCGCCAACCGTTCCGTAATCTCTGCTAAACCACCACTTTCAGAATCGTAGGTCCTTGCCTGATATAATAAAGAGTTGAACACCAACTCATAGTCAGAACTGATCTTTTCTACTAATTGGAAATATTCCTTTGACTTTTTATTTTCTTGAGCTTTTTGATATAGCTGCCCTATAATAAAGTAGTATCTAGCACGCTTTTTTCGATTTTTGGTAAGCTCCAATGCTTCTGTCAAACTCAAGGCAGCAGCCTCATAGTGCCCCATTCTTTTATACAACTCAGCTCGTACCTCTAGTAGATGTAGCATTTGCTTATCATCTAAGGCGTAATTCTCTATAATATGCTCCAAATTTGCCTCCGCAATTTGCTGATTCCCCAAATATACCTGACACTCCGTTGACCAAATTCTTGCATCCACAACCTTATCATGTCCTCTTAGGGTTGTTGTGTGATTGAAAACTGTTTGTGCACTGACAAAATCTTGTTTAAAAAAGTGTGCCTTTCCTAATAACAAAAAGGAATTATCAATCCATTTATTCCGCTCCTTACCCTTTATTTTCATGGAGTGTTTTTTGATTGATTTAGTACATTTTTCAATCACAATCTCCATATCTGAATACAGACTGGTGGCATCATTTTCCGTTCCCATTTTTCGAACGGTTAATATCTCATCAAAATCCTCTTGTAAGTTGATTTCATAGTTGCGCAAGCCTTCATTAAAGGCCTCTTGTCCGTTGAAATAAACATTATAACGAGCCGTCATGGCATGATATGCCCTATTCAACTTTTTATTTTTTCGAGTTGAACAAGCTGAAACCAAAATAGCGGCAATAAGAAGGGTAAAATATAAAAGTCGATTTTTTCTCAACATGCTAAATTTTAATCTGCCTTACAGAAAAATAGTACCATTAGAATATGTAATTAAAAGAAATATACCAATGTTCAATTTCTATCATGAGCAAGAACAAATTTATTTGTTTTTTTCGGCTTTTCGCTTTTAATCTTCTCTTTTTACGGGATTTTCACTCATTTAGTATATTGAAAGCCATTAAAATTAGTATTTCTTACCGTAAAATGATTTTATGGGCTAAATTGCTATCAACAAACAAGACTAAATAATCGACTCTTTAAAAGGAGTACACTGAGCATGAATTAAATTGAAAAGAAAAGGAAAAACAGAGAATGTGGATCAAAAGGATGTTAAACAATTTCGAATCGTACGCAGTACAGAAGAAAATGAACATCTACCATCCATCATCCGATTTACAGGTCGGCAGATGTTTGTATCGTTGATTGGTTTTTCCTTTATTATATTCCTATTATCCTTTTTAATTATTTCTCGAACCTCTCTGAGAGAATATATCCCGGGAGTACCTTCTTCAAAAATTAAAAAAGAATTGATCGCTATCAATCAACAACTAGATAGCATTGGAGACATTTCAGAAAAAAATGAAACCTATTACCGGAATATATCTCATATTCTAAATGATCAAGACACTATTCTCCCTTTCGATAGGATAGATCCCCTAAAAAAAATAGAAAGCCCTGAGCTAAGTAAGTCAGACAAAAACATCGACTTTATCAATAAAATTGAAAACAGGGAAAAATTCAATACTATTGAAGTAACTACAGAAGAAGAAAGTCTAAAAAGCAGGATGTTTTTCACCCCTGTTCAAGGGTTGATAACAGACAAGTTTGATTTTAATAAAAAGCATTTCGGTGTGGATTTGGTTGCCAATACAAATGAACCAATTAAGGCTGTTCTCAACGGGTCAGTAATTTTTGCAGACTGGACCAGTGATAACGGATACATTATTGCCATTCAACATAAAGATGATCTTATTAGCATCTATAAACACAATTCCGCCTTACTCAAAAAAGTGGGCGACTATGTTCGCTATGGTGAAGTTATTTCAATCATAGGAAATACAGGAAAACTAAGTCATGGTCCTCACCTTCATTTCGAATTGTGGTACAATGGATACCCAATCGACCCGGAAGAAGCGATTTTATTTTAATCACCTACGATATTAACTTTAGCGATCAACAACTATGCAGGGATTCAAGCCAAGTTTGAGTAAAATTTTTGCAAAAAAAATACGAAAGGACATTCTCAAATGGAGTAAATCTCCTTTCAAGAGTCAAGAGAAAGTCTTTCATTCATTGATAAAAAATGGCAGAAAGACGGATTTTGGGAACAAACATAACTTTCAATCTATTCAATCTCATCAGGACTTTATACAACACGTTCCTATTCGAGATTATGAAGAGTTAAAACCCTTTATAGATAGAGTTGTTCAGGGTGAAAAAGATGTTTTATGGCCTGGACTACCTCTCTATTTTGCAAAAACTTCAGGTACAACTTCGGGAGCAAAATACATCCCTCTCACCAAAAGATCGCTTAAATATCAAGTTGAAGCGGCAAGAAATGCGCTCCTAAATTATATTGCTATTACGGGGAAAGCTAAATTTACAGATGGTAAAATGATCTTTTTACAAGGTGCCCCTACGCTGAATCATGAACACAAAGTACCTAGTGGCAGACTATCTGGAATAGTTGCTCACTACGTTCCAAAATATTTGCAGAAAAACAGACTTCCCAGCTTAGAGACCAACTGTATAGAAGACTGGGAAACCAAGGTGGAGGCAATTGTACATGAAACCTTGCCAGAAGACATGCGTCTTATAAGTGGTATACCTTCATGGGTACAGATGTATTTTGAAAAATTAAAAGAACAAACAGGGGGGAAAAAAATAAAAGACATCTTCCCCAATTTTGACTTGTTCGTTTATGGAGGTGTCAATTATGAACCCTACCGACAGAAGTTTGAGGAACTCATAGGAAAACGAGTTGACTCTATCGAACTATTCCCTGCCTCCGAAGGATTTTTCGCATTTCAGGATAGGCCGCAGGAAAAAGGAATGTTGTTACTAGTAGACTCCGGTATATTTTATGAATTTGTTCCAGCGGACGAAATTTTTAATAAAAACCCTACGAGATTAACACTCGAACAGGTAGCGTGTGATATAGATTATGCATTGATCATCTCAACGAATGCCGGTCTTTGGGCGTATAATATAGGTGATACCATTCGGTTTATATCAAAAGACCCTTACCGTATAATAGTTTCTGGACGCATTAAACATTTCACATCAGCATTTGGAGAGCATGTCATTGCCTATGAAGTTGAAGAAGCACTTAGGAGAACTACAGAAAAATATCCTGCGCAAATCAATGAATTTCATGTAGCACCAGAAGTAAACCCTACCGAAGGACTTCCATACCATGAATGGCTCATTGAGTTTGAACAAGAGCCACAAAACATGGATTTGTTTAAGACAAACTTAGATACTGAAATGCAAAATCTAAATCCCTACTATAAGGATCTACTGGAAGGTAATATTTTAAGACCATTGGTGGTGCACTCATTAAATAAAGGGCATTTCAACTTATACATGGACTCTATTGGTAAACTGGGAGGACAAAATAAAGTCCCAAGGCTTGCGGACAATCGAAAGCTTGCAGACGCCATTAAACAATTCAAATAAAGGATAAAAAACTTTGTATCCCGACATTCTTGAACATTCACATTAATAAACGAATGCTTGATATTTCGTTAAAAAAGAGTGCTTAAGGTTATTTTTAGCAATAAAACGAGATTTGCTTTGTATATTTGCATCGAATTTCGGGATTTGAAAATTCAATTCCTCAAACATCACATTTTAAGAAACGATGAGAATATTATCTGAACAAGAACTGGAAAGACGCGAAAAGCTGTCTAAACTTCGTCAAATGGGACTGGAACCTTATCCAGCAGCATTGTATCCAATCGATACGAATTCAGCCGAAATAAAGGCGAATTTTGAGGAAGGTAAAAAGGTTATCCTTGCCGGAAGATTGATGGCAAGGAGAATTCAAGGTAAAGCTTCGTTTGCTGAAATTCAAGATAGCGAGGGGCGTACACAAGTCTATTTCAACAGAGACGAAATCTGTACTGGAGAAGACAAAATCATGTACAATGAAGTGTACAAAAAATTACTCGACTTAGGAGATTTCATTGGAATAGTTGGAGAATTATTCAAAACCAATGTAGGAGAAATAACCGTTAGAGTAAAAGAATTTACGCTGCTAAGCAAATCACTTAAGCCACTCCCACTACCTAAGGAAGATAAAGACGGAAAAGTATTTGACGCCTTTACTGATCCTGAAATGCGCTATCGACAACGATACGTTGACTTGGTGGTAAACCCACAAGTGAGAGAGATCTTTAAGAAGAGAACACGTATCATAAAGTCCATGAGAGATTATTTCGATGATCATGGATATATGGAAGTAGATACTCCGGTATTACAAGCCATTCCAGGTGGAGCTGCAGCTCGTCCTTTTATCACACACCACAATGCATTGGATATCCCATTGTATTTAAGAATTGCCAATGAACTTTACCTGAAAAGGTTGATCGTAGGTGGATTTGAAGGGGTGTATGAATTTTCGAGAAACTTCCGTAATGAAGGGATGGATCGCACACACAATCCTGAATTTACTGCCATGGAAATCTATGTTGCCTATAAGGATTACAACTGGATGATGGACTTTACTGAAGGTGTTCTTGAACATGTTGCTCAAGCTACAAATGGAACAACTAAAGCAGTTTTCAACGGTCAAGACATTGACTTTAAAGCTCCTTATAAGCGCATAACTATGCGTCAGGCTATCATAGATTTTACAGGGTTCGACATCAAAGAGAAGTCTGAAGATGAATTGAGAACTTGGGCACTTGCCAATGCAATAGAGGTTGATGAAACAATGGGTACTGGTAAACTAATCGATGAGATATTCGGTGAGAAATGTGAACCTAACTATATCCAACCTACTTTCATCACAGATTATCCGGAAGAAATGTCTCCATTAACTAAGAAGCATCGCTCTGAACCAGGGTTAACGGAACGTTTTGAATTAATCGTTTGCGGAAAGGAGATTGCTAATTCTTATTCTGAGTTGAACGATCCTATTGATCAAAGAGAACGTTTTGAAAAACAAGTTCAGTTAGGAGAACAAGGAGATGATGAAGCGATGTTTATCGACCAAGATTTCCTTAGAGCCTTAGAATACGGAATGCCTCCAACAGCAGGTTTGGGAATTGGAATTGATAGATTAGTTATGTTCTTAACAGATAATCCATCTATTCAGGAAGTATTGTTATTCCCTCAAATGAGACCGGAGAAAAAAGCCGTTGAATTAAAAGACAATGAAAAGGCTATCTTCGACTTGATTAAAAAAGAAAAGTCAATGCCTTTAAATGATTTAAAAGCTGCTTCCGGACTTAGTAATAAAGCTTGGGACAAAGGAATGAAAGGTCTTTCTAAAATGGGATTGGTAAAAGTTACTAAAACAGAAGATTCACTTATTGTGGAAGCATAAGAAGTGAAAATTCATGAAAAATAAAAAAAGGCACTGATAACATCAGTGCCTTTTTTATGGTAAAAATTCGCTATGGTTTGATCAAAATATAATCGGGATGCTGCCATTCAGAACCTGCTATGGTATAGGTAGGTTTGACTTTAAAGGTAAGCTTCGCACCTTCACTAGGTTGATCTCCGTTTATAAGGCTAAGAGCAGTTTTAAGCACTTTTGTCCCCGTCTCTCCTTTCAATACCTCAAAGAGGTTTAAATCTAAGTGTAACGGAACCATTCCACTTCCTTGAGCAGGAATACTCACTTGATCCATCATCTTACCCTGAAACATCTCCTTATCATCCATCAAGGCTATCCACTCAATTTTATTCAAGAATACATCGGATCCATTATTATCCACTCTCACATTGATAGTCATACTTATTGGTAAATCTTTTTCCAATAAAGCATTGGTGATTTTTGTAGCATCTAAAAAGCTAAAATCAGTAATATTTTGTTTGCCGTTTGGATCAAATCCTGCCACTTCATAATCAACAATTCCAGCAAGACTAAATTTACAATTGGTAACCAATCCAGCCATTCCGGCTAATTCTTTACAAGAACTCATCAATGTCATAACAGTAAACAACAACAGGTATATTTTATTTTTCATACTATTAAATCTTCTATTCTAAAAGTACTGATTTTTCATTTGATCCTGACACATCCCATTCACATTCTTAATAATAGAAAAAAAAAGAGCGTTAGTAGAAATACTAACGCTCTTAAATTTATATAGGGTCACCCCTTTAAAATAGATACTATATTAAAAGAAATCTACTCTATTATCTTCAATTTCTGCAGCTTCTTTAAGTGCTGGTAATAATTCTCCAGTTCTAAATTGGAAAGCATTTTGCAATTGAGACTGAATCGCCTCAAAGTTATTACTAGCAGGTGTATCTTCAAAAGCATCTACTTGCAAAAAGTAAACTCCATTTGTTCCAGCTATAGCAGCTGACATCTCACCAATATTCATGCTAAACATTGCACCAATCACCTTAGGCTCATATCCAACTCCAGTTAGAGATGACGAAGAGAATGGCACTGAACTAAAGTCAACCGCAGATAGCCCCATAGAACCAGCTGTAGCGTCCAAAGAAGCTCCTTTATTTGAATTAAATTCAGCCAAAAGGATTTCTTTCTTCTTTTCCTGAGTTACCAATAGCTCAATTTGATCTTTTACTTGATCTAAGTTACGAGTACCTTTTTCCATCTCGCTTGCTAGCATTGCTACCACAAACTTATCACCTAGCTCGAAACGTGTAATTTCACCAATTGTTCTTTCAGCATTGAATGCCCAACGTACAATTTGACGAGCTTCACCGACACCAGAAACATCAATTGTCTCTTCGTTCAAATTCATAGTAAAGCTAGCAATTGATTCACCTTCTTCTACCTTAGCGTCAAATTCTTCAATTGAAGAATTATTCATTGCAAATTTACCGGCTGCAGTAAATACTTCATTACTAGTTTGCTCTGAAATCAAAACTTCCATAGTGAAAATAGCTACCTGTACTGAATCATTACGTGTATCAATTAAACGAGCAGCTTTGTAAGAATTACCTTCCAAGAATGGTCCAACAACCGCACCCACTTCCGAATCATGCATGATATCATCAATTGAGGCAGATAATTGACCCTTTGCAAAATAGGCAGGATTAAATATTGCGTCAGAATTTTCACGTAAGAATGACTTCATATTCATCGTTGATCTGAAACCAGGAATAGTATCGTAAACTTTGAACTTCTCATTGTAAACAATTTGCTCATCCATCAAAGCAGAGATTCTTTCTTTAGAATCTTCCATATCTTTTGCAGAAGCCTTCACCTCGAATATTGCATACTTAATAGCACGCTCATTCTCTCCTTCAAAATCATTAAGGTTAGCCTTATAGTATGCTTGATAATCAGCATCTGTCAAAGTGATATCCTCACTGGCAATAGTAGTAAAGTTTTTATAGATATATTTCCCTGTAGCTGTTTTACCTTGCTGATTGAAATATTCTTTCGCTTCGTTGGTAGTTGATTGGAAAGATTTTTGAACCAAAGTATTGTACTTCGTATTCAAATATTGCTTTCTAATCATATCGATAATTAGGTTATAGCGACTTGGATCATTTTCTCTAAGCTGACTCAAAGACTCACTCAATTGAGAAACAGAAACTTCCTGTCCTGGCTGGATTCCAAAGATACTACGAGCGATATCACTCATCTCAGCTCCTTTATACCCTGCAGTAATAGACAATAACTCTTCTGGAGTAACACTTAAGCCAGTCATAGCATACTCTTCCTCCAATAGGATAGAGTTTACTTTATCATTCCAAAGCTGCTGTCTCATCAAGTTATTATCTTTTCCATTTTGAGATGCATTGGATAAATTTCTCAATTCTACCTCAAATTGTTTCTGATCTATGGCTGTCCCATTTACCTCACCCAAGATACGTTGTTGACCACCTAAGATTTTACTTCCTGAACCCAAAAGGTCACCCATAAGGAAGGCGAAAAGAGCCAATCCTATAATTCCTACCAAAAGCCCAGAACGTTTACGTATGCTTTCTAATGATGCCATTCTTAATTTGTGTTTTTTATTTAGCCCACGAATATACAAAACTTCACCCTATCATAAAAGTCTTAGGCTTAGCTTGTATACATTAAATGTGAATTTTCTTTTAATCCAGATAATAGTTTACCGAAACCTTGATTTCCTCCAGTCTCGTTTGATGTGCTTTTTCAATGGTAAACCGGTGATCTCCGATCCGGATTTTCTTATTTTCATTTGGAATATCTTCCAAATGATGCAGTAAAAGCCCTCCTAGGGTTTCGTATTCTTCGGACTCTTTAAGCCCTAACTTGTAGGTTTCGTTTAAATAATCAATTTCTAGACGAGCTGAAAAAAGGTATTCATTTTCTTCTACTTTTTGCTCCAATAGATCAATGCTATCGTGCTCATCTTCAATCTCACCAAAAATTTCCTCAATTACATCTTCCAAACATATCAGACCAGAAGTCCCTCCAAACTCATCAATAACCACAGCAATACTCTTACGCTCCTTGGTCAACAGGTTTAAGATATCATTTGCCAACATGGATTCAGGAATAGTCGCAATGGGAATCAATATTTCTCTAATATTTTTTGGACGCTTAAAAATCTCGAAGCTATGTGTAAACCCAATCACATGATCTATGTTCCCTTCATAAATCAATATTTTTGAATAGCTCGTTTCAATAAATTCTTTATGCAATTCATCAATAGTAGCATTTACATCCATCGCAACAATTTCCGTTCGATGAATCATACATTCTCTTGCCTTTACTTTAGAAAAGTCTAAGGCATTCTGTAAGATCTGTATTTCTGTTTCAACCTCTTCAGAAGCCGGTATACCAGAAGCATGTTGATCTAAATAATTTTCCAAATCAATCCGGGCGAAGATGGTTTTTTCATCGTCAATAGATTGCCCTAGTAGTCGTAATATCTGATTAGAGATCCCCGTAAAGATCCAAACGATAGGAAAAAGCACAAGATATAATAGGGATACCGGAAAGCTAAAAACCTTTAATAGCCGATTGGCATATAAATTAAAAATGGCCTTAGGCAAAAACTCTGCTGTTACCAAAACGATGAGAGTAGACACTACAGTTTGCACTAATAGCACTAAGAATCCTGATCCTATATAATCATGTAAGGCAGGCTCCAACAATCCCCCCATCTGCAATCCATAAATTACTAAGGCAATATTATTCCCTACTAGCATAGTGGCAATAAAACTGGAAGGATTATCCAGAAATTTGGACAATAATTTAGCTGACCAATATCCTTTGCTACGCTCTAGTTCAATGTGTAATTTATTGGAACTTACAAATGCTATCTCCATCCCCGAGAAAAAGGCTGAAAATAGTAAACTCGTTAATATGATAATTATTGATAAATTCAATTATTTCGTTCTTCGTTAGATTTTTGAATTCGAATCCTAAATGTTTTTCGAATGAAATACATAATTACTCCCACTAGAGCAAATCCCGCATAAAACAAACCTTCATCAGCATTCCCTTCAGAGAACCACATAACAGATTTGATGACACATACTAGGGCAAAAACAGCCCATACATACTCTATACTATTTGTCAGTTTTCTTAGCATCTATTGCAATTGTTCCTGTTAAGTTAATAAATTTATAATAACTGAAGTCATCCTTCGCCTCAAGACCAATACTAGTCTTTTTCATTCCATTTTCGAAAATGTTCACGGTGTCAGTTGTAGAAACCCATCTTTTTTTCTCATCCCATGTTATGAAATCAGTATAAAGAACCACCCCATCTTTACCGGTAAGCTCTATATTTCCAAAAGCCTCTAAATGGTCTCCTTTAAAATAAATGGCCGAGTCAGCCTTCATTTTAGAGGTCTCTATTCTCTCCCCTTCTTCATCCTCACCAAATGTGGTAAGAATTACTCCTTGTGGGAAATTGTAGTGCTGATCCTTACCTGAATAAATTTCAGCAAGCCCCGCTTCAACCTTGACATTTACTTTCCCATTCTCGGTATATTCCATAATCATTCCATTTATTTCCAATTCAGGAAGAACGGATAGACTGGTAAGTTCATGTACTTTTTTCAGGTCATTTTCGCAAGAGGCCATGAACAAAAAAAGCACCATCAATAGCCCCTTAGCGCCGTATGAAAACAACAAAGCCACTCCCATGGGAGCGGCATTGTGTACCATATGTTTTTTTTGAAAAATCATTTAGTTTGATTTCACCGTACGTATCTTGATCACCTCAGAATACCAACAGTTGATCGTAAAGGCTTGACCTTCTTTGTACCCTGCACTAAATGCATCCGTAACTGAAGGAACGTGCTTTGAAAACTCACCAATTAACTTGTTAGCTTTTTTAGCTGACGATGGATCTATTCTTTTAGCAAATTCAAACTTATCAATCGCTGCACAGTATCCTACTCTCTTAAGAAATTCTGTCTTCAATTCACCACATTTTCTAGATGTCGCTGCATATACTTGACCAATCAAGATATAAGGATCACCCCATCCTTTCCTCAATGAAGCTGCTTTCAAAGCAGAAGAACGCGCACTAGCATAAGAACCTTGCCCCATTTGAACTCTGGCTTTTAGGTAGTGATATCCAGACTTTTTGAACTCATCTGACTCTTGCTCCAATGCATTTGTGATATAGGTATTTGCTGTAGTATATTCCTTTCTTTTCAATGCATTGTATGCCAAGTTGATCGCTGCATCTGCAGTTGGATGCAACTCATACTGTTGCTCAGCAATAGTGAAGAAAATATCAGAATCAGTACATTCCTTTTTCTTCATCAATTTAGTTGCTCTTTCTAACCATGCAATATCTTCTTTGTTTGCCTCGAAATTCTTAGTGAACAATTCAGATAACTTATCGCAGCTCAATAAAGGCCCGATTGTTTTCTCAATATTCGCCTCAACATCATTTAGCGTTTTTAAGATTTTCGTTGCATTACTCAACCTTCTTTTCTCCTGCTTATTCAATTCCACCGTATCACTTTTAGCAGTAAAATCGAATTTTTCACCTGAATATTTAGATTTCTGGAAAGCAATTACCCCACTCAAATCAGAATACATAACAACAAGATCATCTATCGTATAAACTTTCTTGTTTTTCAGCTTCACACTTGTACTGAAGTAATAATTGATAACTGAACGAGAAATAGCATTTCCATCAGCTTCATAAGAAGCCTTTAGGTATTTGTTTGACTCTTCTAGCTTATTAGGGTAGTTTTTATATATAGCAACCCCTTTCTTTCCAAGAATAGCCCCATTTTTCTTTGGGTAATACTTTACCTGCTGATCATACATCATAAACAAAGAATCCATCCAAGCTGTCTGGTTAACAGAGTCCTTTGCTGCCTTAGCATCCTTTATGAATTTGTTAGCCATCTTTGGCCCATGAATATACAAGTTTCTCGATCTCAATGGGGCATTGTGGAAAATATAACTCCAACTAGGGTATGCGTCCTTGTAATTCTTTTGCTTGTAATACTCATTGTAAAGAGAAAGATTCTCTTCTGTTTTATCTTTGTCCGGCCCGTATTTCAAAGAGTCCACATTGTTCTCCTGCGCATACATTCCGAAACTCATTGAAAGTGCAAGAACTAATGTTGCAATTTTTCTCATGGCTTTTTTGTTCTGTTGTTACTAGTCTATTTTTCGTCTCACAAACCACTTATCTCTAAGGGACATGGAAACTTGAAATTTAAAATAATCTTCTTTTACTAAAGAATTGTCATCTGTACCTCTTTGCCCTAATTCGAAATCAAGGTTCAAAGTACTACCATTCTTACGAACTGGTATTCCAAACCCAAAATTGATGCCAAATTCAGTAATATCAGTATTTGATACGTCATCCTCTATACTTAAAGAAACTAATCCATCAGTATAACGAATCCCTCCTCTATACTCTATTCTATTCAAAAATTTTCTAATGTCCTTATAGTTTGGAGTATATGAACCACCAACTGCTACGGACATCATATCTTTTAATGCGTTGTCTTTCACTCCAAATTTTGAGAATTCTGACCAATTAATCATTCTCAAATCTGCTCCAACATTCCATTTGTTCAACTGACGTAATCCAAAACCTATTCCAATCTCAGATGGAAGGGTTACATCTCCCTCTTGAATTTTTTTATCAACAAGCGTATCTACGAGTGAATTTAAAAATCCAGAATTACTGTATGAATTTACAAACAACCTCTCTTCAGAAGCTAAATCAGTTTTCGCCTTATAAGTGATACCTGCACTTAAAAACCGTTCTTCAGAAAGGGCTTTATTGTACTGAAGACCGAACGTATAAGACATGTCCTGAATATTAACCTCCTGTGTTCTACGAGTACTTAGGTAGGTTGGATCTTCATACTGTTCATCACGGATAGTTTCAATTTGTCCATAAATGAAATTAACATTAAGACCAATAGAAAGATCATCATTCAACTTGTAAGCTCCACCGACAAATGCCTGATTTAAACCACCTTCACCCTTATGAATCAATTTATATTTAGCTGTATCACCAGGTAAATCTTGAACATCTGTAATTACAGCTTCATAACCGATATGAGAAATTGGAATCAAGCCGAAAGCTCCAGACCATTTTTCTCCAAAAGGAGCTGCAAATACTAAATGAGAAAAATTAGCAAAATTCTCTTCTTGAGATAAATTACCTTGATCTAGCTTCACTAAACTACCATTCATTCCAAATTCAAAATTAGTTAATTTCAAATTCGAATAAGATGCCGGGTTAGAAAGATTGATATATCGATCACTAAACATCCCTACTCCAATTCCCCCCATTCCTTTGAAGTGACTAGTTGAAGTATTCGTAAGATCTCCTATTCCAAAATTTGAATAGGGTGATATCGTATTCGTATTTCCTTGTGAAAAAGCTGTTAAACTCAATAGAGCCATTGCTTGCAAGGATAAATATTTAAGAAAAGTTCTTCTCATTATAGTCTAGAATATAGTTAAGTCCTTTTATTAAAAGACTTGAGTCCGCAAAGATGCCATTTTTTATATACTTTTCAAATTTACTGGCATCTCCTCCTGTTAAAATTATGTTAACTTGACTATAACGTCTAGTTAATTCATCTATTGCACCCCGAATTTCATATACAATTCCCCAAAATGCTCCAGATTGGATACAGGTAATAGTATCATCTCCTAAAGAATTTGGATCCTCGTTCAATTCTACAAGCGGCAATCTACCTGTAAAATGATGCATAGCTTTAAGCCGCATATACAAACCTGGATTTATAGTTCCACCCAAATAATTATTCTGATCGTCCAATAAATCATATGTAACACAGGTACCAAGATCAATTACCAAACAAGCTTCCCCGGGATATTGAGACGCAGCACCTGCAACCACAGCAATTCTATCTCGACCTAAAGTTTCAGGGTTTCTATAGTTCAATTTTATTGGAAGTGGTATATCATGAGATAAAATGAGACATGGAATATTTAGTTCTGAACTCATTTTTTTTATTTCCAAATCCTCATACCTCACATTGCAAATGATCAATTTTTCCACCTTGTGTTTCTCTATGAAAAAGTTTATCTCATTTTTTTGCCAAGCCTCCAAAATCAAGCTATCAGACACAAGTCCTTGATCCACAACAGATACCTTTATCAAGGTATTTCCAATATCTATACAGGCGTTCATTTTTTCCTATTTTTTTTAGTTTTTCTCCTAGAGATCTTGCAAGATCAATATTAATCTCTATATTTGCAACCGCAATACGGTAATGGTGCTATAGCTCAGTTGGTAGAGCAAAGGACTGAAAATCCTTGTGTCCCCGGTTCGAATCCTGGTAGCACCACTTCAAAAAGCTTCT
>MAAC01011200.1_pt1 | contig 124021 bp, 97 predicted proteins | sample 1115981 | NCBI WGS metagenome assembly MAAC01 (sample SAMN04961126, study PRJNA320927) | seawater metagenome | isolation source: sample BD02T64 sea water enriched with oil for 64 days | place: USA:Gulf of Mexico | collected 2013-07-27
CCCGGGATTTATTGGGTAGAAATAACTGATAGTTGTCAAACCTATGCAGACACCATGCTCGTAAGGGGCTGTAGTACCGAATTTGTAATGCCCAATGCCTTTAGTCCGAATGGAGATGGATTGAACGATATGTTTGGACCAGAATTTATGTCCAATATCGCGAATGGTACAATGGTAGTATACAATCGTTGGGGTATGAAAATATTTGAAACGGATGATTTATCTACTGGTTGGGATGGGACTTATAAGGAAACGGAATGTCCGATGGAGAATTATATTTGGTATGTGAAATTGACCGATTTTAATGGGATAGAATACATATATAAAGGAAATGTAGTTTTGATTCGTTAGCTGTATTTAAGTAAAATATTTCAAGTAGTAAATACTAATAAAGACATATTATTTGTAAATAAATACCATTGATTCATGTTTTTGGCTCATTTAGGGTAGTATTCTATCTCCTTGTTTTATAGTTGATTAAATTGTACATTACTATGTTTAAATTTAAAATCACAGCTATGAAAAAATCTATATTATGTTATTTTCTCTTATTAATTCCAATAGGTGCTTTTTCTCAAATTCAGAATGGAGGTTTTGAAACCTGGGACGATGTTTTTTTATATGAATCACCAGAGGTATGGAGAACTACACATACTGAAATTCCTGGTACAGATGCCGTTGACAAAAATACGGATGCTCAAGACGGGACTTTTTCTGTTCATTTGAAGACTGTAGACGTTTTGGGAGAAAAACTGTTCGGTTATGTTTTAATAGGGGAAGCAGACGATGATGACTATACTGGTGTTCCATATTCAGGAACAATTTCAAGTATCAACGGTTATTATAAATCGGATATACAAACAGGAGATTCAGCACTTGTATTGGTCGCAGCTTCTTATCAAGGTGTGGACTATGATCCTGAATTTTTTTATTTACATGGTGAAGAAACCAATTGGACTTCTTTTAGTTTTTCCTTCACACAAAGTATGCAAGTTGATTCCGTAACCATTGGTATTGCAAGTAGTGATGCGATCAATGAATCTGCAGTGGAGGGATCCTGGATCCTGGTTGACAATATTAGTTTTCAAGGATCAAATGCACCAGCCTTAAGTAATCATAGTTTTGAAGATTGGGAAGATATTAGTTATGAAAAACCAGACGGTTGGTTTATTAATTTGTATGGTGCTGGTGTTGTAGCGCCCATTGTGAAATCTACGAATGCCTACAGTGGTTCTTATGCGATAGAAATTTTATCCATCGATGGATCAGATATAGGTGATGATACCATTTCTGGAATTCTGACGAATGGAGTATATACTTCTACAGATTCCCTTATATTTTCTGGAGGGGTTCCATTTACGTTAGAACCGGAAGAGTTAATGGGCTATTATATTGCAACGGATACTATTCATGGTCTTATAGAGTTTTGGAACAATTCAGACATTGTAGAACATGAATATATCCAACTTCTGCCTGCAGGAAATACTTATCAGTCTTTCACTGTACCTTTAGATTTAAGTGCTGCTCCAGATTCAATGCTGATTTATTTCTTTTCGGGAAATGAATTAGGATCTAGTGTTTTATTGGATGATTTAACCTTATTGGGGGGGAATGTAGGCGTGCAGGAACTGAATTTCATCAATAATTTTAAGATCTATCCTAATCCAAATGCAGAGACCTTATATTATTCTTATGCTATTGATAAAGCATCCAAAGTAAGCGTAATACTATATGATATACAGGGTAGAATGGTATATAATGGTCAAAGCTCAGATTTGAATCCCGGAGAACATACTGGGCAATTAGATATAACTAAGCTTAAGAAAGGAACCTATCTTTTCAATCTATTGATTAATGGTCAGGTCTATGAACAAAAAGTTGTGATTGATTAAAAGACAAATTGTACAAAAATATCTAAAAGCATCGGAGTCAGTTTTGATTGACTCTGATGTTTTTTGGTTTACAATTATTCCACCGATTAAATAATTTGCTGAAGGATTTGTATTGCTTTATTTGATACAAGGTGATTTTGGTAATAATTTCCTGCTTTAGTATTGTATAGTTTAGCCAATTAGAATTCGAACTAAAGGCTATACAATGGTAGAGGATAAAATGGGGAAGCGATACAATAATTATTCTTCTTACATAAAAAAGCGGTTCAAGCAGAGGGTACAAAAAATATCACTCAATACAGGTTTTACATGCCCTAATAGGGATGGTACCAAAGGAATTGGTGGATGTACCTATTGTAATAACAATACCTTTAAGCCTGGCTATTGTAAACCCAATAAAAGTATAAGTCAACAGCTAAATGAAGGCATTGCCTTTTTTTCGAAAAAATATACTTCTCAAAAGTATCTAGCCTATTTTCAGGCTTATACCAATACCTATGCAGACATTGAGTTGGTAAAGGAATATTTTACCGAAGCTGTTCAACATCCTGATGTGGTTGGGTTGGTAATAGGTACTCGTCCAGATTGTGTAAATGAGGAGGTTCTTGATTTTCTAGAGGAATTGGCAAAGGACTATTATATTGCATTGGAGTTTGGTATTGAGAGTACGTTGAATAAGTCACTAAAATTGATAAATAGATGTCATAGCTATGAAGAAACAGTGCAGGCTTTTGATTTGGCAAAGGATAGAGGATTACATCTCGGTGGACATCTTATCATAGGTTTACCAGGAGAAAGTCGCGAAGAAATGCTCCAGCATGCTGTAACCGTTTCTAAATTGCCATTACAGACTTTAAAACTTCATCAACTACAAGTAGTAAAGTACACCAAGATGGCAGCTCAGTATTGCCTGGAACCAGAAATGTTTACCCTTTTCTCCGTGGACGATTATGTAGAGTTTGTTGGTGAGTTCGTCTCTATACTTAGGCCAGATATTATTATAGAACGTTTCACAAGTGAATCACCTGCTCATTTGTTATTGGCACCTAAATGGGGAGGTCTTAAGAACTTTGAAGTCGTTGCTAAAATTGATAAACAATTAGCAGAAAAAGGGATTGTACAAGGTGATTGCTTTTCTGAGGTGGTCAGCAGTTAACAGTAAAAATGACCAATAATATAGGTTGTATTTTTGGATTCGCATGAGGATTCGAACCTTTACCAGTCTTATTAAGAATTAATTATTAATAAAAATAGCTACCAATTCTAGGGTGGTTTTGGGATCTTCAAGATCACCAGAGGAAAAGAAAGCTTCTAGAAGAATATTTTATATATTGTTGACTAATAGTAATTAAAAGACAATAGTATGAAATTTAAAGTTTCTCTTTTTTCGGGTTTATTTTTTTGCATCAGCCTTTTATCAGCTCAAGTAGATAGAATATTTGGTGTACACTGGGTTAATATGAAAGTAGTTTCTGCTTTAGTAAATCCCAATACAGATGTATTAACAGATTTAGATACTTTGGATGGTGTAAGCTCTATCTATTTCTCAACCGCTAGTTTGGATAGGGTGAAAGGTCATTATTTTTTACGTACCAATTTGGGAGTGACCATTGTTGATATCTATACGGGATCTGTAATTAATTCTATACCAATTACATATAATTTTATTACAGGATTTCGATATCATGAAAATACCAATAGCCTATATGCATTTCGATCATCGACACAATCCAGTAGTCTTACCTTGGTAAGGCTTGATTTAGCTACTCAAACATTTTCAGATGTGGCCGTAATGACTGATATCACAAGTTTAACAAGTCAACCTTGTTTTACCATAGATCAGGAAAATGATGTGTTTTATACTATGACTAATATTGGTCTTACTGGTATTGATATAAATACAGGACTCATCACAGATTCTATATCCAATGGAGCTGATTTTAGTGCTATCAATTATGATCCCGTTTCCAGTTCTATCTATGGTATGAGGAAAGTAGGTTCAAGTTTCAATTTCTCAAATTTCGATTTGGATTTAGAACAATATGATGATTTGGGTACACCTGGAGGTTTTATGCCAATTGTTCATGAAGTAACTGCCATGGATACTATTAATGATAGGTATTTAGTACAAGCAGGGGGAGGATTAAGGATTGTAGACAATACTACAGGAACGGTATTGAGTACACTTGCGACATGCTTGGGCTTTAAAGAATTTGTTTATTTAGAGGACTATGTATATTTATCCCTGGTAAATAATAGTCCTATTAATGAATATGTAGTTTATCCTAATCCAAGTAAAGACTTTGTAAATATAGTATTGGATAAAGACTATGCAGACATTAAATTACAGCTTTGGGATATGCAAGGAAAAATGATTTACAGTACCGATTTTTCTGAAACATCAAAAGTGAATCTTGATCTTCAATTTTTAGTGGATGGGACTTACTTTATTCATGTATTGGCAGATGGTAAAAATGGAAGGGTGAAATTTGTGAAGTACTAGTTTTTCATATGATTCATTTGATGTCGGCCAGTAATATATAATTGCTGGTTTAAAGTTCTATATGATGTTGTAGATATCTTTCAATCTGGTGTCAAATTTCTACAGTTTCTCCTTTAATTGATTTTGAAATGGCGGTCAAGTGAAAATATGACAAATATATTTAACAAGAATGGTTATGAAAATTAAATACCGAATTACGATAATAACTACAATTCTTCTAATTATAGTTGTTAGTTGTGAAAAACATGAATTCTTTGTGGAGCCAACTAGCAGTGATTATTTTGATGAGGAGCAAGGGATGATGTTTATGGCTGATAATACTTCATTTTGGGCTTGTAAAAATTACCTCTGTTTTATGTGTTCCGATCCTATAAAATTTAGAGTATCAATTAATAGTGATAATTTTAAAAGTGCTCAGGAATTTCGACTCTCAGCTAGTAGTAGAGATAACTGTACCAATTCTGATTCATTAAATTATAGAGAATACTTTCATCTTTGGTTAAATCAAGGTACTATTTTCCCTGAATTGCAAGTTATAGATTTAACCGATAGCTTTTTTGTTGAAGAGGTTAGTTATAGGCACTCTGGTGATAATATGGATGGTGCTAATGCTATTCCTAGAGGTATGTATGATCAGGTAATTTCTGGAGCCATGGAAATTGATTCTATAAGATACCCCGATATTGAAAACCAAATAGGAGGAAAGCTCTGGGGAACCTTTTGGGTGAATTTGGTGAAGCTAAATTGCGATGTCGATGGAACTATTATTAGCAGGGATACGGTACATATTCGGAAAGGATATTTTAAATCAAATATGGGAGGATCCTTGTATACGCAGGATGATTTTTAATATTAGCTCTATGGCTTAAATTTAAGAGGAATCCAATCAACTTCAAAAAATGTAGCTATCCTGTGTTTACTGATTAATTTGCTTCACCTCAGAGTCACTCACAGATGACTCTGAGGTATTCTTCTCCATCCTAATTGGCTTCCCATCAGAGTCACTCCCCGAGGACTCTGATGTATGCTAAATTTTTCTTACTATTTATAGGCGAAATATTTTCAAGATTCTTTCCTCTTGGTATACCACTCATTGCTGCAATCACTTTTTAAACTGCAACCGTTGCATCCCGTTGAACTGCAATCTGATAAATTATCTTTACTGAATATTTTTTTCACCATTTTATACACGACGAAAGCAATAGTAGTTGTAATAATTAGGTAGGTAATGATTTCTTGCATCCTGTTATAATTAGAGAATTGTAGAACCTATTTGATAGACTAAAAATGAGATGATATATGCTAATACCGTAGTATATGACATGGCAAATAGAGCCCATTTCCATCCCCCAGACTCCTTTTTTATTGCTGCTACAGCTGCGATACAAGGGAAATATATCAGAATGAACAACATGAAGCTAAATGCAATTAATGGGTTAAAGACTTTTTCACCTTTCTTAGGACCTTTGTGATAAACATGTGTTTGGATATTTTTTGTTAGGTCCGTATTAGATCCACCTGTATCTGATTGATATAAAACGCCCATCGTACTTACAACTAATTCTTTGGCAGCTAGTCCTGTGATGAGACTTATCCCCATTTTCCAATCAAAACCAAGGGGGCTGATCAAGGGTTCGATAGAATGCCCCATTTGGCCTATATAGGATTCCTCAAATCTCTCTGCTTCTTTTTCGAGTAATAATTGGGCGATAAAAGTTTCCTTTTCTTCAAGGAGGGCTGAAGTATTCTCTTGTGGATGAGCATTTATTTTAGAGGAATAAGAATTTTCTGTTTGGGCTATTATTGAATTATAATCTTTTGAATACTTAATTTCTCTTGGGAAATAGCCTAATGCCCACAGTAGAATTGAGGCAATCAATATTAAACCTCCCATTTTTTTTAAATAATGGGATCCTTTTTCCCACATGTGAATTAGGGTAGAACGAAAGGTTGGTGTTCTATATGGGGGTAATTCCATTACAAAAGGTACCTCTTCCAATTTGAAAAGTGTCTTTTTGAAAATAATGGCCATTATTACAGAAAGTACTATTCCAATTATGTAAATGGAGAATAAAACGGTACCTGAATTTTCTGAGAAAAAGGCTCCAATAAGTAAAATGTAGACTGGTAATCGGGCGCTACAAGACATAAATGGATTGATTAACATGGTAAGTAATCGGTTGTTTTTACTTTCCAAGGTTCTGGTGGCCATTATGGCTGGGACATTACAACCAAAACCCATTATTAATGGAATAAACGATTTTCCATGTAATCCTAGTTTGTGCATCAGTTTATCCATTATGAAAGCGGCCCTGGCTATATAGCCTGTATCTTCCATAAGGGAGATATAAAAGAATAGAATTAGAATATTTGGAAGGAAAATGATCACACCACCTACACCCCCTATTATTCCATCCACAAGGAGGTCTCTTAACATCCCTTCTTCCATGTTTGTACTGATGAAATTGCCTATGAATCCTACCAACGAATCTATCCATTCCATAGGGTAGGCTCCAATGGTAAATGTACTTTGGAACATGATCCACATAAAGAAAATAAAAACAGGGAATCCCCATATTTTATGGGTTAGAAAATAGTCGATTGCATCTGTCCTTTTTCTCCTTTCAGTTGGCCCTTCTCGGTAAGTTTCTTTAAGTGCTCCAGCTATAAAACCATATTTCGCATCGGTAATAAGTGTTTCACAGTCTAAATTCAATTCGCCTTCCAGTTGATCTCTCTCTTTATTTGTTTCCGCTTTAATGTCGGTAAGGTTGGCGCATTTTTGGATGGTTGTTAGTGCATCTTTATCCTGTTCAATAAGTTTGATCGCTAAATATCTTGTAGATATTTTATCTCTCAGAAAGTGGTTAGATTCAATTTGTAATGATTTCTGAATAGCACCTATCGATTTTTCAATTTTCTTTCCATAATTTATATGAATATGTCTTACGAATGGATCTCTATCTTCATAAACATCAATGGCTTTTTTAAACAATTCATCAATTCCTTTTCCCTTTATACTAGTAGTGGGAATGATAGGAATTCCAATCATCTTTCCTAGGCTCTCATAATCAAAATTTGCCCCTTTTTCTTCCAGTTCATCATACATATTTAAGGCAATAATCACCTTGATATCCATGTCTATTAATTGCGTACTTAGATAGAGGTTCCTTTCTAGGTTGGAGGCATCTACAACATTAATTATGATATCTGGGCTAGTCTCTATAATATGCTTCCTAACGAATAGTTCTTCTGGAGTATAGGCAGATAAGGAATAAGTTCCTGGAAGGTCAGTAAGGTGGAAGCTGTAACCATCACGGTCGAATTTGGCTTCATGCGTGTCTATGGTAACTCCACTATAGTTTCCAACCTTAGAATTAGAATTGGAGGCTACATTGAAGAGTGTAGTTTTTCCACAATTTGGATTTCCAACTAAAGCCACCTGGATATTTCTGCCCTTTTGTTCTACAGATTTTTTTAAAAGATCGTCCGTAAGGACCCCAAAGTATTCCGTTTTTTGGAGGCTCTTTGCTTCTTCTTTAGTAATAACTTCTATTAGGCTTGCTTCACTTTTTCTTAAAGAGACTTCGTAACCCATTATTCTGTATTGGATGGGGTCTTTGAAAGGGGCATCTTTGACAATAGAGATTTTTTGTCCCTTCACAAATCCCATCTCCAGAATTCTATTTCTAAATGATCCACGGCCTTTTACTTTTGTAATTATGGCCTCTTCTTGGTCTTTTAAGTCGGAAAGTTTCATGCTTTTTGGTCTATTAGATTTACTCTATTTAGGACGGTTCTAAATAAGAGTATTTAATAGCCATTAAAAATGATAATCCTCATAGAATTGATAATTCTGTTTTTTGAGAAAAATAGGACCTAAATGTAATCTGTTACAGTCCAAATTCTGTAAACGATATACAAGTCAAATGAATAACAGGAATGGTTTGAATCTGAGGATAAGTTTGGAAACTTTTAGTCTAAAAGAGGACTCTTTTAATTGACTTAATTTATTAATTAAAATATAAATCTGCATTTTATCACTGAATTTGGTGATTCAATTTAAAATGCTCTCTCATTTATTTAATTGTCTTAGATATATTTTTGATACCACTCTTTTAACGCTTGATACTTTAGATTGTAAAAGTATTTTCAAATACGATTAAAGGTTTTCTTGGTTTGGTTCATCGGTTATTTGAATCGATTCTTGGGAGGGTTTTAATAGTACTTATACGGTCTAAATATTTTTTGAAAAGTCCGAAAGGTCTTCTATTCGAGTCTACTTTGATCGTTTTTTTTGTGTATTTCCATTTTTGATTTCATCTGGTTTGACAAAAATATAATAGAATGTATAAATTTTTTTTCGATCAAGTTTTAATTAAAATAATGAATAAGTAATAGGGCGAATTGATGGAAGAAAACTTAATAAATCGATAAGTCGTATTGAGAAAAACCGTTGTTATTTAAATTTATTTCACCTCTAATATAGTGAACTTAAAATATACCAAAATACTGGTATTGATTTAATTGTTTGACCTGTGTACTTTTATTCGGTATTATAAATAACACTAACAATGTTTTTTGTTAAAATACAACTTTGTTTATGTTGAGGTGATTGTTAATTCGCTCAAGTTCAGTTGTTTAGTGGATTTGAAATATGTTTTATCTCATAATGTGATCATTTTCGTAATCCGTGAAATTGAAAGCTCATTTTACTAATCCTTTTCGATTTTAATAGACATAATCGATGAAAATATTTTTGGTGAAATGCTTGATGTTTCCATTGATAATTCAAAATATCAAATTTTGAATTGAGGGTTGAAAAGATGAAATATACCGGCCAATAGGTGAATAAAAATGCAACCAAAATTAATTAAAATGTCAGAAAAATTAAGAAAGCTTAAAATTAAGAAAGCTGCTCGCGACGAGCGAATGGGTAATTTCAGAAATGAATTGTTTAAAGTCTTTAGTGATCATATGTTTAATGAAGATCGCCAAAGGCCATCAAAGGCTAAAGGGGTTAATAAAAAAGCTTCAGGCAAGCAATCTGATTTGAATATTGGTATTGTTGGTGGTGGAATGGCTGGAATGTATGCTTCCTTATTACTTTCTGAATTGGGCATTGGAAGCCACATATTTGAGGCTTCTGAAGGAAGGCTTGGTGGTCGTGTTTTTACAAAATATTTTAATGATAATTTGCCGCACCAATATGCAGAATTGGGAGCCATGCGATTCCCTCACAATGAACTGCAAAGTCGTTTGTTCAGTTTCTGGGACTATCTAAACAAAACAGCACCCAAAACGGAAGGAGCGAGGGAAATAGATAAGATTCCATATATCTTATATGATAAGAGTACCGATATGGGAGAAGGGAATTTACTTTGTTTTAACGAGATGAAGCCGGTTACGCGGAATGAGGCGCTGGCAGATAATTCACTATTGGGATTCGATACTTTCTTTGAAGGACCAGAATATGATTATTTCAAAGATGAAAATGGGGAATTGAAGTCGGCAAGTACCTTGTTGGATAATGTAATAGACCCTTTTTTAGATATTCTTGAGGAAGATAGTATCTATAAGGCTTGGGAAGAAATATTAAAATACAATGCTTTTTCCGCTCGTGGTTATCTACAACAATTTGGAGATGGAAAACGTCCTTACCCAATTGCGATTGTAGACTATATGGAAACGGTACTTACCTATACAGGAGTATATGATTTATCCTTCATTGAATTGATTTTGGACAGTTATAGTTTCGATTCTACAGAAGAATGGTCAGCTATGAATGGGGGAACCTCCCGAGTAACGGAAGAGATGTATAACCGAATTCCAGCCAACCAATTTCAAACTAGTTCAAAAGTGGTGAAATTAACAGAGGAAGATGGAAAAGCGACTGTTCATTATGAAAATCCAAAATTTCAGACTGAAGAAAAGAAAACCTTCGATCGTGTAATTGTTACGCTTCCTTTTGCCATGTTGCGCTTTGTTGATACACCATCGGACTGGAGTCCTGAAAAGTATCAAGCTATTCGTAGTCTTAAAATGACGAATGCCGTAAAGGTGGCTTTAGGCTTTAAAAGCCGTTTCTGGGAAAAAGATGGAAAGTATAGTAAGGGAATGAAAGGTGGGCAAAGCAATACCGATTTACCATCTAGAAGTATCGTTTATCCATCATTTGGATTAGATCAACCTGGACCAGCCTATTTACTTTCAAGTTATTCTTGGCAGGATGATGCAGACAAGTTCACCCATCTAACAAAGGAGGAAGCATTTGAAGCTACCCTAAACGATGTCGTAAAAATACATGGTGAAATAGCTCGTAAAGAATATTTAGGAAGTGCAGACTCCATTGTTTGGAACAGAGACCGATTAGCAGGTGGAGGTTTTGAATTCTTTGCAGCTGGTCAATTTGGTCAAATGTTTTTGGATGCCCGTCAACCTGAAGGTGCATTTAACTTTGCTGGTGAGCATCTTGATATGGTGCATTACTGGATTGCAGGTTCTTATAACTCTGCCTTTAGAACAGTTTGGGAAATCCTTATACAGGAAGGAATAGAGACCGATGAGAATTTGAAAATCCTATTCAATTCACTGGGTGGAGGGAAAATACTTCCAACTATGATACCTCAATTCAGTACGCATACTATGGCTTCAATAGAGGAAATGATGCACGAGGTGGAACCAGTTATTTTCTACAATAACTAATCATTAATTGGCTCAAGGGCTAATGAAGATATGCTTATAAAATGAACGATCACTAATTTAAAATCTTAAAAAAATGATTGAAGTACAAGCGAAAAAATCCGCAATTCAAACCTATCAGGAAGCCCTAATGACCCTGGCAAGACCCCATAATGCTTCTATTCGACAAGCGGTAGCTGCAGATACGCCATTGACTGATTATATATATGCCTTTAATGAATCAGATCGTACCTACGATACTAGTCAATATGCTAAAAGTGGTGTTTTTAATTTAACAACTACTCCTTGGTTGAATGATATCAATACGGTACCGCTGCAGTTTCAATGGACAGATGTGGATGTAGCTTTTCAAGCATCTAGATCTACACAGGTACTAACAGAGAATGACTTCATACAAGCAAATGTTAAGAACCAGACTTATTCTGGAACGGCCATTGAACAATTGCATCAACGATTTGTGAAAGGGATGTGGGATACCTCGGTATTCAATCAAGCACAAATTGATACCCTGACAGATAACTGGATCAATGATGATTACGAATTCGCTCGTCAAAGGTTGGGAGGTTCCAATCCGGATGTGATTGCTAAATACACAGGAAGCAATACAGATTTGGAAACGATAGTAAATCAAAGTGCAGGTGCTTATGACGCAAACACTTTAAAGAATACGTTAACGACAGCTAATTCAAATGGAAAGCTGTTTGTTTGTAATTATAACAATACACTGGGAAGCATTCAAACGAACGGATATGTACAGTCCAATAACAAACCGGATTATATGCCCGATGGTTTTTTCTTCAGTGTGCCTATTGCCTTTTTTACTGTTGAAATAGTAAATGGAGAAGAAGTGATGAAGCCAGTTGCTATTCAAATTGACTCTATCAACAACCAATATATTTTCACGACAGCGGATGGACCGAACGCCTGGTTATTGGCCAAATTGTGGATGGCAAGTGCCGATGCACAATGGTGGTTCAGTGGATCTCATCTATACAATACACACAGTATTGACATGATTTTTGGAATCGCTGCTTTGAATTTGATGGAGCAGGGACAATTGGACGAGAATCAAGTCATGGTGAAATTGATGCAGCCACATTTTAGCAAAGTATTCAATATCAACAGTGCCGTTTATAATCCAAACTCAACGGAATCGCTTTACCAAAAAGGTAATTTTTGTGACCAATTTTTGCCAACTGGTAGAATAGGGATTTATCAACTAATCAATAATCTGTACGAAGGATACAAATTTGATGATCAGGCATTTGATAAAACCATTGCAGCCAGAAATATGGGAACCGACCAGTTTTCTGGATCTTTCCCTTTCAGAGATGATTCACAGGTATGGTGGGATTCCTTAACGAAATTTGTCGCTGAAATAGTGGATGTAACCTACAGCACAGATGCAGATGTAAGCAGTGATACGCAGCTGAATAGCTGGATGAATAAGGTACAGGACGCATTTAACCACGATGGGGTAATACGTTTTACATGGGTACCTACGGTGGCTTATCTAAAGCAGGTATTTACCAATCTATTCTTTGTATCTACCGTACAGCATACAGCCGTAAACGATAGTATGTTCAATGGATGGGGATTCCTACCTAACGGGCCATTTGCTATGACGTCTACACCTCCTACAGCAGGTGGAGTAGCTGATAACCAGTTATTGGACTCTTTACCAAATCCACAGGCGATTTCTAGCCAATCTGGTGAACAAATGTATGCATGGGCTATTCAGAATCAAATCAATTTTGTGATGAATGGAACCGCAGATGTAGATGACTTGGTTGCCGGTGATGGTAGCGAGGCCAGTCTACAAGCAATGTACGAATATGATGCTAGCTCTCCACAATATGCCGCAGTGACTAACTTCTTTAATGATTTATGGACTGGTGAGAGCTGTGTGAACGCTAAGATCACCAATAACCAAAATGCGAGGATTGCGACCTATAAGACCAACAATCCAAGTGCTACAACGGTTCCAAATAGTGTATCCTATGAATACCTAAGTGTGAAGTTGGCGGCCAGTTCAGATCTAAATGCACCGGTAATGAACTGTATTCAAATTTAATTGAATGCCAATGGGGGCTTATCCTAATGGGGAATTACCCGTGAAATTTAGTGCAGCCTTATAGAAGTTGCCTAATGAAATGAATCTCTCCACACCTTATAATACCGTGTAGGTAGTAAAGGGGTGGAGAGTTTTTTTATTAAAATTCAAAAATATATAAAATGTCTAGAAGTAATCTAATGCATGCTACGGCGCATAAAAAGGAATATTATTCGGCTAAGGAATTGGTAGACAATATAGAAATCAACCAATTGGGGAATAAGGTCGAGGTGGAAATAGATGATAGTTTGGTGGCTTCAAAAGAAGTTGTAGACAGAGCCACTTCAGTAGATGTGGAAACGGAAACCATCACCACCTATCTAAACAAACGTTTGGCAGAAATTGGCGTAAAACGCGTAATGGCCATTCCTGGTGATTATATTGCCGAATGGGTAGAGAGTTTGGATATTCCAGAAGCCAGTGCAGGTTTAATCCGTGTACATCCCAACAACGAAATGTGTGCTACCTATGCGGCCGATGGTTATGGTAGAGCGGCCAATGGAAAAACAGTAGGATGTGTGGCATTTACCTATGGGGTAGGTGCCCTAAATGCGGTGCAAGCAGTAGCAGGTGCGCATGTAGAACATGTACCATTGGTAGCGATTAACGGGAGCCCATCTCCGGCACAGTTCAACTCACATAGAGATCAAGGGGTTTTGTGGCACCATATGTTTAATGGTACAAAAACGGATCTTAAAATTTTCTCGGAAATTACTGAAATGGCCGTGCGAATTGACAATCCTGCCTATGCCCCCGATTTGATTGATGCGGCATTGACTGCCTGTATTACCAACAGTCTGCCCGTTTATATAGAAATAGCCAATACTTTGGGGGATTACCCATGTCAAAGTGTGGCTACTAGGAAAAGGATTAAAAAATCTCCTGTTGCACAGTCTAAATCAGATTTAGACATTGCTGCTGAATATATTTATGATATTCTAAAGACATCCAAGAAATTGGTAATGGTAGGAGGGGTTGAAATCGCTCGTAGCAATATACAGGATAAGTTCAAACGCTTATTACAGCTCTTGGAGGCACCTTACCTAAGTACCTTGTTGGGGAAAGGGTTATTGAGTGAATTTGATAAAGATATTTATTTTTCTGGGGTCTACAATGGTAGAAACTCACAGCCCAATGTACAGGAATTATTTAGTATCAAAGATGGTATAGTTCCTACCGTGGTTTATTTGGGTGTATTGGAAACAGATTTCAATTTCTCCGGGGTGACTTCTACAGATTATGATCCAGATCCAGGGATCACGCTTCCCTTGACTGGGCAAATAGAAGCACGTAATGGAGCTGTTCTGATCAACGATAGAGCTTCCAAAGAGATAGACAGTGATGTGTATTGGGGGAATGTAGATTTGGAACCCCTTATTGACACACTGATTAAATTGATGCTGGAACGTGGGGCTTTACCAAACGCACCCTTCCCGGGATTGCAAACAGGTACGCCTTGGGACATTCCAATGCCATCCGCCTATGATGCGAAAAAACAGGTGACTTGGGATAGTTTTAAATCCCTGCTACAGCACGAATACATCTCCACTTTTGAGCAAGAACAGACACCAGTCGTTTTAGCAGATACCGGATTGACCTTTTATTCTTTGAACAATCTGAAAGTTGGTCAAAACGGATATATCGCCCAATTGGCTTGGGGTGCTATTGGTTATTCACCAGCATCCAGTTATGGGGTGAAAATGGCCTTGGAAGATACAGGTAACAACAAACAGGTAATTAGTATTTCTGGAGATGGTGCCATTTCCGAAAGTATCAATTGCTTGGGGACTATCGCTTCATTAGGACAAGACAATGTGATATTCGCCATGGCCAATGGGGTATTTGCCATTGAGCAATTTTTGGTGAATGTATGTGCCTTTGAGTATAAACCAGATGCTCCAAAGTTTGTTCCTTTAACACAGGTTCCTCAAACAGCACTTTGGGATTGGATCAAGCTTGCGGAAGGATTCGGAGGAGTTGGTTATGATGTCAGCACCAACGAAGAATTGAGAGAGGTCTTGAAAAAGATAAAAAATGCACCTCGCCCGGCAACTCCTACGGGACCTTGTGTAGAAGGATCATCGGATGGATGTTGTGAATTTGAACCACATGAAGAGGAGGTAAGACGATCTACCTTTACACTAGTTGCTGTTCGTAATGTCTGTAAAGATTTACCTAGCAATACTAAGTGGAAAATGAGGGGTTGTTAGTAATTGACTTTAGAGCCGTACAGTTTTTTTGTACGGCTTTTTTAGTGATTGGGATTTTGAATCAATTCCAGAATTATGGTATTGAAAATGAGTTTGTATTATATCGAGAATACACCATAGGTTATATTTAATATGGCTTTTGACTTAGTAATTTAAAAAGAAAAGAAATAATGATTAGAGATGCCCCATAGTTAGTGGAATGTTTGAAATTGGATCATAAACTTGAATGATCTAATTAGAGGTGCCTTTGGACATCTTCTGCGAAAAAAAAAATAAAGACTTAGTGGCTTGAAATAGTTACGGAAAAAAGTCTACAACAATTACATGAACGAAATTATTAAAGTATAATATTATGGAAGTTGAAAATTATCAGAAAGTAAAAGGAAAAACATCTTATGAATATGGAACCAAGATGTACAAGGATTTAGAGAAAAAATTTAATGTAAACCTTGAAGAAATTCTCTTGTCCAAAGAACTAAGCTATGACCAAATTAAGGAGAGAGCTGTTGAAGCACTTTCAGTTGGGGTGAGAAAATATCATGAAAAACACGAAAATAAAGATTGGTTATCTGACGGAAAATTTAGTAAGAACCCAGGAGCTTTCAAAGTAGTTTCTCCTGTATTTATGAAAGCATCTCAAGCGGTAGGATACGGTAGTTTAGAAGGGGATGAGGTGGAAGCACAACTTCAGAGAGTGAGTAGTAATATGAGTCGAATGTTGGAATCATCAGATTATGGTGTAGCATCATTTTATATGATTTCCGCTGGATTCCTGGCGATAACAGGAGCAGGTGCTGTGGGGTTTATTACTGCAGTGGTTACAGGTGCATCTGAAGCTATTGCTATAGCAGCTAGTCTGTCGGCGATGGGGTCAACAGCTATTGTGGCGGTTGTGATAATCGTTATTACATTAATTATGTTCTTTGTTTATCTAAGAGAAGCAAAGCTCCTTGCGTTGGTGATTAATAACACATCAAGGGATTTAGTAGTGAAAAATTATCGTGAGAAGGGAGGAAACCTGTATATCAATACAGGTAAAATGAGCGATTTTATGAATCAAGAAAAGAATATTGGAGAAGTAGGACATGACGCCCCACAAGTGCAAATCCACCGTAAAATGGATTGGATATTTGATGGAGAAGTTGAGATGGGGGTTTTTGGTGGATGGTATTTCGCTGAAAAAAGAGATGGAGAACTTCTTGGAGCTGATGGGGCAATGATCATAACGGACGATGATGATGACAACTTTAGAATTGCTCAACAATATGCAGTACCATGGTCAAAACATAACGGGACAAACATCAAAATGTTAACAAACGATGAAAATGATGCTAAAAAAATATTTAAAGAACTACGAAATTCCCAAAAAGAAAGAGTGGTTATCACTGAAGGAAAAATGAACTTAACATCATCTGTAAATTCTATACATGGACAAGATGTTAGTCTTATAGCTTCAATTACAGAAGAATAATTTGAAATAGATTACAGTTGTTAAAAAGCTTGATAGTTTTCCTACTGGACCTTGTGTGGAAGGATCATCGGATGGATGTTGTGAATTTGAACCACATGAAGAGGAGGTAAGACGATCTACCTTTACACTAGTTGCTGTTCGTAATGTCTGTAAGGATTTACCGAGCAATACTAAGTGGAAAATGAGGGGATGTTAATAATTGATTGATAGGGAAAGCCGTACTTTTTTTGAAGTGCGGCTTTTTTTTGGTTTGGACACCATTTGGCGGAGGATATGGAAAATATTTTGAAATTAAAATTGTTTCACCAGCTGGTAATTTTATGGCAATTTTGTAGCTTTATTTTTGTAAAAAATAAGCTCCGTTTGAGCAGATAATATTCTGTAAACTCCAATAGGAGTAGGAGGATATAAGAATTTGATATATGGGGTATATAGAACAAATACACATATATCTAAGTTGGCAGTAATTTAAAACCTCGAAATGAATCTATTTCAATACTCAATTTATCAAATTCATACACCAAAAACACCAAATGAGTTTGATGGACTATTTAGTGATTTAATAAACAAAATTGAAATATATAAAAAGCAATATCAATTAACTATTAAATCCTATTTAGAAGAAAAGAAAACTGAAATAGAAAAAGCAAAAGAGAATTATTCAAAAAGAATAGATATCGCAGATAAGGTATATTCCAAACTTACTGCTGAAAACTCTAATGATGAAAACACTAAATTATATGCAGAACACGAAGCTCAATATGATTATATAAATCACAACTATTCTGAAACACTAGAAAACATTGATATCAAATATGACAATTTTCTTGATTTATTTAACAAGTCATTAATCATAGCTCTATACTCACTAAATGAAAGTAAATTAAATGACATCATAAACGTAGCTTCAGATGTTTTTAAAAAGGACATTAAACCTTCACATTTAGACAGTAGAGATTATTTAAATTCATCAATTATTTATTTAGATTTAGTAATAGGAATAAACAAAAACGTTCTAGAAAAATATGTGACATTTTTTAAAGAAGTTCAGTTTATTAGGAATAAAATAATACACTCCGAATCAAAAACAACAGATATAAAAACTGCAAAGAAAATTGTTAAGAAACATAATAAGTCTCTAAAATTTGAAAGTGAATCTAATTTTATTAAAATTATTAGCTCAAAATTTTTGAAAGATTTTATTTCAAATCTTTTAGAATTCTATCACAATCTAATTATAGAAATAGATAAAACACAAAACTATCAAATCATCAAAAGTGGATTAAGATATTGGTTAGCTCCATTGGACAAAAATATTTTTATAACAAAAATAAAATTTGACAAAATATCTCCTCTAGAAAAAGGTATTTCGTTTACTATTAGTTCAAGAAAAAGAGATATTCCAAAGTTTCAATGTAAAATAAATATGAAAAAAACATCAATTGGCTCGTTTGAATTAATACCTCAATTAGAGAATGAGAAAATTATTGATTTTTTTAATTTAGAAAAAGAAGTGGATGGCTTTCATCTTGCAAATGTATTTAAAGAAATAAACATTGGACAAATTGATTATAAAACAACTTTAATGATATTTGAATAACCTTTAACGATAAAAAAAAACTACTGCCAACAACGTGTATAATACATAGCTAAGATGGTTAAGAGAATGAAAAGTCTTACTTTTAATCAACAATCATAAATCTGATAAATCCGTAGCCATAAAATCGCTACGTTTCATAAACAAGACCGTTGGCAGTAATGAGAAAACACTAGAATAACATTTAATGAAAACGACAACATTTCTAACATTTGTAGGTGATCAATGCGGAAGGGCTGAAGAAGCGATAAATTTTTACACTTCTATCCTTCCGAATTCGGAAATTAAAAGCATAACAAAATACTCAGAAGGAGAGGCTGGAGGAACACCGGAGCTTATCAAATATGGGGTATTTACATTAAATGGTTCAGAGTTCATGGTTTCCGAAAGTAATTTTAATCACGCTTGGTCATTTACACCAGGGGTATCACTATTCGTTGAATGTAACACTGAAAATGAGATAGAAACTTTATTCGAAAAACTTTCTTCACAAGGAGGCCAGATTATGGTTCCTCTTGACAACTACGGCGGTTCAGGGGATTATGGCTTTGGTAAAAAATTCGGATGGTGTGAAGACAAATATGGTATTTCATGGCAACTTAACCTTTCAGAATAATTTCCCCGTTGGCGCCAGTTTTCAACTGGTGTTCCGACATCCTAGGAATCAATAACTAAAAACGAATTCATAGATCAAAACCCATTGATTACTTTAAGCCAGCGCTGCTGTCAGCTTATAACTGGAGGCTATAGTCATACCTAGAATGATATAAAATAGTTTCCAGGGGCAATGGAATAGAGTATATTTTGAAAATAATTTGTTTCACCAGCTGGTCATTCTAGGACGATTTTGTAGCTTTATTTTTGCAAAAAATAAGCTCCGTTTGAGCAGGTAATATTCTGTAAAATCAATAGGAGTAGGAGGATAGAAGAATTTGATATATAGAACAAATACTCATATATTTATTTACCTTCAAGGATAAAAAATAACAAATGAAAAAAGTATTAATACTTCCGATTCTAATTTCGATGATATTGGCTTGTTCAGATTCAAAACAATATGATGCTGAAATTTATAGAAATGAAAAATTACAGATAGAAAATGATAGCTTAAAAGCAATAATTGCTAAAAACAAGTCTAATACAAAAAAGCAAATCACTACTTTCCTGACTTTTCAAGAAAATAATGCAGAAGAGGCTATGAACTTTTATGTGGGGCTATTTGAAAATTCCGAGGTTTTAGATATCCAACGATATGGGAAGGATGGACCAGCCAAAGAAGGAAGTGTACTGTTTGCCAGATTTAGACTAAACGGAAAGGAAGTCCTTTGTAGTGATAGCTATATTAAACACGAATGGAATTTTACGCCTGCTGTTTCAATGTTTGTGGATTGTCGTACTGTTAAAGAATTGGAAAGATTGTTTGCGAAACTATCGGAAAATGGTAAAGTGATGATGCCACTTGACAATTATGGTTTTAGCCAAAAGTTTGGATTTGTAGAGGATAAGTTTGGAATATCTTGGCAGTTAAATTTTCAGTAAAAATGATGCTTTATTTCATCTATCAAATATATGTATATAAGAAAAGCCCCTTAAATAGGGGCTTTTCTTATTTTAATAGAATCCTTTTAATTAATTGATCATTAGTTTTGTTAAGTAGGTATTATCCTTTGACATTATCTCCGCAAAATAGATTCCTTTACTAATTTCGGAACTCAAATCGATATTTGAAAAATCATTATATTCTATAGCCAATACCTAGCGTGAAATTATTTACTGAAATATCATAATCAGTGGAATACCACTTTTTTCCTAGTGTTGGTTTTGAATTGAAATAAGAATAGGCAAGCATCATGTCTATACCTTTTCCTACATGCAGGCGTGTTCCCAATCCAATCGAATAGGCCAAAGCTTCACCTGTTGCTTTTGGTACCATGACATCAACGAAGCTGTGTAATGGGTGAGTTAACTGATCTCGACTGGAATTTGCATAGCCCAATTGTAGGTTAAAATCAAAATTAAATTTTCCTTTTGGAACAGTCGCAATTCCCCCTAGTAGAAATCCGGAAGAATGATAACTCCAGCGCGTTTTTTCATAGGGTACATCGCTATCCCAACTTTGTAAAAAAACATTAGCTGATATGCCAAAGTTAGTATGAAAAAAATAGGCTCCATTCAAGTTGTAGCTACGCCCTCTATCAGCAAAGCCTCCTTTTTGATTATTCAGATTTGTTGACCCAAAATCCCCTAAAGGTATACTAGGACCTATTGATATTCCAATAAATCCATTTTGTTCAAATTGCATTTGTTGTTTATCCTGAGCGTAGCTCAAAGCACTGATCATTAATCCAGCGAGAAAGAGTAAATTTTTCATTTTTCTTTAATTTTTTATTATGTTATCAAATATAACAAAAAATGTAATTATAAATTGAGGATAGGTCCTTCCTGTGCTGTCGATAAATATCAACAGGAACGCTCACAAGCTTATAGTGTAAACGTCAAAAAAGATGCGCCTTCTTAGAGGGAGGGTGGATTTTAGATTTCATTTTAAACTGTAGTTGTATAAAATCCTACTCTAAAATGATTACTTTTAGTAGGAAGACTTATTTAATGAGAAAAGGTGATCAATGACAATAATAGATTTTAGGGTAGGTGCCAAATCAGAATTTCCAGAAATAACAAGATTCAAATTTGTAGTTGGTATATTAATTGGACTTTTTTATGCTATTTCCTTTTATTCCTACTTATACATTATTAGAGAAACTTTCCGGATTCTTTCAGTTACGGAGGGGTATGATTTATGGATTCTAACAAGCAAAGAATCCAATTTTTATAATTTAATATTTGCATTTTTATCTGTCATTCTTGGTCAATCTATGTGTTTTACATTTTGGCTCGATCGGCCTAAAAGAATATTTGGTAAACAATGCTATCAAAGGAGATTAATAGTAAATGATCAGCGGGTATTAAATTGGTATTTTTTAAGTTGGTTTTCAAAATTGAGTGTTGCTTTTGCGGTAATGTTTGGGATTACAATGCAAGGTGCCTTCCATACTATAAGTTTTTATCCAGACTACAATTATATTTTTATACTTGTTCTAATTGTACTGTTCTTCCAAACATGGAATACAATAATCTTGAAGTATAAACGGAAAAGTTACAAATGGATATTGTATTCAATCGTTAGTGTATCTGTTACTGCTTTCGGATTATCTAGGATTGATTTAATTGATTCCGATTCCATCAATAAAGTTGCTTTACAGAAAAATACACAGTACAAATATCATCTTGAACTGCCTTCTTCTGCCAGCTTTAAAAAACGTAATGCGTATTATAATATTGGAGATATTTATTTAGTTAATTCAGAAGATCAAGGTTTTGGTACTAAACCCATAATTGTGATTGATAGTAAGGAGTTTGCATTGACGGGGCTAAAAGATCAAATTGCTTTTTGGAAATCAAAGTATGGTGAAAGGGAAATTCGTCTATTGTATTGTCGTTTGCACATTCACAAAACCATTGATATGGAATTTATTAATGCCCTAAAGAAGGAATTATCAAATGCAGGAATCAATAAAATTGCCTATGCGGTAACTCCCAAGGATTATGAATATGATAGTAGGTATGATCAGGGATTCTCTATTAACTGGCGTTTATTTAATTGGGATTTACCATCCATTAATCTTAAGGAGATTTTGAATGACGTAAAGAAATTTCAAAATTGTATTGTTGTCAAACAAGATGAAAGCGGAAATTGTATTGTTAATGCTGAAGAAGTGAACAACTATAGAACCAGTATCAAGCAATTAATAATGGAAAATCAGGATTATATTATCAAATACTTCATCAATGATGCGGTTAGCTTTGAGGCCTATTTGGACGTCTTGTCAACTACCAAAGAGGTTGTTCATGAATTGAGAAATAAATATTCAGTAAGATTGTATGGAAAGCAATTTGAATCGCTCAATAGCGTGGATAAAAAATTGGTTAGGAAAAAGTATCCCCTAAATATTATGGAAATACCTGGGGAGCAAGCTTCTTCATTTTAAAATAAATTGGATTAGGTATGAAAATAAAAAAGACTTATATGAAACATATAAGTCTTTTTTGTGATTATAATAGGACCTTTTCAAGGTCTTTGTAGTGTTTAAAATAGTAACCCAAAGTTGCCTTAATATTTATCCTTTTTATTTATCATTTTAACTAAATAACTAGCATCTTTGGCTACTCCACCTAAAGTTGCTGATCCACGCGTATACATCCATGGTAAGCCAATAAAATATAAACCTTCTATATTGCTTACTCCTCTGTAATTTTTGGGATAACTATCTCCATCTAGTTCTAATCCTTCTATCCATGTGAAATTTGGACGGTAACCTGTCGCCCAAACAATATTTTTAATGGTAGATACCTTTTTATGCTCAAAAATGATTTCTTCATTTAAAGCATCTTTAGTTCTTCCTCCAGATATTACGTTCTTTCTCGAAAGTATTTCCTTAACATCGGTACCAATAATTGGTTGAGGAATAGAGCTGATTTTCTTTCCTATCCAACTATACTTAGTATAACTTAAAAAACCGATTAGTGTAAACCACCACCAAAGTGTTTTACCTAAAAATTGTTGAGGTATTGATTTTATATTGGTATCACCAGAAAAATAAACGGTTCTAGATGCATCTTTAGAAATTTCGTCCAGAATTTGATATCCAGAATCTCCACTTCCAACTACCAATGCATCACCTTCCTGTAACTGATGCGTACCTTTATAATAGTTACTATGCATTTGAAGTATACTATCAGAAATCTTAGTATGACAAGGAGGAGTATAGGGAGTGTGGAATGGCCCGGTGGCAACAATTACATTTTTTGTCTCAATTTCACCATCTTTATGCGTAACGTAAAAACCATTTTCTGATTTACGTACAGAAGTAACTAACGTATTAAGTTGTACAGGAATATTAAATTTCTCTACATATGATTTAAAATAGTTAGCAACTTCAAACTTAGTTGGATAATGTCCTTTGGGTGCATTAAATTTTAAGCCTGGTAAATGATTGTATTCGGTGGGTGTGAATAATTTTAAAGAGTCCCATCTATTCAACCAAGAAGCACCAATTTCTTTCTCTCCATCAAGAACTATAAACTTTTTCCCCATTATTCCTAAATGGTAAGCCATAGTCAATCCTGCTTGTGCGCCTCCAATTACTACAAAATCTAGCATCTATTGTTTCTTTGTAATTAACGTGTCAAAAATAGGCATAATATCAGTTCTATTGGATTAATCCCAAGTATAATGATTATTAATTGTTGTTTTCGTGTTAGGTCTTTGATATTGAGTTGCTTGGGTTAAGATTTGCTAGTTTATTTTTTAAATATATTTAATGACCTTGAATCTTACATTTTAATAAATTGTGGTTTATTTCATCAATATTAATCTTGAGCCCTCACGTTTTGGTAAAGATAGTTCGGAAGGTATCTATCCTAAAAGATAGAATTAAATAAAGGAATTACAATATGATATTGTTTAGCTGGGTGAATACTAAAAGAGCCTATTCATTTGTTTATGGAAGAAGGTGATATGTAAAACAAAAAAGCCCCTGAAATAGGGGCTTTTTATATAATATTGGATCTTTAGATTAAAAGAATCCTTTATAATTAATTGATCATTAGTTTTGTTAAGTAAGAATTTTCCTTGGATATGATCTCAACGAAATATATTCCAGTACTAATTTTAGCACTCAAATCGATATTTGAAAAATCGTTTAAGATGGTTACAATTAGTTTTCCCGTTGAATTATAGATTTTCACATTTTCTATTTCATTATCACTTTCAATGGAGAAAATTCCATTACTAGATGGATTTGGGAAAATAGTAACATTTGAGTCATTTGTATACTCCGTAACACCTACTGAATTGTAAAGGGTCATTGTTCCAGTGGAGGAATAAATATCATCATTCCAAGCCGTACTACCACCAACTGCTGCGGCTGTAAGGATTGGCTGTCCTAGCGCATTTTCAGGAATCAAATCAGATCTTTTCATCCCAATGGTTATAGTGGCATTTACTTCATCTACAACTATATCCAAATTGTTACTGTACAGATTGGTATAGTTGTAAGAATTTACACCCATAGCATCTGCAATACCTATAGTTCCAGAATAACCTGAAGGAGGTGTTCCTACAACCCAACCAGTAACCAGTTTGTGGAAGGAATTCGAGTTGTCTGCTCCCCAGAAGTTGAAAGTGGAACCTCCATCATTATAATTAACCATAATATTGAATCCTAGATCCAATGATTGAGCTGCGGTTATTTCAGAAGTTGTAATTCTGAACCATAAGGAATCTGAAGGGCCGTCATGGTAATATTCAAACAGACTACCATCCAGCAAGGTTGGGTTTGATCCATCAGCTGAATTATCACTGGAAATAGTTGTGTACTGTGCGTTTACTGATGCATAGCATAGAACTACGCAAAGAATAGAGAATACTCTTTTCATAAAAATGAAATTTAGAAATGTTAGAAAAATAAAAATGCAATTTATATATTTTTTTTGAATATCCAAGGTTGATAGTCCGAGTATTAGTATTTTTTTGAATAAAAATATTGACGGTTGATTTTATTCAGTTAGCTTGATAATCAGTGGCGTTGGTGTCTGACCCCATTATTTTTGCATGAAAAATTTATATCAGGTTTGGCGAATTATTGTGTTAATGTAATTAATGTTCTTGGACTATATTCTTTTTTACGATACATGTAAACAAGATTATATACCGAAAAAAGACCTACATGTTTCATGTAAGTCTTTTTTCGGTTGTGTTTAGAATTGTTTAATCAATCCTAACTGACCATACATGGGGATAGTCGCTTTTTCATCCTTTAATTCAGTCATAATGATTCCTGTTTTAAATGATAAAGCTAGTGTTGAATTAATGGATTTTGATCCGCTAATACCAAAGTGAAAATTGCCTCCCGTAGGGACATACCAACCATCTTTTATATCTGGGTAATTGGCTCGTATTTTTGAAGAATGTTTCAAATGAGTACTTATGGACTTTTGATGACCAAATTCTGTGGAAACATGCCATTTTGGTCTATAATACCCTATTTTTAATGATAATTCTGATCCAAAGCTAGCCATTCTTACCATTTCAGTTTCATGCCTTTTGAAATTGGTGGATACCTTAGCCGAAAGAATGTAATTGTTGATTTGGTACACTTTAAATAATCCATTAATTCGAAGTTTAAAATCATCCAAAATTACATTTCCCATTGGGGCAGAAACATCAATACCAAGATAGAAAGGTTTCGTTTTTGGTATCAACTTATAGAAACCAATTTGGCTAGTAAGTCCAAAATCGTATCCAAAGTCTAAAGTACTAAGGTTTTTATTTTCAGATGATATGGAATTCCAATTAATGTTTTGGGCCTTGGCGCAAATCGTACTAAGGAATAGAATCGGAAGAAATATTTTGAGTAGTTTCATAATTTTTGTCTTGGTTTATTTATTATTTCAATTGGTTCAGGTAGTTCAATGCAACGGGGTAAAAAGCATCCCAATTGGAATGAATAAGTTCATGACCTGCATTTTGAATTTCAACCAATTCTACATTGGATAGTGAACTAGACACAAGTTCAGCATGTGATTTACCATAGGCTTTATTCAATTCGCTATAGATGAATAAGGATTTGGGTTGGAATTGATGTAATTGAGAAGTAAAATCAAATGGATTGTCAATTACATGATCCATCAAACCTGCTCTACAGTGGTAACCAAATCTCCAATAGGGAGTTGGTTCTGTTAAACCTGTCTTATTTCCAGATTCAGCTTCATTAGCTGAACCTAGACTAAATTTATAATCGAGGGTATTATAGTCTGATCCCGTGATGAATTGGTCTTGATAAACAAAGTCATTCAAAGTCTCATCAAAGAGATCAGTTGGTTGTGTATTTTCAAGGTATTTCTTTGTATCCTTCCATGTAAAACCACCTGGTTCAATAAAGATGGCACCATCTACAAAATTTGGATTTTGATCTAAATACCCTGCTGCCAACATCGCTCCCCAAGAGTGACCTAGTAAAAATACTTTTTGATTTTGTCCTTTATAGTAATTTATGACAGCCTCTAAATCGTCAATCATCAATTGTGTATTGTAGATTTCTTTTGGGTGTCGCTTGGAAAGTCCACAACCTCGTTGATCGTAAAAGACAACGAAAAACCCATCCTCGCTTAATTGGCTGCAGTTTAATATACTTCGGTAATCCGCTCCAGGGCCTCCATGAATTACTAGAACCATTGGGTCGTTTGGATTACCAAAAGTTTCAGAATGAAGAATGGTATTGTTTATTGCTATAGATGGTATGGATGTGTCTTCTATAACAGTAAGTGGAACTAGGTTTCCATTTTGGGATAATTCCATTTTTTCACATGAGCCAAAAATTAGATTGATGGCGATCAATACAAATGAGTAAAGAATAGTACGTTTCATGTTTGCTTTTTTAGTTATTGTAATTTCTTAAGCAAACGTACTATTTGTGTTTAAACGAATCGCTTCAGCGTATAAGTTGCACCTTTAAATAGGTGGTACCTTGTAGGCAAATACGTAATTAATTAGTTGCTAAACCCTTTAATGTACTCTGTAGGAGTCTTTTGCATTATTTTTTTGAAATACCTGTTAAAAGAAGATTTTGAGCTAAAACCACAGTCGTAGGCCATCCCTAGTACCGTCAATTTTTGATGTTTTTGATCAGATACTAGGTCTAAAAATGCTTTTAAGCGATAACTATTGACAAAATCAAAGAAATTGGCTCCTTCTTTTTCATTGATTATTTGTGATAAATAATTTGATTTTGTTTCCAATTTACTTGCTAAGTCAGCAAGCGTTAATTCACAATCGGCATATAATTTCTCTTTCGAAAATACATGAATAAGCTTCTCATAAATTTTCTCAGAATGTTCTTTTGTTAATCCAGATTTTGAATATTTCTTTATAACAGGCCCTATCGTTTCACTGTCTTTTGGAATATTGGGGATCTGTTCCAATTTGCCATTAGAAAAAATGGGGTCTTGTTTTATACCAAAATAGCTAATTATAAATACGAAAAATGCAATAGCAATAAAGATGTAATTTTCAGGAAGGAAAAGCACTAAGATCCATAAACAACCAGTGCCGTAAATAAGCATTCTAAGCCAATTCAAATTTATATTGTCAAGGTTTGAAAACTGGAGACGAATATTGAGGCTGTGTTTTTTTAAGAGATTCAAGGTCCAATAAATATATAATAGACCATGTAAAGGAAATAGTATGGTCTTTACTTTCATGAAATTTTCAAATCCCGCCCCTTGATTCTCGTAAACATATATTTTCTGATCTGTGGGAAGGGAGAAAAAGTTAATTAAGTATAGGTAACAAACTATTATTGGAAGAAAATGAGCAAGTATGACCCATTTTTTTTTGGGTATTATTTCTACGGTAGCGCCTACATAAAAAAAGAGAAATATTCCGTAAAATAAAGGAAGACCTTGTTCAATTCCCAAAAGAAAAGGATAGGTGAAATTCTGACTGCTATGAACCAGGTAAAATAAGTACAGATGAATTACTATCAATAAAATCCATACGATCATAATTTTATCGGATAGGGTCTTCTGCTTTTTATTGATTAATAATAATTCAAAAAAGAGCGCAATGCTTATTCCGGCAATATATATCATTCTGTGAATTTATGATATTGATTTATGTTGTACAAACAATAGCTAGAGACAGCGAAGGTACAAAAGAGCAGGTATTCGACTATTCCTATTTGGATTTCATTGTCTGGTTATTGTGGTCTAAACCTGAATGATTTACACATGATTTTACTTTTTATGGGCTTGAAATACTGTTATTAGCGATAGATGAATATCCTCTTTTTTTTAATGTGTGACTTAAATTTAATAATTTACAAGCCAATTTCAGTTATCCTTATAAAAATACTTTACTCCCAGTTGATTGGGGGATTGGTCTCGATGGTTGAGATATGTATAATATATGCGTATATATAAATTAGGCTACCTATAAATAGTCAATAACAAATAACGATAGTAATATGAAAAAAGTAACAGGTATTGGCGGCGTTTTTTTCAAATGTAAAAACCCGGAAAAAATGACAGCGTGGTATCAAAAACACCTTGGATTGGATACCAACCCCTATGGTGCTACTTTTAATTGGTACGAGGATGAAGACGGTAAAAAGAAAGCTCAAACACAATGGACTCCTTTTCCGGAAACGACAAAGTACTTTGAGCCTTCGGATAATAATTTTATGATTAATTATCGTGTTGAAAACTTAGAAGCCCTTGTTGAGGAATTCAGAAAAGACGGGGTAACCATTGTGGACGATATAGAAACATTTGCGTACGGAAAATTCATACATATTCTAGATGCTGAAGGAAACAAAATCCAACTATGGGAACCTATGGACTAGGAAGTACTCTTTTAGTTCGTATCAGTGTTTATTGAGGAAGACACTGATGTGTTTTTATCCTCTTTATAATCATCCCTAAACTACCTTTGTTTAAGAATCATTAAAATGGTATAAAATGAGTTTACAAACACCAAATACAGCGTTAATAATAATTGATGTTCAGAAAGGATTTGATGACGAAGCACATTGGGGAGGAAATAGGAATAATAAAAATGCGGAAACTAATATTGTACAAATATTAGAAAAATGGAGAGCGTTGAAACTTCCAATATTTCATATTCTTCATAGTTCATTAGAATTGGGATCAAAGTTGCACCCATCTGATCCAGGATTTGAAATGAAGGATGAAATAAAGCCACTGGACGGAGAACCAATTATTGTTAAAAATGTAAATAGTGCTTTTATTGGAACTGATTTAAAAGAAAGGCTTGATAAACAAACAATAAAGCAACTAGTTATCGTTGGACTCACAACAAACCATTGTGTTTCTACTACAACAAGAATGGCGGGAAATTATGGATTTGATGTTTTGCTTATTTCGGATGCAACGGCCACTTTTGATAGAGTTGGAATAAATGGAGAACTATTCGATGCGGAGACCATTCACCAAACGGCTCTGGCTAGTTTAAATAATGAATTTGCTCAAGTAATTGATACAAGAGAATTATTAGGATTAGTATAATATACGCTTACCTGTTAAAAACAAACTGAGAAGGAAATGACTCCAATTGATAGGCTCATTACACATTTTAGAAAAAGTATTGCACTCACAGACGATGAGGCAGAAATAGTGGGGCAATGTTTTTCGATTGTGAAATTAAAAAAGAAAGAAATCCTGTTATTCGTAGGGGATCATTCATCACATATGCGATTTATTTCAGAAGGCTGTCTCCGGAGTTATTATATGGATGAAAATGCAAAAGAGCATATCATTCAATTCGGAATAGAAGATTGGTGGATTAACAATCTATACAGTTATCTAACAAATACTCCCTCAAAACAATTTATTCAAGCTATAGAGAATAGTGTGGTACTCCAAATACATAAGGATAAGTTAAACGAATTGTATAATAGCGTACCTGCCGTAGAACGATTCTTTAGATTCAAATTTGAAAAAGCGTATGTTTCGTTACAAGAACGAACCATCAATACCATGAGTAAAACAGCGGAGGAGCGTTATATAGAATTCCGTACAAAATATAGAAATATTGAACAGCGGGTACCTCAATATATGGTCGCTTCCTACTTAGGAGTAACCCCAGAGTTTCTGAGTTCGCTTAGAAAAAAACAATAGCAAACCTTTCTTAAGGTACCTTAAGATTTAATCTTTTCAACTGATATAAGTTTGTACTGTTAATTAAAACAACCGTACAGATGAAAAAAATAATAGCATTTACAGGAAGCAACAACCCAAACTCAATTAATGAGAAACTGGTGCTATCCATACTTAAAAAATACCCAGGGCAAAATATCGAATTTATTGATCTAAAAGATTTCAATGTCCCCATTTACAGTCAGGAAATTGAACAGAATGGAATTCCAAAACAAATAAAGAAGCTCTTTCAATTATTTACTGAGGCAAATGCATTCATCATAGCATCGCCAGAGCACAATGGTCTTCCGTCGGCATTTCTGAAAAACATAATTGATTGGCTTTCTAGAATCGATCAGAGAATATTTTGTGAAAAACCCGTTTTGCTTTTAAGTACTTCTCCGGGTCCAACAGGTGGTAAAACGCATCTTCAAATTTTGGAAAAACTTGTATTGCGATGGGGAGGACTTTTTGTGGAACAATATTCATTGGGAAGTTTTGATCAAAATTTTGACAAGAACAACTTATCCATTATACCTCCAGAAGAAAATGAAAAGTTGAAAATTGCTTTACAAGCCATCATGAGTGGAGTGCCCTTGACTAAAAAAAATAATGTAGAAGTGGTAAAAGATTACTTCAACTCATTTCAGAATGGGAATATGGAGCAAGTATTAAATTCATTTCATCCTGATTGCTATATTGTTAGTGTAAAGGAGGAAGAGCGTTCAAAAGAGGAGTTACATGGCATTTATAGAACTCAAGAAGAGGCCAAACAATTTTTGAATAATATTACCGCTCTTTTCAATACAAAGGATTTTACGGTGAATCATATTTCGTCTGCTGGAGACCATCTAGTAATGGCAAATGGTACTTTTTCTCACGAAGTAAAATCGACAGGTAAGCTTTTCAATAGTACATGGGCTCAACTATGCATTATTAAGGATGAAAAAATAAAAGAATATCGATTTTATGAAGATTCAGCAGCCTTGGTAGTTGCTTCTACATTATAAACCTTACAAGAGGGAGTAATTGTTAGTATAAAAAATGGACGTTTACTCCTTCTATTAAAAATACTATTACATGAATAATTACACCATAAATCACCTATTTGAATTTTGGGAATGTATTGGGATAAAAGGGGGTTTTTTCACCCAGGAAGGAGGGTACCAATATACCCACCCTAGAAATAGTTCTTGGCCTAGTAAGGTCTTCGGAATCAATAGTGAACGAATAGATTTTGAGCAGCTCAATTTAAAAATGAGAAATGGGATTTTACCAAAATCGATTGGAATAGCTGAAGATGAATTGGTAGAGAAGTTGCTTTTGAAACACAATTTTAAGAAAACATCTGTGGTAAAAGGAATGTTTCTAACCCTATCTAAAGAACACAGACCTACTGATCAATTCCCAACCATACAGCAAGTAGACACCCGGTCCAAAGCCATTGAATTTGCAACGATTGCAGCCAAATCTTTTGGGTATGAAATATATCCTGAGACTATAATTTCTTTACTTAATTACGATTCAAAAATCAGGTTATATTTAGGTAGTCATAATGGGGCTTTAGTAAGTTGTGGAATCATTTTTTTAGATGATAATAAAGTGTCTGGCATTCATATGATAGGGACCATACCTGAATATAGAGGGCTTGGATTAGGCAAAATAATGACAACCAAGTTGATATTAGAAGCTTTTAAAAATGGTAGCAATACGGCTGTTTTAGTAGCGTCAGAATCTGGTGAAAGAATCTACTCTAAAATGGGGTTTAACGTTGATGGTAACTTAAGAAGTTATTCAATAAAAGAATAAAGGGGTAGAATGTGGTTTATAAATATTGGGGTTTAAGGTATTAACCAAATAAAGTCAACGCAAAAAGACTCACCTAAAATAGGTAAGTCTTTTTTGTGATTGCAACCGGATTTTCTCCATGTTCCTTATATATCCTATACTAGCTTACCTTGAGGAAGTTTGAGTACATTGTCCAATTCAAAATATTTTTCTTTCATTTGACTTAAAGCAAATGCGCCTGCAGCGGCAGAAAGTACAGAATAGTCGAGTACGCCTTTTAATCCTGTGGAGGTTAGCATAGCCAAGGCAAATACTACTAATAGATATCCGCTCAATTTTGCAGAAAACTCTGTTTTATAGCCCACAATTAGAAGTATCGCAAGAATGATTTCTGCTGTAGTTGCTAGTATTCCTAGAGGAGAGATTAATACTTCAGGAACAAATGGATTTATTAATTTTGTGTATGCTATAAAACTCTCCCAGTTTCCCCACGAAGAGACATCTTTACTCCATACTCCAAATCGATCTGCAACTGCGGATAAAAATCCTATGGCAATGGCAAGTCTCAAAAATAATTTGATCAGTTTTTGATTCATTTTCATCCTATTTTGTTTGCTGTAAATTTATTTACAAAATATGTGATAAATCTTAATCATGATTAAGTGATCCTAATTTTTACTTTGACTTTATTTTACTAATAAATTCAGGAGTTAGTCCTAAGTAGGAGGCAAGCATATATTGTGGTACTCTGTTAGCAAATTCAGGATTTGCAAGTATGAATGTTTCGTATAATTGTTTTCCAGACAGACTAAACATATACTCAATTCTTTGTTGAGAAGCGATATATGTTTTTTCCATTATAATTCTGAAAAAGCGTTCTATTTTAGGTAGTTTAATGTACAATGCTTCTAAAGCATCTTGACTTAATTCAAGATATTCAGCATCTTCCATGGCTTGGATATACATTTTTGAAGGAGTGGTATTTACTAAACTCGCATAGTCTGTTATCCACCAATTCTCAATTCCAAAATGAACTATTTGTTCATTCCCTTTAGTGTCTATATAAAAATGGCGGAAGTAACCTTTGGTAATGAAATACCGTGCAGTACATGTTTTCCCTTCTTTCAGAAGATAATCTTTCTTCTGTATAGTCTTGGTTTTCAGTGCAGCTTGAAATAATTCGACTTCATCGTCTGAAATGTCAATGTAATTTCTTAAATAACGGGTTAGGTTAGCATTCATCCTGCTTGGATTGAGTTCTTAGGGTTGGTGCATAATAGAGGGATAGGATGTATTATTACAGGCTATCTTTATTTCAAATTTAACATTTGAACAGCACTTATTGGCATTCTAATATCATTACTTCGTACAAGAGCCAACTATAGAGGACTCTGAAACATATCTTACCATCTGAATTATTTCGTGATCCTTCAATGACAAGTCTTGTTTTTCAAAGTAAATTTACTTCTTTATAAAACTAGCTGGAGTTTTATTCTCAAACTTTTTAAAAGCCGAATAAAATGAACTCCTAGATTTAAAGCCTGCCTCCTGACCAACAACATCCAAGGTTAATCCACCAAGTCTATTGTTTTCTTTCATTATTTTTTTGGCTTCTTCTACTCTGTATTTATTAATAAACGTATTGAAATTACAATTAGCCTGATAATTAATTACTTTCGATAGTTTTCGGTAATGTACCTTCGTTAAGGTCGCCAATTCCACTATTGTCAAATCTTCATTTGTATAACATTTAGTTTCGTCCAATAATTTGCAAATCAAATTAAAAATACCCTCAAATTCAGTAAAGTCTTCCTCCTCTTTTACTACAAATTCATTGAGGTTCTCATTTTCGGAATATTCAGAATTATAAATATAATATTGTTTTACGCCATAGAAAGCCAGCCAATAAGTAAGCACAACATAAGTAATACATTGAATTACATAAATGATCATCAGAGGATTTCGAATGTGTTCTAAATCCCATTTCAAACCTTGTTGAATAATGGTAAGAACAAAGTCACAGAAGGTAATTAGTAGATAAACAATAAGTAGAGGTTTTAACCAATTTAAAAGCCTTCGCTCAATAGAGGAATGAAAATTTTTGATTCTTATAGTATGATGCTGGATTAGAGTCCATGATTTATACAGATACCATAATCCAAATAAATTCGCTGACAGCATATACCCGGCATAGTATAATGAATTTTGTAGTTGAAATTGATCTTCACCTGGAACTAAAACAAACACACATATCAGTAAACAAAATTCTAATAATCCGGGATATAGATGCTTCTTCTCATTTAAATAAGAGGCCCCAACAGTCATTTTTTTAATATAAAGGAAAAGCAAAGGGAAAATTAGAAAGTAAAACCTAAATGGTAAGAAGATTAAAAATGGATTTTGGGGTGAAATACCATAATCGTTTAAAACATTGCTGGTAAATGAAAGTCCAAAAAATAATAAAAATACGCCCAACATTGCTGATGGCTTTTGCTTGGATGATATTTGGATTAAAATGAGACCCAATACAACTCCATGTATCAAGCAAAGCAAATTTAATATACTGGCAATTTTATACATTCCCTATGAAAAATGAGAGTGAAACGTTTAACTTTCACTCAATTATGATTAAAAAGATTAAAAATAATAAAATTTATTTTCTCAAACTGTAAGTCCTCAATGAAATTCGTGAATTGAGTTCTTAAGTTGTGTTCACAATAGGGGGATAGGATGCTTTAAGGATCAAAAATTTCTCAGAATAAATTGATAATCGATATTTTTATCGTTTGAAACAGTCAATAAAAATGTTTTCAACTTGTAGGAAATTAAATACTGAGTAAGGAATCTACTTTTACCATTATAAATTTGTTCCAATTTTATTTTGATGGCCTTTGTTTGATTTATAGAGATGAATTTTTTTTCCAACCTATTATATTCAATTCCACTTTCAGCTAGTTGTGGAGCTAATTGTTGATCAAGCATATTGGCATATACCGTCACCATACTTTTATCTAGAGGAATATATTCTCCGGGGACAAGCCAAATTAAGTTTGACGTATTTCCCTTTTCATAAAAAAGTTCAAATTGTGCTCCCATAACTTGGAGTCCATTGATTGCGGACATGAGTTGGATATCGTGCTGGTCTAGTTGTTCTATTTTGTCATAAATTTCAGCATATTGATCAAAATTGCACTTTTGATAATTTACTGGAAAGTGAATATTTTTTTCAAGGAACTGGATTTGTTGTAATTCGGAATGTTCCTTTTTTTCATCGTCACAGGCGGAGACAAAAATTAGTAGGAGTACAAGAAAGGCGTAGTGTATATTAAATGATATTGCTTTTTGTTGAATTAAGGTATTTGATTCTCTAATCATTTATTTGGATTTTTGATCTTAGGAAGATCAATGGTTTTAATTTAGGTTTAAATGTAGTGTATTATTGGGTCGTTTGGATAATCTGATATTAATAAGTTTGAATACTTATAAGGAACAAATCCTCACTCATTCCTCTTGATTATTTCTTTTTAGGGTTGATCTATAATGTATTATTCATGTATAGTATGGGCATTTAAATCAACTAAGTTACAAGTCACATTTTGTTAATGTTATACAAAGAATTTGTTTTTGAGCGAAGAATATGCGTAAATTACCTATACATACGTTATATATCATTAAAAATATAGCATTGAATAATACACAAAAAAATGAATACCAATTTAAATTTAGCCGTACTTATAGACGGTGACAATATCCCATCGGCTCATGTAAAAGAGATGATGGAGGAAATTGCAAAGTATGGAAATCCTACAATTAAGAGAATATATGGCGATTGGACTAAACCTAATCTGACCAAATGGAAAAACCTACTTTTAGAAAATGCAATTACGCCTATTCAACAATATGCATATACTACAGGTAAAAACGCAACGGATTCTGCAATGATAATTGATGCGATGGATATCCTCTACAGCAGTAAAGTTAGTGGTTTTTGTCTAGTGTCTAGTGATAGTGATTTTACTCGATTGGCAACCCGATTAAGAGAAGCTGGGATGCAAGTGATAGGAATTGGAGAAAAGAAAACCCCTAACCCTTTCATTGTTGCCTGTGATAAATTCGTTTATATAGAAATTCTAAAAAATCAAACTGAAAAGAAAAATGATGACAACAAAGGTTCGGACAAAACCAATGTAGATAAAATAACCAGAAAAGAAATTAATTTAATTTCAACCACTATTTCAGATCTTTCAGATGAGGATGGTTGGGCTTTCCTTGGTGACGTTGGTGGTCTATTGCTGAAAAAACAACCTAATTTTGATTCAAGAAATTATGGGTTTGAAAAGCTTACACCTCTAATTAAATCAATTGGAAACTTTGAGTTAGAACAAAGAGAAAGCCCTAAAAGTAGGAACAAATTGATTTTTGTAAAAAATAAAGATAAGAATGCGCTAAAACCTAAAAAGCAATAGCGCGTGTTTTTGGTGAATCATTTTACGAGTTAAAACAAAAAAGACTTACACCAAAAGGGTAAGTCTTTTTTATTTTCCATCCTTTACAAGTCTACTTTATAGATTATCTTGTTGCTTACATGAAAAATTTGCAGGTATGTGTCAAGGGGTTTAATTCTTGATAAGCTGTTTCTTTGAAAAATGGAGTATATATTTTTGAAGAAGAGTGAACATAATACATCATTTTCTGTCCAAATCTGCTGCTCCACCATATTCTAGGTAAATGTTTTATGAATGAATTTTGAATTTAAAAGTCGCGCCACGGCCATGTAGTTTGGTTTAAAATATACCTTGTCTCCAATTCTATATTTCTTTTTTCCATCAACGGATTTATTTGATCCAAGGTCAATAACCATCATATCTGAGGTTATTCCAACATATTCTAATTCATCATCAATAAATTCAATGTCATCTTGGTCAACATCTAATAAACCGAAATCAAGAATAGCTTTTATAGATGTTTCACTAATGTTATCCTCATGAAATTCCGCAGTTTGGCCCACATTACTATGACTAATAACGCCTTCTGGAACTATTTTTTTCTCCTCAAGTTCTATAATGTTGGCGCAAAACTCAAAGGTGTCAACAGCCAGTTCTTTAAATTGTTTGTTGTCTAAAGGACTAATTCCAAAAAATATGGCCTCTCCTATACGAAAGTGATTAATATCTTTTGGTATGGATTTTTGCTCAATGAGTGGTAGGGTGATAGATGTTCCACCAGAGACGTATTTTAAATCCTTATTGAACTTTGCTGAAATCAGTTCTTTATATAACGACAGTTGCAATAGCTTGTCATAAGTGGGTTCAATTCCATGCATACAACCCAGATTTGATCCAATTCCTATAACTTCAATATTCGATAGCTCAAATACGCTTTCATAAAAATTCATTAACTCTGTTCTTTTAACCCCTTCTCGAAGTTCACCAAGTTCAACCATAATAATGATTTTATGAATTTTCTTGGCTTTTTTAGCCGCTTTATTTAGCGCTACAATGGTATTGTGAGAGGAGTTTAGAGAGATGTCTGCATATTTTACAATATCATCAGCATATATTTTTGCAGGTGGTTTAATATAAATGGTTTGCATGTCGGGATTAACCTCTTTTAGGTTTTTCAAACTGGTAAGTCTGGAATCACCGATAGAATCAATATTTTTAATCACATCATCCGTAAGTACATTCTTGAGAAACTCTTTATCCCCTGAAAAAACTTTGGTAATTAAACTCCAATCAATATGATGAGAATCAAAGTAATCACTCAAATACTTGATGTTATCCTGAATCTTCTTTGTATGAATTATCAACTTAGCCATTCCCTATTTTTTTAATCTCATTTCTAAATATGGATTGGTGAAACCCATTTTTTCATATAAAAATTTAGCAGGATTGTCTGCTTCTACGTGCAATGAAATATCTCCTTTAGAAGTTTCAATTGCATTGTTCATTAGCTTTTTCCCCAATCCTTCGCCACGATGATTTTTGTGTATAGCAATATACACGAGTATGTTTTCTGGAATATATCCACCCATTCCGGTTTGGTTGATAACCGTGGCACCTTTTATTTTTTCATCCTCTTTTAAAAGCATGGTAAAACCTCCAAATGATTCGATGTCTTTTAGTGAATAGTCTATTGCTTTCTGTATGTCATTTTTAGGGTCACCGTATTGTTCAAGATTATCAAATAAAAAGTCAACTATTTCTATTTTTTCTTTTTCACTTGGTTTATTCAGTGAATCAAAAATTATTGTTTCAAGCATAAGATATTTTGTTTACCTACAATCTAATATAATTAAGCAGCTGACCTAATGATATTGTTTTTTTTAATGATACTCAATCACCGAATAAATGTAATAGATGAATTTCGTCAATTAATTTGGACTAAGGTTGATTAAAATTTAATAAGATCCGATTTTGTTTCCAATGATTTACTCGGAATAAGCGTGAATAAGGACTTTTTCCTTGTAAAATACACTTGAACCTCCTTTTAGAAATTGGGGAGATCTAACCTCTACAGGGTATAGTATATGGTTTAATTACTGCTAAGGCTATGCAATAAAGATATCTAGATGAACAATTGAAATGAATTTAAAAGTTGCTATTGGAATAATTCAAGGTAGATGGGCTGATAATGTTGTTGGATCATTGGAAGGCGTATTTCTAGATTAAATTATATCTCCTTAAATTTATATAACGGATAAGTTTGTCCGTTATATAAATTGTATATATATTTGCTCAATAATACTCAGATATGTTTTCAAAATCGTGTGAATATGGTCTTCGAGCTATCATTTATATAGCTCAACAAACTGTCCAAAATAACAAAGTGGGCTTGCGAACTATTTCGGAAGAGATAGGTTCACCTGAAGCATTTACATCAAAAATACTGAGACAACTAACACGTAATAGTATGGTCAAATCTATTAAAGGACCATACGGCGGTTTTGTGATAGAAGAGCATAAGTTGAAGACTACACTGAGCGAGGTAGTAAATATATTCGACGGAGATACTATTTATAAAGGGTGTGGATTGGGATTGAACCAATGTGACGCCAATTCTCCCTGTCCAATGCACGCCAAATTTGTTGCAATCAGAGACGATTTAAAAAACATGTTAGAAAGTACCACGTTGGAAGCATTGGTTAATGATATGACCAACGATCTTGGAATTTGGTTCAAACGCTAAACATTTACTTTTAAAACGGATAAATCTATCCGTATATCTATTATGAAAAATACAAGACCATATTTAAATACAATTATTGCCCTGGTTTTTATCTGGATTGGATTTGTAGGTGCTATAAGTTTTATGGAAGCTTGGTTGAAATTTCAAGCACCAAATATCACTACAGAATTAGGATTGGGCATAGGTCAGTTAGTATTTAATGCCTTGAATAGGGTTGAAATTACCATAGCGCTACTTCTGGTAGGTCTGTTATTGGTTAGATGGATGAAAGGCCTGAAATCAAGTTGCTTTTATTTAATGACACCCTTAATAATTCTGCTGCTCCAAACCTTTTGGCTATTACCGAGGCTAGATGAAAGAGCAGATTTAATTATACAACATATTGAAGTTTCAAAGAGCTATTTGCACTTTTATTATGTGCTATTAGAAATTCTGAAAGTACTATTTCTGGTACTATTTGGGAAAAGAATGTTAAACACTAAAAACTAAAGACATGAGCAATACTGCATCATTATTGGAGAATATTACCTATAAAAAAGATAAGGCCGCAATTACAGTCTTATTAAAAACCAACCATTCTAAAGAGATTAGAATTGTTATGAAAGAGGGGCAGACTATGAAAGAGCATAAAGCACCTTTTCCAATTGTTATTGAACTTTTTGAAGGGTCCATTCATTTCGGCGTAAATGGCAAAAAGCAAGTACTTAAAAAAGGAGATTTAATTGCCCTGGAAGGAAACGTACCACATGATTTGACTTGTATTTCAGATTGTATCATTCGTCTTTCTCTATCTATAAAGGACAGTGCTGATAGGGTTGAAAAAGTAGTAAATAAAGTGAACTAATTAACAGTAAAAGAATATAGCATGAAAAAAGTTTGGGGTGCATTTATTGCAATTACCGTTTTGTCCTTTTCAGTTTTGATTTGGGTAGGAACCGAGGTTTACCAAACCCAACCACCCATTCCGGAATTGGTGGTGGAAAAAGAGTCTAACACCATTATATACACCAAGGAAGATATTCAAATTGGGCAAAATGTTTGGGAATCTATTGGCGGTATGGAGGTGGGATCCATTTGGGGGCATGGAAGTTATGTTGCACCGGATTGGACGGCAGACTGGATACATAGAGAAGCCGTTTTTATGCTTGACGCTTGGGCCAAAAACGATTTTGGAAAAAAATATGAGCAGCTAGGCGTTGAAGAAAAAGCGGCTTTAAAAGCAAGGTTGATTAAAGATGTTAAAACTAATACTTACAATGCATCTGATAAGACTATCACCGTTTCCAAAGCAAGAGTTGCCGCGATTCAACAGAATATTGCCCATTATAGTTCAATTTTTTCCGATGGTAAAGAAGAATATGCTATACCAAAAGGTGCTTTGGTAGATGTTGAAAAATTGAAACAATTGAATGCATTTTTGTTTTGGACCTCTTGGGCGGCAAGTACCGATAGACCAAATTTGGACTATACCTACACATCCAATTGGCCGCATGAACCTCTCATCGATAATACCATCACCAATGATTCTATTATCTGGTCGGGGCTGTCTATTGTACTGTTGTTATTGTTTATTGGAATTCTAACCTATTATTATCTGGTAAACCATGAAAAGGGGGAATTAGTTAATAAGCCGGAAAGTGACCCATTAACCAATATGACACTTTTTCGATCGCAAAAGGCCATATTGAAATATTTCATCGTTATTTCTTTACTGATTGGTCTACAGGTTGTTCTGGGTATTATTACCGTGCATTATACGGTTGAAGGACAATCCTTTTTTGGTTTTGATTTAGCCAATTATTTACCCTACTCGGTTACCCGTACTTGGCATACACAACTTGCTGTATTTTGGATTGCAGCTACTTGGTTGGCAACAGGATTATTTTTAGCACCTATGATTTCTGGTAAAGAAATGAAGTATCAAGTTTTTGGTATAAACTTTTTGTTTGTAGCATTGATAGTGATTGTATTGGGGTCTATGCTTGGAGAATGGTTGGGGATACATCAATTCTTAGATTTAACCACAAATTTCTTCTTCGGTCATCAAGGCTATGAGTACATGGATTTAGGTCGATTCTGGCAATTATTTTTGGGGATTGGATTGGTGCTATGGGTGGTTATGGTAAGTAGACATATTATCTATGGAATTAAGAAAAACGATTCTTCTAAGCACTTATTAATTATCCTATTGATTTCTGTGATGGCGATAGGGATGTTCTTTTTCTCTGGACTGATGTATGGAGAAAATAGTAGCCTTCCTGTAATTAATTATTGGAGATGGTGGCTAGTTCACTTGTGGGTGGAAGGATTCTTTGAGGTATTTGCCACGGTAGTTATTGCCTTTATCTTTTCTAGAATGAAAATAATATCCTCCAAAACAGCAGGAAGGGTATCTATTGCATCAGCCAGTATATTTTTGTCTGGTGGTATTTTAGGGACTTTACACCATTTATATTATTCGGGAACACCTGTTCAAGCCATTGCGCTAGGGGCTACCTTTAGTGCCTTGGAAGTGGTGCCACTCACACTGATGGGCTATGAAATTAGGGAAAACTGGAACCTGTTGAAAAGTAAAGCATGGATGCAGAAATACAAATGGCCTATCTTCTTTTTTATAGCCGTTTCCTTTTGGAATTTTGTTGGAGCAGGGGTATTTGGTTTCTTAATTAATCCTCCTATTGCCTTGTACTATATTCAGGGTCTAAATACTACTGCGGTGCATGCACATACTGCCTTATTTGGTGTATACGGTATGTTGGGAATGGGCTTTATATTGATTTGTCTACGTTTTTATTCAGATCGAATTTGGAACAACAAAAAACTTAAACGGTCTTTTTGGTGTCTGAATATTGGCTTGGTTGCCATGGTACTATTTAGTCTATTACCCATTGGTATTATTCAAGCTTATACCTCCATTACTCAAGGGTATTCTTTTGCTAGGGATGCAGAATTATTGTATTCACCAACGGTGCAAACGCTTAAATGGATGCGTATGATTGGAGATATTATCTTTTCAGTTGGAATATTCTATTTCTGCTGGTTTACCATTGAAGAAACCCTCTACAATTTTAAGAGAAAATAATTTACGTTCATGCGGAAGCATAAACTGCGGAGCTATATGGAGCATTTTATAGAATACTTCAATAGCGATTCTTCTAGATTAGAACTGGTTATAGGACTTAGAATAACTGCTCAGTCCTAACTTGTACTTGTAACACAAAACTAGGTAAAAGCCTCTCCCGTGAATTTCACGGAGAGGCTTTTTTGTGATCATAATAGATTTTTTTCAAGACCCTACTGCTGAGTAGATTTTTAATTTGTTTTGAAAAATTTTAACTTTTTTTATTGAGAAATAGAGTCCTATATATTTGAGAGAATAGGTTATTTTAGTCGAAAATTTATTATGATGAAAAAAGTTTTTCTTTTGTTCTTTGTTTGTATTTCAATAAACATGATTGCTCAAAACGCTACTTGGAGTTCTTGGTTAGCAGCGCATGAGGGGAAAATAAATTATTTACCAGAATACGGGCAACAAAAAAAAACTGATCAAGAAATTGAGATCGATAATAAATTCATTAAAGCTATTACAGATCTAGGGTACACCAAAGAAAAAGGAAGCGAGATATTTTCAGGTAAAGGCTGGACCTTTTTGAGACAAGGTGATTTGGAATCTGCTATGCTAAGATTTAATCAGTCATGGCTATTAGATTCAACAAATGTGAATGCACTTTGGGGATACGGAGCAATATTGGGAAAGCTACAAAACCCAACGGAGGCTATCAAATATTTAAATCGTGCCTACTCTTATGACTCCAATACTATTCGATTACTAATTGATATATCCGCCTCACACCTGGTTAGATATAACATTGAAAAAAACACCTCCGATCTAGATCAGGGGCTATCTACTTTACTCCGATATTTGGAAAAGGATGGTGAAAATGAAGAGGCTTTATATAAAACAGCAATCTTTTATTTCCATATGGAGGATTATAAGTCTTCGTGGGAATATATTCATAAGTGTGAAGAGGTTGGCGGTGGCCCAATAAAGAAAAGGTTTATAAAATCGTTAAAAAAGAAAATGCGAAAGCCTAAAGCCAAATAGTAAATCAAGGCGCCTTGCTTTGATAGGTAGATTTTATTGAAGTCTATTTATGAGTAAAAAAAATATAGAATAAAGTATATTGAGGATTCTTTCACAAAAATAATAGATGATTTGGATGACTTATACTTCCGATACTACTTTATTTTTGTCTAATTCGGGGGATAATCTGAATAGAAAGATAGGTGTAATATAGCCGTATGTAAGGTATAGTACATTATAATGACAAACAAAGGATATTAAAATAAAGCGTATGAGAATCCAGTGTAAGTTCTGTGTGACCTATAATTACGATGATGCTATATTGTGTATTAACTGCTCAAAACCTCTATGGAGTAGGGATGAGGTTGCTGAAAAACTTTCCAAACGCCTTTCCCAATTAGAGCTAAAATATCAGCGAGAAGTTCAAGCTATAAGAAAAGATATTTCTGATTTAAAAAAGATTGAAAATTCATTACCTGAATCGATTATAATCCCTGAAAAGGAAACGATACCTATAAAGAAGGTGGTCAAGGAAACAGTTAGTATCCGAGATACAGATACGAGTACTGTCGTTCAACCTGAACCACCAAGATTCAAGATTAGCGAACCTAGACCACCCTCACAATTCGACCTTAAGGTTAAAGAATTCTTGGGTCCAATTAATGAGGGCGTTGAATTGTTATTAGGCGTTTATTCCAAATATAAAACAGAAGGGAAGCTACCTATATTCTTTATGACAATTGCCGGGATTTTGGCTATTTTATTTGGGTTTGGCTATTTAATGCAGTTGTCTTTACAATATTTGGGAGCCTATCAGGAGCCTTTTAAAATAGGTTTAGGGTTTACTACATCTATTGTTTTGGGAGCTATTGGAATTCGACTTTCACGCAAGGGTGAAACACTAAAAGAATATGGGTCTGCCCTCATAAGTCTAGGGATTATTCTCAATTATCTCATGATCTATTTCCTGTCAGATTTAGGAAATTTCCCACTACTAGCTTCAGGTATTCTAGGCTTTAGTCTAATCTCATTAAATACACTTGTATCCATATTTTTTTCACTGAAATATGAAGCCAAAGTAATTTCTGTAATATCATTAATTGGTGGTGCATTTGCACCGCTATACCTCAATGCAATGGGAGATGGTAGTCTCTACTACCTGTATCTTTGGTTTCTAGCCATTGGCTCTTCATACGTATCTAGGAAAACAAATTGGAAAACACTTAGCTATTTAACATTTGCTGTTGCTTTGGGAAGTCTCGAATTTATGGTTTTTAACTATAGTCCAGGCAACCTTATTTACGCGGTATATTATCACCTTTTTGCCTATTTATTTTTCTATATAGCCTTATTTGACGGGGCTAGATTAAAAAACAGTATTGTAAAAGCAGATATAGTTATACTCGTAAGTAGTTTAAGTTTCTTGCTATTCAATTTATTCAATGCCTTTGAAAGTGATCTAGTTACATTAGGAATAGTATACATCATTAACGGCCTTGCTTTTTCCGCGTTATTGCTAAAGAAATGGAAAGACCTAAGTAGAGATGCCAAACTGGTTTTATTCGTTGTTATTGGAACATTAATAGGGTTTGCTATACCTTCCATTTTTGACCAGAAGTTAATGGGTCTTTTCTGGTCTATAGAGGCATTATTACTTGTTGTTTTAGGTTTTCAATTCTCTATACCAACTGTAAGAAAAGAAGGGTATATTCTATTGGTTATTGCTTTTGGGAAGCTGTTATTTAGCAGCTTTTCAATTATAGATCATTGGGACGAAACATTGTGGCACCAAGGCTTCCTAAATTACATTGCTTTAGGGACCGTTTTTACTACCATGTGGTTTATTGGCAGAAGAAATTTAAAAGAACTTATTGGATTTGAGCATAGACTTTACTCATTTAGCCAAGAAATAGTTCCCTTATGGTTGGCCTCAGTATACCTAATGGTAGGATTTCACTTGGTTGGTGAATGGATTTTGAACCTATCGATAGTTCCATTATTTGGCTTTATTTATTGGAAAAAATACTTCAACACGAAATTAACTGATCATATTGGTCTAGGCCATCTATTTCTATTTATTGCTGGTTTGTTAGTTTCATTTCAAGCAACAGGTTCCATTCATATTTCAGATCAAAAACTGTATACTCAAATAGGAATAATAGAGCTATTGGCAACCTTTTGGGCGCTCAAATCTTATTATAAATTCCTTAAAATAGAAGATGAAAATACCTTTGGTTTTGCAGAGAATTTAAGAGTCCTTTTCTTCTGCCTTCTACCGTTAGTCTTTATCAATTTGGTCAGAAAGCATACGTTTGAATTCATCGAATTAGGTTTATGGATAGGAGCAATAATAACCTACTTCCTACACAAAAGATTAAAATACTATGCGCTTCAAATAGAGTTCATTTCACTATCAGCAATTGCATTTTTCCTTTGTTATATGGAATGGGATTCCATTGGGTTCATCTCAGGGATTGCATTCATGGCTGCTATTGTTGTGGTTGAAAAAGCCATTAGGTATGAAACATTTCAACAGTCCACGTACAAAGATTTTATAGCCTTTTTCCCTTTTGCGTTAACGGCTTTTATTGGAAGCTTCATTTATTCATTGAATGAAGATTTCTTTGCCCTTAGTCTAAGCATCTCTTCCTTTGCGTTATTGACCTTTACTTATTTTTATGATAAAATCGGACCCATAAAAAATAACCCTAAGCTTGCAGGAACCCTTGCATTACTACTAAATCTATGTAGTATCCTAGCCTTAGGATTTTTTGGGTCAATTCCTTCAATGATGGTTTCTATCATTAATCTTATCCTAATTGCTCTATTGCTTAACAATAAGAAAAATTGGTTTCCTATTCTTTATGGGCAACACTGGAATGGAACAATGGTGCTACACCAAATTGAATGTGTTCTTGTATATGGATTAATTCTGGTGTTTTTTGATATTAGTTTATCAGGGCCTTTAGCTTCTATTTTGTTAGCTGCCCATGCAATAATTGTATTATTTGTTGCGATGAAAAACCAGATTAAAGTCTTAAATAAAATTTCAATGGTGCTATTTTCAATTACATTATTGAAGGTTGTCTTTCACGATATCACCGATTTTAATACAACAGAAAAAGTAATTGTATTAATTATTCTTGGGTTAATTCTGTTGAGTGCTTCCTACGGTTATGTTAAACTTGCAAAACACTTCGAGGAAAAAATAAATAGATTACAAGAAAATCCTATTAACCCAAAAAATGATTCCGACGGGGTATAGAAGCAAAGAAGGCGTACATCAATAGATGTACGCCTTTTTGCGTTCCCGAAGGGTTTGTTCAAGAACCTTATGGGGTTTCAGTTTCAAACAGATAATTTACTTATTTCTGATAGTATACAACCCTATCTTTAGTATAGAGATGTGTAAGAGTAATTACAAGTATAGACGGTAACTAATACAGAAATTCTATTCTTTCAAATGAATATTAGTTTTAAATTCGTTCACCATTAATGCTAAATAAGAATGAAGTACTATGAAAAGAATTTTAGATTACATTTTACCAATATTATTCCTGTTTGTGACAATTTCGATGAACGGTCAAAACAACGTAACTAAAAATAGAATTCCACTATATGTTACCCCAGTTTATCAATTTGATCCTTTAGACATCAATGTTGGTGATTGTAGTAAAATGTTGACATCTCTTGATATCAATAATTATAAAGAAACAGTAGGCTATTTCTCTACTAATATTGATTTGATACCAATTGAAGCGATCTTTGTATTATCTGTTAGACTGTACGATATTGGGAAAAAGGATGAAGCTATTTATTGGTTTTATACAGCTCAGGCCAAAGGCAAAATATTTATCAAAATGTTGGATCCAGAAAAAATTGGGGGTATCGGATCAAGGGCTTTTGAGTTAAGACAAATGTTTATTTCTTTCAATAGATTAGCAGGAGAGTACATAAATGGATATGCAGGAGGAAACCTGGAGGTGTATTTAGGAGTATGTGAGAGATTATTAAAGGAAATAGTTGATTTTAAACCAGTATTTAGTATTTATCCTAATGTTTCATTTTTACCGGACTCAAATCGTCCGTCTATACTAGAAAAACAGATCGTGGGGATTCAGAAATTAATGGCTTATATCGAAGGAAACAAAGATGAAATAATTAGGAAAAGAAAAGAAGCAGGAATAGAAGGGTTATACTAGAAAACACTAGTAATTAGCGTTTATATCCCTGTTGTTACTTTGTTTCTGGGTTTATCCGGGATGGAAGGGTAGGTGTAAAATACCATATTATATATATTAAGCTTAATTAAAACATTATGACAAAAATTATTTTATTCTTTATCTGTATCGGTAATCTATCGTATCAGATTGACAAATCAGTAATTAGAGATCATGTAACTATAAAAATAAATACCTACGAGCGCGAAGGAGAAATGAGGGCTACCAGTATGCCAGAGCTTAAGCCAGATAGTGAATTGATAAACTATAAGAGAAGATTTGATTACCTTCTGATAAATGTACCAGAAATCCATTTGGCAGAGAAATCAGAGCAGAGAAATGAAATTTGGCAATTATATCCAGACACCATAGAACTTAAAAGACTTTATCTAAATAAATATATTGAGGATGAAAAACTAGTTAACTATTTTGAAGAAACACTGGCTGCTATTGAGAACCCAAACCTTGATGAAAGTACTGTCTTCACTTCAGATGAACTTATGGAAGTGGCTTCCAAATTTTTCTACTGTGACAAGGTAAATGCTGACACCAGTGTCCAAGCGCATGTTTGTATTGGATTGAATGGTGTAAAAGAGGCAAATTGGAAGATTGATTATACTTTATTGGAGGCATTTTGCTTTGAGGGATTGTTTAACGATTTTGATAAGGATACTTCTCAAGTTTGGGAATCGTTCATTTCAAATAAGAAGAAAGCTAGTCTACAGTCTAGCACGGACATAACAACACTAGACCAATTTCTTGAAGATGTTAAACTGGACCTGTTTGAAAGGATGAGCAATGACGAGGTTATTAAGAAAGAACTTTTGGATTATTATGAATCGAATAAAACAAATCTAGCCTTCAAAATAAAAAACTAAGCCTGAAAAAATCTAAATTGTATTTCCGTCTACCGGATAGGTAGGAAAACGCATTGAACCAGAACGTTGTGTGTAATAAATAATAAGTGAAGCAATCTAAACTAATACTTCCGGTAATTGTAATTTCTCAATTCTGCTGCACCTCTCTCTGGTTTGCAGGTAATGGGGTTATTGCAGATCTCGTAATTGATTTCAACCTGCTGGATACTGCTTTAGGCCATTTAACATCTGCTGTACAGATCGGATTTATCGTTGGGACATTGAGCTTTGCTATTTTGACAATTGCCGACCGTATTTCACCGTCCAAAGTGTTTTTTGTTTGTGCAGTGATCGGAGCGCTATTTAACTTGGGAATCATATATGAAGGAAATAGTCTTACTAGTTTACTTTGCCTACGGTTTTTAACAGGCTTTTTTCTGGCAGGAATCTATCCAATAGGAATGAAAATAGCAGCGGACTATTTTGAAAAAGGACTTGGTAAATCCCTTGGGTTTTTGGTGGGGGCTTTGGTCCTAGGAACTGCTTTTCCTCATTTACTCAAGAATATGACTGAAACCATTTCTTGGAAATCAGTACTCATTGCTACCTCTTCGTTTGCAGTCTTCGGTGGTTTATTAATGCTGATGCTGGTACCGGATGGACCATTTAGAAAGGTAGGCAAAAGATTAAATTTGTTAGCATTTTTCCAGGTGTTCAGAAATCCTGAATTTCGTTCATCAGCTTTTGGATACTTTGGCCATATGTGGGAATTGTACGCTTTTTGGGCGTTTGTACCTAGTATCTTAATAGGGTACCAAGCAAAACACGCTCACATCGACTTCAATATTTCGTTATGGTCATTCATAATTATTGCAGTTGGTGGTGTGGCATGTGTACTTGGGGGTTATCTCTCTCAAAAGTTAGGTACAAAGCGAACGGCCTTTTTAGCCCTTCTTTTGTCATTTAGTTGTTGTCTTCTTTCTCCACTTATTTTTTCAGTTGAAAGCGAACTGGTGTTTTTATCATTTCTTCTCTTTTGGGGAATGGTTGTAATTGCAGATTCTCCGCTTCTTTCAACATTGGTAGCTCAAAATGCACCGAATGAAATAAAAGGGACAGCATTGACTATTGTTAATTGCATAGGGTTTTCAATAACCATAATCAGCATTCAATTAATAAACGGATTGCAAGCATTCACAGATTTAAATAACCTATTTATAATTCTGGCGGTGGGCCCTTTTCTTGGTTTGATTGCAATTAGAAAAAGAAATAAAACTTCTCATAACAAAGCCTAATGGTCTTGAAGCGCATTTTACACTAAGTATTATTAGGCCTGCATCAATTGTCTTCCTCAGAGCTTCTCAAGGAGGATTCTGATAAATTCATCTCCATCCGTACTGACTATTTTGAAAGGATTTCTGCGTTTTGTGAATTTTCGAAATCTTGTTCTGAAAAACACATATATAGTTTATAAAATTCTAATTGTAAGAGTGTTGTGATTTTGTTAACTTTAAGGGGATCACTATTTTATCATTTGTTTTTTAGGGTAAATGATCTATTTTTTTAAAAAATAAATGGTCAGAATTTAAAGATAAGTAAATACAATAAGTATGAAACGATTTACAGCATCATTGGTATTATGTATACTAATGAGTCTTGTTTTGTCTCAAGTTGCTAGAAGTCAAACATCAGTATTCGAATGGGTTAAAATACTTGGAGTTGTTGATAACCCAGATAAAAGGGATAACGGACAATGCATTAGTTTTTCTATGACATTAGATAATGAAGGCAATATGTATACTACAGGCTTTTTTTCCGATACTTTGGATTTTGATCCCGGGGCTTCTGAGTATAACCTAACTACGTTTGGAAAATTATCCCAAAGAAATGTTTTTATTACTAAGTTAGATACAAACGGTGACCTGATTTGGGCAAAATCCCTCAATAGTACTAAATGGGCTAGTGGATACGAGATAGCAGTTGATGATTTCAAAAATGTATATGTTGCGGGCTATTTTGAAGATACGTTGGATGTTAACCCCCGTTCCGGATTGCATCATTTAATTTCAAAAGGAGTGAGTGATATGTTTATCACAAAACTTGACTCAAATGGAGACTTTATTTGGGCAAGACAAATTGACATAAAAAAGACGGATCATTTATCTAAGAAGATTCATCTAAAGATTGATAATGCAAATCAGGTATATTTTGTTGGTAACTTCATTGATACTATTGATTTTAATATAGGGACACCAGGATTTTTGGTATCTCATGGGAGCAATGATGTGTTCTTGTCCAAGTTGGATTTAGATGGGAACTTTCTATGGATAAAACAATTTGGAGGTGCGTCGGAGGATTGGATTTCGTCCCTTGCTCTGGATAATATGGGTAACATGCATATTTTTGGCATTTTCAGAGGAACAGTCGATTTTGACCCAGGTGTTGGTGTGTTTGAATTTACAAGTCAGTATTATGGTATTTTTATCTCAAAACTAGATGCTGGTGGCGAATTTCTTTGGGCGAAAGCAGTTCTCAGTAACCTTGCTTATATTGGGGTTGCAGATATTTCTTTGGATAGTGTTGGTAATATTTATACATCTGGACATTTTAAAAGAATTGTGGATTTTAATCCTGGAGAAGGAATATATAATTTGTATAACGAGGGTTTCAACTATTATCCTGACGCATTCATTACAAAACTCAATTCAAATGGCGATTTTTTATGGGCTAAAGAGTTTGATGCTGGTTGGAATATGTCGATTATTAGCTCTATGGATGTTGATAAAAATGGAAATGTATACACTATGGGATGGTTTTTTCATGATGTAGACTTTGATCCTAATTTTTATAGTGAGCATATAGTTAATGGAGAATTACATGGTTCAATGTTTATTTGTCGGCTTAATGCTAATGGAAGTTTTGGTTGGGTTAAACATATAGCCGGACTTTTTTCATATCATCATGAAGCAGGAGATGGTAATGATGACGCAGTAATTAAAGCGGATGATTTTGGAAATGTGTATGCTTCAGGCTGGTTCGATGGATCAGGCTATTTTGGTGTTGATGAAAAAGATTTCTTTCAAGTTAATGTTGGTGGCTATTTATCAAAAGCGTTTAATCTTAAAATATCACAAGAAAATTGGATTGATAACCCTGAATTAAACTTGGAAGAAAAGGTTATTATTTTTCCAAATCCTGCTCATAATTTCACACATGTATCTATGAATATTTTAGCACAAGGCAGTATTTCACTGGTAGGAATCGAAGGAAGAATACTACAGGAAATAAAACTTCAACCGGGCCCACATACGTATACCCTTCAATTTCCAAATTATGCCAAAGGACTTTATTTCCTCGATATTGTTGTAGATGGTAAAAGAAACAAAATAGAAAAATTGATAATTAAATAAATGATATGAAATGAAAGAACCCTGTTATTAGTTTCTTTGAATTTGTGGAATTCATTATTTTCCATTCTGGCTTTTTGTTGTCAATACGTGAGTGATGACCTTCTGTTATTTTTTGTAAGTTCTTTAATATGATGTTATTTAATTCGAGATTTGTTCCCATCAGAGTCACTCAAAGAGGACTCTGATGTATTACGGAGGAAAACGCTTGGTGTAGGGCGCATAATCCTGATAAAGAATCAAGAAACATGAGCAGGTTTCAATAAGAAAATACAGAACAGAGTATCGGTGTCCGAAAAGCAATTCCAATGCTCTTGTCAAGTGGGTCGTCACTGATAGGTCAAAAAAAAAAGACCTACATGAACCAAGTAAGTCTTTTTAGTAATTGGTTTAAGAACAGTTTTTTAATAATTCAAGAGCATCGTTTTCTCCCCAATCTGGTGAGTTTTTTTCGGATTTTTCAAAAACGTTGAATTTGGTAATCGCTTCCTCTATAATAGGTCTTGCATTCTCGCAACCACCACCATAATTGACTGGCATATACATTTTAGATTGTGCAATGAGTAATAGTACGCGCGGATTATCTTGATTTATTAATCGTGCACGTTCAAGCATTTGGGTACTTTTTTGACCAAATTTATATCCACGTTCATTAGGGTTTACAATAATTCTAGCGCTATAAATCATAGCCGCTAAGGATAGAATTTCATCATTATTTGGAGATATTAGTTGAGCTCTTTCTACATGTCCCTGTGCTAAATCTAAAATTTCATCTAGTTTATCCTGCTCTTTTTCTGTAAAAGCCGATAAAACATAACTATAGGCAGCATAGTAATTAGGATGCCAGTCCTGGCTATTTATTGGCTTTATGCTTTCTATTTTTTCAGCAAGCTCGAAAAACCCTGTGCTTGTTTTGCTATTTTTCAATGCTGTTATATAAGTCGATAAGTTATCCTTGCTAGTAAAGCTTAATAAAACAACAGACAAGAATAGTATTGGAATGATTCTGGTGATTTTCATACTTACTTTTTTTAGATGATAGGGCTCTAGCTTTTCACTTTCCCTAAAGTGTAAAGGCCTTCATGGTTGGTTACTAATTAGTTAATCTGATACTGTTGTTGTTTAAAGATAAACTAGTTTATAAAATAAACCAAATATATTTACAATATTCTATTTCCTCTTGGAGGATGGAGAAGTGAAACTAAACGCCCAATTAGTCAACTCATAGAGGGGGTGAATAAGTTATAACCACTTGTAATTTTTATATAGTAGTAGGGACAAAAATGTGGGGAGCATCTATAGAAGAGGGCTCCCTTGCAGTAGTTGGTTAGGATATATTATGTATCGTTTTTGGTTTGAAAAATTCACCTATGTTTTGCCTGTTTATGGAAATTTTAGTTTCATTTTTTGAAGAATCGGAACCCCTAAATTTTTTAATTGAGCATAAAATCTAAATATGTTCAGTCCAATATTTACAGATATTATACAGGTAAATATTGATTTTCGGCAATAGTAATACAAAACAAAAGGAGCTCCCATGTAAATTATGGAAACTCCTTTTCTATCAGATAGTAAAATCTGTTAAGTAGAATTTTGATTTATTTTTTAATGAAAGTTTTTTCCGATTGAAGTCCCGATGTATGATTTGAAAGACGAATGATATATATTCCAGGAGACAAATGGTCAACGGGTATCATTTCGTCCACCTTGTTGGATGAATAAATAAGTCGACCTTCAATATTCTGAATATTTATTTGATCAAATGCTGGTAGATGTTCTCCAGATAGTTGAAGTACTTCATTCACTGGATTTGATATGATTTTGAATGACTTTTGATGTGCCTCTTCAAGACCTACACTATTCAGTGTGATTTTGTAGAACTCATCTGAAAAATTCAAGGCGTTATTATTGAAATCAGCACCGGTTCCTAGATAGATAACATTGTCATAAACAGCAGCCGTACTCCATGCAACAGATGCATCATCTGGAAAGCCAAGATTTGGTTCTATTTGCCAGGTATCCGTATTCACATCATAAGAGTAAAAATCGGGAAGCACATTGGAATAATTTTCTTGTCCTCCACCCATGTAGCCCATATTATCTACAGCAAAACCTATGCAACCTTGTTTTGCTACACCAGGAAGGTCGGATTTTTGAATCCAAGTATCTGTAGAGGGGTTGTATTCATAAAAATCGGATTTACTCGAAAAGCCATCTGGACTTCCCGTTCCTACATAAATTCGATCATTTTGAATAAAGCCGGAAGGGAAAATTGTCTGTCCTCCTAGATAGTTATTTTTCTGTGTCCATTGATCTTGATCAGGTTCATATTCCCATACTTCTCCCAATGCATAATTTCCATCGAAACCTCCTATGATATATGCTTTCCCATCATACGTACAACTAAATGCTCCATCTCTAACGCCACCACCGAAATCTGCTTTTTGTGTCCAGCTATCCAATACAGGGTCATAGCTATAGAAATCACTCCTTAGGCTAAAACCTCCTATATCACCTCCGCCAATATATCCTTTTCCATCTAAGCTAAAACCTATAGGCCAACCGCGCGCGACATTCCCAGGGATATTTGCCTTTTGTTCCCAAGTATCGGTTTCAGTATCCAACATATAGAAACTATTACTTCCAGCTCCGCCTCCTACAAATAGGTTTTCACCAATGAAAAATGAACAGGCACCATCCGTTGGTTCTGCAGGAATATTATCGATAGAGATCCATTGAGCCTGCAGCTCAAAAACTCCCAAAAGGATAGCCATCAGGCCATAAATAATTTTTGTTTTCATGATAATTAATTAGGGGTTAACATAGTACACTGTTAATAAACAGATATTGTTTTTGATAAAACTACCCCCAATCACAAGGACAAGCACTTAAAAAAGCACTAAATAAAACTTAAAAAATACTTAAATGATTAACAAATGATCTTATCAATAAAAACTTTGGTAATTTTAGACAATAGCTGAAAATTGATGCAAAAAAATAAATCCATTACTGTTGTTGCCGTACTTATTAGCCTTGCTATGTGTGCGCTTTTATGGATTCAATTTATTCTGATTCGCAATAGTATTGAAAGAACTTATGCCGATTTTGATCGTACTGTTTCTGAAACCATCCCCGACCTGATTCAGGAGGTAGAAAACAACAACTATTGCGTTGGATTCTTTAGTAAGATTGTGATTCCTCCAAATAGAAAATTTGTTCTTAATGTTCTGGAAGATTCTTTACATCAGGCGGAAAGCTTACCCATATACTATTACAATACCAATTTTGCAGATAGTTTGATGCGCTTCGATTCCATAGATTTTGAAATGCCTGTTGAAATGCACCTAAATTTGAATGTTGAATTTTTGTTCAACGATGTGGCATTTCCAAATGCAGATATTGAGGATATCCATCAATTTAAGGAAGGATTTGAGGATAAGACATTTAAAATCACCTTATTGGATTCTTTGCTCCATGCTAATATGCACACTACTTTTCCAGGACAAACCTATCAGTACTTGTTGCGAGAAGCAGAAACGGGGAAAATATGGCACTCTAGCCATTCTCAAAATCAGAAGGCGATCATTCAATCCGGTATTCAGCTTCCTGTATTTGAAAAAAATAGATATTTTAAATCTTTTGAGCTTTATATCTATTTCCCAGACAAACTTATTTGGGCGATAGAGCACAATCTATTACTCATAGCTAGCTCGTGCATTATTCTAATTGTGTTTATCTCTCTTTTTATTGCATTTTTCAAGATGATTCTGAAAGAGCGAAAACTGGCTGAAATGAAGATTGACTTTATCAATAATATCAGTCATGAATTCAAGACTCCAATCTCAAATATAAAATTAGCTGTAAATGCATTGCAAAAGAAATTACCCAATGAAGGGCAAAAACTTATCGAGATTATAGAAGAAGAAAATAATCGACTTCATGAGGGAATGGACCTCGTACTGACCACTTCCTTATTGGGAAAAGAGGAGCTTCTTTTAAATCAAAAAATTCTGAATATTCAACCCTTGATAGAAAGCTCGGTAAAAAATAATCAACTGGCCGCAAAGGAGAAAAACGGGAATATCCAATTGGATTATATAGACCCCGAATTGCAAATTTATGCGGATGAATTGCATTTCAGAAATGTGCTAAACAACCTGATTGAAAATGCGATTAAATATTCCAGTGAAGCACCTATCATCACCTTGAAAGCCTATGGGCAAAAAGACCATCTTAATATAGAGATCATCGACCAAGGAAAAGGGATTCATGCCAGAGATTTACCGTATGTATTTGATCGTTTTTATAGGGTATCTACAAAAAATAGACATGAAACGTATGGATATGGTATTGGACTCAGTTATGTGAAAATGATTGTAGAGGTTCATGCTGGAAATATTAACGTTAAGAGTAAACTAGGGCAAGGCACAACCTTCAGAATAAATCTACCTCTCTATGGATCATAAAGGAAAAATTCTCATTGTTGAAGATGATAAAAACACAGGCTTTTTACTTCAAAATAGACTGCAGGAGGAAGGCTTCGAAGTTCTCTTATGCACAAATGGTATAGAGGCGGAAAGGATCATTATGAATCAAAATTTCTCCTTATGCATTCTAGATATTATGATTCCTTCCAAAGACGGTTTGGAGCTGTCTAAGGATATTCGAATGAAGAATAACCAGGTTCCAATAATATTCCTGACAGCACGTAATCTGAAAAGTGATATTGTACAGGGCTATAAAAATGGTTGCGATGATTATCTCACAAAACCTTTTGATATTGACGAACTCGTTTTGAAAATTCATGCCATCATCCGAAGAACTGGAACAAAGCATATTGAACCGAGTGAATTAAAGGTATCAAAACTCTCCTTGATAAAAGAAGAGCATATACTCGTTTCGGATAAAGAGCAAAAGAATATCAGCCATAAGGAGATGTTGATTTTGGAATTGTTCTTCAGAAATTTCGATCAGGTTATAACAAGACGGTCTATACTGATAGCTTGCTGGGGGAATGATGATTATTTTTCATCGAATATTTTAAACGTATATCTCACCAAAATAAGGAAATTGATAAAAGCCGATGAGGATCTGGTTTTACACAATATTCATGGTCACGGGTACAAACTGACAAAAAAATGAAAGTACTTTTAAAAATGAACCCATTGTATTTGACCACCCGATATCATCTAAAAAAACGATTAATGGCTGACAAATTTTTAACGAACATTTATTTTACTCGACTTCTTTTTATAAATTGTGATATAATGTTTACAAAATTATGAAGAACATAATTTATCTAGTAGGTGCCATTTCATTAATTGCTTGTGATTTAAGGTATGAAAAGGAAACCATTAAGATAAACAATCCTTCCTATGTGGAAAGGGACAATCTAGTAATGGATGAAACTGAGTTTGATCTGAACGGAACTTGGGGTTTAACAAACTACTTCGATACAATTATAGAAAACAAAGAAATTGCGAAGTACCGAATTCAAACTCCTACTTGGTTTGCATTTTTATTAGTAATAGAAAATGATTCATTAAAAAGCTTTGGTTCAATAGGAAAAGACGAATACTTTATTGAAAAGAATAGTGACACATTAACAACAATAACCTCCGATGTGGCAGGAGATAATTGGTATCTAATTATAGACAAACCGAAATTGAAGCTTGTTCAATACCTAGAGGAGGAAAGAGGGGATTCGACGGTTTACACATTCAGAAAAAGAGATGACTTAAATTATTTCACCCACAACAATATCGGCTTTTCAACTATTAGTAAAAACGTCACAGAATATTTCCATGAGCATTTATTTAAAGGGAAATACAGGAGCACAGATTCTCAGAAGGAAGTTGTTTTTGATGAGAATGGTCGGTTAACAGGTATTGATGGTTTTAATTCATATGAAGTCAAAAACTATTTTGGAACATCGCATAGGCACAAGAATCTTGACGTTATCACATTTAAAAATTCTGAGAATAACGAGTACAAAGAATACAATTGGGTATTTTCATATAATGAGCTAGTCTTGACGGAATTTGTTAATGAAAAACGATCTCATAAAGGAGAAAACTATTACTCAGATCATCTGATTTTAGGAAAGAAAAGAATAAAATTAAAAAAACACTAAGTCTAAGAAAGTGTAAGTTCCACAAGCAAACAGTATTGCATTTAAATGAGAATAGGAAATAGAACATACAAAGTCAAAAAATCTAATTGTTGGCTTGTCTTCCCTTCAATGACATTAACGGTTAATATTTGGACGGACAATGAAACAACCTATTTATTGATTGAACCAATAAAGTTTAGCGAACCTCAAAAGTTTATCGCATCTCAATTTCAATCTCAATTTACTATTCAGGAAATTGATGATATAGATTCAACGCTATTGGAAAATGATAAAGCAATTGAAATATGGAAGCAAAAAGTGGAATTTGACGTCCCTAGTCTTTTTAAACTGAAGAAAGTAAGCATCTCTGGTGAGACAATAAATAATGATTTTGTTAAAGTTGATACCAAAACTATATTTCGTGGATTTGAAGTTTGGAAAAAGGACGGGTATCAAATTCAAGTGAGGGAAATTGAAAAAATTTTGAAAAAAATATCAGTTCCATTTAGTACTACAAATGAAGAGAGTAATGAATTAATTCGAATTAAAATAGAGTCTTACACTGAATAAAAACTAGTTTTTTAACACCGTTCAATTGTATTAAATTCTATGTAACTAGATAAGAATGAATAAACTTTTAATTCAAATACTATTAACCCTTATAATGACGAATCCAATTTTAGGACAGAAAATTGACTGCTCAAAATATTATGCTGACTATTTTGAAAGTAAGAATTCTGACTCGGTTCAATTACCTAATTATACAGCTGGGTACGTTTTATTTGAGTCTAAAAAAGATTCAATAAGGCAGTCAATATCTGGCTGTATAAGTGATTTTGACGAATTTTGCGCTGGAGTAGAAGAGGCTTTAGAATCGGAAAGTCTTTCTATTAGACAGGTCGGTGATCCCTGGCATGTTAGTGCTTGCTCTTACTACTCCTATGAGAATTATGGTGTTAATTTAGTTATGACTGGGGATATAATATACGATGAAGGAATTTTTGATAAAAATGCAGGCTTTAATTTCATAATGCGACAACGTATTATAGATCGTCTTGGAATACATGTTTATCATTCATTAGGTGAAACAGATTCTAGTTGGATTGAAATCGATGAAATACTGTTAAATGACTTAATTGAAACCTTTAATGTCGTATCCAAATCAGATTCAACGATCTATTTGAAAATTGATAATCGCTTATTAAGCAATACAGAATTTAATAATCTCAATGGTGTAATCTTCAAAGATGCTATGACTAAAAAGAGTTATTCTTACCAAGAAGCTTTAGAGGGAATTAAGATTAATTGTTTGGGGGATTCTAAAAGAGGTTTTTTGAGCCTTGATTTCAGTGAATACTTAAACCCTAAATTTTGTACAAGTACGTTTGGATCAGTTTGGACTATTCCTATTAAATTAAATGAATAAGAACATAAAACGAAAAGATTGATCACTTCAATTGTAAAACAAAAAAGACTTACTAGGAATAGGTAAGTCTTTGTTCCCATCAGAGTCACTCAAAGAGGACTCTGATGTATTTATTGCCATCCGTCGACCTTATACCGTGAAAGGATTTTTTCAAGAACGTCGTGTTTAGTAGTCTTGAAAATATGTAATGTTTTATTCGTTTTAAGGTGTTGAATTCTAATGAATTAACGATAAGTTATCTCCATATTCTTAAGTGAACAAGTACCTTTTATAATTGAAACCCAAGCCCTAAAGTTATATTAAGAGCTTTAATATCGTAATCAATGTGATGTTCCCCATTCTTTTCTAGAGTTGCGTTTGTGTTGAAAAAAGAAGAATTGAACATTGTATCTATACGCTTTGTTACATGTAGACGTATTCCTAATCCTGCTGAATAGGCAAATGCCTTACCTTCTAATTCTGGTACAATTGAATCGCCAAAACTATGAAGTCCAGATACACCTAAACTCCCTCGTTTGGATGTAGCATAACCGAATTGTAGTTTAAAATCAAAATTGAAATTTCCTTTAGGTATAGTTGCAATACCTCCAATTAAATATCCGGTTGAAGAATAATACCATTCCTTGTGATTTGTATAATGATCAAGTTCCCAGTCATTTGAAAATAGAGTAGCAGAAATACCGAAAGTTTCATTGATGAAATAGGCTCCATCGATAGTATAGTTAATTCCTAAGTCAGCATATTTGCCTTCCTCATTAGAATGATCTTTTGATGCAAAGTCTCCTGTTGGTATACTTTTTCCAATAGAAAATCCAATTAATCCCTTGTGCTCAATTTGTGCATAGCTCAACGAGCTAATCAATAGCCCTGCTATAAGAAGTATTTTTTTCATTGTATATAAATATTTAATTAATAAAGTCTAAGATATAAAATTAAATGAATATCAATTCAGTTATGGTTACTTGGATACCTTCTTCTGCAATGTGTGACAATAAATTTAATATGCTGATTCCTGTTGATGTTATGCCATTCTCCAAATCGAGGACTAATGAAGATGAAAAGCCTATAAATTACCATCACTTAGGTTTTGTAAATTCTCAGACCTAAAATGTCTAAAGCTTTTCCAAAGAGGAGATGGGGATTTACAGTTTAGGATTAGTGCTTCATGGTAGCGAGAATTTCGTTACAATAACAACATTTTTTTAGTTTTCACTATCGCCACTAAGGAAAGTCACTAATGTATTAATATTGACTAGCGGAAAAATTCGAAATGTTTTTCATATGAATTTCAGGGAGGTACTGATTGCTAATAATTCAGCTATTAATATTTCTTAATTTTGCTCTTGTTAGTATTACTTTAGAGTGCACATCAGTGAATTTGTTAAGATAAATATCAAGGGCTTTTTGATAATATTCCCTTGCTGTACCTTTCTTTTTTTGCATTAAAGCTAAATCACCATAGGCAAAATATACATCACCAAATATATCATGATTGGGCTCAAAGAAGTTCTTATTTACCTTCATTGATTTTGCCAGCATTTGTTCCGCTTCATCACCTCTTTTTTCCTCAATTCTAAGATGGCTATAATTAAGATATACCATAGCAGTAAGGGGATTGTTTTCAGTAAAAATTTCTTTATGTAAATCCAATGATTGAATAAATAATGAATCTGCAATTTCAAACTCTTTTTTTGCTGAATGTATAAGTCCTAGTCCGTTCAATGCAATTGCATTAGAGGCGCTTTTTTGAAGTCCATAATTATGGTTGATTTCAATTACTTTATGGTATAGTGATTCAGATTTAGGGAGTAGTCCTAAGTTATAATGAACATGAGCGGATTGATTCAAATAGTTCGTATTTCCTGGTGAGAATAGTTCTGAATAATTTGAAGCGATAGCCAAAGATTGGTCTGAATGAATTTTCGCATCATTAAATTTAGATAGTGTTATGTCTAGTTCAGATAATCCAGAAAGTACTTCTGGAAGATATTCATTCTTATCTCCAAGTTCATTTATATAGGTGCCAATTGATTTTGTGTATCCTATTAATGATGTTCTATAGTTTCCTTCTATTTTATTTAGATGTGCTAAAACTTTTGAATAGTTGGCATATCTGACACTGTTTATGCCAAAGTTGGTTTCGGTAATTTCAGTACCAATATTTAAACTTCTTTTGGCATTATCGTATTCTGCTAGCGCTATATTTGCATACGTTAAAACAAGGTAGTTTTCTGCAATTGTTTGATCGGATGGTTCTAAAAATTTATTGAAACAGTCCAGGCATTCTTTCATTATTACCTTTGATTTTGAGTACTTATCTATTCTGTAAAGGTAGATTCCATGGTATAGATTGATATAACAATATTCTTTTTTATCGCTTTCAACTAGCTGTAAGGCTTCTTTAATATAGATTTTCGCCTGATTTAGACTATCTGTATGTAGATGGTTTTTTACTATATAACCTAAATTTTGAATTAGGCTTATTTTATCTTCTGGATTGGTAGTGTCCTTTTTTAGAATTGATATTGTTTTGTTGTGAAGAAAGTTTGAAGATGTAAATTCATTTTGTTCCGCAGCTGAAATTGCTAAGTCAGATATGAAATTTGCAAGTACTGCATCTGCAGTATCTTTAATTTGAATGTATTTTTGTACGGCATCTAAAAGGAATGAATCTGCAAGGGTATAATTTTTAATAGATTGATAACTACGACCAATTGTATTTGAAGAGTGGGCTTTTTCAATTTCCCAATTTTCAAATTGATGTTCCGTACAATTTAGTATTGAATCGCTAATTAAATAGTAATCAATCGCTGTAGGTAAATTATTGTTTGAATAGAAATCATCACCTTTGCATCTATATGCTTTATATAGTGCACTGTAGGTTCCACAAATGTTTTTAAGTTCTTTCTTAACTAAATCGTCGTAGTAAATATTGCTTGAAGAGTTCGTATCGAAAATACCTTGTTGTTCCAATCGTAGCTTGATACATTTTCTTCCAGCTTGAACTGATTTCTTGCCATATTCTATTGCTTCATCACAATTACCTTTCTTTAATTCAATTTCAACACTATTCAAATTAATGGACATTTTAATATAAGAAGAATGAAGTTCATCATTCATATTTAGCGCTAATAGCACATGTTGTTTTGGATTATAAGTATGTGGGATATAAGCGAAAAAGCCAACAACTAGCATAATTAATGTTGATCTTAAGAATACTCCTTTTGTTTCATCTATTACCTTTTTTGAATTTCTATTTGTCATATAATATATCCCTAGTCCGATGAAAAGAAGAACATTTGGAAGGGTAGAAGTTAATAAATCAGAACTTTGATTTAATAAAATGAATTGAGGTAATGTATATAGAGACATTCCAAGAACAATACCAGCTGTGATAGGTAAAAACTTCTTTTCATTAAGCTTTTTATTGAATAACCAGTATCCTCCAATTATATAGGAAATGGACAGAAGTGTTATTAGGGAATGAAATATTAATTCAACACCAAAAGAGTAGGGGATTAGTGAAATTGCAAATAAAAGGATAACTGGATACAAAAGAATTTTTTCAAATAATTTCATTTGTGAATTTTCAGTCTTGTTAATATTGGAACTACCTAAAGAACTTTATTGTTATAGGTTGGATTAATTCCAAATTTAATTATTCAAATGGAATTGCTGTAACGTTCTACTTATGATTACTACGGATAAGGACTTTTTTGATGAAATAGTATAGAAATTTTCCTTTTAGTGAATGACCTATATGATGTACTTACAAAATTTTGATTCATTCAAAGTGCAACAAAATAGAAATATATTGATCTTTAATAGAAAGACAGGATATGAACAAGACATTTTTATTATCAGTTTTTACGATTATATTCTTTGCAAATATATGTGCAAAGGAATCCCCAGATACGACTATTATAAAACACAATAACAACAGTTATTTCTTTGTGTCAAATGGAAATAATGAAAGCTTGATTATTTTTCTTCACGGAGGTCTATCGAATCCATACTTTATTAATAATCCTGAAAATATAGCGCTAGATTACCTGTTAGAAGGGAGCAAAGTTTTCATTCAATCAACTATTGAAAATAAATTTGACGTATTAATCCCGATTACAAACGACAGCTTAAATTGGGTTGGGAATAGTGCGTTTTGCTATCGTTCAATTACAGATGTTATGGCGTCAACAAAAAAGGAATACAAAGAAATTTATATATCAGGTTTTTCCGATGGAGGAACAGGGAGCTATAAGTTATTTTATGAGAATCAGAATTTCTTTGATGGCCTAATTGTATTTAACGGCTATCCTCAACTAGATAATTTTAATAATGAAGTTAACTATTCCACTGTAATAGATAAACCGGTTATTTATTTTGGCACCAAAGCGGATAAAACCATTCCTTATGAATTTATGCTAACAGAATACATTGAGCAAAAACAATACAACCCCAATACGTATATTTATTTAGCGAATGGAGGACATAGCTTTAGTTATTATAATTTGAATGATTTCAATACGCTATTTGATATTCTAAAAGGATCATCTTATAACTTGAAAACAGAACCTATACACGGTTTTGTGAAAAATGATCAGTTGGTTTATTTTTATAAATTTCGAAAGTCCATAATGAGAAAATATAGCTATGGAAAAGAGTATTATACCTTGAATAAAAAGCAAATGGGAATGTACAAATAAGGAAAGTATAGTGAACAAGGACATAACACTTAAACTGATTATATTAAATTGAAAAAAAGCCACTCTAGACGGAGTGGCTTCTAATGTCCTTATTAGATTGTCTACCCTATTAAGATCGAAACCTAGCTCTGAATCTTGATTTAGTATTTATGCTGATTAAAGATCTTTAATTGTAAAAGACCTAAATCCAGTTCTATTTTTTCCATTTTGTGTATTCATATAGACAAATTTTAACATATTGAATTGGTTGAAATTCAATATGTTATTTTTTGTTACATTAATGCTTTGATTGAATAGCTGATCAAGTTCAGGTTCAGATATTTTTTTATTATGAACTATCATGATGGAAATATCTGTATTTAAATTTCTATCAAAATTGTTTACTGTAGTTAATACGCTTACTTGTTTAGAATCCAATGACTGGTTTAGTTGGGTAGTTAGGGTTGATTGATCTTGTTTAAATTGTATTTTAACTAATTCTGGAGAGCAATTAATAGCGGTTGCGATTATTAGAAAAAAGATGATTATTCTTAAATTCATTTTTGGATAGTGTTTTTATTTTCAGAGGCAATTTAATAAAATTTATTGGCTATAAAACAAAAAGGATTTTAATGAATCATATTAGTCTTTTTGTGATTACGAAAGAGGCGAACCTATGACTGAATGATTAGAAGGAAGAAAACATTTGAGTGTATTCTAATGTTATTTAGATTGGTATATTTTTATTCTGAAGAATAGGTAAGTATTTGGAAATCTTGATAAACTGTTCTTTATAGGAGATGGATATCCTTTTTTTGAGAAATTCTGACAAAAATTTAATAATTTACAGTCCAATTTAACCAGAGGTTATACAGATACTTTGTTTCTGGTTTATTCAAAGGTTGGTGTGGATATAAAGACATGTTTAATCTACGCTTATATAAGTTACCTACTATCAGAATGAATGAAACCCAAGAAATAAGAAAACGATTTTTACATGCTGTAAAACTAGGGACTGGTGGCTCATACCTACTGATGAAAGAATATCCTAGGATGGACTTTTCAAAAGAAATAATTAAAGGTGCAGTCAACAACTTCGCATATGATTCACAATCCGAAGGAAGTCGTTCAAAATACATTTATCGACTTATTAAAAAGTCCAATAACAAAGAAGAAATCAATAGGAAACTATTGGATGTAATAGTTGATACCAAAGAAGATTATTGGGGGCTCTATCAATTATTTGATTTGGCAGTTCTAATACACAAAGATGGAAACCTAAAAGCACTTGAGTCGATCATTGCGAGATTTGAAAAAAATAGGCTTGAAGAATACGACTTTTGTGGTCAGGAACAATTGATGGAAATTGGCGGAATTGAAGAACTGTTAATAGTGGCTGAAACTATTGGTGAGATTCTATATACTGATAAAGACGCCAATGAGGATAGTTGGACCGTTGACGAATTCCAGAAAAGGAACAAATCAATTGATGTAAATGATATACTTAAAAAGAAGGGAAAGGATAATAAATTTATCAAAGCATATTACGACTCCATTATTAAAAATAAGTGCAAACCATACCGAAAAATAAAACCAATCAAGTATAGCTATGAACTAATTAAGGATAAAATTCAAGCTAACAAATTTAGATTCATTTCTACTGAAAGAGCTAATGACCTAAGTCATGATGAAGTATTAAAACTTGCATATGATTTTCTAAATGCTAAGATCAATAACAAAAAGGAAAACTACCTAAAATTCTTCGCTAAAAGAAGTTTTCCATTAGACCGAAAGGTTTTACTTAAAATTGCTCAAAGTAAAAATCCAAGAAAAACAAGACTTGTTGAATTCGCCGTTGAATCTTTATCTTTTTTCAAGGACACCGAAATTCGAGCATTAGGAATTCAAAAGATTAAGGAAATAAAAAATCCTTGTGTCTATTTACCTCTTTTAGTAAGTAACTATCAAAAAGGGGATTCTAAGTTGTTAAAAGACCTAATTGATAGGTCAAATAATTTTGACTATATACACGCTTTAATTTATGGTATTTTAGATATATACAGCGCTAATAAAACTAAAGAATGTAAGGAGCCATTAGAGGCTATGTACGATAAAATGAATTGTGGAATACATAGAATTGATATTCTTGAAATTCTTCACGAGAACAATGTATTATGCGATAGAATTTTCCTCGAAATGCAATATGACAGTGATTTTAAGACAAGAAAATTATATAGGAAAATAAAAAAAAGCGGTAGGCAATAAAGAGTTTAGTGCATTCAGTACGGTTCTTACAACAGGTTTTAAAAATGTTTTTTTCAAGATCTTGTTGAGGCTTATAATATCAAGAAAAAAGGGCAACGCCTTGCTCGCTATTTCTTTTTTGTTCCTGCCCTTTGAATATAAACTTGTCCGGCTATAAAACTAAAAAGACCTACTTGAAATAAGTAAGTCTTTTTGTGATCAGGAAAGTATTCGAATTCCTAGGAGTCTGCTTACCCTGTGAGATAGCTATAATACCATAGACGGAACGTTTCGCAGTATTCATGTATCTTTCAGAAATGAAAAATTAGCTATTAATCGCTACAACTCTTCAATTTTCCATTGGCTTTCATTACCAATAAAGTTCTTTTTTATACTATTTCTTTATAGCGACTACTGACATCTCTACAAGTAATTCAGGGCGAGCCATGCGTGCCTCAACACATGCACGTGCTGGCTGATGACCTTCTTCAACCCATGCATCCCAAACTTCATTCATGGCTGAGAAGTCTTTCATATCGCGCACATATATTGTAACAGAAAGGATATTCTTTTTATCAGAGTCTGCTTTTTCAAGCAATTCTTCAACTTTTTCAAGTGTAGTAATAGTTTGTTCTGTGATATTTTTAGTAGGATCTTTTGCTGTTTGGCCACAAAGATAAATGGTGCCATTGTGTTCAACAATTCTACTCATGCGGGGCGTTGTATCTATTCTGTTTATCGACATCTTTTTTTGTTTCAATTGAAATGCTAAGATTAGGTATTCTATCATAAGGACCAATCCTTAGAAAAATGTAATTGCATCGAGACTAACTTGCAACTTACTAGACTTGGCCTTCTTCAAAAGAACAAAAGAATTACCAAGTGTAGTATGACAAATATAACGTTGTGGAGTTATTATTTTTCGTAACATGGTGAATAATTCCCAGCAGAGTTTCTCAAAGAGGCCTCTGGTGCATTTATTATCATTCATATTTCTTGAACCTAATAGGGCTTATACAAGATCTATAGTCTACCATGATGTGCTTGTTGCCATCCGTACACCTTATATCGCGAAAGAATTTTTCAAGATTCTGAGTGGGCTTATAAAATCAACACAAAAAGTCAACGCGTTTCTCGATAGTCCTTTTTTGTTCCCACCCTTTACTTATAAATTTGTTAGGCTGAAAAACAAAAAAGACTTACCTGAAATAGGTAAGTCTTTTTATAATCACAAAAGTATTCGAACTTTCTATCGTTTGCTTAGTAAGACTTATACTTCAATTGGTATAGGTTCCAGTTTTGTAAAAGTATCTATCGCATAGGTTCCCGTAAACTGCCCTTCAAGGGTTACCGTTATTTGTTGTGATAGGATTTGTGTAACAGTTGCATTAGGGTTTGATAATAGGAATAGTTGATCAACCTGACTACCGGTAAGTGAGACACCTCCTCCTTTAGCCATTACATTCATAGTTAATGTGAATGGGGTTATCAGATTCTCTGTCCAGTCAACATAACCTTCTAGCACCACGGCTTCATTTGGAGGAACAGTGACCTCTTCGCTAAAGAGATACTCTTCGTCTTCAGTAGTTGTCCATGTTTGATGAGATCCCAAATCGAGTTCAATACTAATTTCTCCTGACACGGAACCAAACGGTACTCCAGCCTCAAAACCCATTGTAATCCCAGTAGTAAGATTTTGTGTCAACCCCCATTCAAAAGTGGATGTTCTGCTTCCAGAAATGGACACTTCTTGTACCAAAGTGGTATTGTTTGATGAGTTGCTAATCTTTCTACTTGAGATTAAATCTTGGCTTGTTGCTGGTTTAACCGAAGTGTTATAATCTATGTCAATATAGATGTATTCCCACTCCAGAGCCGGCGAAATGGCATAGCAAGCGATTCCTTCGGATGTGTAGCCCCCTTTCTCAGCGCTATCGCGTTCTGATTCTGAAGCAGTATAGAAATGGTCTGTGCCATTGTATAGTCTGTATAGAGCAACTGTACCTTCAACTTGTGAGGAGTCTACATAGCAAGCGATTCCTTCGGATGTGTAGCCCCCTTTCTCAGCGCTATCGCGTTCTGATTCAGAAGTGGTATAGAAATGATCTTTGCCATTGTATAAGCGGAATAGTGGTACTGTGGCATCAACTTGCGAGGAGTCTACATAACATGCGATTCCTTCGAAATTGTAGCCCCCTTTCTCTGCACTATCGCGTTCTGATTCAGAAGTGGTATAGAAATGATCTTTGCCATTGTATAGGCGGAATAGTGGTGTTAAATCTCCCATCTTAATTATTTTAATGTATTGTTTATTAGTGTAATATATAACAATGGGTAATGTTAGGCAATCCCTGAAAATTGGTATTTTTTCGATCTAACTAGTTTGGTTGTGGTGAGGTTTAAATTGTTGATCTGTAAATGATTGTATTTAATTTTTTTTATTTTTCACACTTTTCATGTAAGATTGTCAGGCTGTAAAACAAAAAGACTTACCTGAAATAGGTAAGTCTTTTTTGTGATCGCGGAAGGAGAGCTAATTTATGTAAACAAATGAAAATGGCTGTTTGAAACATTCAAACAGCCATTGTGTTATAAGCTACTTTAAAAGGATTTTAGTTACTTCTATTTTATCTTTGGAATAAATGTATAGCAAATAATTTCCTTTGCTTAGTCCTTTGAGATTTAACTCTAGATTGTCAGAATGATCTTCCAGTTGATAGGTAAGTAATGATTTTCCATTAATAGAGTATACCTCGATTTTTTCAATTTTATTTGGCTTTGTTATATGTAGGCTCCCTGTTGTTGGATTAGGATAAATTATTGATGTATTTTTTAACTCATCAACCGCCAATAAATCAATTGTAATGGATTGACTTGTTGAGGTAACTTCACCGCAATTATCTGTTATAAATAAAGTAACAGTGAATTCACCTTCCGTTGCATAAGTGTGAATAGGATTGGATTGTATTGAAGTTGTCCCGTCTCCAAAATCCCATAAAACACTATCAATATTACCTGTGGTTGTATTAGTAAAGCTGGCCTGTCCAAAATTGATCATGTTATAATAGAACGATTGAATAATGCTATTAGTGTTATTTGTTAAGATTAGCGGAATACTTAATCCATAAAACGAGTTGGAAGAGAATGACAGATTGCTATTAGTAACTCCAGGACTAATTAATGCACTGGTTATCGATAAAGTAAAATCAGAGCCTTGGCCAGTTGGTATAATGATTATAGTACTTGGACTTATGGAAACACCTGGTATAGAGTTGGTTAATCCTGTTGATTGAATTGATAAGTCCTCATCGCCTACATTTGTGATTGTAAAGGTTTGCTCTTCCACTGCAGAGCTGTTACACTCTATGGAGTCTGTTAATACCCCATTTACGAAACTAGGCATTGAACCCAATACCACTTCTCCGGTAATACATCTGTAATTGGATACTGAATTAGTGTGGATTATTATGTTTCCTGAAAAATCACCTATAGAATTGGAGTTATAGGTCAGTTCAATGGTTGAACTATCATTAGGGGGCACTGTAGTTGGTAAACTTATCCAATCTAATCCTGGATAGGTTGATGTTACATTTATAATTTCCAGATTTGCACAACCATTGTTTGTGATGGTGAAATTGGCATTGGAGGTCATACCTGCCTGAATAGTTCCAAAGTCCAAACAGGCTGTGTCCATTTGTAAATCAGGAAGTCCTATAACATCTATTGTAATTGGGATTTCATAGGATGCTGTTGAATCATTGGTAAACAGCATGATGGCAGTCTCATATAATCCATTATTATAATTTGTCATGTTGAAGTATAGCCAAGTACTATCTATTTCACCTACACTTAACTGATGGACATCATCATTGAAACTGTAATAATTTGATAGGTTATAGTCATATTCAATTGTTACAACATTGCTGTTTTCAAAATTAGGATCGTAACTTACATTAGATGAATTATTGGTTGTTACATTTATGGAACCATCTGCTAGGTAATTCTGTAAGTCAAACCCTGTCAAAATAATGTCGTAGGTATATAGTACATTGTCTGCACCACCTGAAAGTGATGAATGGAATACATTATCTATATATAGGCCGACGTACTCACTTGATGAACTGTAATCACCTTGAATTTGAACTTTTAGATGTAGAGAGTCAAGATCATTAGGTATGTCAGTGAAATAATGATTCAAATCCTCCCCTGTATAAGTTAGGTATTGCTGGCTGGTATCGTTAAAAATAAAGTTATCATCTAAATAATATTCCATATTTCCACCAGCTGTATTTTCAAAGGTTAGCAAAAATGAATCAACGGAAAAACAGTCTATAGCCTTGTAGATAGAATCTGGAATACCATTAATTTGCGGGTAGTCTTGAACGGTTATACTGGAATAGCTTGTGTCTGATCCATAACAGTTCGATCCAATTAGCATTATTTCATATATTCCAGGTGCTGAATAGGCATGGGTTGGGTTTTCTAGGGTTGACCAGAAATTGTCACCAAAATTCCATAGCCATTCATAAATGTCTGAACTGCAAGTGGAAGTTAGTTGAATAGGAGAACCATTTGCCGGATTACTGTTGTCTAACACGAAATTTGCTGTACCAGAATTACCGGGTGAGATATAGGTATCCCACTTAATTTCGAATCCTTCAGCCCAAAAATACATGGTGCTAAAGTTTACAAATACTGATCCTGTAGTACTTACAATTGCTGTATCTATAGTTGGATTTATTGAATTGTATAGAATACTGCCTGTTGTATCTGTTCCATCATATATAATTAGACTTCCATTTGGATCCAGATCCATTGATTCGATGTTCAATAAAATGGAATCAGCACAATCGGGATTTATTAAGAATGAGCAGTTTTCATTTGGTTGATAGTGATCCAATTCACCACCGCTATCGAATAATATTCCCGTTGTATAATTTGTCTCAGTAGATTCACACATATTGTACAAGTGATCTACATAGACATAATCTTCTTTTGTAATAGAATAACTTCCCACATCATTGCTTACTTCAAGAGTAACATTATGCAGTCCTCCTACATAATAGGTCTTTATTGGATTTTGTAGAGTTGAAGTATTTGAAGAACCATTTTCAAAAGTCCAGGACCAGGCTGTAGGTGAATTGAGTGATTGGTCGAAAAAACTTATAGTATCCCCAATGTTTACATATTTCTTTGATTTGTAAAAATCCGGACATGCAGCGCTGTCTTTAACAATCGTAAATTGTACCTGTGTGACAGGGTTGGCTGGGTCGTTACTGTAGAATTCCACAGTTTCTGTATGGGTTCCTATTTGATAATTTGTGATGTCTATGTTTAATTGGATCAACATAGAATCACCTGCAGCTATTGTTCCTGAATCAGGTAGAAATGTGACTTCATCAGAAATATAGTTGGCATAAACTGCATTCTTTAATAGGGTAATACTATTTTCGGAATAAAAATTTGCAAAGTAATAACTATATCCAATATAGGTGACATTACCTGAGCCATAAGGCCAAGAAGTGCATACGTCATAATTCCCGTATGTTAATATATTCTGCTGGTTGGCATTTTGAAAATTATGGTAATGGGTGGCAGTTTCGGTGAGATAGGGAGGGCTTGTATTTTCTAATAAACTTGCAGCAGCTAGTGGTGTAAGGTTAGTTGTTGTATTATATTGTGTACCAACAAAAGTACCGTTGAAGAGGTCAGTATGGTATATTTCATACATGCTAGTTCCCAATACCACAATATGGCCCCCATCATTAACAAAATTCTCTATTTTATCTGTCAGGACATTATAATCAAAAAGATTGCTGTTAGAGATCAACGAAGGGATAATTAGCATATCCCCAATTTCCAAATAATGATCAATTGAATCTTCGTTGGTTCCGGAATACTCAAATAAATTATAATTTAATCCACTGTTCTCTAGAGCAATTTTCATATCATTATTAGATAAAAATGAAGAGCCATGACTAAAACTTATTAAATTGAAGGGTGCTCCGCCTATAAAATTCGCAGAATATTCAAGGTCACTTAATCCAGTATTATAAACAGTCAGATTTACAGAAAGTTCATCATAACATGAGACATATTGTACTGGAATTGTATCTGTTCCCAAATCTATAATTGGTGCGGGAACGGTTTCCCCTTTGAGGCAAACGCTTAAGGTATCATTTTGTGCAATGATATGTAAGGTTTCGTTGAAGGTAGCAGCAGAATCCGAAATAAAATGAATGCTAATATCTTTACTTGAATACGGTGGTACAATAACACTATTGGGGTTTATTGTGAAAACAGTAGTATCTGAAGCATAAATATTGCTTATGACTTCTGCAGTACATCCAAAGTTATGAATGGTATAGGTAGTTGAATCTTCAACATTGGTATAAATCGGTTCAAAAATAATACATGAAGTATCTCCACTTATATCTGAGGTTCCTACTACTGTGATCACTACTGGAATCTCGTAATTGCCAATTGAATCATTGGTATTTACAGAAATGGAATAGTGATTCGTACCTGGATAAAATTGGTCCGAACTTATCGTGAAAGGAATATAAACGGAATCTTGAGGAGAAAGTGTATATAGTAGACTATCAGGTATGATTACTTCATTTGAATGACTTTGTTGTACGATATTATGGATGATTCGTGCCTTATCTGCAGTACTGTTTGTGAACTTAGACCCAAAATAGAATACCTTTCCTTTCTCTAAGGTTTTGTAGGCCAAGTAAGACTTTCCATTATAACTAACTACATTGGTAATATTGGAATCAGTTAGATTATATACATAATTGGTAGGTCCTCCCATAATAGGTGCGGTAACACTATCTAGTAATGGGTCGTATGGAAGGTCTATATTAAGCATTGTGTTATAAGCCGTAGAATAATATGAACCGCTCCATAGTCCCGTAGAAAATATAGGTGCACTGTTATTGAGATCACTTCCCATAAATATTACATGTCCTCCGTCTTTCACATAATTCTCTAATGCTTCAGCATGAGCGCTATAAGTTAAACTACCAAAATAGACATGAATTTGAGGGAATAATACAATTTCCTTACCTTCTAAGGCATCTTCAAATGCCGAAACCGACATATTGTCGAAGTCAGTAATATTTACATTGTCGGATAAATCGTTGAGGGCATTAAACAAAAGATAATATCCTGAGTAAGGTGCTGACTGAGTCATAGCCAATATATCAATACTGTCAACTGCTCCCTCTGGTTCTAATTGTATAATAGCGTCACCATATCCTGTATTCTCAACGAATAAAATGGAATCGAGAACAATACTGTCAGCGCAATTTATAGTTGTGAAAATGGTATCAAACTGAATATTTAAGTAAGGATATTCCTGAACATAGACAGAATGACTAATGGTATCTGATTTGTTACAATTGGTTCCAATAAGGCTTAAATTATGAAGACCTGGGCTGTCAATGGATAGGGTAGCTATAGAGTCGTTTGCTACATAATAATCATCCAAAATCCATTCCCAGGTTGAAACATCAGAGGAGGTTACACTAGTAAATTCCCAAAGCGTGTTAACGGGAAGAGTATCCGTAAATGTAAAGTCTACTGTTGGTGATGTTGTATCTAAAGATATTGAATTCCAGTGTAGTACAAAGCCAGAGTCGGAATAATTATAACCTGAAGTGAACTGAATGAGGGCATATGAATCAGCGATAATAAAGTCCTGTCCATTGGAAGAATTGCCTGAGAACAGTTCATTGGATGGGTCAGCTGTGTTCCCACTATATATTTTAAGGTTATGGTTGTAATGTAAATTGACTACTTCGAGTGAAAGGTGGATGCTATCAACGCAATCTTGTCCGATTATAAATGAGCAATTTTCATTCGTCATATAATTTCCATCAGGACCACCGGAATCGTATAAAGTTCCATTTTGACTAACAGTTGAAGAATCATTACACATAAAATAAAAATTGGTAACGGATATATGGTTGGTATATAAAACCGTGTCTGAACCAAAGGAATTTGTTGTAATGAGTTGTACATCAAAATTCCCAACATTGTTATAGTAAATAGCAGGGTCTTGTACAGTACTTGTGGATGGTGTTCCTCCTGGGAAACTCCATAGCCAAGACGTAGGTAGGTTATTTGTTGAATCTATAAATTGAGTACTTGTTCCAGCATTTAAACTCGTGTCACTTGTATAGAAATCAGCGATTGGAGGATTTGTATTTTCCAAAATAGTTACCGAATAATCTTGTTGCTGTCCCATGATGAAATTACTGTAACAAGCATCATCAGTTGTTAAATCATCGCCACAAATAGCTCTTAGTCTTAGTGGAGTATTATGTACAATATTATCATGATTCAATTGAATATAATGGTTGATTCCATTGCCTGGTGAATAGGTCAATACTTCAGAATCATCAAAATCTCCGGAGTTATTATAATCGAGCCAGATTTTCATTTCATCTAGACTGCTACTAAAAGTTGATGCCGAAATATTTGTGAATACTCCTTCGGTAATTTCTGTATGATTCGTACAGGTGAAATCTTCAATATTAGATCCTGAGTATCCAATTGTTTTAGAGATAGAGCCAAAATCAAATTGATTTATAAAATTAAAGTTATCAAACTGAAAGGCAGAATTACAGTCTGCCGGGAGGATATTGTTTGTAGTATCTATTGTAATATAGTTTGATATATTAAGTGTGTCAATTTCACCTATACAGGAAGGATCTGCGGTTGTAATAAGTTGAACATCAAATGAACCAACTGAAGTGTAGGTATGGCTTGGATTTATGTCGGTTGAAGTTGTACCGTCTCCAAAGTCCCAGGTATAACTGATACCGTTTGTACTGTTGTTGATAAAGCTAACGGTAAGAGGTAATGTGCAATGGTAGTTATTGTCTGATGAAAAGTTGGCTGTAATCCCTGTAGTAAAGGCAGGTCCTACTCCAACGGCATGCCAAGCGTTGGTGGTAGCAATTACTTCTGTGGAACAGCCTCCATATAGATCTGTTGCTGCTTGAATTGCATAAATTCTGGCATCTGCGTAATCTGAATTCGAGGAGAGGTAGAGGTTTAAACTTCTGAAGGCAATTTTTGAAGCTTTTAATCTACCAATACCTGTAATGTTAAAGTTGTCATTATTGTCATTGGTGCCGGAGCCTCCTTCTGCCAGTAAATAGAACCAGTAATTTTGAACTCCTGAATTCGTATGAACTCCACCATTGTCAACAGATCCGATGTACCACCAACCTCCGTAATACGTGTCAGGATCAAAATTATCATTAGGATCCTCCATATTTCGCAATGAGCCATTTGTTGTATAAATTTCATCCCCTATCAAATAATTGGCTTGACTGCTATCCGTCGCAAAATCAATACAAACACCAAAAATATCAGCAAATGATTCATTCAATGCACCTGATTCATTGGAATTAATGAGTCCTGCTGTATGTTGTACAACCCCATGTGTAAATTCATGACCAACAATATCCAGAGAAGTAAATGCTGTGGTATAAAAAGAATCATCCCCATCTCCAAAGGTTAATTGAGTACCGTCCCAAAAGGCATTTGCATAATCGGCATCGTAATGAACTCTACTTTTTATTGGCGCATCATTATCATCAAATGAGTCGTGGGAATGGGTATTGTGAAAGTAATTATAGGTTTTAGTTATCCCCCAATGAACGTCAAGGGCAGCATGGTCATCATTCAATGTTGAAGTCCAAATATTATCCGAATCAATAAATTCCGATTCAGTGGTAGTAGTTTGGTTCATATCTTTGGTATGAATACCACCTCCAATATCATTTTTTAGATTAAAAACATTTTGAGAAACAGAATCTGTTATTATGTTTTGAATTCCGCTATACATGGTGTGCGCTACACCATTGGCGTCGTTGTGATTTATTTTTGAGTGTTTTTCTAGTTCAAGCCCTGTATCGGATGAGATATAACTATCGTATCTAAAAAGTGGATCAACTGAATAAACATCCACTTTGTAAGTATAATAGTATTTTATTTCTTCATCCTTTACTGGAACAATGTATATTTCAGGATTTGTCATTGGAAAATTATCCTGACACTCCCAAATATATTGATTGGATGGATTGGCTTCCAATGAATGGTTTATTGCACGGTCTTTGTTAAGGGAAATTTTATTTTCTACAAGCTTTATTGCACTATAGAATCCATTGGCAAGATATAATCCATCCTGGTTAAAGTGAAGTTTAATTTCACCACCGAGTACTGGATAGCCATTATGGGTTTGTTGTAAGAATAGATGTTTGTAGCCTAATTCATCTTTCTTTTCTTTTATTATTTCCCATTCTGTACCTTCAGAATTAAGGGTGTTTTTTAGCCACTTCAGTGCTTTGGTATTTGATAGGATACGGGTATCCGGCTTTTCAAAAATACGATCCCTCAGTCCTGATTGATCCTTATCGGATGTTTGTGCATTCAGGATAATTCCTGGAAATATATATAAGCACAATGTAATTACCTGAAGAACTCTCAATATTGAATTCATTTGACCAATTTTAAATTGGCCATAAATTTATTAAAACCTTGTTGAAATAAATGTTTTAATATCATTTTTTGTGTAAATGATTTTGTTAATGTACCCAGAATTGGGTAGTGTGTTAAAAGTGTTGATGGAATAATATATGTGAAAAATGGAAAAACTTTACAGGGGAAACAGCGGTACTAGTGTAAAGATTGTGCTGTTACATTTTTAAAGAATTACAATTATAAAGCTTGTTTAGAGAATTCAAATGACTGGATAGTAAAGTTGATAAAAGAAGGAAATGGAATTCGTAGTATATCCTGGTTGCTTAATATTTCTTCCACAACTGTATTATCAAGAGTACTGAAGTATGGTAAAACTTAAATTTCTACTATATCGTAGTTTGGTCCAGTATATATGGCCTTAAAAACAAAAAAGACGTACTTGAAATTGGTAAGTCTTTTTGTTTTCTCGGAAGGATTGGAACCTTCGACTGTTTGCTTAGAAAGGAAGTGGATACTTGATTGTAATATTCCGTTTATCAGGATGTAGTAATTATAGTCTGAAAAATTCACAAGTTTTTATAAGGCTTGATAAGTTGTTTTTCAAGATATGATTATCTTTTTTTTGAAAAAATGATACTTAAATTTAATGATATCAGTCCAACTTCTGCAGTCTTATACAATTGATACGAAAACAAAATTATTTCAAAGCGATTGAGGAACTTTACTTTTTTTTTAAAAATTCAAAAATAAAATGAATTATTAATTTTGAATTGGTACTTTCGTAATCATGGATAAATTAAGAAATTTTATTGCTTTCTTTTTGCTATGTACGTACACATTTGTGCTACTACATAGTTTTATCCCTCATTCTCATTTTAATGACAATCATGTTTCTGATGTCTTAGTATCTGAACATGGACATCATCATCACTCCCACGATCACCAGCATCATGGCCACGATGGTAGCAGTACTGATGTTACTAATTTATTGGATGATCAGTCTCATCCAGATGATGGCTTATTACATTCGTTATTCCATTTATTTGATGAGTTTCATCACTTTGATGTGGAGAAGAATCATCTTGCACATGTCAAGACTGTTAATAATTCGCCAGCAATAAAATTCAAGATTACAGCAACCCCTTCGGTATTGCGTCCTTGGCTACTCCAGACATTAAACAGTAAAAAGGTACAAAAGGTTCCAGACTACATACTACATTGCAATAAGCGACTTTTAAGTTCGGCCCTATCCTTGAGGGCTCCTCCAGTTTTCAGTTAAATACTGAAACCATACAGTTTTGTCATTATTCTCCAAAAGGGGACTAATGATCAATCCCTATTTTTATTCATTTTTAAAAAAAATCAAATGACACGATTATTTCCGGTCATAGTTATTGTATGCACACTGTTTGCATGTAGTAACAATTCCAATGAGGTTCATCACGAACATTCCAATACAAATGAAACGCATAGTCATGAACATGGCGAAGGTCATCAACATCATGATAAAGAACATATTGAGCAAGTAGATTTTGAAGTCAAGGAAGATTCCACAATGATTGATCACGATCATTCTGATGATGATAACACACATCAACATTAAAATCAAGAAAATGAAAAATATATTCATTCTATCTATAGTAATTTCAGTTATTGCGTTTAGTTGTACTAATGAACATGGCCATTCTCATGCTCACGATGAGCATGATCACGCTATAGAAGCAGAGGCGCTTGCTTATACAGTATGGACAAAAAAAACTGAGTTGTTTGTTGAGTTCAAGCCATTAATCGTAGGGCAAACGAGTACGTTTGCTGCCCACTTCTCTGACATGAAGGGTTTTAAATCAATTAATCAAGGTTCTGTAACAGTAAGCCTTATCAAAAATGGCAAAGGGATTAGACATACAGTAGATGCCCCTAGCTCCCCTGGAATATTTCGTCCGGCTTTACATCCAAAAGAAAAAGGGGTTTACCAATTGGTCTTTGATATTCAAACTGATGAATTATCTGATAAAATTGTACTTGATAGTGTTTTCGTTTACGAAAACATAAATAGAGCAATTTCTGCTAATCCTTCCGAACCAGAAGGAAATGAAATATCCTTTCTAAAAGAACAGGCATGGAAGATTGATTTTGCTATTGAACAAATTAAGCAAGAGCCGATCCAGCAGGTTATTAAAACTTCAGGTGTTATTGAGACAATGCCAGGAGATGAAAGTATTATCATCGCAAAAACAAGTGGTATAGTTCTTTTTAATACTGGTTCTACTTTTATAGGCAATGAAGTCGTCTCCAAAGAACAATTGTTTACGATTTCTGGAAAAGGTATGACAGATAATAATATTGAATCTCGGTTTGCAATTTCTGAAACCGAATTTGAAAAAGCTAGTACTGACTATGAGCGTGGAAAAAAATTAGTTCGTGAAAAAATAATATCGCAAAAAGCATTTGATGAGCTAAAGTCAATATTCGATATCGCTAAAACTAAACACAATACAATTGTTGCAAATTATGGTAATGGAGGACATCAAATCAAGGCTCCTTTTGTCGGATACATTAAAGACATTTTGGTTAATGAGGGACAATTTGTTCAGAATGGAGAACCCTTAGCTATACTTGCAAAAAATAAGAAATTGATGTTGAGAGCAGATGTATCTCAAAATTATTTTAAAGACCTAGCTCTTGTAAATTCTGCAAATTTTAAAACATCCTATGATCCATCGGTTTACAGTATAGAAGAATTTAATGGCAAATTAATGTCGTATGGAAAAAATGTCAGTAGCCAGTCGAATTATATACCTGTGTATTTTGAAATTGACAATAAGGAAGAATTACTTCCAGGCTCTTATTTAGATGTTTTTCTAAAAACAAAGTCGATAGAGAATGCCTTGGTTGTTTCAAAATCGGCAATTATGGAAGATTACGAAAATTATTATGTCTATGTACAAACGGCAGGGGAGTCATTTGAAAAAAGGGATGTGACAATTGGTGTAAAAGATGGAAAGAGGGTACAGTTATTATCTGGAGTTAATGAAGGAGAATGGATTGTAACTAAAGGAGCTTATCAAATAAAGGTAGCCTCAATGTCATCTACTATTCCTGCTCATGGGCATAGCCATTAATTATTGATTAAATAAAACAGACATGCTAAATCGAATCATAGATATAGCCCTTAAAAATCGAATCATTGTCTTGGTTTTTACAGGGATAATAATGCTGACAGGAGGATACATTTCATCAGAAATGGATGTAGATGTTTTTCCTGATTTAACGGCGCCTACAGTGACAATACTTACCGAAGCGCATGGTATGGCTACTGAAGAAGTAGAACGACTGATAAGTTATTCTATTGAGTCATCACTAAATGGAGCACCCAATGTGAGACGTATTCGATCTTCATCCGCTAGAGGGATTTCCATTGTTTGGGCTGAATTTGAATGGGGAACAGATATTTACAAAGCAAGGCAAATTGTTAGTGAAAAACTAAGTACTATACAAGATAGATTACCTCAGAATATTGGAACACCTACTTTAGCCCCTGTATCATCTATTATGGGGGAAATCATGCTGTTGAGTGTTAGTTCTGACAGTATAAATTCAATGGACATAAGAACTATGGCGGATTGGAATATTCGTCAACGATTACTCGCTATTGGTGGAGTATCGCAAGTCATTGTAATAGGTGGTAAGTATAAGCAGTATCAAATCCTAGCTTCACCTGAAAAAATGAGATATTATAATATCTCTCTTTCAGAATTGGAGGAAGCTGCCACCAGCTCAAATAGTAATGCATCAGGTGGTGTTATCAATGAATATGGGAACCAATATGTAATTCGAGCTGAAGGAAAAACCACTTCTACAGAGGATATAGGGAATTCATTAGTCAAAGTTGTTGATGGAGTTCCGCTGATGATTAAGGACGTTGCTGAAGTGAAAATTAGTCAGGCAGATAAAATTGGGGACGGTTCTTTTATGGGGAAAGATGCGGTTATCATGACAATTTTGAAGCAACCTAATGCCAATACCTTAAAGTTAACCGAAAAGATAGACGAAACACTTAAAGAAATAAGCACTCAGTTACCTACTGCAGTAAATATAGATTCTCATATTTTTCGTCAAGCAGATTTTATTCAATCATCTATCAATAATCTTCGGAAAACTTTATTGGAAGGAGCATTTTTTGTGTGTATTGTGTTATTCCTTTTTCTTATGAACTGGAGAACAACAGTGATATCATTGGTTTCAATTCCCATTTCCTTATTGATTACCATAATAGTATTGAAAATGATGGGGTTTACCTTAAATACTATGAGTTTGGGGGGAATGGCCATTGCCATAGGTGCTTTGGTAGATGATGCTATTATTGATGTAGAAAATATATTTAAAAGACTTAAAGAGAATGTATTAAAGTCTAAGTCTGAGCAAAAAACTGTTATTTCTGTTGTGTTTAGTGCATCGAAAGAGATTAGAAATTCAATTTTGATAGCAACCTTAATTATTGTGGTATCCTTTATTCCTTTGTTCTTATTAAGTGGAATGGAAGGGCGACTATTAGAACCTCTTGGAGTATCATTCATAGTTGCATTGGTAACTTCATTATTTGTAGCCGTTACTGTTACACCAGTGATGAGTAGTTATTTGCTATCCAATAAGGAAAGACTTTTAAAGCAATCAAATGGTAGTTTTATAGAGCGATGGCTGGCAAAAAGGTATCAATTTGTATTACAAGGGATTTTGAAAATACCCAAACCAATAATTGGATCGACAATCATTATATTTTTAATTACTGCCTGGATGTTAACAGGTTTAGGAAGGAGTTTTTTACCCGAATTTAACGAAGGATCACTGGTTGTAAGTGTTGTTAGTCCTCCTGGTATTTCATTGGAAGAATCAAATAAAGCAGGGAAAAATGTAGAGCATGTTTTATTATCTATGGATGAGATTGATGTTGTTTCTAGGCGGACAGGTCGAGCAGAGCAAGATGAACATGCACAAGGTGTAAATGCTTCCGAAATTGACGCTCCATTTCAATTAACAGAACGATCTAAAGAGGAGTTTTTAGAAGATCTTAGAAAAAAATTGAGCCTTGTGCCTGGTGTAAATATAACTATTGGTCAACCTATTGCTCATAGAATTGATCATATGTTATCAGGAACTAGGGCTAACATTGCGATTAAAGTTTTTGGACAAAATCTTAATGAACTTTTCAGTATAGGTACTCAAATAAAAAAGAAGATTGAAGTTATTGATGGGTTGGTTGATGTAAATGTGGAGCAGCAAATTGAAGTTCCTCAAATAAGTGTCAAACCCAAACGACAGATGCTAGCCAAATACGGTATTAAAATCGGGGAGTTTATGGACTTCATCGATGTAGCTATGGCAGGAGAACCAGTCTCGCAAATATTTGAAGGACAAAAAAGTTTTGATCTAATACTCAGGTATAAAAAAGACAGTAGATCAACTTTGGATCAACTTCGAAATGCTCAAATTGATGCTTTCAATGGTGAGAAAATTCCTCTGTATTACGTCGCAGATATTAGTATTAGTGGAAGTCCTTACACTGTGAATAGAGAAAATGTACAAAGAAAAATTGTTGTTTCAGCTAATGTATCAGGGAGAGACTTGAGAGGAGTGGTGAATGATATACAGCAAAAAGTAGCGTCTAACATAACGCTGGATGAAAATTACCGCATTGAATATGGAGGGCAATTTGAAAGTGAAGAAAAGGCCTCAAAGTTGTTACTCTTGGCCTCTATTGTTGCCATTGTGGTTATTTTCTTCCTATTGTATTTAGAATTTATGGATTTTAAACTAGCAAGTATTGTATTGCTTAATCTTCCATTAGCTTTAATAGGAGGTGTTTTTATCATTTATTTTACAAGTGGGATTATCTCGATTGCTTCTACAATTGGTTTTATAAGTCTATTTGGAATTGCAACCAGAAATGGAATATTACTTGTTTCTCAATATCAGGTGTTGCTTAACGAAGGGAAAAGCCTCTATGAAACAGTTGTTCAGGGCTCATTGGACCGATTAAATCCAATATTAATGACTGCGCTTACGACGGCCTTAGCACTTATTCCACTTGCCTTAGCTGGAGATCAACCTGGGAATGAAATACAAAGTCCTATGGCCGTTGTTCTTTTGGGTGGGTTACTAAGTGCTACAGTATTAAATCTGTTGGTAATCCCGGCTATTTTTTACTTGGCTAGTCAAAAACGTTATTCAAATTAAATTAGAAAAGATTCTCGGAATGAAAAAAGTAATATTTACGTTGGCATTAATAGTGGGAGAGATATTTCTCCCACTAAGGGCCTTCTCCCAAAACAGTCTTGATAGTGTTCTAGTTAATATTAACAATAACAATAAGTCTATCGTTGCTTACAATCAATTCCTCAAAGCAGAAAAAGTAAGGTTCAACACTGGACTTTCTTTAAACGACCCTACTATAGAGTATGATTATCTGAAAGGAACTCCTGCAGATGCAGGTAATCAAATCGATTTCACTGCAATACAGTCTTTTGATTTTCCTACCGTATATGGTAAAAGAAAAGAAGTTTCAAGGGCCAGTATCGACAGACTGGGAATTTTGGAAAAGGAATTTAGGCAACAAGTCCTATTAGAGGCAAAGTTGATCTATTTGAAGCTGATTTATTTGAACAATTTTGAAAGTCAATTGAATAAGCGAAATGCAAATGCTGAGCGGTTGCTAGTGGCTTTAAAAGTGAAGTTCGACAAGGGAGGTGTTTCCTATTTAGACATAAATAAGGCTAAAATAAACTTGTCACTAATTCAAAATGAATTACGCGCAGTATTGGATGATATCAATGAATCTACGCAACAACTCATCGAATTAAATGGTGGTTTTGAACTAGAAGTAACAGATACTATTTACCCGATTGTTGAAAAATTGGCTCCAATGGAAGCAATATTCAATAAAGCTAAAATAGGAAATTTCGCTATTCAAAATATACAGAAAGGTCAGCAAATAAGCGAAAAGAAAGAAGAACTAAACAAGGCTCTTGCGCTTCCTAAAATAGAAGCTGGTTTTCGTTATCAGTCTATTTTAGGGCAAACTTTTAATGGATTTCATGTAGGATTAAGTATCCCATTGTTTGAAAATAAAAACAAGGTTCAGGCAGCAAAGCAAGAAACCATCTATTTCGGTTTACTTGAGGAAAGCCATATAAATAAACTTCGTAATGAATTAGAAGCCCTTTATAATAAGGCAAAAAGCCTAAAGCAAGGCATGACAAATTACAACCATTTGTTTAATGAAATGAATAGTGAGGAACTTTTGAATAAAGCTTTTAAATTAGGAGAGATATCTAATATCGAATATTTTATGGAATTGCAATACGCTTATCTAGCACTCGAAAATTATTTGAAGCAACAAAGGGATTATCATTTAGTAATATCGGAATTGAAGAAATATGAGTTATAAAATGGGCCCCTTTTGGTCTTCATTTTATTCCACCCCATTGGAGTAAACTCAATGGGCTATAAAAACAAAAAAGCTGTACACCTAAAGATGTACAGCTTTTTTTGATTGTGAAAGGATTTTTTAAAGATTCTAGAGGGGCTTATAATGTCAACACAAAAAGACACTCGCTCTGCTCGCTAGTTCTTTTTTGTTTCCCAACCTTTACAAGTAAACTTGACAGGCCTGAAAACAAAAAAGACCTACAGGTATGTGTAAGTCTTTTTGTGATCGCGGAAGGATTCGAACCTTCGACCGTCTGCTTAGAAGGAAGAGGATATTTGATTGTGATGTCTTGTTAGTGAGTTGTATAATTTTGCGTGATTTAAAATTTGCAAGTATTTTGCAAGTAATTTTAATGCCTTGATATGCTGTTTCTTGAAAATATGGTTGTACTACTTTTTGAAAAACTGTGAATTGTAATTTACCGACCAAATCTACTGACGACTAACCAATGCATTCTAAATTTAATTCAATAGGTCTTAATCTGTTTAAAAATAATTAGAGTTACTTTCTATAAATGAAATATCATTATCTTGTTATCTATATAACATTGGTAATAAATTATAAAAAATGAAAAAAATCCTTCAAATATTCACATGTCTTTTTATTTTATTCAATGGAATAGATTGTTTTGGCCAAAATGTTAAGTTGGACTGGGCTCAATCTATGGGGCCATTTTTTGGTGGAGCTGGTGGTAAGGCCTTGGTTGTTGATGATTCTGGAAATATTTATATAACCGGTTCTTTTACTGATACTGTAGATTTTGATTCTAGTTTGATATCTACTTATAATTTGATTTCAAATGGAGGTTATGATATATTTATTTTGAAGTTAGATACTTTAGGAAATTTTATTTGGGCCAAGAGTTTAGGAGGAGTTTCTGATGACATTTCGGAACATATGGCTTTTGATGATAGAGGTAATATAATAATTACTGGGGGGTATCGAGGAATTGTTGATTTCGATCCAAATTTTGGATTATCTAATTTGTCCTCAAATGGAGGGACTGATGCATTCATATTAAAGCTTGATCCAAATGGGGATTTCATTTGGGCTAAATCTATGGGAGGGACCTCTGATGACATGGGGTATTCGATTTCTAGTGATTATCAGGGAAACGTTTTTACAATAGGAGAATATTATTCTACAGTTGATTTTGATCCGGGGGCTGGCCTATCTCAATTAACATCTGAAGGTCTCGAAGATGTCTTTGTACAAAAGTTAAAGAGGAATGGTGATTTTATTTGGGCGAAGTCAATTGGAGGAACTGGGAGTGAAAGAGGGACTTCATTAGCTAATGATCAAATTGGTAATGTATATTTAACTGGATATTATATTGGGACGGTAGATTTTAATCCAAATGGAGGTGTATATAATTTAATAACCGATTCTATAGTAGGTGATTTATTTATTTTAAAATTAAATGGTCAAGGAAGTTTTGAATGGTGTAAATCAACGCAGTCAAACGGGGGTAATGATCATGCATATGGGTATCCAAAACTTGTTTTAGATTCATTGGAAAATGTATGTATTACTGGTCAATTTAGAGGATTAGTAGATTTTGACCCAAGTCATGGTATATCCAATCTTCATTCAGGGAATGGATTCGATGATGTATTTGTCTTGAAATTGGATAATTCAGGTGATTTTATTTGGGTTAAACATTTAAGTACAACTAACCATTCAGTTTCTCAAATTGATTCTTATGGTATTATTGCTGATCAATCCAGTAATCTTTATGTGACAGGAAGTTTTTCTGGCACGGTGGATGTTGATCCAAGTTCATCAATTCATATTATAAATGGAAATTATTCTTTTGAAAAATTTATAGTAAAATTGGATAGTCTTGGTAGTTTTATTTGGGGAAAACGTACACAGGCTGGCATGCAATGTTCTGGACGGTCTATAGCTACAGATCAAAATGGGAATATATATACTACAGGAGCTTTTCAAGGACAATGTGACTTTGATCCATCTGATTCAATATTCAATTTAAACTCAGGTCTTTATACGGTAGATCTTTTTATTGATAAGATGAGCACTTGTATTATTGATACTAGTCTAAATGTTTCAGGGTTAAATATTTCGGCTAATCTTTCTGGAGCTACATACCAATGGATATATTGTGTTAATGGGTATGAGATACCTGGAGAAACAGGTCAAAGTTTCACTCCTATTTACAACGGTGTATATGCCGTAGAAATTTCAGAAAATGGTTGTTCTTCTAGGTCGTCTTGTATTACTATCAACTCCTTAAGTGTTACTGAAGATAATATTTTGAATGGTGTTGTAATATATCCAAACCCTACTCAAGGTATGGTCAATATTGATTTCGGTATAGCAGATAATTTCTCATTAAGTATTTATGATGTATTAGGTCAAAAGATTCATCATGTAGAGGATATTAATGAATCCAATTACAAGCTTGATATATTTGAACCATCTGGAATTTATTTTATCGAAGTAAAAAGCAAATGGAATTCAAAGATGTATAAATTGATTAAGAAGTAAGCTAAAAGGTTCAGGTTTTATTTCCCAACCTTACAAGTAAACTTTACAGGCTATAAAACAAAAAAGACTTACATGAAACATGTAAGTCTTTTTGTGATCGCGAAAGGATTCGAACCTTTGACCGTCTGCTTAGAAGGAAGAGGACATTTGATTGTAATCAATTGTTTATCAGTTTTATACTTTTGTAGTCTGAAAAATTTGCAAGTATTTTGCAAGTTTTTAGAAGCTGTTTTTTAAATTAAAAATTTAGAGTATTACTTGTGTTGACGATATACAATTGTTCATTAATTAATTTTGATTTAGTACTTTTAATAGTATTGTTAATTTATTTTAGCAATGCACTTTTTTTGGTTAATATTTAAATAAACCAATAGCCTTATTTTATTTATTGATATATTACAGGTATAATAATAGATAAATTTCAAACTTTATTGAATCATTGAATTACATGTTGATGATTTTATTTTAAGCTATCCATATGTTTCAGTTTTCTAATTTTAAATTTAAAATTGTACTTTTTCTATTTACTTTATTTGGACAGCTAAACGGGCAAAATTTAATTCCAAATGGTAGTTTTGAAACCTATTCTTCTTGTCCGGATTATAGTAGTCAAATTGTAAATGCCACACCTTGGTTCTCAATTAATGGTTCATCAGATTTTCATCATAATTGTTCTCAAGTTCCAATGGTAGGAGTTCCTTTTAATTTTGCAGGAAGTCAAGCCGCATATTCGGGTGATGGTTATGCAGGTATTTATTCTAATTCAGGATCGATAATAAATGAGTATATATGTGTACAATTATCAGAGACCCTAGAGGAAGGTGAATTATGCTATTTTTCATTTTATGTAATTATGGCCAATATCAGCTATCATGATGTAGGAAATTTTGGGGCTTACTTTTCAGATTCCATTATTACTAATTGTGTTGGTAGTTCAGTATCAATGTCTTGTTATCAGCCACAAATCATAGATACTACTGTAATTACAGATAACCTGAATTGGACTTTGATTTCAGGTTCTTTTGTAGCTGAGGGTGGTGAGGATTATGTGACTATTGGTCATTTTGGCGATTCGACGGAAACAGTTTACGGTTCTGGTTTTGATTATAATTATGTAGATGATGTTTCATTAGAAACTACTCCTTTTAATAGTTTTACAGATACAACCATTTGTGAAAATATTTCAATTCTTTTTAATGTAAATAGTTTAAGCAATGATTGGATAGTGAGTGAATATCTTTGGCAGGATGGGACTTCAGATTCTACCTTTCTAGCGGAAGATGAAGGGATTTATTGGGTTGATGTATTATTTGAAAATGGTAGTCAATTGAGAGATTCTTTTGAGATAATATATAATAATTTAGAAATTCAATTTCTAGGGAATGATACAAGCTTATGCGATAATGAGACAATTTATTTATCCCCCAATATTGATTTTGAAAGCATTCTTTGGAGTGATGAAAGTACAGATTCGACTTTGTTTGTCAGAGATGAGGGCTGGTACTGGGCAGAAATAGTTTTGGAGAGTGGGTGTATAGTTTTGGATTCCATATATGTCAACTATGGCGTTCCTATAGCGCTTAATCTTGGAAATGATACCAGTATTTGTAGTAGCGATTCCTTCTTATTAACTAGTCCTGTTTCCAACGCAGAATTCTTTTGGCAGGATGGATCAACTGACTCTCTGATTTCCATATCCGAAACGGGGACTTATTGGATGGAAATAGTGGATTCTAATTACTGTTATATTAGAGATTCTATCTATATAAAGGTGTTTGATTCTCCACCTATCATGAATCTTTTAAGTGATACGACTATTGAATTTTGTGCCGGAGAGGAATTGACCATAGAATTACCATTGTTGAACGTAGATTATGAATGGAACAATGGCGATACATCGACAATAATGAATATAGAGAAAGCTGGGGTTTATTGGCTAGAGGTTAGTGATAGCTGTAAGACCTACCGGGATACCATGGTAGTAAGGGGTTGCAGAACCGAATTTGTATTGCCGAATGCATTCAGTCCCAACGGAGATGGTTTGAATGATATGTTTAGCCCGGAATTTATGGCCAATATAGCACATGGTAATTTGGTTGTGTATAATCGATGGGGAATGAAATTATTTGAAACCATTGATTTTTCCATCGGTTGGGACGGAACCTTTAAGGAGATAGATTGCCCAATGGAAAATTATATCTGGCATGTGGAGTTAACGGACTATAATGGAGTTCCCTATTTTTATAAAGGTAATGTTGTTCTTGTGCGGTAGTAAAAAGAAGATGATGAATTATTATTAGTTCCCATCAGAGTCATCCATAAAGTACCCTTATGTTGTGCTTCATCAAATAAAACGAAATGACAAGAATTGAATTTATAGAGTTTCTAAAAGAATTTAGGAATGATTTAAAAGAAAATAAATCGGATTGGGAGAATAAAACTCTTGAAGATTTTTTGGAAGCAATGGGTGCCTATACTGAGGATGTTCAAGCCTATTATGATAATACGAATTTGAATATTGATGCAGACAAAGCAACTTGGGGAAATTTCAAGACAATTCTGAAAGGAGCGGCTGTTTATGAATAAAATTTATAGTATTTACATTGATGGTGTTCTAATAGGAACCACTCAATTGGAAAAAGCAGATGCCCCAATGGGAGTCGTATTTGGAGAAATGAAATCTGAGGATAAGATTATTGATTATAATTTCATTAAAGACTTTTGTAAATCCAAAAACATAGAATTAACAGCTGATTATCCGGATGATAAGTTAATATCAACAAAAACGATTGAGTCCCTTTCAGTTCAGAATGAGAAGGGGATTGAAATAAAAGGATTGGGAAATGAAATATGCGGAATGGATAGCGCTGGATTTGAAATCATTTTAGTAGGAATTCCTTATCCATTTTATGAAGAGGAGTTTCCGCATCATGTGAAATTTTATAATGATATGTTTAAAGAATAAAGCTCGTAATATTGTGTGAAGAGCGTTTAGTCCCCATCAGAGTCACTCAAAGAGGACTCTGATGTATTTATTACCATCCGGACTATATGTATTGCGATAGAGTTTTTTCAAGATCCTCAGTAGGCTTCTAATGTCAACACAAAAAGACACTCGCCTTGCTCGCTAGTTCTTTTTTGTTTCCCGTCCTTTACAAGTAAACTTGACAGGCTAGAAAACAAAAAAGACCTACACTAACATGTAAGTCTTTTTGTGATCGCGAAAGGATTCGAACCTTTGACCGTCTGCTTAGAAGGAAGAGGACATTTGATTGTAATACTTTATCTATCAATTTGTAGTAATTGTTGTCTGAAAAATTTGCAAGTATTTTGCAAGTTTTTGGAAGCCTTGAATAGTTGTGGTTTTTTTTAAAAGAAAATTCAGTTCCTTTTGAAAATGGGTGACTTAAATTTAATATTTTAGAGTCTAAATTCTGCTGACGTTATACACCATTTAGCATCTAATGCTGCTTTTGGGCCTTTAGTTGAATATACTGGATTTTAAAAAGTAAAATAATGGTTAAGAATATAACAGTAAAGCAACAGCAAGAATTGGAACATATAAAGGATTGGTGCATTACCATTATTGATTTCATAATTAAAAAAGGTGGAGTACCAATTGTTATGACAGAGATTAAACGTGTTGTTAATAACTCATATGCTAAGAAAAATTTACGAGGGTTGCGTACTTGTAGCAAAGATTTGAATGAATGGGCTAAAGGATTTTCAGATTCGGATGTGTCTGAATTAAATATTTTATTGACCGAAAAATGTGGGGAGAATTTAACAAATGAAACTAAAAAGACTTCCGGAAAAATAAAACAAATTATAAAGAGGGGGAAGATAAATAACGAAAATGAATATCGAACTTTATTAAGTAAGGTAGATGAGATTTACGATGATAATAGAAAAAAGAATGAAGTTGAAGCCTTAAATAAATTGCTGATTGAATATGATAAGCACCATAAATAAAAAAAAAAGCCAGGATATTCCCCGCTGCGACAGTTTTCAACTGGTGTCCCAACGTTCTATGATATCTTGATAAATTGTGACCTCAATAAGATTTTTTCAAGATCCTGGGAGGGCTTATTATGTCAACACAAAAAGACACTTGCTCTGCTAGCTAGTTCTTTTTTTGTTTTCAGCCTTTACAAGTAAATAGAAGAGTTTCAAAGAAAGATTAGAAAGTTTGGATATTTGATTATTCAATGACATACATAATTGAATTGAAAGATTATTTTATGATTTATATTGAGGAAATACATACAAATTCTTTAGACATTAATTAATAATTTTTTAACATTTGTTCCAATGTTAGGATGTGCAAAATATGAGACTAGAAAAAACAGATTATATTTTACGAATATCTAAATGGGAAGGGAGTATCTACACAAGGTTATTGAAAATGTTTCTTGCTTCTCTGATCTTTTATTTTATGGATGGGATTGGTCCATTTATAATTGCGTTTTTGTTCTTTTTACTCGGTTCAATTATTTTTGGAACACTGTCGTCTTTATTCAATTATTCATACATAACAATTGACTTTAAATTGAACACTATTGTTTCAACTAAAACTTTGCTAGGCTTTAAAATAAATCAATTGAAATTAAATAATGTTGATTTTGACAAGCTTCAATTCAAGGAATACGCTAGAAGTACAGGTGGATTTAAAAAACAAATTCTCAAATATACTGACAGGGATAAAGCAATCTCCGTTTATAGGTTGAATAGTATTGAAGATAGGGAACAAGTTGAAAAAGAAATAAAAATTATGTTTTCCTAAACGAATTGTTACATTGTTTGCCGACCCACTTCACAGCTGCCGTGAACTTGTTTCTCGTGTAATCAATATGTGATGACTTCAATTGCAAATTTTGTATACTATTTCGAGTTCTAAAGAATTAAATTGTAGATTTTAATAGATTACTTAGTGATCCTTGGAGGGCCTATAATGTCAACACAAAAAGACACTCGCTTTGCTCGTTAGCTCTTTTTTGTTTCCCAACCTTTACAAGTAAACTTGATGAGCCTAAAAACAAAAAAGACCTACACTAACGTGTAAGTCTTTTTGTGATCGCGAAAGGATTCGAACCTTTGACCGTCTGCTTAGAAGGAAGAGGACATTTGATTGTAACCTGTTGTTAGGTAGGTGTTTGATTTTAGTGGTGCGAAAAATTTGCAATGTTTTTGCAATGTTTCTTGATCATTACACCTAGGAATTATTAAAATTTAAAGTTCCCTTTTTAGGCAAATTATAAAAGTGAGACCTTAATTTAATAATTTATAATCCAACTTCTGCTGCCGTTTTACACTGAATTAGTTTTTAATAGTATTTTATTTATTTACCACAAGTTTAAGCACTTCTGTATAGGCTGTTCCCCTAATTTGAATGAAATAAATTCCAGGTTTATAATTGGATATATCGAGAGTTAGTTTCTTTTTATCATATAGGAATTGAGCAACTTTTTTACCAGTGATGTTGAATATAGCAATTTTATGAATGGAATTTTCTCCCAAAAATAATTGTGTAAAGTTAGAGGTAGGGTTAGGGCTTAACGTGTATTTACTTTCGGAATGTAATTCTGAAAGGCTAACAGTTGATATTGGTTGGCTTATTTTGTGAATGAATCCGCTGGCATCGGATCCTCCGTCCAAAATTTGATTAGGAGTTCCTATTCCAAAATCATTATATCCTATAAATCCTCCTCCCGTATATACTTCAAAGCTGTCATCTACACATATAGAAGATCCACCAGAATATCCATTCTCACTTGTGATCATTTTCGACCAATCGAATGAGCCATCTTGATTTAATTTATTGATGAAACAAGCAGAATTTGATGAGTTCAAATTATAGGTTGAGATTCCTGGGTCGAAGTCGGTAGTTCCTGTGAAATGCCCAGTCGAATAAATGTTTTTTAAAGGGTCAAGTGTAATTTTAGCTATAAGAATGCTTTCTGAGCTATGAAAGGCATTGGACCAAATATGCTCTCCTAAGCTGTCTATTTTAAGAATAAATGATTCTGAATCTCCAGTTGGCGATACATAATGGGTATTCAAACCTGGGTCTAAATCTATACTGTCTGAATATTGTCCAGTTATATAGATATTATTTGTATGGTCACTTATTATATATCGTGATTCATCAGATTCTAGCCCACCTATGGCTTTCGACCAAATAAATGTACCACTACTGTCCAATTTACATATGAATATATCAAAGTTCCCATTTGAAGTCAGGTAATACTGTTCAGTTGGGTTGGGATTAAAATCTACTGAGTCTTGTATCGCTCCAGTTGTAATAACATTGTTTGATTTATCAATTGTCAAACTTGATATGCTATTACTACCATCAGAAATGAATTGTTCTGCCCAAATGAAATCTCCCGTGGGTGTAAATTTTGTGATAAATGAATTATTTTCATTCGAATAGGTTCCTAAAAAAGATGTACTTGTATCAGGGTCAAAATCTATATAGCCTGAATACGAACCACCTGCGTAGATGTTATTGTCTTCATCAATTGCAATAGAGTTTATACGTGATGATGATCGTTGGTTGGCCCAAATAAAATTTCCTACACTGTCTAGTTTGCATATGAATGAACTAGAGTTAGCGGAGTTAGTGAAAATTATGGAGTCAATTCCTGGGTTAATGTCAATTGATCCTTTATAATGTCCACCGATAATTATATTACTGTTCTGATCAAGGCTAATACTCTGCATAAATAAATCATCAGAAGACCCTTCATGCTCTATTTGTTTAGCCCAGATAAAGTTTCCTTCAGGAGTATATTTGGCAATGAAGGAGTCGTAAGTAGTAGAATTGGCAGTGAGGTATTGAATATTTGAGCTAGGATCAAAATCCACGGTACCCTTAAAGTAACCAATTGACAGTAAGTTACCTTGATTGTCAAGAGTAGCGTTTATTGGATATATTCCTTCAATTTGTTTTACCCATTCAAAGGTTTCCGTTTGGGCTTGTGTTTTATTGCTTGTAATAGCTAATGTAATGGAAAATATTATAGGTAAAAGTCTTTTCATTGAAGTAGTAACTAGGTTCAATAGATGCACATTTAAAAAATGAGTAGGTGAAAGATCCTTCCTATCACCTACTCATAAATATATGGAATTATTTAACAATTAGTTTAAACGTGGTATTTTCGCTTTTTGATTTGCAATTTAAGAAATACAAACCTTTGGTAAGTCCTGATGTACTCACTATTACGGATTCAGGAGAAACTTCTAATGCTTGATTTAATCTAATATTTTGTCCTTTGATGTTTCTTAGTTCAAATTGCATTTTATCCAGCTCTTCTCCCTCTAATATGTAACTTGACTGTTCTTTTGAAATTGTAAGGTTTGTAAGATTACTTATTGATAACCTTTTAGGTGTTGTAAAGTTGAATAATTTTTTATTGTGAATTTCATGTTTAGGTAAAGCGTCATTGTTAGGGTCTGCTGAACAAAATAGAAATGCGTTATAATCGCTATTTGTAGGTGCTTGCTCATTCCTCGTTTCGGCTATTGAAATAGATGAATTCCAGAAGTTTAAAGGGTTTGTAACGTCGTATTTATTAACTTCCCAAATGACACCATACATGTTTCCATATGTAAATGGGTCTAATTCAACTAACAAAACGTCTCTAGGGGGTGATGTCGGAGCTGGACTGTAAGCACTTCCTGATGAATAATCTGAAGTCCACATACATTTGATTCTATCAGAATTATAACATACTACTGGACCTCTATTGTCGGAAGTTCCTGCATTTGTAGAAATATCATAATCTTGATATGTAGTTGAAGTTGCATTGAAAGAAAAACCTCTAATCATATTATTTCCAGCACTTGCAACAACTGTAAAATCTTCAGTATTTAAACTTCCAGTTTGATTGTGAGGGCTCGCTATTCTTCCAGGATTATATCCGTCTAATGGGGATGTATATGCAAGTGTCGGAGAGATAACACCCAATAAATCTCCCCATGCTCCAGTTTTTACCTTAATTTTGGTGTTATAGTCCATATATGAGATGTGATAAAGTTCAGAATTGGAACAAACTGCTACATCAGGCCCTCTACCATCATCGGCAATCTCTACTCTTGGGGAAATGGATAAACCTTGGTCAAAAGCACAAGCGTAAATTTTGCTACTCACTCCTGTGTCATACCATGTGATAACACCTTGTGGTTCGCCATTATACATTGCGATATCAATGTTCGAGACTTCAATATTTCCAATGGTTGGTATCGTAGCTTGTCCAGCGTAAACATAGCTGGTTGTACCTGTGTTCCATGTAAACTTCTGTAAATATAGGTTAGTTCCAGCGCTATTCTTAAATGAAACAAAAAATGCAGTATAGTCAGGGCTAAACTCAATATCGGGATCACTACATGAAGTAAAAGTAGGCCATGAATGAGTAATCGGAATAAAACCGGAGCTACCTCCAGTTGATGAATCTTCCCATTTTATCATGCTTGATGTTCTGGTATAATGGATAATGTTATTATCTATACTCCATTGGGCTGGGCTAATTATGTTGGGGTTTGCATAAATTGGATCTATTTCTCTTTTTTCATACGCATTAATGGTCATGTGCCCTGTGCCTTTGTCTTGTATAGCTATGGCTGAAGCAGCAATTGGGTATTGCTTTTTTATCCATGGAGTAGGTGAAGGACCCGGATCATAATAATATTCACTACATCCTCCATTATCAACTAAATTGTCAGCAGTTCCTGCTGCTTTTATTTCTGTTTGTGCAGAAAGGGGTGTTGAAATACACAATCCAATTGCGGTTAACAAAATGTTAAATTTACTATTCATAAAGCTTATAATTTTAAGTTATATGTAATATTAGTTAAATGTAAAACGTAATGCAACTACCTTGTTTTTAGGGTTTTTAGGGTTTTTTGAGTTTTGTTTTGGCGAGTGTCTGTTGTTGTTGGTGTTGAAGGTCTTTACTCACTGAAAAGGGGGAGGGTAGAATTTCACTGAATTCAGTGAGGTGAAGATGGGATTTGGAACAGATTAGTTTAAAATTGTATAAAATTTAAAGCCTTGTATTAATATAGATCTAAGTTAAACAGTCATTTATGAGTTAATTTTTTATATTAAAATCCTTCAATTGAATTATTATCAAAGTCTCGAAAATGTTTGTCGAGAGTCTTATTGAAGAATGTTCTGTAATAAATTATGGGAGTGATCAGAGATTAAGATGTATTAACTATAGTAAAGATTCATTTGCATTCTTTTTGTAACGTTTTACCATGGATAGGAACGAATAAAGACTTTTTTCGTTGTAAAATAGTATGGTGAATTTCTTTTTAGAGAGGGGAGAGGCGTAAGCTTTAATCTTTACCAGATAGAAGTTAGGTCCGGTAAATATGGGCCTAAAAACAAAAAAGACCTACACTAACGTGTAAGTCTTTTTGTGATCGCGAAAGGATTCGAACCTTTGACCGTCTGCTTAGAAGGAAGAGGGTATTTGATTGTAAGTTGTTGTTGGGTAAGTGTTTGACTTTAGAGCTGTGAAAAATTTGCAATGTTTTTGCAATGTTTTTTGTGAATAAATACTGGGATTCAGTGATTGTAATTTACTTACTAGTTGTGCTTCATTAACTAAATTAAAAAATACTCCAACAGCAATATTTACAAAATAGTGTTGTTTGAATGTTATCTAACCATACATCTATAATTATGAAAATGAAATCAATATTTATACTATCAACACTCCTATTTTTTTTAGCATCTTGTGACAGACCAGATTGTAAAAACACAAATCCCGTTTTTGACTCAAATGGCATTGAAACTAATATATATAAGCAAGAATTAGTAAAACAAATGGATAAAGTTGGAAAGGATAATCTTACTTATTGGTTGTCAAATTATATCGAAGAAAATGGTAAAGAATTTATTACTGTAAATATTCAAGGTGGTGACTTATGTGCTAAAGGATTACTTCAAGTCAATGATTGGAAAAGCATTGAAGGAATTAAAAGAACTAAAGGTGTTTCGTACAATGGTGCTCAACTAAAAGGTTTGAAATTTAATACTATTACTACTGGAGAGTCAATTGATTTCATCTATAAAAACATAGAAAGTATTGTAGATTAAAACAACGAAAGCACAAGACTAGTTCCTATCAGAGTCACTCAAGAAGGCCTCTGAGGCATTTTTCCCCCACCTTTACTCTAGTTCTCGCGAAAGGATTTTTTCAAGATCCTGGAAGGGCTTCTAATGTCAACACAAAAAGCCCCACTCACTTTGTTTGCTTATGTCTTTTTTGTTTCTAATTCCATTGGAGTAAACTCCATGGTCTTAAAAACAAAAAAGACTTACATGAAACATGTAAGTCTTTTTGTGATCGCGAAAGGATTCGAACCTTTGACCGTCTGCTTAGAAGGCGGTAGTAAGATTTTTGCATATATTATCTTTTCCTTGTATATAGAGGCTTTCAGAAGGTTTTTTAGATTTGGTATTTTCTTTTGTTTTCATGTTTTTTCCTTCTTTTGACCCAAAAGTTGGACCTATGTTGGACCCAAGGGTTATTTTGAAATTGAAATAACAGGTGTGCAGTTTCTTCAGTTGTTGCAGTTAATGAATACTAAATTTAATGCGATCAGTTATATCTTGAAATATTTCTCTATCTGCTATAGCAAAAAGTAGCATCTCTGTGTAGTATAATTTTTCATTATAGTCACCATTCCAAAGTCTTTTATGTACTTCTGCAATTAGTTTATTTAATTCAGAATAAGCCTGTTTTGGAGGGATATAAATTGATTTATCAATTTTGTTAATATACTGTCTTTTATCCAAGTCTTGAATATTATTTGGTTCATAATGTATAGAGTTTTTCATTCTGATTAATACGTTCATGTCAAATGCCAACATTTTTGAATTTCTACCTTCAGGAATTGGGAAAAATCTATTACTAGCATTTTCAGCGAGTAAGATCCAGTTTAATGAATAAGCTACTCTTGAGTCATAGATGATATATTTATTAGGATACATATATGAACCAACTTTGGATAAACTAGCAATTCTTTTAAAAATAGGATTGTCAGAGTTTAAAAATTCTTTTATCAATGGTATTGTCTTCTCTTCTTTTGCTGCTCTTATGCCCCCCCAATCTTTTATTATCCAAAGACATAGTTCATAAAAGGATTGATCTTCAACTAATTTTAACTCATGAAGTTTATAATTGACTTTCTCTTTAAGAATTAGTTCTTTTTCAAAAGGGGAAATTGTATTTAAATGTTTTACTTCTTTTGTAGTTAGAATATTGAAGTCTATTAATTTATCAATATTAGCATTCCATTGATATAACTTTGGAAGTTCATCTCTAAACTTAGCCAAATAATTAACAATTCTATCTATATCAAAGTCATAACTCTTATTTGGAAATGCCATATTGAATTTATTTATTCTTTTGTGAAATAATAGTGAGTTGAATGTTATATTTTTAGCTTTAACCTTTAGATACGAAATATAGAAATTTAATTATTATGGAAAGAATTATTGAAAGATTAAAACAACTTCCAGAACCACAAGAAACTTTTTTAGAAGTATTAAAAATCCATGAAAGGGAGGTTCCTATATCTAATTTATTGGCTTACTTTTTTGATCCAAGGTCAAGTCATGGATATGGTGATTTATTTATAAGAGCACTTTTAAAAACAATGTGTTATGAATTGGATGTTGACAGTACTTGTAGTGGTGAGTTACTAAAATATAAAGGGTTGGGTGAAGTTAATTTAGAAATGAATCAACAGGAGGAAGAGATAGATATAAAGAAATCGTATTCTATTTCAAATGTTGAAGTACATACAGAATACAATCCTTATGAAAATCAACAAGAAAAAAAAGAATTAAAGGGGACAGATGAGTCTAAAAAAAGAAGAAAGAGGATTGATATTGTAATTGAAACGGAGAAGTTCATTGTCGTTATTGAATTTAAAATAAATCATAAGTTAAATAATCCCCTTGAAATTTATCAAGATTATATAAATAATCATCCAGACCCAAAGATTAGAGCAAAGTTTGAGAATAAGAAAAAGTTCTTTATAATCCTTACTCCAAATAAAAAAGCTGTTGATGTAAAAGGTATTGAGATATCAAAAGAACAGTTTTTAAAAAATAATGAAGCCTTTAAACAAATGATTTTTAGCCATTTTATAAGGAAGGTAAATGAAGAGATTGCATTGTCGCCTGAATTAGTGAATAGTACTCTTTCAAAATCCAATTCATATTATTTTAGTGATTTTATTCAAACAGTTCAGAATAGAGAGATTAAGTATAAAAGAAAATTGCTATTGGAGAATTTGAATAAAAATTTAGGAGCTGTTTATCATAGAAATGGTAAAGGGGGATATTTGAAAATTGAAAAGGAAGAATTTGTAATTAAGATAAGGATTGAAAATGGTTGTTTTCAGGTAGAAAAATGGATTAATTCAGAGAAAACAATAATTGGCCATTTAGGTTTAACATATAGTATGAAAGGTGTTTTGGAATTAGTTTCAAACCATTCTAATATATTTGCATAAAAAAAAAACATTCATTTTAATAAGTACATATGCCTTTTATTACGGATGCAAATATTAGAAGATTAATTGCCTCAATGGATTTGATGAAGGTAAAAGTTGATTATTCTTTTTTAGAGCATAGGCCAATGAAAGCTAGCCAACTTGAATTAGCTTCTTTATATAGTTTTAGTTTATTATTACGGGATGTTGATCTGTTTTATGATTTACATAAAGTGTTATTAAAAACTGAAGATACATATACATGGGTGTATGAAGGTTGGCAACCTGCTCTTCATAGAACAAAGAAGTGTAAAAACATTAATTTAGATTTTGAAAATTTCAGAATTCCTACTGAAATTAAAGTGAAAGGTAAGAAGGAAATTGAAAGTTTCAGAGTTTGGTTTAAAAAGCATGAATTATCATTAGAAAATAACCCAAAAGCATTTGAAATGGCATTTTTCCATAGGTATAAATTCAAAATTAAAGCCAATAATTATTCACATAAACCTTTTAAGTTTCCATTTGATTATTCAATTGAAAGTTTTGAAGAACTTAATGAACAATTAATTGGGTATATTAGGAAATCCATCATTACCTTTCAAATGGGGTATTCACCTACCATATTAAGTGTTCACGGAAAGAAAACTCACTTGGCTTATAGAGATGAGTTGTATGATTTCAAAGACAAGAGATATAGCAATGAAAAGATTAGGTCAACATTAAAAAGGTATTATGAAAGTGTAAAGAAACCTCATATAGATGTTTGTTTAAACTACTATAGGTTGAAGTATAATCCAACTCTAGATTTTCCAGAAGAATTTTTATTGAAAGTAGGATTTAAGAAGTGTTCTAATTGTTATCCTAGCGAAGAGTAATGCTTTAATCCACCTATTTGTGCACCTTGGAATGGTGGTTTGAGGTCATTTATCCAACACAATCTCTTTTAGGTGTACCTCAATTCTACATCTCACATCACATAGAATAAGTCAATAAAGACAATATGGTCAGTTAGGCAAATATAGGGTTTGGCTATTTTATGTACATTGCTTTAGATTTTAGTTGAAATGAAAAATTGGATAATAATATTTGGATTGATTTCCTGTATTCTAATAAGCTGTAATTCCTTTGATAGGGAAAAGTATATCCCAAGTTGTGAAGTTGATTCTGAGGACTTGCTAGAATACCCTGATAATTTGTTAATTCCAATGGGATATGGTTTAATGCACGATTCTATTGATAACTTCATAATTTTTAGTGATAAATCTTCAATTGAAAATCCAATGGGATTATGTCATGAGTTTAGAGGTGCTATTACTGATGAAACAATTAACGACATAGTACTTCAACTTGAAGCTGATCCCAACCTTGAGCATATTGATATCACTTATTCAGGGGGAGTGCTAGTGCATAGGTATAGAGAATTCACGACGGGTTTTGACTGTATAAAGTTTTATATCAAAGTTAATGAGGATCATTACTTAACTCGCGAATTATGGGCAAAGGCTCCAGTGAATTTTAAAGATGAACAGAATTGTTTGATCTTACATTGTCTGTTATCAAAATTGGATATCTAGAAGGATTGGTAATTTTCCAAGTGCTAAAGTGTCCTTTTAAACACTATTGTCCGTTTGATGGAATTGGTTTAAAGTCAATGACTTTTTAAATGATTGATTATGAAAAATAATATTGGTGATAATAATGAAATTGTTGACTCTATTGGTTCAATTGTGAAAATGGTTTTATTGAAGTATGAAGTTCATGAAAGGGACAAAAAGGAAGATGTAATCTTTAGTTTTATATCCAAGTCATATTCTTTACTGAATGCAATTAAAATTTTACTGAAAGAAGGGCAATATGGTGAGTCAGTTGTATTGTATAGAGTTTTGATTGAAAGATATTTGTATTTGCACTATTTAGAAAGTGAAAATATGTTTGAAAGGTTTGATGATTGGTCCTTTGTAAAATCATATAATACAAGAAACAAGGCACGCAGTTTTCCTCAATTCAATAAGTCAATTCCAAAAGAGTTTTTACAAAATGGAACAGGAGAGGTTGCAAGGTATAAATCTTTAGAGGGGTGTGATATAGGATGGCTGGAGCCAAAATTAGAGAAGTATGCACGTAAAATTGATCTAGGTTTTCTTTATAGTTTGGGATATGATATTGGATCTTCATATGTTCACCCAAGAGCTCTAGAAGGTTGGGAAGATGCTAAGAGAATTGTGAAAGGAGAGGATCTTGAGGAATGGAGAAAAAGTTCATTACTAAACAATGCTTTAGCTATTTCTTCAGGTATTATATCTGTTGGTATAAGTGCCTCTAGTTTTGATTGGGGGGCTCAACTTTTGAAGATTAATAATGTTATATGTATGTATCTAAATAAAGAAATTACTAAAGAGGAAGTGGAAAATCATAAAATGATTATTCTCTCTGAATTAATGGTTCTTTCTGAAAAGGTAAGTCTTAATTAATTATAAGGCTTACCTCAACCAAAATATCCAACTCAAAAGTCAATTCAATTTCCTTTACTTCAAATCCATAATAGAAGAACTTCTCCTTACCAATATACCTATAAGAATCTCTTCCTTTATACTTGTCTGGGATAGGTTCTAAATCAAACTCCCAGTTCTCATACTGCATACCCAGTTTGAATGGGAATTTGTGTTTTTTCATGTTGTTTGTGTTTAGTTGTGTTGAACAAAAAAGCCATTCCTGTCAAGGAATGGCTGCGTATAACAATACTCTATTGAAAAAGTATACTTCTAAGCCAGTTTGAAACTATTATCAAGTTCTTCGTATGCTCTGTAGATATTATTTTTATTACTACTAGAAATGACAATTGCGCAGAGCTTATCCCCTTTCTCTAGAAATACTCTCATTTTAAATTCATTACCTTCAAATTCAGGATCAGACCTTAATGCATATCTGCTGCCATTTAGTGAGGTGCCAATCAAACGATTATTATATTTGGTTCTATTAATGTCTTTCAATTCCCTAAAAGGATTAGATCTTCCATGCATTACTAAAATTGTTATTGCAACGTCTTTTTGTTCATTTAAATAGACATAGGAATGGCTGTGTGACTCTTGATCATACCTCGTCCATTTTGGATTTTCATCTAGGTAGCAATAGTACTTGAAGGTGAAGAATGCATTCCAATGGTTGTACTCATATTCTATTTTAGGTGGAGTAACTACAGTAGTTTGTTTTGTTCTTTTTTTTGAATCTTGATATCTGGACTTGGTTGGTGTAAATATTATCACCAATAATAATGGTCCTATTATGCTCAGGGCAATTAAGATGTATTTCTTCATGTTGAGTTTTGTTTATAGTATCAAGGGTGTACCATCATCATATCACTTATTTCTATACTATGCACCTCTTTTTCATCTCTCCTCTATAGGTACTCGGAAAAAAGGGTGCACAGGTTCTAAATATGCCAGATTACGACAGGTACTATATAGGGTTAAAATTAATGTGGCATATTTTCTTTAGGAATTCCCCTGTTCTTTCTTAGCTGATCTTCTTTTCATATACCAGACAAATAGAACAATTAACCCTGTGGGTGCTATAGATCCTATGACAGCTCCAAAGGCATATCCTGATAGATGACTATTCCTTTCTATGTTCTTCAGTAGTATAGGGAAGGGTATGAATATATAATAGATGACAGCTAGGCTAATAGTGGCTATCAAGGCATTGTTCCAGAATTTTTGACTCATGATGTTAAGGTTTTATTGATTGAATAACTGATTTTATTAATAGTTGTTGTCATAAATGATAACCTATTCAGCTAAAGTAATCCATTAATTGTAGTTGTCAAATAATACAACATGGAAAAGGAAATACTTTATAAAAGAGTAGGGGCAAAGATTAAGTCCATAAGACAGTCAAAAGGACTATCTTTAATGGATGTAGTGGGTAAAATTGAAGGTGGTATTGATAAGTCTAACCTTTCAAGGATTGAAGCTGGTAGAACTAATCCTACACTTTATACATTGTATAGGCTGGCGAGTTGTTTTGGTGTCCCTCTTAAGGAACTAGTGGATATTGACTTGAGATAATTTCTATTCAAAGGTCTTTGTGGTGAAATCTACATGTTCAGCTTACTGAAGAACTTGTAGAGGGTATATTAGAAACAATATCAACGTCGGTTCAATCAGTAGAAAAAGGTATAACTAGTGAAGCAAAAGAAACGTAATAAGAAAAAACAGACAGATAGTTTGTTTAAAAAAATAAAAGATAGATGGATATTAATAGTTTTTGCATGGATCATTCTTTATTTCCCTCTCTTAGCAATAAGAAATAAAATAAAAAAATCATTATTAGATGATAATTCTATCAAAGCAAAAGCTGTGATAGTGGATGAAGAAAATTATTTTGGGAATAGCCCTGTGTCTCATGATTTTTCATATTCATTTGAATATATCGTAGAAGGGGAAAAATACAGAAAAGATTCTAATGATAGAGAATTAAAAATAGGGGATAGTATATCAATAGAATATCTTCCAATTTATCCTCGTTTTGTTAGAATAATAAAAGATGAAAAATGATGAGTTTAATGTTAGTTTAAGGAACTAGTTGATATAGAATAGCCTTGCAAAAATGGAAAAGGCTATATAGTCCTCGCAAAATGTGCAAGGATTACCTATTCTAGAGTTGAAATGTCCAAAATGAGCTTTTGAAGGGCTTTTGTCCTTAGTAATCAATGGTCAGGATTTGTGAAAAAGCTATATATTACTCACGAAATCATTGAAATATGCCTGAGTTTTGTACGGTACACCTCAAATAAGCCCAAAATCAAGATATTTTGCTAAATTGATCCTAAATCAAAATGCAAAAACGCTATGTATATATGTAGAGAATATTTTGGTAAAGTGTCAAATAGGTCAAAAAGGCGTGTGTGGACACTCTTATGCGTACTTGTTATTGAAATGAAATATTAGAAGATAGGTAGCGTTTATTGATAAATACGATACAAATTAATATTCAATGGAAATGGAAAATAAGGTTAGCAGATTTTCAAAAGAAAAAGGTTGGGATTATTTTATTCTAGTTGCTAGGTTTTTGATTGGTTGGACTTTTTTGAGTTATGGATTCAGTAAGTTAACAGGAGGACAATTTGGTATATCTGAAGCTGAATTATTACAGCCTCTTAAGGAGGTTTCTTTATTTAAGCTTTCTTGGTATTTGTTTGAACATGAGCCATTCAATACCTTTATTGGTATATCCCAAATTATTTGTGGAATTCTATTGATTATCAATAGGACTGTTTTATTAGGAGCATTTCTATTTCTTCCTATTGTAACAACTATTTTGATAATAGACCTTTCATTTATGCCTGCAGTACTTGCAGAAGGTTTTGCTTGGAGGTTGAGTTTTTATATTCTACTTGATGGACTTATCTTACTTCATTATAAAGAAAAGCTGAAGTTGATTTGGTCTGCTGTTTATAGAAATACCAATACAAAATTTAAGTTTAAAATAGGAGCCTATTTGCTATTACCTGTTTTAGCTATCCTTCTTGAAGTAATTGGGGTAATACCTAAAGTAGTAAAAAGGTTTATTGTTTCGCCTTATCAAACATATCAAGATTTTGGAGAATTTTGGGCTTATTTAAATGAGATGTTTGAAAAGCTAATTTGAAGTAGATAGTTGAGATAACTACATACAAATTCATATCATTCCTTCATCACTAAAGCTATAATACCCATCTCTAGATATAATAAGGTGATCAAGTAATTCAATATCCATCTGTTTTGCACAACTGTCCATTCTAGCCGTAATGTCCTTATCTGCTTTACTAGGAGATAATCTTCCACTAGGATGATTATGAACAAGGATAAATCCACTAGCATTACACTTCAATGCTACACTCAATACTCTACGTATATCAATGATAGTACTAGAGATTCCACCTTTAGATAGATCATGTATTCCTAATAGCTTATTAGCCCTGTTAAAGTACATTACTTTGACTTCTTCATACAATTCAATGGTATGCTTATTCCAGTGCTTTAAAACAGTCTCATAAGCCTCTGTAGAGTTGGTTATATTCTTATGTGATAGGATTGTTGGTTTATAGGATACGTGTATTTCAGTTAGTTGGTTCATGTTGAAAAAAATAAAGCACTTGCAGAATCCATATTACCTATAAAGGCTGATGAAAAAGTGCAAGTGCTAGGTTTATATTAAAATGGTTTTTCTTCTTGTGAAGATTCTGGTTGAGTTAACATACCAATGGGTACATTGGATTGTACACCTTCTTGAAGTTCTGGCAAGAGTTCCTGAGGAATATAGACATTACGAGTAGTCATGGTAATGACCTCTCCTGTCTTCTTATGTGTGTATTCATAAGGTTCACAATCCTCTTTTCCTATGGCTCCAGGAATAGTTTGTCCAATAAGAGCTTGACAAGTCAATTCATCAAAAGTTGATGATATGAATGCTCTTTTTACTGTAGCATAAAATTGATTAGTCTGTTGAGATTGAACCATCTCTAATCCACCCTGTATTTCAAGGCTGAAAAATGAGGTTCCATCTTCTCTTTGTCTTTGGTGATAATTAGTAATCTGTAACATGGTAAGTTGAGTTTGAAGTGAATAATTATGCTTCTCCTGATTGAATAGATAGAACAAGGATGATATTTAATTGATATATCCTGCCCAAACTTCCTCCCCTAGGAAAAGCTTAGTTGGGGGAAGAAGGAATTCAAGAATTAGTGGGGGTACTTTGCTAGGGAGGTTAGTATGCTTACTATATCCAACTCAAAAATTTTTTATGGAAAATTGTCTGAGCTGAAAATCACTGAAGACTGGTATTGTTATTAAATATAATTACTAATATATTTACTAAAGTTTATTAATAATTTGAATAGCATAATTGGAGATGAGAATTACAAAAATTGAGATACCAGAAGAAGAGATTGAAAATGGATTGAAGAAGGTGTCAATGAGTAGGTTAGGAAATATGGTTATTTTGGCAGGTAAAAATGGAGCTGGAAAAACTAGATTACTTAAATTAATTGAGGAAAAAATAAAACTAAAGCCTACTGTTCAGGTAGTTAATAAGCTTAAGAGTGATATTAAGATTTATGAAGGGCTCATTACCCAAGACTTGGAAACACTTGCTAGATTTAAAGAGCATTTACAGAAGAATCCAGATGATGAAAGAGTTAAGAAACAGGTTCAAGACACTTCAGCTAGACTAACTACTCACGGAAATAGAATAGATGTTTTTAATGAGAAGTTGAAGTGGGATAAAATCCAAACCAATGAATATAAGGATAATTATGCTGTTGTTCATTTTGTCCCTAAAGAATTAAGTCTTAATGATTGTAATAATTTTAATAAAAGTCAAGTAAAGGCGTTTGCTGAACAAGTTGAAATAGTAGGAGTCAATAGTTTAAAGAATGGTTGCCTTTCGAAGATACAAATGGTTCAGGAAGAGTGGTTTAATGCTACTCATCAAAATTCAAGTTTACCTTCTAATGCTAAGCAGCAGGCCATAGATAGTTATAAAAGACTACAAGATATAATTGAACTATTTTTAGATACCTCAATTGATAGAGATATTGAAGGGAGTGCTACTATTTTTGGTTTTCCCTTGGGGAAGGCAAATTTATCAAGTGGTCAAATTGTATTATTACAGCTGTGCTTGGCTTTATTTAGCCAAAAGGATGCCATAAATGGAACAATTTTATTTTTGGATGAGCCGGAGAATCATTTACACCCATCAGTTCTTTTACAAACTATTGAACGTTTAGCGAATTATAACTCTAAAGGGCAAATTTGGATTTCCACTCATTCTCTTCCATTATTGTCGCATTTTGATCCCAGTAATATCTGGTATATGAGTGATAATAAGGTGAAATTTGGAGGACAGAACCCTAACCTAGTATTAGAAAGTTTGCTTGGAGATGAAAGTAGGATAGGTAGGTTGCAAGATTTCATTAGTCTTCCCGCACAATATGCTTTAATAAACCATGCAATTGAAAGCTTGACTCATCCTGAGGTATTATATACGGGGAAAAAAGATCCTCAATCACAACAAATTAAAAATAAGATTTCAAAATTTACTGGAAATTCTGGAGCTTTAAAATTTTTAGATTTTGGAGCAGGAAAAGGTAGGTTGCTTTCTAATTTGTTTGATTCTGAAGAGGACTCATCATCCTTCAGTGATAGATATCATTATGTAGCATATGACAAATTTAAGGAAGATAAGGAGCAATGTAAAGCTACTATAGAAAGAGTTTATGGTGATTCAAATAGACGATATTATAATAAATTTGATGAATTGTTCGCAGAGCATAATGAAGGTACCTTTGATGTTGTAATATTGTGTAATGTTTTACATGAGATTGATCCCATAAATTGGTTAACCCTATTTGGTAAGGATGGATACATTTGTAAGGCTTTGTCTGATAAAGGAACTTTAATTATTGTAGAGGATCAGAAAATGCCCGTTGGTGAAAAGGCATATGAGAATGGGTTTCTAGTTTTAGATTCACTTGAGTTAAAGGAGCTGTTTAGTATTGATGCCAATGATAGTTCCTTTGATTTTAATGATGCTAGAGGAGATGGAAGGTTAAAAGCTCACTTTTTAAAAAAGGACCACCTTATTAGAATCAATAATGAGACTAGATTAAAGGCAATAAAATCTCTTTGTAGAAAATCCAAAATTAGAATTTCTGATATTAGAAGTTGCTCTGATACAAGTTACAAAAATGGAAAGGAGCATGGTTTCTGGATTCAACAATTCGCAAACTCAACACTTGTCTTAGATCAATTGGAATAAAATTATTATTGAAGTAATGTATTCAGGGTGGTATAGTAGTTGTTTATGTTTTAGAAGCTCCTTAGTTATTAAGGGGCTTTTTTTTGTGAATATATATTGTTTGAAAAATCACTGAATTCAGGGATTGAATATAAATAAAAAACTAGGTACCTTTATAAACTTCAATAAATGGATTTTAGAATGTTACAAAAATCAGTATGAGCAATTTTAAGGTATTACAACAGGATCTAAAGAACAAAGAAAGATATATAAGTGATTTGATTAGGTTTGTTCAAACTAGAACAGATAATAATCCAAATTATAGCCTAATGTTAGGAGCTGGATGCTCTGTTACTTCAGGAATCAATTCTGCAAATACATTAATAAAGGAATGGAAAAAAGAAATATTTATTCAGTTAAATAATGATGACTTAGAAAACTCTGAAGCTAAAGTTGAAGAATTTTTAAATAGTCAATTGTGGTATGATAGTAGAAATCCATATTCATCCCTATTTGAAAAAAGGTATGATTTACCTAGGCAAAGAAGAATGTTTGTTGAACAAGAGGTTCGTGATAAAACACCTTCTATAGGTTATTCATATTTAATTAAATTAGTTGAAGGAAATTTCTTTAAAACTATTTTTACTACAAATTTTGATGATTTAATTAACGAGGCATTTTATCAGTATTCAAATAAACGTCCAATTTTATGTGCTCATGATTCTGCAATAAGTAGTATTACAGTTACTTCAAAACGACCAAAAGTTATTAAACTACATGGTGATTATTTATTTGATGATATAAAAAGTACATTACGAGAAACGGAGTCATTGGAGGAGAATATTAAAAATAAATTTATTGAGTTTGCTAAAGATTATGGACTGATAATTATTGGATATGGGGGTTGTGATAGGTCAATCATTGATATATTAACATATTTATTAAAGAATGAAGAATATTTCAAACATGGAATTTATTGGTGTTTGAGAGAGGATAGTGAAATAAATGAAGATTTAAGAAAACTATTATGGAAGGATAGGGTTTATTATGTTAAGATTGATGGATTTGATGAGTTGATGGCGGAATTAAATTACAGTTTAAATGATGGCGTATTACCAATAGATAGTAACTATTTAAATGAGAAAAAAAGTAACATAATTGGGAAGTTATTGGACAATAAATTTTTGAAGGACTCTAAGAGTGAAATTGTGAAAAATGACCTTGCAAGATTGTCTAATAATCATGGAAAGGAAATAATTGAAAATTTCTTTCAATTCCTGAAATCCAATGATAAGGTAAAATTAGATGAAAATAGATCAAGTTTCAAAAAGAAGGGAACTAGTTCAAAGTTTTTATCAAAAGAAAATGCTAGAATTCAATTGGATTTAGATCAAGCTATAATGACTGATAGTTGGGAAGATGCTTTGAAGTTAATTGATTCTGAAATTTACAAAATTGATACCACAACACCATTTTATTACAATCTGTTAGAGTCAAAAGGAAAGTGTTTAAGAAAATTAAATAGGATCATTGAGGCTATTGATGTTTTAAAAGAGTTGCTAAGATTGGATAATAAGGAGATTCCAAATTATGTGAAATTGTCCAAGTTGATTGAAAATGAAAATGAAAAAATTGAAATTCTAGATCAGGCAATTAATCAAGATTCTTTTTATGATATTCTTTATTATGAAAAGGCTAAGATAATGTTGGATTGGAGGAGTCAATCATTGAATAAATCAACTTTATCATTTACTATTAATGATATTGAAAAAGTTATTGATAAGGGAATAGAAGTTTTTCCTGGAATTTCAAATCCAAATTGGAGACTAAAATTTTCAACTATTGAGGAGATAAATGATGATGAGCAGAAAACTAAAGAAGCCTATAAGGAGTTAATATCCAAGTTAGAAAAACAAGAAAAGTATCATCCTATTGTGGTAGAAGCTAATTTGGAATTGTATAAATTGTCAAATACTCCTAAACAAAAAATATATCAATATTTGGCTGAAAGCATAGATAGGACAATTGGAGGAAATTTTTTAAAACATAATGAGTTTTTATTGTTAGATACCTATGCTGAAAATATTGAACGTGAAAAATTAAAAATAAGATTAGACTATATTGAAAGTACATTTGAATTAAATGATGAATACTTATTTAAAAGGTCAAAATATGAACTCGAAATATTTGATCAATTAGATAAGGCCCTTAAAACACTAGATGAGATTGAGGTTAAGAAGGAAGAAGTTTATCAGCGAATTTTCAGGTATTCTATTTTTAATAAAGATTTAGAAAAGGCAGAAAGAATATGTAATGATTTCTTGTCACATGATGAAATATGGTTTGTACATTTATTAGAGGCTAAGGAGGACTATCCAAAAGCAATTGAAATAATGGAGGAATTGTTGGAGAAATTTCCAAATAACTATAATTATGTAATTAACTATTCTCATATTTTGCTCAGAGATAAGAAGTTTCAAGATGCCTATAATTACCTAAATGATAAATTGCAGTCTACTGGTTTTAAAGATCCTTACCTTTTAATTAACTATTATATAGCATATAGTAATTATAAAAAAGGAGATATAAAGGAAAAGATTACTGAGAAAATATTAAGGAATAAAAATATTTCAATAGAAGTTGAAGTTGCTGCTCATGCTTTGCTGAGAAATGAAAAGAAAGTATCAAGCCTTCTTAAAACAATATTTAAAAAAGACAGTTCTGAAAAATATAGTATGAGGAGTTGGGCAGTTTTTCAAGATTATATCAAAACTGATCAATTTAAAACATTATTCTGTGTGAATTAATTTTATTGAGTCCGTAACTATTGTAATAGTTACGGACTCCTCACCTCAAATTCAACAGGATTACCATGTCCCATTGAGAGAGTATTTAGGTGAATATTTATGTTGATTTCTTGAGGTGTACAATACTTCTCCTCTACAATATCATACCCTCGTACTAGTACTATTTAGTATACTACCTCCACTAGAATTCATCATTCCATTGAGTATAGCTTTCTTAGCTTCAAATTGATCTTTAAGAGGTTCTCTGAACCTTGGATAGGAAGTATATATTCCAATAAGCTCTTTCATAGAAACACATTTTTCAATCCTCTGAGAGAGTTCTTGAGTACTTGTAGTTGAATTACACCACTTGAGTATTTTATCACCTGTAGAAGGCTTTAAAATAGCCTCAGGTTTATTCAGAAAGAGTCCTGTTCTATCCTTAGAACAAGTAGCTTGATTCTTAGAATCCAGATTAAATACTACAGTAAATTCATAGTCTAGTCCATCTCGTTGAATAGCTTTTAAACCCACCTTTTCAGGGATGTATTTACCATTCTTTTGGTTGAGTATATAATCTTGCTTTGTGCGCATGGTACAAATGATATGTACAGGAGTTGTAAGGATCTTTTCTACAAAAGCTTTCTGTCTAGGATTTACCTTAGACCAGTTGGTGAAAGTATTTCCAGATAGCTTAGAATGAAAGTCTAGTAGGTTCTCCCAACAATGGGAAATACTGTCTATGATGATTACTTCCATCCCTGCTTTATAACATATGTCAATAGCTTGAATATAGTTCTCTGGAGAATATGGAGCTTCTAATGTAAGTACATTAAAGCTTCCAAGGTGAGCATATAGATCAGCAGAGCCATGTTCAGTATCTATAATAGCTACTTTAGATAGATCATGTTGTGTCAGTCCTTGTGCTAATAGGATAGAGGAGTAGGTTTTTCCACTTCCAGCACATCCTTGGAGTGCTAGTTTGATTTTAGCTTGTTTTCTAGTTGATTGTCTTAGGTTCATAGTAGTTGGTTTAAGATGGTTAAGTTTTTTGTTTAGAGTTGTAAAGAATTATGTTGCTAGTAGGATTAGGGTAGAGGAGGAGATAGGTACACCCCTAAAACTCGTAAGTTTAAAGCATAAAAAAGCCAACTTAAATAGTTGGCTTTAATCTCCTAGAGGTCTAACAAGGTGTCATTGGCATCATCAATTACATCATTTTCAAATTGTTTCAGATAGGTTGTAGTTACATTTACATTGGCATGACCCATAGATTCAGAAATCATGTCTGTTGAAACATTATTCAATTTTAGAAAGGTGGCATAAGAATGTCTAGCAACATAACTAGTGATTTTTTTCTTGATACCTAGAACCTTTGCAATATCCTTAAGATCATTATTGAACTTCTTTAATACTTTATCCTTATGGTATTCAACCTGCATTGGAGTAAGGTTCCTAGTAGGCATCATGTCAAAAATATATTTAGAAGGTTCAGAGGGATATTGATTCAGTATTTGTTCAATAGGTTCAATAATTTTAATAACAAATCTCTTTTTAGTTTTAGATCTGGTGTAAATTATCTTTTCATCTTGAATATCTGTCCATCTAAGTGTTAACATATCAATGAAATTCATTCCACGGGAATAGAAGCTAAACATGAATAAATTCTTTGCATGATTAAGTTCAGGGTGTGTTGATGTATCAAGGTTTTTTATAAGACTTAATTCTTCAGCTGTTAAAGCTCTTTTATTTCCTTCTGTTTTCAATGCTGAAATATTGTAGTCTTTAAAAGGGTAGTAGTCTCTTGAAACAATTTCTTTTTTAATGGCATCATTATACAGAGCTCTAAAAGTTCTCATTTTAATTGATATACCACCATTTGTATTGTTGTTAGCTCTTAGGTAGGTTTCATATTTTGTTAGTTTAGTTAGTGTTATTTCTTTGAAGCTGATGGATGGATTGGTTTCAAATTTGAAAAATGAATTCATGGTATCTCTATAGGCTCTGGCATTTCCTGTTTTTCCAGCTTTTACTAAGTCTGATACTTTTTCTTTCCAGAATTCCAGAACTGTAATACTAGAATTCTCTTTTCCTCTAAATTTGGCCTCAAAATCCCTGAGGGAAAAGTCTACTCCTTCAACTTCATAATTATCTAAAATAGTTAAGGCTTTATTTTCATAATTGGATAGTACAAGATTCCTTTTTGAGTAATTTTTAAATCTCTTGGTGAATTTTGTTCCATCCCATTCTTCTTTTGTGCAACTGAATCCAAATGATATAATCTTAGATTTCTTTCCTTTTATAATTCTCATAACTATAGGGAAAGTACCATCAGATAATGGCTTGGATCTTTGCATTATTTTGATGCTAGTTTTTAACATTGGGAATTGATTTTAGGTTAATAGTTGAACTCAGGTCTTTCTGAAGAAACTGAAGAAACTGTTACTCTTTGTTGATCTTGATATAAACGCCTCTTGATTGTTTTTGGATTAGTCCATCATCAACCCATAGGTTCAGTTTGTTGTAAATGCTTCTTTCAGATAGATCATATTCTTTTCCTTTTTCCATTGCATCATTTGTGCTGAATTCATCATCCAATTGTGATAAGAGATCCTTATCATTATTGGTCATACTAGTATTATCCATGGATTGGAATACTTTTAATGAATGTTCAAGAGATTCAAAGCAGATAGTGAGAGCAGTTTCAAAATCTTGGTCAGAACAGTCTAGTGTGTCTAATTCTTTGATGTTATGAGCATTTCGTATTGCACTCAAAATCATACATATTCTAAAACAAATTAGCCCATGGCGTTTTACAGCTGATGAAAACATTGGATTCTCACTTTTCATGACTCCCTCCAAGGCTTTTTGTAATTCTTTATTGAATTGTGATTTTTGATCAGAGCTAAGTTGGAATATTAATGGATTGTTTCTTTCTAAAAGATTGTTGTATAGTTCAAAAATTTGTGTGTCACCAATTTCTTGAATTTTTATTTTTTTATCCACTTTGCTTTCAAATGGATCAAACCAAGAACTTTCTTCTTCAAAGTAGTAAAAACAGAATCTGCTGAATAGACCATTTTCTTTAGAGTCAATTAGAGATTTTATTTGTCCTGGCGTACCTGATAGAACAATAGATAATTGAGGGTTTGGTATTTCAATGTATTCACTATTTGTTTTTCTACTTAATGAAAGTGCTTCATGATGAAAGGCTTTTCTTAACACATCACTGAAATTACCCCATTCATTTTTCATCATGCTTGATAAAGTGTCAGCTTCTGATTCAATGATCAATGATCCATTGGGAGCATTATTTATCATGTTATACATTTCTGATGTAGAAATATTTGCTGGAATTATTTTGGTTTTTATTGGTGGGATATTCTGGTTTTCTGAAGAGTTAGTACTTTTTTGCTTCCTTAGTTCAATGCTTTCCTCAAAAGCTGTTTTATGTATTTTTTCAACTAGTTTTCTAGCATGATTCATTACCCCTTTCCCTGATCCTGCAGGAGCTATACACATAAAGAATAGATTACTAAATACTTCCTCTTCACCATAAAGACCTTTTATGTTTGGGAGACAGCAGCTGAGGGCTCCAAGACTGGACAATAACATAATGTCTCTTTTTCTATCAGCATATTGGTTTGTTATGTCTTGTAATATATCAGGAAGGGTATTGTATACTTCATCTGGAATTAACCCAGATGATTGCTGCTCTGTATTACTCTCCATGAGATAATCTATTTAGGTAGGTTGAACATTGATCCTGAATAGACGCTGTGGAGAGTATTTCATTCTGTTGAATCCAATTATTCAAATCAGATATTTTGAAATAGATCAATTTACCAGAAGGTTTATAAAAGGTGATTCTCCCTTGCGAGGTAAGTTTATACAAAAAGGATTTACTTACATCCAAGTATTGGATGGCTTGATTGAAACTTAGGAATTGTTGTCCTAGGTTTTGCATTTTGTGATTAACTACAGAGTTGTAATTAGGAATTGAAGAATTTGTATTCATCAGTTGTACATTAAATGTTGACAGAGCTGTCTTTCAGCATCTGGAACAAATGAACTGATGAAATACCTTTACATAGGTTTACTATACCTATACAGGAGTATTGTATAGGTATGTTGAAGAGGTATTAGTGTAATTGAGAAATGATAGCGTCTATTCTAACTTTCTCAGCTGGATTTTTTGAAGTGTTAGCCTTGGATTGCCTGATATTTTTTAATTGGTTACCATCTCCATCCCTAAATACATATTTTATTTTAGAATTGATTTCATTGTTAGGTACACCTTTGAGGTATCCACCTTCATTGAGAAGGGTAATAAAGTAGAATAATGAGGCTTTTGAATATTGCTTGTTTTTTGATTTAACCATCCATCTAATACCATTAGGAACTTCTTTTTGGGTGAAAGCATTGATGAATGCATCTTTATCTGACTGGATCAAACTAGGTTCTTCAGTAAGTAGATTAAATAATTGGCTAAGAACACTAGTAGCTTCCTCTTCATTTGCAAAATCCCATAAAAAGGAATCTTTACATAATTTATTAGTTGTGGAATTTGATTGAAGATCTGAATCAATATTATTACCTTGGTATAAGGCAAGTACCTTTTCAATACCTTTGATAGTATCTTCTATGCCTATAATAACTGCTTCATTCACTTCTTTAAATAAATCAGGCTTGTAAGCAGAAGTCCTATAGGTTTCAATTGCTTTTGGGTAGTTTTGTTTTAATATACCTAAATGATAATTAGTAAATGCAATAGGGGAGTTTCCAATAGATAGTATTTCAGAGAATTTGGATTCAAACAGCTCAATAGATTTTTCTACAGAGTTAGAAATGTATGACTGAAAGCTTTCACTAAATGTGATTATCTCAGTTTGTATTTCATAAAGTTCATGGTTAATTATAGAGTAGGTTGATTTTATAATTCCTTTTTCTTTATCTATTAATTTGTGTGTAACATAATTGGATACATCATGCTCATTAAGATAGCTATGCATGAATGAGGAAAAGTAATTAGGCAAGATATTTTCCTTTATAAGATATGTGCTAAAACTTGAAGGAGTTTGTATGATATCCCTTTCAATCATAATCTACAATTTAGAAATCAGAAAAAGTTGGACCTGAGTTGGACCCAGTGAATTTTCACAAAAGGTACAAAAAACAAAAAGGTCTTACTATTACTAGTAAGACCTCTTGTGATCGCGAAAGGATTCGAACCTTTGACCGTCTGCTTAGAAGGCAGATGCTCTATCCAGCTGAGCTACGCGACCAGCATTTAAATTTTCGTCGGGGTGACAGGATTCGAACCTGCGACCCCCTGGTCCCAAACCAGGTGCGCTAGGTGCGCTACCGGGCTGCGCTACACCCCGAAAATTTTTGCTGCGGAGAGGAAGGGATTCGAACCCCCGATACCCTTACGAGTATAACACCTTAGCAGGGTGCCGCTTTCAGCCACTCAGCCACCTCTCCTTTTTGCCTTGTCACTACTCCGATTCAGCGATGCAAATATATGCCAGCTTTTCATTTCTACCAAACCTTTTGGAGAAGTTTTTCCCTTATTTTTTCTAACTTTTTCAATACCACAAGTATAAAGTTCAAAAAAAAATAAAAAACACTGAAAATTGTACGGCAATTTCATCGCGGATATAATAAAAATGGGCATTGCTCGTTTCTAAATGGAAAGATTCATTAGCTTTGAATAATCAGTAAATTTTACAGCTGGATCGGAAATTTCCATATTTTTAGGAAGTGCTTGTCAGTGGTAAAAGCAAAACTGACAAGGCCATAATTAAATTTGATACATGAAAAAGGGTTTTTTGTTTTCTGCATTTATTCTCCCATTTTGTCTAATGGCCCAAATAGGAGGGGCAAATTTTGAATTTTTAAATCAAGTAACGGATGCACGAAGTTTGTCACTTGGAGGATTGCCGATGTTGGCTTGGGATAATGATGCCTCAAAAGGTTTATACAATCCAGCCTTACTGAATTCTGAAATGAACGCACAAGCCGGAGCGAATATTCTAAACTATTTGTCCAATGCAACCTTAAGTACTGCTTATTATGTTAAGGATTACGAAGACATAGGAACTTTTGCCCTAAATGTGCAAACAGCGGATTATGGTACGATGGAAGGCTATGATATTGCAGGAAACGCTACTGGGCAGTTTGTACCTTATGAGATGAGCTTGAATTTGGCTGGATCAAGAAAAATAAATGAACGTTTTAGAGTAGGATCTCAACTTAAACTAGTGTACTCTTCATTAAAAAACTATAGTGCATCAGCATTATTCTTTGACTTCTCATCTGTGTATACCAATGAATCAGAACGCTTTCTGATGAGTTTGATTGTGCGTAATGTAGGTGGGCTAATGACTAATTATACCTCAGAAAGTACAACAGATATCCCACTAGAAGTTCATTTTTCACTATCTCATAAACTGGAGCACATGCCATTAAGATGGTTATTGAATATTGAGCAATTGCAAGATCCTGATCTAACCTATGCGGATCCAAGATTAATAGAGAAGAATAGTATTGATAATACAACTACTACCGATGAATTTAGTTTTTCGGATAAGGTATTAAGGCATGTTACTGCAGGAGCGGAATTATTGCTCAGTAAGAACCTGCACTTCAGATTTGGATACAACTACCGCCTAAGGCAGGAATTGGGCTTAAAAGACTTTAAAACCGGTGTAGGGCTCTCCTGGGGATTCTCTATGAGGCTATCGAAGTTTAAGTTGCAGTATGGTAGAGCAACGTATCATGTGGTAGGAGCTTTAAATTCTTTTAGCATTGCTATGAATGTAAATGACTTCAAAAAGAAACTTTAAGGCTAAAGTGATTTTATTTCCCTTTGGTCGATAAACGCCATTCCGCAGCTTCATTCTTTCGATCTTAGATTTTGACTTTTTACAAATAAGACCTCAATACTCTTGATACTATTTCCTTCTAGAGCGGGGTAAGGGGGGTAATCAATATTTTGACAGGGAACAGAGTCCCATAGAGCAAAAAAAAAGAGGGATTTGATTCCCTCTTTTTTTTTTATTTTATTTCCAACGGCTATTTTTCCATTCCTTTTGTTGTTCTGGATTCAGGAAAGTCCAAGCTACAATACGGCTTGTTTTATTTCCTTGTCCCATAGGAATAGTTTTTATGTCTACTGCCTCAGCATTTTTCAATGCATCCAGAATATTTTTAAGGTTCGATTGTTTCGATACCAAAGTAGAATACCAGAAGCAAGACTCGCTAAACTTCTTACTTTGGCGAATCATTTCACGAATAAATTTTCGTTCTCCACCTTCACACCAAAGTTCATTGCTTTGTCCACCAAAATTTAAAACCGGTTTAACAGGTTTTTGTCGGTTGAGATTCTTTAATTTTCGCATGGTCCCAGCTTGAGCCTGCTCAGCAGATCCATGGAATGGAGGATTACATACGGTTAGGTCGATTCTATCTTTTTTATTGATGATTCCAAAGATGATATCCTTTGGTTTGTCTTGTAACTTGATATAAACCGCTCCTTTTAAGGATGGGTTTTTCTCAGTGATTTTTTTAGCATTGCTAACTGCAACTGGATCTATATCTGCAGCTAGGAAACTCCAACCATACTCAGCATGCCCAATAATTGGGTAAATACAGCTAGAACCAACTCCAATATCCAGACATTTTATTTTAGAACCTTCAGGCATTCTACCGTAATTACTACTTTGAAGTAAGTCAGCAATATGGTGAATATAGTCGGCTCTTCCAGGGATTGGAGGACAAAGATAGTTTTCAGGAACATCCCAATTATCGATTTTGTAATGATGTTTCAATAAGGCTTTATTCAACATTTTTACTGCAATAGGATCTGCAAAATCAATGGAATCGTCTTGATATTTGTTTGGCTTAACAAATTCAGCTAATTCAGGGAAACTGGCAATCAGTTGTGGGAAGTCGTAACGATCACGGTGTTTATTCCGAGGATGCATTTTTGATTTACCCTTAATCGCTACTTTAGTATCTTTTGACATATATATGCTTGCTTATGGGCTGCAAGTTACGCTATGTATGTGGAAGGTGAAAGATAAAAGCTGAAAGTTAAAAGGAGAAGGGCGAAATGAGGTTTAATTCTTTCCTCTTTTCGCCCTTTGTACTGATTATTTAAGTTGGAACTTTAAATGAGTACCATCCGTGAGTTGTAGGATATAAATACCTTCGTTCAACCCTTGTAAGTCAATTTGGGTAGTGTGTTGATTGAGTGTTTGACTGTGGACCTTTTTCCCTTCCATCGTAAAGATGTTTAGCGGTCCGGATATGCTATTTTCAGATTGGATGCTCAGTAGTTTATTTTCTAAATATATATTGAGCTCTTGTAAGCTTTCTTCCAAACCAAGATTTGCAAATACTGTAAAGCTTGTTTCAAAGCTATGACAGCTGTTGGAATAGCTAAGATTTACTTCATAATTTCCTCCAGCTGCATAAGCGTGTAGACCAGTGTCTAGTGGAGAAGTGTTGCCGTCACCAAAATCCCATTCATAATTGGTTCCATTTTGTCCATTTGCATTGAAGTGTAACAAGGATCCATCAAAATTGAGACTTGGATTTACAAAGGGTACATTCCCATATCCCAGCCAAGTTGCTATATCTTGAGAAACTGTTAAGTTGACTATCGCTTGTATATCTGCAGCTTCCTGTGAACTAATGCTGGAAGGATAGCTTGCGCCAATACAAGACTTTTGAAAAATGATTTCATAGAAAGTACAAGCTGAAAGATAAGACCCTAATAGAGAAGGGTGGCTACCATCTGAGCTATACAAGTCGTAGTTTGGGAATTGGGTTCTTACAGATCTCCAAACTTCACCAACTGGAGATAGGGAGGCTTCATTGTTCAAGCTCATCTCTGTATAACTTTCTGAAAGTCTTGTTTGCATACCGTCATAGGTACAAATAGGGGGGTAATTCTGACAATTGGAAGCATCCCCATTTTCTCTTCCCCAAGTCATGAAAAATAGAGGCTCTGCACAGCTGTTATTTGCGATAATTGAATCACATAGATTTGCTGCATACGGGTACACATCATTAGAAACTTGAGAAGGAGAGAAGGAAGGTTCCTGACTTTGTGCTTGAAGTACTACAAAGTTCCAGACATCGTCATCCAGTTTATTCATCAATGTAGTGTTTACACTGTGCTGCTGCATGGTATTTCCACCGGGAGTATGGGCAGCATGGATAAGGTCATCCCCTAGCGAGATCGCTATATCATCCACCAATTGTGGTAGGTTGTTATAATTGGTATATGAATTACCAACAAATAATACTCGGGGGGTATCTTGAGCAAATAAGGCTCCAGAAAATAAGACTGCTAAGTAAAAAGCTTTTTTCATAAATGAGAAATTAGAAAATTAAAAATTCAACACAAATGTATCAAAGGAAATATTATTAAACAAGTTTAATTTAGGTGATTACGGGTGTTTTTTGCTGCGTGATTAGATCCTGATCCCGAGTCTTCGGGATTTAAATATCTACTTAGTAGAAAAAAAAAGACGTTTAGTTTTCACTAAACGTCTTTTGAATAAACTATTGATTGTTAGTTTGGATATAATCGATCACTTTTCTCATTAAGTGAACTCGATCTCTTCCACGAACATTGTGTGGATGTTCTGGGTATGCGAAATAATCCAACTGAACACCTTTGCTTACACACTCACGTACAAACTCCATAGAATGTTGCCATACTACAACATCGTCAATGGCTCCGTGAATAAGCATCAATTTTCCTTCCAGTTGATCTACCTTATTCAATAAAGAAGTCTTTTTAAATCCTTCTGGATTAGATTGTGGTGTATCCATATATCTTTCCGTATACATGGTTTCGTAGAATTTCCAGTCAATTACTGGTCCACCACCAACACCACAAGTAAATACTTTTGGATGTTCTAGCATCAGGCTAGTAGTCATAAAACCACCATAGCTCCAACCATGAACCGCGATTCTATCTTCTTGAACAAAACCTGTAGCTTTCATATAATCTACTGCGGTAAGTTGGTCCATCATCTCAACATGTCCAAGGTTTCTAAACATAGCTTGTTCGAAATTCACTCCTCTATTTTCACTTCCTCTACCATCTACCGTGAAAACGATATAGCCTTGATTGGCTAGATAGTGCATCCAAAGGGAAGCTGAAGCGAAATACGTATTTTGAATCAATTGAACACCAGGTCCGTTATAAACATATAGTAGGGCTGGATATTTTTTAGTAGGATCAAAGTCTATCGGTTTGATAACACGAAGATTCAAATCAGCATTATTGCTTGACTTAATGGTTTTCAATTCCGTTTGAGCCATATCTTTTGCTGCGAAAGGATCTTTAGCGTCCAAAATGGTAGCACCTTCCTTATAGTCTGCAGTAAGAATTTTGATCTTTTTAGGGGTGTCCATATTTGAATAGGTATCCAGGATATATCCGTTCCCATTCAATTTTGCGCTGTGTACACCAGGATCTTTACTCAACTTAGATGATTGGTTATTGGTAATCGGGCTGATGAAAATTTCTACATCCAAAGCATTGTTTTGGAAAGCAGAAAATACAACAAAGTCATCTCCATTGTGGAAGCCGATGAAATCTTTTACCACCCAGTTTCCTTTACTTACTTGGTTCAATAATTTACCATTTGTATTGTAACGGTAATAATGGTTGTATCCATCCTTTTCAGATCTCCAAAGGAATTCTTTGTCATTACCAGGAACAAAAATCATTGGGTGAAGAGGCTGAACATACGTCTTGTTTTTTTCTTCAAACAAGGTCTTTACGAATTTACCGGACTTCACATCATATTGATTCAATTTCATATGGTTTTGGTCTCTGTTCAATACAGCTATATAGATGTATTTTCCTTTAGGACCCCATGCGATATTGGTTAGGTACTGATCAGTTGGTGTACCTGTTTTGATATAAACCGTTTTCTTTTTCTTTAGATTGTATATGCCTAGAGTGACTTCATGACTTGTCTCTCCAGCCATTGGGTAGCGAATCATTTCTACCTCAGCAATTCTATTGTTGGTGTGTACAATAGGGTATTGCTTTACCATTGTTTCATCCTTACGGTAGAAAGCTAATTTCGTACCATCAGGCGACCAGAAAGTTCCTTTTGAAATACCAAATTCATATCTATGCACTGCTTGTCCGTATACGATACCATCTTCTTTACTTTCAGCTACCTTTATTTTTTCATTTTTGGCTGTAGCAATATAAAGGCTACTTCCGATGGTATAAGCCATAGCATCGTTAGCAGGACTCTTATCCATATGAGCACCTGTAGCATCGTGACTTAATACTTTCTGCGTAGTCTTTGTACTGGTAGAATAGCTATATAGGTCATTTTTCACGGTAAACTGGAAAGCGTCTTTTGATGTCCATGTGATATATGGAAAACGCTTCATATCTTTCATGCCTAAGGCTGACAGTCTAATGGTATAGGTACTCGCATCCATTGAACTTATACGAAGTAATGTATCTGCCTCAATATGGGAATAACTGTCTGTTTCAGGTTGCCATTGTAAGTTTGGTAAGTTTTCAGTTCTATATTTTGTCCATCTACCAATTACAGCGTCTTCAAGGCTTAATGCCGTTTGAGCGAAAGTTGATAAACAAGCACCGGATAATACGGCAGCTAATAATAGCTTTTTCATAGCTTTTTTGAAGTTTATAAAGTTATTTGGAGGAATACAATTATACAAAAAAAAGGCCGAATTACAGAGTAATTCGGCCTTTAGAATAATTATGAATGAAGGGGATTATTTATCTCCTTTTTCCATTTTAGATTTCAACTGAGCAAGTGCATCAATATCACCTAGTGTTGATTTCTCAACTTTAGATTGTACAGATTTTACACCTTTAGCAGTATCTTTGTTCGCTTTTTGCTTCGCTTCAGCTTTCGCTTCTCTATGCATCACAGTGTGTGAAAGAACGATTTTGTGAGAGTCTTTGTTAAATTCGATTACTCTGAATTTAATAGTTTCTCCAACTTTTACGTTTTCACCGTCTTCTTTTTGCATGTGACGTAGTGGACAGAAAGCGTTTACTCCTTCTTCTTTGAATAAGATGTTAGCACCTTTTTCAAATGTATCAACTACATCTCCATCATGCTCAGAACCTTCTGCGAAAATTGTAGAGTAAGCTTCCCAAGGGTTGTCAGTCGTTTGTTTGTGACCTAAGCTTAGACGACGGTTTTCAACATCTAGTTCAAGAACTATGATATCTAAATTATCAGCGATTTTACAAAAATCACCTGGGTGCTTGATTTTTCTTGTCCAAGAAAGGTCAGAGATGTGTACAAGACCATCAATTCCTTCTTCCATTTCCAAGAATACACCGAAGTTAGTAAAGTTTCTTACAATACCTGAGTGGCTAGAACCTACAGGATATTTTGCTGCAATACCATCCCAAGGGTCTGGAGTCAATTGCTTAAGACCAAGAGACATTTTTCTTTCCTCACGGTTCAAAGTAAGGATCACAGCTTCAACTTCATCACCTACTTTTACAAAGTCACCAGCAGAACGCAAGTGAGTAGACCATGACATTTCAGAAACGTGGATCAATCCTTCAACACCTGGAAGAACCTCAACAAATGCACCGTAATCAGCAAGTACAACTACTCTACCTTTTACAGTATCACCAACTTTTGCTTCTTCAGCCAATGCATCCCATGGGTGTGGAGTCAATTGCTTAAGACCAAGTTGAATTCTTGTTTTATTTTCATCGAAGTCAAGGATAACAACGTTGATCTTTTGATCCAACTCAACGATTTCACTTGGGTGGTTAATACGACTCCAAGAAAGATCTGTAATGTGGATAAGACCATCAATACCTCCAAGGTCAACAAATACACCGTAAGATGTAATGTTCTTAACAATACCTTCAAGTACTTGACCTTTGTCAAGTTTAGAGATGATTTCACGTTTTTGTTGCTCAAGATCAGCTTCGATAAGTGCTTTGTGAGATACAACAACGTTTTTGAATTCATGGTTGATTTTTACAACCTTAAATTCCATTGTTTTACCTACATATGCATCGTAATCACGGATAGGCTTCACGTCGATTTGAGAACCTGGTAAGAAAGATTCGATACCGAAGATATCTACGATCATACCACCTTTTGTACGACATTTTACGAAACCTTGAAT